>Ga0137418_10001223_pt1 | contig 23609 bp, 17 predicted proteins | sample CZODoug3_1_2_16f_FD_122242 | JGI IMG/M metagenome (GOLD analysis project Ga0137418, IMG submission 122242) | Vadose zone soil fungal communities from Angelo Coast Range Reserve, California, USA - CZODoug3_1_2_16fungal (Hybrid Assembly) | ecosystem: Environmental > Terrestrial > Soil > Vadose...
CAGCTTCATCTCGACGTGCACCCCACCGCCCTGTGCCGCGTTCTTCCAGCGCGGACGCGTGAACTCGGCCGCCTCGCGGAGCACGGCGTCGAGGTCCACCGGCTCGGTCACGTCCGCCACCTCGCCCTTGCCGAACTGGCGCAGGCGGCGGACGGTCTCAGCGCCGTCGCGGGCGGCGAGCTCCATCACGCCGAAGGCGTGCTCCAGCTCCTGGGGGGACAGCGCGCTGTCCTTCGCCCGCCGCCGCAGGAGCTGAACGCGGCCAAGGATGGCGGCCAGCACGTTGTTGAACTCGTGGGCGATGCCGGAGGCCATCTCGCCAGCGACGCGCAGGCGCTCCGAGCGGACCAGCTGCTCCTGCGTGAGATGCAGCTCGGCGAAGGCGTTCTCGAGCCGGCCGTGGAGTTGGCCGGCATGCAGGGCGGCCACGAGGTGGCTGGCGAGCCCCGTCGCCACGCGCAGCTCCGCGGGTCGGAACGCGGAGGGGTCGCGTGACACGAGCAGGAGCGCCGCCGGCGGGCCCCCCTCGAGGGCGAGCGGAACGAACAGCGCGGCGCCGAAGCCGCGGCCCGCGAGCGCCGTCGTGAGCGCCCGCATGCCATTGGCGCGCGCTATGTCGACCAGCTGGTCCGGCGAGAGCTCGCCTGGGGCGAGGCGGTGATCACGGCGTAGCTGCGTCTGGCTGAGGTGAATCCCCCGATACCGTGCCACGATAACCAGAGCCGCAAGCAGCGATGCGGCCCCGGAAGATTCGCTCTGGAGTGGCAATTCGTCGACGGCACTCATAATGGCAACGGATCAGCTCGCCGGTTCCAAAACGGCGCGCGCCCGGACCGACGCCTCGTGCGGCAGGGTCGCGACGTCGGACACCAGCAAATAGCCGCGGCGGAACTCGGTCTTGATCAGATGCTCCGCATCAGGGCCGCCAACCGAGACGAGTTTCTTGCGCAGCCTATTGACTACGACATCGATCGCGCGGTCGCCAACGGTGTGCTCGGGACCATAAAGCAGTTCCCGGATTGCCCCGGTAACGGCAGCAACTCCCACCAGCCCCAGCGCCGCCCCCGCAACCGCCAGCAAAACACCCTCCCGCATCACGATCGCGATAATCGCCCGCACACTCGACCCCAGCGCCAGCCGGATCCCGAACTCGCGCGTCCGCTGTGCCGTCAGATAGGCAAGCGTTCCATAGAGTCCCACCGCCGCCAGCAGCACCGACGCTCCAGCGAACGCCGCGAGCACGAACAGGATGAACCGCGTGTCGCCGATCGAATCCGCCACATACGCGCTCATCGGCCGGATATTGGCCGCCGGCCACCCGCCATGCGCCGCATCCACCGCGCGCCGAATCTCCGGGGCAATCCGCTCCGCCGTCTCGCGCGTCTTCGGATCCCATTTTTCCGGCTCACTGCCGATTTCAAACCAGGTAAACTTTGAGGTAAAGACTTCGATCTCTCTTAACTCGTCTGCTTTGGTTTTCGCACGCAGCTCCAGCGCCGCCCACACCGCAGCTTGACCATTAGTTTCGATGGGCCAGTATTTGAGTTGAACCCGCGGCGTCAGATAGACGCCACCTTCGTCGGGAAACGGCGCCAAATCGAACGGGCCGGTGACCTTTTCCCAAAGTCCATTGCGGCCCTCAAACGCGCTGCCAGGCCCGCTCATGCCCTCGGCCGCGAGCCGCTCCGGATCCGCGCGCTGTCGATTGTCGATCGCCGGGCGCTGGTCGAACGGACGCGAGAGGTCCTCGCCTCGCTCGACCTGCAGATCGATCCCGAGGCGACCGTCAGGCACCTGGGCGTCGCGCAGCAGCAGATGGTCGAGATCGCCAAGGCGCTGTCGCTCGACGCCAGGCTGATCATCATGGACGAGCCGACGGCGACGCTGACGTCGCACGAGATCGACCGGCTGTTCCAGACCATCGGCCGTCTCAAGCAGCGCGGCGTCGCCATCGTCTACGTATCGCACCGCCTCGAGGAAGTGAAAGGGATTGCCGACCGGGCGACGATCCTGCGCGACGGCGCGTACGTCGCCACCGTGGCGGTGGCGTCGACGACCATCGACGAGATGATTCGCCTGATGGTCGGGCGCGACCTGAAGGACAAGTTCCCCAAGGTGAACGTCGAGCCGGGAGACGAGGTGCTGCGCGTGGAGGGACTCACGCGGAAGGGCATCCTCCGCGGCGTCAGCTTCCGTGTCCGTCGGGGCGAGATCGTCGGGATTGCCGGACTCGTCGGAGCGAGGAGGACCGAGACCGCGCGGGCGATCTTCGGCGCCGATCCCCTCGACAGCGGCCGCATCTTTCTTCACGGCAAGCCCGTCCTGGTGCGCACCCCCGCCGACGCGATTGCCAACCGGATCGCGCTCGTGCCGGAGGACCGCAAGCGTCATGGTATTTTTGCGTCTTTGTCGGTGCGCGAGAATGTCGTGCTGAGCGGCCTCCGTCAGTTCTCGCGGAAGGGGCTTCTCGACCTCCGCGGCGAGAGGCGGCGCGCGCAGGAGTTCGTCTCGTCGCTTCGCGTGGCGACGCCGGACCTCGAGAAATGGGCGCGCGACCTGAGCGGCGGCAACCAGCAGAAGGTCGTCATCGCGAAGTGGCTCAACACCAACGCGGAGCTGTTCCTGTTCGACGAGCCGACCCGCGGAATCGACGTCGGCGCCAAGATCGAGGTGTACAGGTTGATGGGCGAGCTCGTCTCACGCGGCGCCGCCATCGTCATGATCTCGTCGGAGCTGCCCGAGATCCTCGGCATGAGCGACCGGATTCTCGTGATGCGCGACGGCCGCATCTGCGGCGAGTTCGCCCGCGCCGACGCGACGGAAGAGAACATCCTGAACTGCGCGCTGAGGGGCGCGGCCTAGATGCTTCTCCACGCTCGCCGGTCCGGGGCGGAGCCTCGCTAGCGTTGCGGACCATCCGATGGAGCCGGCTCGGCATGCCGGCGGTGATCGTCGCGCTGGCCGTCGTCTTCGGCTCGATCAACCCGAATTTCTGGAGCGCGACGAACCTCGCGAACGTGTCGCGCCAGATGTCGATCCTCGCCCTGCTGGCGCTGGGACAGACGTTCGCCATCCTGAGCGGCGGCATCGACCTGTCGGTCGGCTCGATGCTCGCGCTCGTCAGCGTCGTCTGCGCGCAGCAGATGAAGGTCTACGGGCTGGCGGCGGGCATCGCGGCCGGGGTCCTCGCCGGCGGGCTGACCGGGCTGGCCAACGGGCTGATCATCGCGAAGGCGAGGGTCCCGCCTTTCATCGCGACGCTCGGCATGCTCGTCGCCGCGCGCGGCGCGGCGCTGACGCTCAGCGGCGGCCTGCCGATCGCCGGCCTGCCGCGGCAATTTCTCACTCTCGGCGCCGGTTATATCGGCCCGTTCCCGATCCCGACGGTGATCGCCGTGGCCGCCTTCGCGCTGGCGCACGTGATTCTCAGCCGGACGCTGTTTGGCCGCTACGTCTACGCCATGGGGAGCAACGAGGAAGCCGCCGTGCTTTCGGGCATCAACGTGGCCAACTATAAGATGCTGGTGTACGTCACCAGCGGGCTGTTCGCGGGTCTCGCCGGCGTCATCCTGACGGCGCGCGTCATCTCCGGGCAGCCGACGCTGGGGGAAGTCCAGGAGCTGTATTCGATTGCCGCCGTGGTCATCGGCGGCGGCAGGATCAGCGGTGGCGTCGGGGGCGTCGGCACGACGTTGATGGGCGTCCTCGTTCTCGGTATTCTGGGGAACGGCCTGAACCTCGTGCAGGTCTCCTCGTACATTCAGAACATTGTCATCGGCGCGATCATTGTGGGCGCGGTGTGGATTGACCTCGCCCGGGAGCGTCGCCGTTAACGGAGACGATGCATGAAGGAACGGATTGAAAGACGCGGCGCGCTGATCGCACTCGCGGCGGTCGTCATTCTCGGATGCGGAAGGGGGACGCAGCCATCGCAGGACGTCTCACCAGGCGTCACGCCCGTACCGTCGGCCGACGTCGCCGCCACAGCGGCGGTCACGGAGTACGCGCGGCCCGCAAAGCCTTCCAGGCAGTACCGGATTGGCGTGGCCATTCCGCACCTGTCGAATCCGCACTACGTCGGGCAGGCGTACGGGTACATCGACGAGGCGCAGGCGTTGGGCGCCCAGGTGACGCTGCTCGAAGCCGGTGGTTATCAATACCTGGACAAGCAGGTCGCACAGGTGGAGGACCTCATCGCCAGCAAGGTTGATGCGATCATCCTGGCCGCCATCAGCGGCCCCGGCACGGTCAGCGCGGTGGAGGAGGCGGTCGCCGCGGGCATTCCTGTCATCAACGTCAACGTCATGACCGACAGCGACCAGGTGGTCGCGAGAATCCGCTCCGATGACGACGTCATTGGCCGGATGCAGGCGGACTTCATGGGTGACCGGCTGAAAGGCGCAGGAAACGTGGTCATGCTGCGCGGCGCGCCTGGCACGTCCTGGGCGGAGATTCGCGGCAACGCGTTCAGGAAACGGGTCGCCGAGAAGTACCCGAACGTGAAGATCCTCGGCGAGCAGTACTCACAGTCAACGCCGGTTGACGGATTGCGGCTGATGGAAGACTTCCTGCAGACCTTCCCGCAGATCACCGGTGTCTACAACGGCGCCGACTCGACGGCAGTCGGCGCCGCGCAGGCGATCGCGTCGGCCGGCAAGGCGGGCTCGATCGTGATCACCGCGACGGACTTCCAGCCCGACACAGAGAAGTTCATTCGCGAGGGCGTCATTACCGCGTCGGTGCTGCAGCAGACGGTGACCATGGGCCGGTGGGGCGTGCGAGCGGCCATCAATCACCTGGAAAAGAAACAGGTTCCTCCGGTTCTCTTTACTGGCCTGGTGCTTGCCACGAAAGAGAATGTCGGTACCCTCGACCTGTCCACCGTCCGCGCGCCGGACGGCTGGAAGCCGCCGTCGCGGTAGCCACCGCGAATAGCCATGACGAGGCGTGTCCGGAAGCAATACGAGAGGAACGCGCCGCGCAGCGCTGCCTCTTAAGGGCAGTTTTCTTGCAGTCGCGCCGGGCACCGCTCGATGCCCCGCCGGATTGCCCCGCTCGGCGTTCTCCTGATTGCCACTGGCACGCTCACCATCGCAAGTGCGCCACAGACTCGCGTCGGGCCGTTGCGGGGGCCTGAGGCGTCGTCGGACATTTCGCCACCATCGGCCTTCTCTCCGTTCACCCGTTACTTCGGCGGCTCCAAGAGTGACGACGCCAGGGCGATCGCCATGGACTCGCAGGGTAACGTCTACATGGCGGGGTATACGGCGTCGCCGGAGCTGCTCTCCACATTTCCGCTCCAGGCTGGCACGACGCTCCCGCCTGGTTCTGCAGGTGTTCCCTATCTGGCGAAGTTCGATCCTGAGGGTCGCCTCGTCGGTGGTCACCTCCTGCCTCTGGCCGACCTCACCGCCGTCACCTCGATCGGACTCGCGATTGACGATGCGGGAAGCGTCTATGCGACTGGTGGGTATGCTGCGCCCGGAGGCTTTTTCGCCATCGGAACCTACGTCATCAAGTTCGACTCGTCGGGGAATCGCCTCTTCAGCAAGACATTCGGCGTTGCCGACAGCGGCTTTACGGAACCGCGCGACATGGCGGTCGATACGTCCGGCAACATCGTCCTGGTGGGCGGCACCGGTTACTCATCGAACGGCACCGGTTACATATTGAAACTGAATCCGGCCGGCGACGCGGTGTGGCGTCAGCGATTGGACATAGGCCGGGGACCGTTTACGTCGCTCAGCGCGGTCGCCGTAGACGCCGCGGGCTCCGTTTACGTGGTCGGCCAGACCAACCTCGCGACGTTCCCCGCGACCGGCGGCAGCTTTCAACCGCGGCTGAGCCCGGGATCGTGCGTGGACCCCGGGAGCAGCTCTCGTAACTACATATACATTCCGTGCACGGATGCGTTCATCGTGAAACTGAGTCCCGATGGCGCCGCGATATATGCGAGCTTTTTCGGCGGCGCGAAGAGCGAGTGGGCGAGCGACGTCGCCGTCGACACAACCGGAGCCGCAACCATCGTCGGCTACAGCGAGTCCCTCGATCTCCCGGTCGTGAACGCGGCGCAGCCGACTTGTGTCGGTGCCTTTGGGCCCGTCCGCGCCACCGATCAATACCCGCTCGGGTGCGGCAATCCATTCATCGCGAAGGTCAACACCAGCGGTTCGCGTCTCGTGTACGCGACCTACTACGGGCGGGGCGGAGATTCGCTGGAGAACTACGCCGCTGCCGCAGCGAGCGATGCGCTGGGTAACACCTACGTCGTCGGAACAGCAGGCAGGCAGTGGCCTACTGTCAACGCTATGCAACCCGGCTACGGCAACGGTCCGATATTCGCGAGCCAGGACCGCGGCGTGTCGTGGACATTCTCCAGCAACGGCCTGAACGCGCAGGCGTCGACCGGCATCAGAAGCATCGTGTGGCCCCGGGGGAATGTCGTGTATGTCGGAGACGACACCGGCCTCTTCCGCAGCGACGACGGTGGCTCGACGTGGAGCGAGTTGACGAACAACGGCGCGAGGGTGCTGGGCGTCCTCGTCGATCCGGTGCACCCGTCGATCATCTATGCGGGCGCCTGGACGGGCGGCTGGTACGTGTCGCTCGACAGTGGACGCCAATGGACGCCGGCTCCGCGCCCGCCTGCTGGCTGCTCGGGGATCGTCATCTCGCCGGCGCAAACGTCTGTCTGGTATACCGGCGGTGCCTACATCTGCCGGTCTGACGACGGAGGCAACACGTGGCGGACGATGTTCACCTCCACGGAACTTACCTCCGTGTGGGGTCTCGCGGCGGATCCGCGGGACGCGGCAACGGTTTACGCCGTATTCAATGACCGGTACGTTCGCCCGAGCATCCGGAAGACGGTTGACGGCGGTCGCACGTGGAATCCCGTCGGGCCGATGCCAATATTTGCCGAGGCGGAGCGAGCGCGAATCTTGATCGATGCTGGCGATCCGCAAACCGTTTACGTCTCGTTCGCCGGTGGCGTCGTCCGCAGTCGCGACGGTGCGCGGACATGGACATCGATCAACGACGGCCTTCCGGGACGAAACGAGCAGGGGTCCGTGTCGTTCGACATCGCACAGGATGCGGCGCGTCCGCAAACGCTCTACGCGGTGGCCACGTCGGAAGCGCTCTATCGCAGCGACGATCGCGGCACGCATTGGCAGGCCGTCACCGCGTTTCCGGGGGCGAAGGCCGTTGCCGCGAATGACGGTCGCGTGCTGCTCGTCAACAGCGGCGGCCACGATGGATTTCTCGCCGCGTTCGATCCGCGCGGCACCGTCCTGACGTCCACGTATCTCGGCGGATCACGCCAGGACCGCGCCACCGTCGTGAAGGTCATTGCGCCTGGCGTAATCGCCATCGGCGGCACGACGTCGTCGGCGTACTGGCCTTTCGCCAGGCAGTCGGTAGGAACATATCAGGGCGCCGACGACGCGTTCTGGATGAAGGTCGTGATGCCGGCTTCGCGATGAAGTTTCCAGCAGCGTTGGCCGTGTTCACAGCGTCGGCCGTCGCCACGCTGGCGTGCGGCAGCAACCCGACGGCTCCCTCCGATACGGCGAGGGGCGCCCAATCCGCGGCGACGTTCGCCATGACGCTGCTGTCCTTCACGAGCGATCCGCGCGACTTCGTCGGGCAGGGTGAATCGCGCGCGTACACGCTCGAGAATGCGGTCTTTCAACCTGGCGTCGGACGCGCAGGCCGCCAGGTTTCCCTCGGCGTGAGACCGAACGGTGGGGCGCCCCAGTCGACATGGGCGCTGCTCATCGTTGCTCCGGTTGGTCAGCAAGTTGCGCCCGGCTCCTACGACACGACGAATTTTGGATCAGCCACGACATGGGCGCTGGACTTCAACGGAAACGGCCATGGCTGCGAGGTCGCCTCGGGCCACATGGTGATTCACGCCGTCGAGTTCGGGCCTGATTTGCTGACGCTGAAGCACCTCCGCGTCAGTTTCGAGAACCACTGTGAGAATCGGTCCCCGGTGCTCCGCGGAGAGGTGGCAGTGCTGGCGGATCCGTGGCGCTGAACGCGCCTGGTCTGGCTGCGCGGACACAGGACTTCCCCTACGACACCAGGCGCCGTCATCGCGAGCGGAGTGGCGACCACCGATGAGAACGGGCGAGCGGAGTTCTGTTACGCCGGGCCCTGACGTCCCGGCGTTGAACAGGTCACGGTCGTTAGTCGTTAGGCGGACCTGAAGGTCCGCCTCTACGTCCAGAACGACGAACTACCAACGACCAACGAGACCGGGCGCAGCTACTGCTGGCCGCCGCGCCCGCCGCGACCGCCGCGTCCGCCGCCACCCTCACCGGGTGCGTTGCCGCCCGCGCCACCGCCACGTGCCGCAGGCTGCGGCAGCGGCTTCTGCGGCCCGAGGACCTTCGTGAGCGCCGTATACGCGCACATCTCGTCCATGTTCCCGCCGCCGACGCCCATCGCCCCAATCAGCTGATTCTCGACGACGATCGGCAGGCCGCCGCCGACGAAGTAATAGGAGAGGCCCTGCGCCCTGCCAAGGTCCATGCGGATGGCGCGCCCTTCGAGGTTCGGGAAGCGCTGGGCGACCTCGCTCGACGGCGTCCGGGCGTAGAGCGCCGTCTGCGCCTTCATCAACCCGGTCTCGGCGCCGATCGGCAGCACGCCGTCCATCACGTGCGCGTCCACGATGTCGCCGGTCGGCGCCAGCACGAAGATGGCATATGTGCCCGGGCCGTTCGGCTGCGTCTTCGCGAAGTCGAGGCACGCGTCGACGAGCTGACGCGCGACCGTCGAGTTGATCTGCATCTTCATGAGCGTGCGCCCCGCGACCTCGTCGGACACGACCGCGCGCGAGAGAGGCATGGCTGTCTGCGCGTACGCGGTCGTCGCGAATGCGACCGCCGCCGCCAACATTGCGATTTTCTTCATGCTGTCCTCCTGGGCCGACCTGAAGGTCGGCCCCTACGAATCGGAATATGTAGGGGCGGACCTTCAGGTCCGCCCGACGATCAGGCCGAGTGGTCCATGATGATCTTCATTCGCTGGCCGCTGTCGGACCCCAGCATGCCGATGGCGGCCCTCAGCTCTCCGAGCGGCAGGACGTCGCTGACGAGCGGCTCGAGCTTCACCTGCCCGCGCTCCACCAGCGCGATACACGAGGTGTAGTCCTCTGGCTTGGCGACGCGCGCGCTGATGAGCGAGATTTCCTTGAAGTACAGATCGTAGAACGGCAGCGCACCTTCCTTCACCGTGTAGATGCCGAACATCAGCACCTTGCCGCCGAAGCGCGTCATGTGGATCGACTGCTCGAGCTGCTTGAGCAGGCCGGTCGTCTCGATCGTCAGATCCGCGCCGCGCCCTTCCGTCGCCTCCCGCACCTGCGCGATGACATCGTCGCCGCCGGGGATGGTGAGGTCGGCGCCGAGCCTCTCGGCCATCGCGCGCTTCTCGGCGCTCCGCGTGATGCCGATGACGCGCGCCCCGCGCGCCCTGGCCAGCTGGACGTGCAGCTGGCCCGTGACGCCAAGGCCGACGACGGCCACCGTGTCGCCGGCGAAGATGTTCACCTGCCGCTGGGCGTGGAGACACGTCGTGAGGACCTGGATCATCGGCGCCGTGCGGTCGTCGATGGTCTCCGGCAGGCGGAACACCTGGCTGGCGGGCACCATCAGGTACTCGGCGAAGCCGCCGTTGACGTCGCGGCCAATCAGCGTGCCGTTGGGACAGAGGTGCGTCTGGCCGATGCGGCAGTGGAAGCAGGAGCCGCAGTAGGTTTCGGGATCGATGACGACGCGCTCGCCGATGTCGATCGCGGGGCGGGTCTGAAGACCCGCCCCTACACTGACAACCTCGCCCGCCATCTCGTGGCCTGGAATGAGCGGATACGGAACCTTGATCGAGCCGTTGTAGATCTTGTAGTCGGTGCCGCAGACGCCGCTGTGCGTGACGCGGACGACCACCTGCCCCGCGGCAGGCTGGGGCCGCGCGACCTCGTCGAGCACGAGGTCGGACGGCGCCCGGAGAACCATCGCTTTCATGTTCGTTGTGCTGCGACCTGATTGACGGGATTGCGCGCCGCCTTGCCCGTCAGCACGTTCGCCACTTCCTGCGCCGCCTTCGTCTGCAGCTCCACCAGCGACTCCTCGGAGTAGAAGCTGGTGTGCGGCGTGATGATGACGTTGCGCGTGCCGATGAGCGGCGAGTTCACCGGCGGCTCGCTGGTCATCACGTCGAGCGCCGCGCCCGCGATGTGCCCCGAGTCGATCGCCGCCGCGAGCGCCGCCTCGTCCACGATCGGGCCGCGCGCCGTATTGACGACGTAGCTCCCCTTTTTCATCTGCCTGAACGCGTCGGCGCCAAACAGCCCCTTCGTTTCCGGCGTCAGCGGGCTGTGAATCGACACGTAGTCCGACATCTTCAGCAGGTCCGCGAACTCGACCTTCTCGACCCCGAGGTTCCTGAAGGCGTCAGCCGGCACGTAGGGGTCGAACGCGACGACGCGCATCCCGAACGCCTTCGCCTTCGGCGCCACGAGCTGCGGAATGCGGCCGAACCCCACCAACCCTAAGACGCTCCCGCGGAGCCTGTGGATCGGCACGACGTTCGGCATCTTCCAGGTGCCCGAGTGCACCTGGTCGGTCGCCATCGGAATCTTGCGGACCGCGGCCAGCAGGAGCGCCATCGCGTGGTCCGACACCTCGTCGATGCAGTAGTCCGGCACCTTCGTGACGACGATGCCCTGCTGCGTTGCGGCGTCGAGGTCCACGTTGTCCACGCCGATGCCGAAGCGCGAGATGATGCGGACCTTCTTCATCTGCCGGATCATGTCGGCGTTGATCTTCGCGTAGGTGACGAGCACGGCGTCGGCATCCGCCGCCAGCTTCATCACCGACTCCGGCGACGAGTCGGGCGCGAGCTGCAGCTCGGCCCCGATGGCGGAGAGGACCTCCTTCGCCGGATCGAGGTTCGGGAAAACGGAGTCAGCGACAGCGACGAAGTACTTCGCGGCCATCGCCTACTTCATCGCCTCTTCCATGTGCTCCATGCGCGTGAAGACCACCGGGCCGTTCGCCGTGACGAGCACGTTCTCCTCGAGGCGCGTCGTCATTTCCAGGTACGGGTGGCCGGCGAACGTCTCGATCGCGAAGTACATGTTCTCCTTGATCGGGGCCGGGTACTTCATCGAGTAGGCGCGCGACATCCACATCCCTTCGTACAGCGTGATGCCGATGCTGTGCGCGAACTGCTGCAGCGTCACCGTCGTGTACTCGTCGTCATCGTAATGCGGGAACTGCTTGACGACGTCGGCGGTCGTATTGCCGGGCTTCAGCTGGGCGATGCCGGCGTACATCGAGTCGTACACCTCGCGGTAGAGGTCGATCTCCTTCGGCGTCATCTTCATCCCCTGCGCGCCGCCGCACTTGAAGCAGCGGACGAAGTCGATGAAGTAGCCGGACGGTCCGACCGCGTTGATGTCCACGATGACGAGGTCGCCCTGGCGAATCAGCTTGTCGGTCGCCCAGCGGCGGTACGGGCTCGTGTTGCCGCCCGACGCGACGATGATGTCGTAGATGATCTCGCAGCCGCGCTCGAGCATGAACTCGTGGACCTTGGCCTCGATCTCGCGCTCGCGGACGCCCGGCTTCAGCCACTCGTACTTGATCTTCCACATCGCGGCGTCGCCGATGCTCGACGCCATCTTGAGCAGCTCGATCTCGTCCGGCGTCTTCACCACGCGCGCGCGCGACACCGCGGGCCACCCGTTGACGATAGTCAGCCCGAGCTTGGTCAGCGCCTCGAAGGCCGGCATGTCGAGGTTGTCGATGCCGATCTTTTCCTTCTCGACCTTCTGCTCTTTGAGAACGTCCATGACGCTGTCGGCCATGCGCCCGGCCATGAACGGCACCGCGCCCTCGGCCCACTGCCACGTGACCGCCGGACGGATGCGCCCCGGCTCCATCCACGGGAGGTCGATCTTCGCGCACTGCAGGTCGGAACCGGCCGTCTCGAACAGCGTCGGCGGGCCTTCCGCCGGCACGACGGCGTAGCGGATGTTGATGTTGTATTTCCAGTTGCCCTGGTAGGACGCGGTGGCGTAGCGGATGTTGGCGCCGGCAAACAGGATCAGCGCGCCGAGATTGTCGACCTTCATCTCCGCCTGCAGCTTCTTCAGCCGGTCCTTGCGGAGCCGATCCATGTCGACGCGCATCTGCCAGTCCGCCCCGGTCTGGCTGTAGAGCCGCCGCGGATTATTGCGATGCGGACCGTCGAGGAAGGAAATATCCATCCCCGTCGCGGGGTCGACTTTCCGCTCATCCCATCTCACGAAATCACTGGCCATCGCGCACCTTTCTCGTAGAAATCGAAGAGTTCGAAGATTGTAAGGGGAAAACCGCGAAGCACACGGAGCACACGAAGCACACGAAGGGAGAACCTATTTGATCATCTTCGTGGTGATTAACCGGCCGCCGCAATCTGTCTCGCCTGCTCGGCCTGCTTTGCCTTGATCGCGTTGTGAATCTTCTCCGCCGTCGCCGGCAGCGACGTGATGCGCACGCCGACCGCGTCGTGGATCGCGTTGAGAATCGCGGCCGCGGTCGACACGCACGTCGGCTCGCCGACGCCCTTGGCGCCAAAGGGACCCGTGGGATCGTAGTTGTCCACGATGTCGACTTCGATTTCGGGCATGTCGAGCGAGGTCGGCATGATGTAGTTGGTCAGGTTCGGGTTGATCTGGCGGCCCTTCGCGTCGAACAGGATCTCCTCCTGAAGCGCGAAGCCGACGCCCATCGAGATGCCGCCCTCGACCTGCCCTTCGACCAGCATCGGGTTGATCGGCGTGCCGCAGTCGTGTGAGGCGACGATGCGGAGCACGTCCACCTCGCCGGTCTCGTCATCGACGTCCACTTCCGCGATCTGCGTCGCGTAGACGTAGGTCGCGAACGGCTTGCCCTGCCCCGTCTCGGGATCGAGCGCGACGGTCGCCGGGTTGAAGTAGCCGCTGCCGATCGGCGGCTCGCCGGTGACGACACGCGCGTGGTTCGCGACGTCGCCGATGTGCATGTTCCGCTGCGGATAGCCCTTGACGTAGATGCGATGGTCGCGCGCCTCGAGCTGGTTCGCCTTGACGCCAAGCAGCGGCGCCGCGACGTCGTACATCATCAGCTTGCATTTTTCCGCCGCGAGCCGCGCCGCGTTGCCGGTGACGTAGGTCGTGCGGCTGGCGATGGCGCCCGTGTCCATCGGGGTCGTATCCGTATCGGCCGACACGACGTGGACGTCCTCGGTGGCGATGCCGAGCTCCTGCGCCACGATCTGCGCGAGGACGGTGAGCGACCCCTGGCCCGTTTCGACGGTGCCCGTGAGGAGCGTGGCGGTCCCGTCTTCGTTCATCTTCACGACCGCCGCGCTCGGATTGGCGGCGACGGTGAAGCCGATCGGGTACCACATGCAGGCGATGCCGCGTCCGCGCCGCTTCATGCCCGCTCTCCCTGACCGTTGCCGTTCCAGCCGAACCGCTGCGCGGCCTGCAGCAGCGACTCACGGACCACGACGCTGTGCAGCGCCTGGCTCGTCGGGCTGAGCGACCCTTCCTTCAGCACGTTGCGCAGCCGGATTTCCAGCGGATCGATCCCGAGCGCCTTCGCGATGTCGTCCATGTGCGACTCGTAGGCGAAGCAGACCTGCGGCGCGCCGAACCCGCGCATCGCGCCGGTCATCGTCTTGTTCGTGTAGACGACGAACGCCTCGGCGACGAGGTTCTCGATCTCGTACGGCCCGGCGCACAGGATGCACGCCTTGCCGAGCGTCGTCTCGCTCCAGGAGCAGTAGGCGCCGCCGTCGAGGACGAGGCGAACCTTTCGGGCGAGGATCTTCCCGTCCTTCGTGACGCCCGTCTTGTAATCCATGATGAGCGGGTGCCGGGTCGTCGAGGAGTAGAACTCCTCTGGGCGGGTGAAGGTGCACTTCACGGGCCGGCCGGTCTTCTTCGAGAGCAGTGCGACGACCGGCTCGGTGGTGATCTCGTTCTTGCCGCCGAAGTTGCCGCCGACGATGGTGGCAACGATGCGGATGCGGCTCATCGGGATGCCGAGCGTCCGCGCGATGTCGGCGCGGCCGAGCGTGATGCGGCCGAGCGTCGAGTGAATCGTCACGCGGCCGTTGGCGTCCCAGGTCGCGAGCGAGGCGTGCGGCTCGAGCGGCACGTGCTCGACCATCTGCGTGCGGAAGCTGCCCTCGAAGATCCGGTACGACTCGGCGAAGCCCTTCTCGATGTCGCCCTTCTTGATCAGCTTGTGGCCGTAGATGTTCGCGCTCGGGGCGTGCACGCCTGGCGTTTCCAGCTTCAGCGACTCGAGCGGATCGAGCACGGGCTGGAATTCCTCGAACTCGACCTTGATCTTCTCGAGCGCGTCGGTCGCGATCTGCTCGGTGACCGCCGCGACCGCCGCCACGCCGTCGCCCGCGTGGAAGACGCGCTCATGGGCCAGCACCGGCTGATCCTTCAGCGATGGACCGAACGAGTTGACCGGGATGTCCTTGCCGGTGATGACCGCCACGACGCCAGGCATCGCTTCGGCTTCGCTGGTATCGACGCTGATGATGCGCGCGCTCGCGACGCCGGCTCGCTTGATCTTCGCGTAGAGCATGCCCGGCATGTAGAAATCGTCGATGTACTTGGTCTGCCCAAGGCCATGGGTGCGAGCGTCGGGACGCGTGGTCCGCTGGCCAACGGCCGGAGTCTGGCGGCTTGGCTCCGCGACCTGGACTTCGAGCGGGAACGGCACGAGCGGCGCGGGCGCCGGCGCGCGGAGCAGTTCCTCGGTCTCGAGCACGGTCCCGGTCTTGGTCTTGGTGTCCATGGGCTCCTCTTCGGCGGGCCGTAAAGGCCCGCCCTACGCTGGCGATTTGGCGATCTCCTGGATCGCCTCGATCATCTTGCTGTAACCGGTGCAGCGGCACAGGTTGCCGGCGAGCGCGTCGCGAATCTCGGGCACCGACGGGTTCGGGTTCTGGTCGAGCAGCCACTTGGCGGACATGATCACGCCGGGGCCGCAGAAGCCGCACTGCAGCGACCCCTTGTCCTCGAACGCCTTCTGAATCGGATGGAGGCGATCGGAGGTCGCGAGCCCTTCGATGGTGAGCACGTCGCGGCCGTCGACCTGTCCCGCGAGCATCAGGCACGAGTTCACGATATTCCCGTCGACGATGACGGTGCAGGCGCCGCAGTCGCCGACGTCGCAGCCAAGCTTCGCGCCAGTCAGGTTGAAGCTTTCACGCAGCAGCCTGAGGAGCGTCGTCTCCGGCGGGACCGACGCCGTACGCTTCTCGCCGTTCACGGTGACGCTGACCGACACCATCTAGTTCGCCTTTCGTTGCTTGGACAGTTCGTACGCGGCCTCGAGCGCGCGCTTCGTGAGGACCGCCACGAGATCGCGCCTGTACCCGGCCGAGGCGCGGAAGTCGTTGATCGGCTTCGCGTCGTTGACGGCAAGCTTGCCGCCTTCGGCCATGTTCTCCGGCGTAATCGGCTTGCCCTCGAGGAAGCTTTCCGCCGACGGCGCGTGAATCACCTTTGGCGCCACCGCCCCGAGCGCCACGCGCGGCGCCTTGAAGGTGTGCCCCTCGCCCACCCAGAAGGAGGCGGCCACGTTGACGAGCGCGAGCGCCTGCCCCTTGCGCAGCCCGAACTTGAGGAAGTGCGTGGGCTTGCCGACGTTTTCCTTCGGGATGATGATTTCGGCGAGCAGTTCGTCACTCTTGAGGATCGTCTTGCGCGGCCCGACGAAGAAATCGGCGAGCGGCATCTGCCGGCGCCCTTCCGGGCCGACCACGGTGACGATGGCGTCGAGCGCCACCAGCGTCGGCCCGCTGTCCATCGAGGGCACGGCGGTCACCAGGTTGCCGCCAAGGGTGCCGAGATTGCGGGTCTGGATGGCGCCGATGGTGTGCGCGGCGGCCACCAGCGCCGGCAGCTGCTCGCGAATGATGGGCGAGCGCATGATTTCCGTGTGCGTGACCAGTGCACCGATGCGCAACCCCTGCTCGGTCATCTGGATGCCGCGCAGGTCGTCGGCGCGGGAGATGTCCACGACCGCCTGGGGGGCATGGCTGGCCGCCGCAAACTTCAGATCAGCAAGGAGATCCGTGCCACCGGCGATGACCTTGACCTTCGGGCCGTGCTTGGCAAGCAGTGCCACGGCGTCGCTCGCATCTTTGGCGGCGAAGAACTCGAATGCTCTCATTCCTTTACGGACCCCTATTGGAAGGCGGAATGAGGATTATATCGGTTTACGCGATTTTGGCACCATCGGGGCCGCCGCTTTTGCGTCGTCCATCGGCAGCGTGAATCGCCTGACGCCGTCGTACGCGTGAAGCGCCGCGGCGACCGCGCTCGCCGTCGCGACGCAGCCGATTTCCCCGACGCCCTTCGCGCCGTAGCCGCCCACCTCGTCGGGCACCTCGATGAGGATGATGTCCACCGGGGGCATCTCCCTGGCCGGAATGAGGCCGAAATCACGCATCTTGAGCGAGTCGGGCCGGCCGCGGGTGGACGGGAAGTTCTCCGAGAGCGCGTAGCCGAGCCCCATGTGCACGCCACCCTCCATCTGCTCTGCGCAGAGGCGCGGGTTGATGGCGCGTCCGACGTCGTGCGCCGCGACCACGCGCTCGAGCCGCCCCTCCTCGTCCAGGATGACGACCTGGGTTGCGTAGCTGAAGGTGAAGTGGGTCGTCGGGTCCTTCTGCGCCTCTGGCGTACCGGGCTTCGTGGTGAAGCTGTAGATCACGCTGCCCATGTACTCGCGCCCCGCGAGCTCGCCGAGTGAGGCGGTCTTCAGGTCCTCTGCCAGCGTGTGCGCGGCCTTCTGCGCGGCCGCGCAGCTCAGGGTCGTCGCGCGCGAGGCCCACGTCTCGCCGCAGATGGCGCCGAGCTCGTTGTCCCACCGCACGCTCATGGTGCTGTCGGGCAGGCCCGTCTCCTCGCACACCGCCTGCATCGTCGCGGTGTAGAGGCCCTGGCCCATCTCGGTGTAACCGTTGAGGATTTCGACATGCTCCGCGTCAATGACGCGGATGACGACGCGCCCTTCTTCGGTCGTGCCGTTGCCGATGCCGGTGCTCTTGATGCCACAGCTCACGCCGGCGTGCTTCGCGTTGCGGTAGATGTCCTTCACCGCGTCGAGCGACTCGCGCAGCCCGCGCACACTTTCGCGCATCACCTGGCCCGTGGCAAAGCGATCGCCGGGGTCGAGGATGTTGCGCGAGCGGATCTCCCAGCCGTCCACGCCGACGCGCTCGGCCAGCATCCCCATGATGCCTTCGATGGCGAAGTGCGCCTGGTTGGTGCCGAAGCCGCGCATCGCGCCGCTCGTCGGGTTGTTCGTGTAGACGGCGCAGGACTCCACGTCCACGTTCGGCACCCGATACGGCCCGCACGAGTGACAGGCCGCGCGCAGCAGGCACTTGCCGCTCGTGCCCGCGTAGCCGCCGGCATCGCCGATGATCCGCGCCTTCACCGCGAGCAGGTGCCCCTCGGCGTCGGCGGCGACCTTGTACTGCAGGATCATCGGATGCCGCTTGACGTGATGCTGCGTGGACTGGTCGCGCGTCAGCGTCGTCTTGACGGGCCGGCCGAGCAGATACGCGGCCATCGCGGTCTGCGCCTGGATCGAGAGCTCCTCTTTGGCGCCGAAGGCGCCGCCGCTGGCGGCAAGCTGGATTTCGACGTCGGCCTCGGGGATGTTCAGCACCCTCGCGATCGCCTTCTGATCGAAGACCGACCCCTGGCTCTCGCTGTGAACCTTGATTCCCCCGCGGCGCGGACCCTCTTGGCTCGCCGAAGCCGCGTCGCGGCGAAGGCGGCTCGGGTCCGCGATCTCCAGCGGATAGGCCAGGCAGGACTCGGGCTCGAGGAACGCGATATCGACCGGCTGCGTCCGGAACGTCGCCTCGATCACGTGCGCCGCGGTCCTGAACGCGGCCTCGACGTCGCCGCGGCCGAACTTCGTCGGCGTCTCGATGATGTTCGGCGCCGGGCGGAACGCGTCGTCCGAATGCACGCGCGGCGAATCGGGCTCGAACGCCTTCAGCGGGTCGGTGATCGGCTCGAGCACGTGGTAATCGACTGTGATCTTCGAGGCCGCCTGCCGCGCGTGGAACTGCGTGTCGGCGACGACCATCGCCAGGAAATCGCCGACGCAGCAGGTGGTTTCGCCGACCGCGACGAAGAGCGGCAGGTCGGGTACCGCCAGGCCGGTGCCTCGCTCGCCCGGCACGTCGCGCGCGGTGAAGATGCGTTCCACGCCGGGGCTGGCCGCCGCGGCTTCCGTGTGAATGGCCAGCACCCGCGCGCGGGGGTGCTCGGAGAGCACCATGGCGCCGTGCAGCATCCCGGGCGCGCGCATGTCGTCGACGTACGGCCGTTCGCCCAGCACCTGCTGAGCGCCCCCGATGCGCGCATGCGACTCGCCGATGCCGTGACCCTTCGCCGAAAGGAACTCGAACTGCGGATTGCGATGGAGGCCGAACTCCTCGCCGAAGAACGAATGGCGCCGCGGTTCGGCCGGCAGCGTCCCGCCGTTTCGCATCGCTTCGCCCGCGGTCTGGATGGCGTCGATGATGCGGCCGTACCCGGTGCAGCGGCAGATGTGGCCGTCGAGCGCCTTCGCGATCGCGCCGCGGTCGCCCGTCTTCCCCTGCTGAATCAGCGCGGCCGCGCGGACGACGATGCCGGGGATGCAGAAGCCGCACTGGACGCCGCCTTCGAGGACGAACGCTTCGCTGATGATTCGCCTCGTCTCCTCGGGAAGCCCCTCGACCGTCGTGATGTCGTGACCCGCCATCTGTTCGGGCTTGCGGAGGCACGAGAGCGCCGGACGGCCATCGATGACGACCAGGCAGCATCCGCAGGCACCCTCCGGGGCACACCCGTTCTTGCACGACGTGACACCGCACTCCTCCCGAAGGACCTCGAGCAGGTGCATGCCGGGCTCGTACGAGGCTTCGGTTTCCTTCCCGTTGAGTTTGAATGTGATCTGGGGCATTGGTCCGAAAGGGCTGATTTAATAGGTACTTCGCCGCCAACCAGTATCGCATTTTGACGGATCGCCGTGTATGATGATCGGCTGCTAAGCTTGGGACGGGCCGACCACAAGGTCGGCCCCTACGCGGAGGAAACATGCAGGAACCTTGGAAGACCGACCGGTGGTACACGAGCTTGTGGAACCACCTGCCGGACGCGCGGAAGAACAACAATTTCCAGAAAGACCTCAAAATCCACGATGTCACGCTCCGCGACGGCGAGCAGCAGACGGCCGTGGTCTTCCGGCGCGAGGAAAAGGTCGCGATCGCGAAGAAGCTCGACGCGATGGGGATTCACCGTATCGAGGCCGGCATGCCGGCGGTCTCCGACCAGGACAAGGCGGCCATCTCCGACATCGCGGCGCTTGGGCTGAATGCCGACATCTTCGCCTTCGCCCGCTGCATTCCCGATGAGATCAAGGTCGTCAAGGCGTGCGGCGTCAAGGGCGTCGTCATCGAAATCCCCGCCAGCGACCACATGATCAAGCACGCCTACGGCTGGTCGTTCGACCGCGCGATGAAGTCGTCCATCGACACCACGCTCGCGGCGAAGGAAGCCGGCCTCTACACGGTGTTCTTCACCATCGATGCGACCCGCACCGAGCTCAACCGGTTCCTGGACATCGTGTCGCAGGTCGCCACCGAAGGCCACATGGACGCGCTGACGATTGCCGACACCATGGGCGTCGCGACGCCCGAGGCGATCTCGGTCGTGATTCCGAAGGTGATCGATCGGCTGAAGAAGCCGGTGGAGATCCACTGCCACCAGGACTTCGGCCTTGGCGTCGCCAACACGGTCGCGGCCCTGCGGGCGGGCGCGGCGGTGGCGCACACCACCATCACGGGCCTCGGTGAGCGCGCCGGCAACGTCCCGATGGAGGACGTGGTCCTCTCGCTGCTCTGCCTCCACGACGTCAACGTCGGCATCAAGACCGAGAAGTTCGTCGAGACCTCCAAGTTCGTCATGGACCTCGCGAAGGTGAAGCAGCCGCCGAACCGCCCGATTGTGGGCGACAAGCTCTACGAGGTGGAGTCGGGCATCATCGCCGGCTGGGTCCGCCTGTGCCGCAAGGAGCAGCCGCTCGAGTACGTGCCGTTCACGCCGGAGCTCGTGGGCCAGAAGCCGGTCAACATCGTGCTGGGCAAGAACAGCGGACCGCCGTCGATCGACGAATGGGCCGAGAAGACCGGCCTCAAGATCACGGCCGAAGAGCGGATGGCGCTCCTGCTGGCCGTGAAGGCGAAGTCGTTCGAGAAGAAGGACCTGCTGACCGCCGAGGAGTTCAAGGAAATCGTCGGGAAGGTTCTGAAAGGCAACGCTGCGCTCGCGTAGACCGCGGCGGACTTCGAAGTCAGTCGTAGGGGCCGACCTTCGGGTCGGCCCTTTTTCTTGATGCTTCCGCTCTCCGCGACGATCTTCTTCACCTCCGGCTTCGCGGCGCTGCTCTACCAGGTCATCTGGCAGCGGCTGCTCGTGCTCTTCTCCGGCGCCGACCTCTACTCCGTCACGATCATCGTCGCGTCGTTCATGGGCGGCATGGGGGTCGGGCATCTGGCGGGAGGGCAGGTCGCCGACCGCGTGACGCCGCGCACGGCGCTGCTCTGCTTTGCGGGCGCCGAGCTCGCGATTGCGCTCTTCGGGTTCTTCAGCCGCCCCCTTTACTACGACTTCCTGTACAACCGCGTCGGCGACACGCAGATTGGGCCCGCGGCGCAGGCGCTGCTCCTGTTCGCGAGCCTCCTCTGGCCGACCTTCTTCATGGGCGCGTCGCTGCCGCTGCTGTCGCGCGCGCTGGCCTCGCGCATCGAGCGCGCCTCGACCGTCATCGGCGTGCTGTACGGCGTCAACACGCTTGGCGCCGCGACAGGCGCGTTGCTCTCGACGTGGGTGTTCCTGCCGCGCCTTGGCCTCGAGGGGAGCCTTCGCGTCGGCGTGGCGCTCAACGTCGCCTGCGCCCTCGTTCTGCTTCCTTCCGTGGCGCTCCTTTCGCGATCACGCGAGCCGGCCGCAGAGCCGCCGGCCGCCCAGCCGCCCGTTGACCCGACGACGTTTCCATTCGCTGCCTGGGCCGTCATCTTCGCCTGTTCGGGCCTGCTCGCGCTGTCGCTCGAAATCGTCTGGTTCCGCGTGCTCGCGGTGACGATGAAGGGAACAGCGTTCACGTTCGGGACGATGCTCGGCGTCTACCTGGCGGGACTGGGCGTCGGCGCGCTGGCCGGGAGCGCGGTCTCGTCGCGGATCCGAAGACCCGCCATCGTGTTCCTGTTGCTGCAGGCGGCCGTCGGCGCGGTCGCGATGCTGCTGCTGACCGCGTTCATCAGGTTCGCTGACAACGTGCCACCCCTGTGGGCGTACCTCGGTTCGTACGAGCCGCTCGACGTCCGTACGGCGATCCATGGGCTCGACCCGGCTGTCACGCGAACGTTCCTCGCGTTGTATGTCGGCGTGCCGTGCGCGCTGGTGTTGCCGCCAACGCTGCTGATGGGATTTTCGTTCCCCATCCTCCAGCGCGTCGTGCAGACGAGCCTCGCGCGCATCGGGCGGCGCGTCGGGGTGCTGCTCGTGGCCAATGTCGCCGGGAGCATGGTGGGCACGGTGCTCACCGGGTGGCTGCTGCTGGACAAGGTCGGCACCGCGGGCACGATGAAGCTGCTCGCCGTTCTCGCCGGCATGTTCGGCCTCCTGGCGGTCGTCCTCGCGGTGCGCGGAACGTCCGTCACCTGGGCGCGGCGGCTGCCGCCCGCGCCCGCCGCACTGCTGATCACGGCGGCCGTCTTCGTGCCGCTGCTCATCGTCATGCCGCCGTCCAACACGCTGTGGGCGCACCTGCACGGCACCGTCGTCGAGGCGATGGAGTACGCGGAAGACGGGTCCGGCCTGTCGGTCGTGAACACCGACGGAAAGAACGCGATCCTGTACGCCAACGGCATCGGCCAGGGCGCGCTGCCGTACGGCGACGTGCACACCGCGCTCGGCGCGCTGCCGGCCTTCATCCACCCGGCCCCGCGCACGGCCGCGGTGATTGGCCTCGGGTCGGGCGACACGGTCCATGCGGTCGCCGGCCGCCGCGAGATCGAGCGCGTGACCTGCGTGGAAATCATCCGCGGAGAGCTCGCGACGCTGGTCGGCCTCCGCATGCGGCTCCCGTACGGAGGGCTGGTCAATCTGCTCGACGATCGCCGCATCGAGCAGATCTTCGGCGACGGCCGCATCCACCTGCGGCGCGGCGGGACCTACGACATCATCGAGGCGGACGCCCTGCGCCCCGGAAGCGCCTACTCGGGCACGCTGTACTCGGACGCCTACTTCGCGCTGCTGCGCGACCACCTCGCGCCAAACGGGCTGGCGGCGACGTGGGCGCCGACCCAGCGTGTCTACAACACCTTCATCCGCGCATTCCCCCACGTCGTCTCGATGCCGGGGATTCTCGTCGGCAGCAACCAGCCGATCGCGATCGACCGCGCGGCCATCAGCGCGCGGCTCGCGGAGCCGGCAGCGGCCGCGCATTTCGCGAGGGCCGGAATCGATATCGAGCGGCTTCTCGCCGGCTATCTGGCGAATCCGACCGTTTACGGGCCGGACTCCCCGCGCGACCAGCTCACGGACATCGACACCGACCTGTTTCCGAAAGACGAATTCGACCTCTCTTCGCGTTGACGCACCCACATGCTCGCTGTCGCCTGCTGACTGACGTAGAGGCGGACCTTTCAGGTCCGCCTGTGCGGCGGAGCGCTGGATGCCGGGGCGAGATGCGGGCGCTTGCAGATGTCCTGGTGCTTCTTCTCGAGAGCGCAATACACGCAACACCTAATCGTAGATTTGTCCGACCGATTCGAGGATTAAATAGGAACCGTGCCCGGCGGAAGCAAATACCGACCATCTCCGACAGACGGGCTGCCGTCTCGCGTGTCAGGGGAGTGGGCGAAGGAAAAGCTCCACTATCTAGGCGGCTATATGGGCATCGTCAACAAGGCGATGCACAAGCGCTGGTCGCATAGACCTTATGTCGACCTGATGGCCGGTCCAGGCCGCTGCATCTTGGAGAACAACAACGAAGAATTCGATGGCTCGCCGCTTCGCGCGCTGAAATGCGAACCCCCGTTCACCTCCGTGTTGCTGGTCGAATATGTGCCGAGGCTGCTTGGAGCACTCAGGGTCCGCACTGCTGACTACGGTTCGCGCGTTCAAATCTTGGAGGGCGACTGCAACGATCCAGCAGTGATCAAGAGAGTCCGCGAAGCGCTTCCAGTCAATGCGCTGACGGTGGCTTTCGCGGACATGTTGGGCCTTGACGTGAAGTTCGACACCCTGAAACGTCTCACTCACGGCCGTCGCATAGATCTGGCGATCACGTTTCAGGTTAGTGATTTGGTCCGAAACGTTCCCCGAATCATAAGAGGTGACGCCGTTGGAAGAAGACTCGATGAGTTCTTTGGGACGCCTCGATGGCGCAAGGCTGTCGCGGATGCAGAGCAGGGCCGCTCGGCCACGAGCGCCATCGGCGACGCACTGACCGATTTCTATATTCAACGAC
>Ga0137418_10001224_pt1 | contig 23607 bp, 18 predicted proteins | sample CZODoug3_1_2_16f_FD_122242 | JGI IMG/M metagenome (GOLD analysis project Ga0137418, IMG submission 122242) | Vadose zone soil fungal communities from Angelo Coast Range Reserve, California, USA - CZODoug3_1_2_16fungal (Hybrid Assembly) | ecosystem: Environmental > Terrestrial > Soil > Vadose...
TCGCCGCTGTTCGAGACCGGCATCGCGGTATTCCATCAGCGCTACTCGACCAACACGCTGCCGAGCTGGCCGCTCGCGCAGCCGTTCCGGTTGCTCGCGCACAACGGCGAGATCAACACGCTGTGGGGGAACCGCAACGCGATGCTGGCGCGCGAGCCGGCGCTCGCCGCGCCGGTGTGGGAGCGGGATGTCGAGCAGCTGAAGCCCGTCATCTGGGCGGAGGGCAGCGACTCCGCGAGCCTCGACAACGCGCTCGAGCTGCTCGTCCGCTCGGGACGCGATCCCGTCCACGCGCTCATGATGCTGCTGCCGGAAGCGTGGGAGCGAATTCCCGACATGGATCCCGCGCTCCGCAGCTTCTACGAGTATCACGCGGGGTTGATGGAGCCCTGGGACGGACCGGCGGCACTCGCGTTCAGCGATGGCGTCGTCGCCGGCTCGGCGCTCGACCGCAATGGCCTCCGGCCGTGCCGCTACAAGGTGACCCGCGACAACGTCGTCGTCGCTGCATCGGAAGTCGGCGTGGTCGACCTCGATCCCGCGGACGTCGTGGAGTCGGGCCGGCTCGGTCCGGGCGAGTTGTTGGTGGTCGATACGCTCCGCAACGTCGTCCTCCGCAGCGCCGACGCGAAGCTGGAAGTCGCGCAGCGCGGTCCGTACCGGCGCTGGAGCACGCGGGTGATGCGCGAGCTTCCCGCCGAGGTCTCCGCGCTTGGGCCGGCGCTTCCCGCTGACGAGCTGGCCGCACGGCAGCATGCGTTTGGCTACAGCCACGAGGATCTGCGATACGTCATTTCGCCGATGGCTGCCGAGGGCAAGGATGCCATCTGGAGCATGGGCGATGACACGCCGATCGCGCCTCTATCCCGGGTGCCGCAGAGCCTCTACGCCTACGTGCGCCAGCGCTTCGCGCAGGTGACCAACCCGGCGATCGATCCGCTCCGCGAGGAGCTGGTGATGTCGCTGGTGATGTACCTCGGCCGCCGCGGTTCGCTGCTCGCGCAGCGGCCCGGTCGCCGGACATTGCTGCGCCTCGAGCACCCGGTGCTGCTCGCGGAGGAAATGGCCGCGCTGCGGCGCGCCGGCGGCGCGGAGATCACGACGCTCAGCGCTGTCTGGGAAGCAGCGGCCGGTCCCGCGGAGCTCGAGCGGGCACTGGAAGTGCTGGCGCGAGATGCCGTGGCTGCGGTGCGTCGCGGTGGGGGAGCCACGATCCTGGTGATCAGCGATCGCGACGCGGACAAGACACGCGCGCCGATCCCCATGCTCCTCGCGATCGGTGCGGTCCACCAGCGCCTCGTCCAGACCAAGCAGCGCGTACGCGTCGGCCTCGTCGCCGAAGCCGGCGACGCCTGGGACGTCCACCACATCGCCGCGCTCTTCGGGTACGGGGCCGAGGCGGTGCACCCCTGGCTGGCACTGCAGTGCCTCCGCGACGTCGAGTCTTCTGCCGACAAGTATCGCAGCGCCGCGGAGAAGGGGCTCCTCAAGATCCTCTCCAAGATGGGGATCTCGACACTGCAATCGTACGCGGGCGCGCAGATTTTCGAAGCGATCGGACTCGGTTCGGAAGTCATGGACCGCTGCTTCACCGGCACGGCGTCAGTGATCGGCGGGATCGGATTCAAGGAGATCGCCGAGGACGTGCTGGCGCGGCACCAACGTGCGGGCGCGCTCCCCGACCACGGCCGCGTGCGCTATCGCCGCGACGGTGAGGACCACGGCTGGTCGCCTCCCCTCGTGCGCGCACTCCAGCACGCCGAGTACGCCGGCTTCGCCGACGGCGTGCGGGCTCGCGCACCGGCGGGCCCGCGCGACCTGCTCGATTTTCACGAGCAACCGGCCGTGCCGCTCGAAGAAGTCGAGCCCGCGGAAGACATCCGGCGCCGATTCATCTCCAGTGCGATGTCGCTCGGCGCGTTGTCGCCGGAAGCGCACGCCACGCTCGCGATTGCGATGAACCGGATGCATGCGCGGTCGAATTCGGGGGAGGGCGGAGAGGACCCGGCGACCTGGACGACGCCTGCCGAGGGAATGGGCGATCGCTCCGACAACCGGATCAAGCAGGTCGCTTCCGGCCGCTTTGGTGTGACGACGGCGTACCTTGTCCGCGCGGACGAGCTCGAGATCAAGATCGCGCAGGGCTCGAAGCCCGGGGAAGGCGGCCAGCTGCCCGGACACAAAGTCACCGACCTCATCGCACGACTCCGGCACGCCGTGGTCGGCATTCCGCTCATCTCACCGCCGCCGCATCACGACATCTATTCGATCGAGGATCTGGCGCAGCTGATCCACGATCTCAAGCAGGTGAATCCCGCCGCGCGTGTCGGCGTGAAGCTCGTTGCGGAAGCCGGCGTCGGGACTGTCGCGGCCGGCGTCGCGAAGGCATACGCCGATTATGTCCTGATCTCGGGACACAACGGCGGGACCGGTGCGTCACCGCTCTCGTCGATCAAGCATGCCGGTTCGCCGTGGGAACTGGGCCTCGCCGAAACGCAGGCGATTCTCATGCGCAACAGGCTGCGGGACCGCATCGAAGTGCGCACCGACGGCGGGCTGCGCACCGGCCGGGACGTCGTGATCGCCGCGCTGCTCGGTGCCGAATCGTTCGGGTTCGGCACGGCCACGGTCGTGGCGCTCGGCTGCGCGATGGCGCGCCAGTGTCACTTGAATACATGCCCGACCGGGATCGCGACGCAGCGCCCCGACCTCCGCGCCAAGTTCCGCGGCACGCCCGAGCAGGTCATCGCCTATTTCACGTTCATCGCCGAAGAGGCGCGCCGTATCATGGCGACGCTCGGCGTGCGCCGGATGGACGATCTGATCGGCCGGGTCGAGCTGCTGCGGCGCGTCGAACGGCCCGAGACGCCGCGCGCGAGCCTGCTGGATCTGTCGGCTTTGCTGACGCCACCCGCGAGTCCATCGGAGCCGCGCCGCCGCATGGTCGCTCGAAACGTGCGCCCCGGCCTCGTCTCGCTCGATGGCGAGATTCTTGCACACAACGGTGCGGGACCACGCGTGTTCACGATCGGGAATCACCACCTCACGGTGGGGGCGCGCATCGCGGGCGACCTCGCGCGCACACACGGCAGCGCGGGACCGGGAGAGCCGCTGCGTCTGCGGTTCCGCGGGAGCGCCGGTCAAAGCTTCGGCGCGTTCACGCTGCCCCGCATGCACTTGCAGCTGGAAGGCGAGGCGAACGACCACGTCGGCAAGGGGCTGAGCGGCGGCGAAATCGTGATCCGGCCTTTCCGCGGCGCGGGCTATGCGACCGGCGTGCTGATCGGCAATACCGCGTTGTATGGCGCGACGTCGGGGCGTCTGTTTGCGGCCGGCGGCGCAGGCGATCGCTTCGCGGTGCGGAACTCCGGTGCCGTCGCGGTGATCGAGGGTGCCGGCGACCATTGCTGCGAGTACATGACGGGTGGCGTGGTGGTCGTGCTGGGACCGGTCGGCAGAAACTTTGCGGCCGGGATGTCCAACGGCATCGCCTACGTGCTCGATGAGCGCGGCTTGCTCGAATCGCACTGCAATCTGGAGATGGTTGCGGTCGGCGGGCTCAATTCGATGGACGAGCGTGTGCTGCGCAAGCTGATCCAACAGCACTTCCACAAGACTGGCAGTCCCCGCGCCCGGATGATCCTCGCGCTGTGGGACGCGTACCGTCCGCTGATCCGGAAGGTCGCACCGCCGGCGGCGCCCGCCATCGAACCGGTGGCCCAACCTCAATCGACTGGGAGCCCAGCATGAAGCTCATTACAACTATCGTACGCCCCGACCGGGTCCCCGAGGTCAAGGCGGCGCTGTTCCGGGCCGGGATCACCGGGATCACCCTGAGCCGCGTCAGTGGACACGGGGGGGAGCACGAGCGGTTCGAGCAGTATCGCGGCACGGCGATCGTCATGGAGTTCCACGAGAAAGTGAAGATCGAAATGGTGTGTTCCGAGCCATTCGTCGAGCCGTGCGTGCAGGCCATTCTCGCGTCGGCCCGCACTGGTGAGGTAGGCGACGGGAAGATCTTCGTGCAGCCGATCGAGCGAGTGATCCGCATCCGTACCGGCGAGGCGGACAACGCCGCTCTTACCGCGGTCAATGCCGACGCAGTGCAGCGCGCGGCTATCAACGCAACCGGTAAGGGAGGCGGCGCGTGACGCAGGCCACCCTGTCATCGGGTGATACTGCCTGGGTTCTCACTTCGAGCGCGCTCGTGCTCTTGATGACCGTGGGTCTCGCGTTCTTCTACGGCGGCCTGGTGCGCCCCAAGAACGCCCTGAACACGATGATGATGAGCGTTGTCGCGCTCGGCGTGATCGGCGTCCAGTGGATGCTGGTCGGATATTCGATCGCGTTCAGTCCGGGCAACTCGTGGCTTGGTGGCCTCTCGTGGTTTGGCCTGCACAACGTCGGGCTCGAGCCCAATCCGACGTATTCGGCGACGATTCCGCTGCAGGCCCACGCGATGTTCCAGGGGATGTTCGCGATCATCACCCCCGCGCTCATCTCGGGCGCGATCGTGGAGCGGATGCGCTTCCGGGGTTACATCGTGTTCCTCATCCTGTGGGCGACGCTGATCTACGATCCGCTGGCGCACTGGGTGTGGGGATCTGGCGGTTGGCTATTGAAGCGCGGGGCGCTCGACTTCGCGGGCGGCACGGTCGTACACATCAGCGCCGGCGTCTCGGCCCTCGTCGCCGCGTGGTTCCTCGGGCCCCGTCGGGACTACCGCCGCGTCCCCATTGCGCCTCACAACGTCCCGCTCGTGCTGCTCGGCGCGGGGCTGCTCTGGTTCGGCTGGTTCGGCTTCAATGCCGGCTCTGCACTCGCGGCAAACGGCCTCGCGGCGCTCGCGTTCGTCAACACCAACACCGCCGCGGCCGCCGCCCTCGTCACGTGGGCGGGGCTCGACCTGGCGCGCACTGGCAAGATCACGGCGGTCGGCGCCGCCACGGGCCTCGTCGTGGGCCTCGTGGGCATCACACCAGCGGCCGGGTACGTGACCCCGATGTCCGGGCTCCTGATCGGCGTGCTGGCCGCCGGCGTCAGTTACACAGCCATCCAGATTCGGTCGAGGACCAAGCTCGACGACGCGCTCGACGTGTTCTCCTGCCACGGCCTCGCTGGAACCGCGGGAGCACTTCTGACGGGCGTGTTCGCGACGAAGCTCGTGAACCCCGCCGGCGGCGATGGACTGCTCGCGGGCAATGCCGGCCAGATGGGCGTCCAGCTGCTCGCCGTACTAGCCACCGTCGCCTTCGCCGGCCTCGGCACCCTCGGGATCCTCAAGCTCATTCAGATGACGATCGGCGCGCGGGCGGATGTGCCCGAGGAAAGCGCAGGACTCGACCTCAGCCAGCACGGTGAAGAGGCCTATTTCGGATCTGATCTGGGCAGCGCCGCCGGAACGGGCGGCTCGCTCGGCGGCAGCGTGGTCGTCGAGGCCTTTGCCGTGGAGCCGATCCCCGCGCCGGCTCCGAGCGTCTGATGGCAGGAGACTGAGGACGCGGGCAAGCTGGGAATCGTCCTGTCGGCGAGCAAGACGTTTTGAGATATCTTCTTCCCCATGAGCTCGGGGTCGAAGGGAACGCCGTCGCAATACAAGGTCGGGCTCGTGCAGATGAGCATGAGCGACGACCCCGAGGCAAACCTCGGTAAAGCCGTCGCGCGCATTCGCGCGGCCGCGCAACAGGGAGCGGGCGTGGTGTGCCTGCCCGAGCTGTTCCGCACGCAGTACATCGGCCAGCGCGAGGACCACGCGCTGTTCGATCTCGCCGAGCCTGTTCCCGGACCGACCACCGAGACGCTCGGCAAGATCGCAAAGGAGAACGGCGTCGTCGTGATCGCGTCGCTGTTCGAGCGGCGCGCCGCCGGTTTGTATCACAACACGGCAGCGGTGATCGACGCCGACGGCAAGGTGAAGGGGATCTACCGCAAGATGCACATCCCCGATGATCCCTCCTACTACGAGAAGTTCTACTTCACCCCGGGGGATCTGGGCTTTCGCGCGTTCGATACGAACGTCGGCCCGATCGGCACGCTGGTCTGCTGGGATCAGTGGTATCCCGAAGCCGCTCGGCTCACCGCGCTGCAGGGGGCGAACATTCTGCTCTATCCGACCGCGATCGGCTGGCACCCCTCGGAGAAAGAGAAGTACGGCGAGCAGCAGCTCGATGCCTGGAAGACGATCCAACGTAGTCATGCGATTGCGAACGGCTGCTGGGTCGCCGCGGTGAATCGCGTCGGCTTCGAGCGGCTGGGCGGTGAAGGTGCCGGGATCGAATTCTGGGGACACTCGTTCGTCTGCGACCCGTTCGGCGTGGTGGTCGCCGAAGCCGCCGAGGACGAGGCGCTCGTGCTCGCAGACGTCGACGTCGCGCGGATCGAAGAAGTGCGCCGCAACTGGCCGTTTTTGCGAGACCGACGGACCGATGCGTACAACGGTATCCAGCATCGCTTCCTGACCGATTGATTAACTGTCCTCAGTCATCGGTAATCGGTCATCGGTTACCCCCGAAAACCGACAACCGATGACCGATTACAGAATGCCGGCCGAGTGGGAGCCGCATGCGGCGACCTGGATCGGCTGGCCGCACAACGTCACCGACTGGCCCGGGAAATTCCCTCCCATCCCGTGGGTCTACGGCGAAATCGTCCGCATGCTCGCGCCGGGCGAAGTCGTCCGCGTCCTGGTCAACTCGGGGCCGCAGCAGGCACAAGTCACCCGCATTCTGAAGAAAGTCGGGGTGGATCTCGCCCGCGTGGACTTTCTGCGCTTCCCCACCAACCGCGGCTGGACCCGTGACTTTGGTCCCATCTTCGTTCGAAGCTCGGCTGGGGATCTCGCCATCGCGCGCTTCCATTTCAACGCCTGGGCGAAGTACAAGGACTGGAAGAAGGACGACAAGATCCCCGAGCGCGCCGCGAAGCGCTTCAAGCTCCCACTGGTCGACGCGAAGATCGTGCTCGAAGGCGGCAGTATCGACGTGAACGGCCGCGGCACCCTGCTCACGACCGAAGAATGCCTGCTCGATCCGAAAGTGCAGACTCGCAACCCTGGCTTGTCGCGCCTCGAGCTCGAGACCGTGTTTCGCGACACCCTTGGCATCACAAATACGCTCTGGCTCGGCAGGGGAATCGCGGGTGACGACACACACGGCCACGTGGACGATCTGTGCCGCTTTGTAAGGCCGGGGACGGTCGTGCTGTGCCGCGAGGACAATCCGAAAGACCTGAACTACAAACCGTTAGCGGAGAACCGCGAGCGGCTGCAGGGCATGCACCTGGAACGGGGGGCGAGCATCGAGGTGATCGACCTCCCGATGCCCGCCCCCGTCTATTTCGACGGCGTCCGGCTTCCCGCCAGTTACGCCAACTTCTACATCGCCAACGCCGTTGTCCTCGTCCCCTCGTTCAACGACCCCAAGGATCGCGTCGCGTTGGGCATCCTCGCCGAGTTGTTTTCCGATCGCCCTGTCGTCGGGATCCATGCGGTGGATCTGGTATGGGGTCTCGGCACGATACACTGCCTGACACAACAAGAACCACGGCCTATTGCAGTTGCCAAAACTCCACTCGGTTTCCAGTGAGGATTGGAATCAGCACGCGATTCCGCTTCGCGTCATACCCGATATCGGCGGGACTCGGAACCCCGGCAATGATCTTCGTGCCTTGCGTGCTGTCGAACCGCGTGATCGATGAGTCGGCCCAGCTCGATACGACGACCTTTCCCCCGATCATCTCCACACCGTCGAACCCGCCGACGCCTCGGGCGACGACGTGGGGCGCGCGGTCTCCCGGCTTCCACGCGAGCACCGCCTTGCCGCCGAATTGGACGACGATGAAGCGGCGACCCACGGCATCGAGCGTGATGCCATTCGGCCGGCCGAGGGTGTCCCCGCGCACCGCGACAGTCACCTTGCGGTCCGGCCCAACACGGAAGATGCGGTCTGGCCCTGGGTGGAGGATGTTTCCCACGTCGTCAAACCTGATGCCCGTGTCGGTGACGTAGATCGCTCCGTTGGGAGCGATCGCGATGTCGTTCAGAAAAACCGCGCCCAGGCTGTCGAGCTTCACGCTATCGATCGGAACACCAGTGCGCGCGTTGAACGCGCGCAGCATGTCGATGTCCACCACCCACAGCGTGTCGCCCAGCACCGCCAGGCCCTTGGGTGCATTGAGCGTGACGCCGGCGCGGCCCCCTTCGATGAACTTGAGGACCTCGATGGCTCCGTCCGGCCGCACACGAGTAATGAAGCCGTTGTTGTCCTTCGTCAGCGGGCCGCCGTTGATGTTCGATACCAAGTAGATGTCCTGCGCCGAGTCATCCAGCACGGATTCGGGCGAGAGAAAGCCAACGACCGTTCCCACCTTCGTCGCCCGGGAACCAGCGGTCGGCGAAACCTGGGGTTGAGCCGGCGCGACCGTATCCCCGACCTGCGAGGCATCCGGAGGAGGCGGCGGCGGCCGTCGGCGGTCCACGGGCTCACACGCCGCGAGTACTGCGAGGGTGATGCACAGGGCGGTCACTCTCATCACGGCTTTCCTCCTCGGCCAGGGAATTGATGCGCAAAAACGTACCCGCGAACCCGCCCGTCGAGGTAGGGGTGGGGGTCGCGGCGCCCGCGCCCGACCTCTCACCCTGTGATGGGCTGCACAAGACTTTCGGTCGCGTTTTACCGCAGCTCCTCGGCCAATGCTTCAACGTGGTGCAAGACCCGCGCATGGATCGCCGTCACGATCGCCCGCGCCGGCACTGTCCAATAGACCTGCGGGAACATGTCGACCACGTAGGCGGTCCGGCCTTCGAGTCGCGTCCGGCCTCCGGGAAGAGGCGTGAGCCTGAATTCGCCGTGCGTCGCTCGGAAGTAGCCGTCGAGATGGGGCGGATGAACCTCGCCGTAGGGGCTCAGCTCGGTCATCGGCGGCGCCTGGGCCGTGATGTCGAAGGCGAGCAGCTGGTTTTCCTGCCAGGCGGTGATCGGCTCGACGAAGCTGCCCGTCGTGAAGTCGCAATAACGAATCGCCCCGACCCCGGTGCCCTCGATGCGCGCGCGGAGCGGCGCCGCAACCCCGGTGCGGAAGAGCAGCTCGGTCGGCGGCGCCAGATCCGGGAAACTGACAACGTGCCGCCAGACGACTTCCGGCGGGGCCGCGATCTCGACCACCGTGACGACTTCGTGGACGGGGGGCGCTGGCCGGGGCTCGACGCCCACGAATACGGGCACGACCAGCGCCATCCCGCCACCCATCGCCGCATGCACGCCGCGGCGCGCCACGATCCTTCCCAACACCGCTCCAGGGAACGCGATCGCCAAGGCGATCGGCAGCGCCATGAGGGTGCAGATGCTGCCCTCGAGCGCGAACAGGATGAGCGCCCCGGCGGAGATCGACACGCTCGCCAGTGCGAGCACCAGGGACTGGCCCGCCGGACGTTCGTGCCCGTGGTTGTAGATGTACGAGCTGATGTACCCGATCGTAAACGGAACGCCCAGGAATAGACCAGTCGAGTAACTCCGGCGGAGGTAAACGCCCACGCCCACCGTGAGGAGTGTGATTCCCAACGACGCGGCGACCCCCAACATCGCGCTCTTCAGCCGATCATCGACCACCGGCGGTGGTGGCTCAACCGGCCATTCGACTGTCGACTTGGACGGCAGTAACGACAACCATCCCATGAGGACGAAATTCATCGCCGGTACAAAGAAGAGCAGTGCGATCCACGGAGTGACGCCCGCGTCTGCCGCGCGCCGCATCGACATACTGACACCGATCCATAGAAACGGCAGTGCAATCGCGACGAGCAAGGGAATGAGCCACTGAGCGTCGCGCAGCAGCTCGGTGCGCGTGCTCAACAGCGGGGACAGGTAGTTCAGCGGCGTCCAGACGCGGCCGGCGAAGCGCCAGATCAGCAGCGCATCGATGCCGTACTTCAGCGCCATCAGGCCGACGCCATGCCCGAAGTAGGTCCCGCGATCGACGGGATCGCGGAACCCGAACCACAAGCGGAGCCAGCGGTCGAGCATCGTGGGACCTAGGCTTTCGCTTCCTCCAGCTCCTTCTTGCGCGACTCGGTCACCTTTGCGGCGATTTCGGACGGCGCGTCCTGGTACACGTGGAACTTCATCTTGTACGTCCCGCGCCCGTGCGTGATCGAATGCAGGGTCGTGGCGTACCGGTCGAGCTCAGCCTCCGGGACGAGCGCCTTGACCTTCGTGAGTCGGCCATCCTTCTCCGTTCCGACGATGTGCCCGCGACGGGAGGAGAGATCGCCCATGACGGCGCCCTGATACACGTCGGGCGTCCACACTTCGACATCCATGATCGGCTCGAGCAGCACGGGCCGCGCTCCGGGACTCACGTTCCGGAACGCCAGAATGCCGGCCATCTTGAACGACATTTCGTTCGAGTCCACGTCGTGGTAGGAGCCGTCGTAGAGCTCGAACTTGAAGTCCACGACCGGATAGCCGGCGATCGGCCCCTTGTGCGCCGCCTCGAGCACCCCGCGCTCGACGGCCGGGATGTATTGTCGCGGGATCACCCCGCCGACGATCTCATCCACGAACTGCACCCCCGACCCACGTGGCAGCGGCGCGATGCGGATCCAGCAGTCCCCGTATTGCCCGCGCCCGCCGGTCTGTTTCTTGTGCTTCCCCTGCCCCTCTGATTTTCCCCGGAACGTTTCGCGGTAGGCGACCTTGGGCTTGGCCGTCTGCGCATGGACGCCGAACTTCCGCGCCAATCGCCCGACGACGATCTCGAGATGCCGCTCACCGAGTCCACGGATGAGGGTCTGGGCCAGCTCGCTGTTGTACTCGTGATGGAAGGTGGGATCTTCCTCGTGCAGCTTGTGCAGCCCGGTCGACAGTTTGTCTTCCTCGCCGCGCTGCTTCACTTCGACGGCGACCGTGATCACCGGCTCGGGGAACGGGATCTTGGGAAGCACGAGCCCCATGTCCTTGGTCGACAGCGTGTCGTTGGTGTGCGTATCGCGCAGCTTCGCCACCACCCCGATGTCGCCCGCGTGCAGCTCCGGAATCTCGATCCGTTCTTTTCCGAGACCGACGCAAAGATGGTTCAGCTTTTCCGACGCCTCGCGCGGCGCGTTCCACACGTCCTGACCGTTCTTGACGCGGCCCGAGAAGATGCGAAACAGCGTGACGTCGCCGACGTGCGGCTCCGAGACGGTCTTGAAGACCTGCGCCGCCAAGGGCCCTGTGTCGTCGGGCTTGAGCGTGAGCCGTTCCGCGGTGCCCCATCGCTGCGCTTCGACGGGCGGACGCTCGTGTGGCGCCGGACACAATTCGACGAGCTTGTTGAGGAGCGCGCGCGTGCCGTACGTCAGCTCGGCGGCGCCGCAGAACAGCGGGAAGAGCTCCCCCTTCGCCATGCCGGCCTTCATCGCGGCGATCGCTTCGTCGCGGCCGATTTCCTCACCGCCGAGGTAGCGCTCGAGCAGCGTGTCGTCGGTGGCGGCGATGCTCTCGATCAATTCCTGGGAATACTTCTCGAAGCGGTCCTTGTACTCATCGGGAACATCGACCTCGTCGTATTCACCTGCCTTGGTTCCCTTCTTGTAGAGGTGCGCCTTCTTCGAGAAGAGATTGATGATCCCGTGGAACTCGAAGCCTTCGCCGACCGGGATCTCCACCGGGATCACTTTGGGCGTCAACTGCTCTTTGATCTGGTTGAAGACGCGCTCGAAGTTGGCGTGCTCTTTGTCCATCAACGACACGAAGAACAGGCGGGGCAGCGCGCGTCCCTCGCAGTAGTCCCACACTTTCTCGGTCCCAACCTCGACACCGGCGGTCGCGGACAGGACGACGACGGCGGAGTCCGCGGCGTACACGCCCGCGAGGGCGTCGCCGGTGAAGTCCAGGTATCCGGGGGTGTCGATCAGATTGACCTTCGTGTCCATCCACTCGGCGACGGCCAAGGCGAGATTGATCGAGTACTTGCGTTCGATTTCGTCGGCGGTGTAATCGGTGAGGGCGGTACCGTCCTTTACAGATCCGTGCCGTTTGCTCGTTCCGGCCACGAACGCCAGCGCATCGACCAGGGAGGTCTTGCCGCTCGCGCCGTGGCCAACGACGGCCACATTCCGGATCTCCGGCGTCTTATACACACGCATACAGCGCAAATCTCCTGCGAGGGGGATCAAAAATATGCCGGATGGTGCGCGGGGATGGCTAGGCCAGGCAAAGGCTAGGCTGCAGACGCGCAGCGGTGAACAGAGAACGGGAGTCAGGACAACCGCTTGTCCCAACCCCCGTCGACTGTGGCCCGCTGCTGCGTCTGTTGCCTAGTAGTTGCAGGTCCTCAGGATCCTACCGCCTCCATCTCTCCGTCCGCGACCTCGTCATGATCCTCATGATTGTCCCGTACATGCTCCACGAGCCTGTGCAGGATCTGCAGACTTCGGACATTGAGCGCGAACGCGGTGACCTTGTCGCCCGCCGCCAGTGCGGCCACAGCCTGCGTGCGCAGATCCTTGACATGGGCGAGTATGGCCCGAATTCGCGGTGCGTCGCGATCGCCCAGGAAATTCTCGATGCGCGCGATCGCCGTATCGACGGCCGCCCCGGTCCGCTCCGGTGCGTTCGGGAACAGCTCGATGACCGCCGACAGCAGATCGCGGAACGCCGCGCGCCGGAACGCGTGGGCCGCTGCGGTGTCGCCGCGCTGCCATGCGGCCAAGGCCGAATCGCGGTTCATGCGAGCGGAGTCGAGGTAGGCAAGCGCGACGGGGTTGTCGGTCGTGCGCAGCGTGTCGACCAACCGTCGGAACCACCCCTCGTACGTCGTGCCACCGGTGCGCGATGCGGCGACGTTGTCCGCGATCGCCTGCGAGCTTTGCGCCAGCACCAGCTCGTTCGAGGAGGCGGCCGTCGGATCCTGAGTACAGGCCGCCGCGAACGTGAGAGCGGCCAACGCGATCGTGATTCGTTTGTGCATTCGTTGCTCCGTGAAAAGTCTGGCTCTTGGACGTTGAAGCTTAGACGTCGTTAAGAGTCGGAGGGAGGGGGGCGTGATGCGCAACGGGAGCGAGCCGAAACGCGGCAAGCCCGGCGACGGCCATGAAGAAACCCGCGAGCAGGAAAGACGTGACGTGGCTCACGTCGTACATCCTCCCAATGAGCGGCGGACCTACGGTGCGACCCAGAGCACTGACTGCCTGCGCCGCGCCGAGGACTGTCCCTTGCTCGTTGGGGTCGGCGTAGACGGACACCAGTCCGGTGGCCGCCGGAGAGAAGAGGCTATTCGCGGCCGCGAGCACGAACGTCCAGCCATAGAGCTCCAGCGAGGAGGTCAGTAAAGGCACGATGGCGATCGCGACCGCCATCCCGAACGCACCGGCGATGACGAGGGCCCGCTCGCCTGTTCGTCGCACGATCTTGCCGAAGAAGTAGCCTTGTACCGCCGCGGCCGTCACGCCGATGATGATGAAGAGGAAGGTGAGCTGCAGCTGCTTCCATCCCAGGGCGTCGATCACCCGGTACGGGAGTGCGGCGGTATACCCCGCGAACCCGAGCGGCGTGAGCGCCCATACCACCATCAGCGGTCGAAGGCGGGGCCGCGCGAACGCTTCGAGTATGTGCCCGAGGCTGAACAGAGGCCGTTTGACCCGGAGCTCGCGTTTCAGAGACTCTGGCAGAATGAAGTACGCCGACACGAAGTTCGCGAGCGACAACACGACGCCGACGAGACCGGGCCATCTGTGCCCCAAGAAGTGATCGGCCAGTCCTCCCAGCGCGGGTCCGGCGCTGAAGCCGATCCCGAACGCCGCGCCGACGATGCCCATGCCGCGCGACCGTTCCGCGGGCGTCGTGATGTCGGCCATGTACGCCTGGGCCACCGAGATGTTGCCGCCTGCAAATCCGGAGACGACGCGCGATAGGAACAACACCCAATACGAGCCGGCAAATGCAAATAGGGCGTAGCCGAGCGCATTGAAGAGCATGGTCGTCAGCAACACGGGCCGGCGGCCGATGCGGTCGGACAGCTTGCCGAGCAGGGCCGTCGCGACGAACTGCATGAACGAGTAGATGCCGAGCACGGCGCCGTACGCGAGTCCCCCTGCCCCGAAATGCTTCGCGTAGAACGGCAGAATCGGCATGACGATGCCGAAGCCGATCAGATCGATCAGGACGGTGAAGAAGATGACGGCGAAGCGGGAGCGGGATGCAGGCATGGGGGCTGCAATATAGCATCGATGAAATTGCGGCCATGTTGTTCCTGCACACAGCGGCGGGCACGCTTGTGCGCTATCGACTCTCTTGTGGGCTATCGACTCTTAAGAACGAATCGCCCTGAGGGCACGAAGTCGTGCCCCCAGGGCGGACGTGTTACCACGACCCTGCTTACGGAGTCGCGGCAAGAGCTGCGTCGGCGGTCGTCAACCCCGAGCCGGCGGCGTTCGCCGGCCACGACACCGTGCTGGTGGTGCCGTCCGGGTTGGGGACCGTGCGGCTGCCCGCGCCGAGCGGGATCGCGCTAGCCTCGAGAATCCCCTCGACCTGCGCCGCGGTCAGCGCGGGGTTCTTTTGCGCCATGAGCGCTACGATCCCGGCAACGTGTGGCGAGGCCATCGACGTCCCACTCAAGAAGAAGAAGCTGGGCCGCAGGTTTCCGCTATTCAGCTGGAATGGTCCAACGACCCACGATCCCGGTGCCGCGACGTCGAGATCCTGACCGACCCGCGCCCGAGCGGAGAACGGCGCGATGTAGAAGTCCCCTGCGGCCGTGGGTTCGGCGACGTTGCGATTGAACCACCAGCTGCCGTTGCCAGGCGGCGTCCACTGTCCGATCCAGCCCGAGGCGGCGACGGAGATCACCGGGGCATAGGCGCCCGGGAAGCTCATCCCGGCGTTTCCGCCGTTTCCGGCGGCGGCGACGATGATGACGCCCCGCGCGATCGCGAAATCGATGGCGGCCCGCTCCACGGCGTCCAGCCGGCTACCCCCCAGACTCATGTTGATGATCACCGGATGGCCGGTGAGCGGCCCGGTCTTGAGATTCGCGATGTACACGATCCCCTCGGCGATCATCGACGACCACCCAGAGCCATTCTGATTCAGCACCTTGACCGGGATGACCGTGGCGCGCGGCGCAACGCCGTTGACGGGCGTAATGCCGATCTGGAAGCCGAGGATCGTGCTCGTGACATGGGTGCCATGCGAATTCTGATCGTGCTCCCACTTGTTCGGCGGCTCGGCGTCAGAGTTTACGCTCCGGCCCTGGAAGGAGGTCGCGAACTGCGAGGCGATCCGCTGCTCGGGGAAATAGACCCGCCACGAATCCAGCAAGCCCGTGTCCAGCACGCCGATGTACACGCCGTCGCCGTCGAACCCGATCGTACGATCCGGCCCGGGGATGAGGTTCGTAACGTTGATCGCATCGAGATTCCACATGTTGATGCCATTGGCGAAGTTGCTCGCCGCAACGACATCCACCGGGGAGCCTTGTCGGTCGGCGTCGGGATTCGCGGCCACGACAAACGGCAGTGCCTGAATCGAGGGAAGCGCGCTTTCCCTCGCGTGCATGAACACGGCGTTGATTTCGACGAGCCGGCCGGAGACGTTGCCGAAGGCTCCCAGCTCTGCGAGCTGCGCATCGGTCGGCAGCCCGCTGAGCAAGACGTTGATGCCGATGTTCTGATCGGTGCTCGTGCGGGCCATGTTTGGACTGAAGGTGTTGGTTGGCTGGTCTGGGCCGCAGCCAAGCCCTAGGACCAGGACGGTGGCAGCCACCAGCCGGACGTGGAGTTTCATCGGATGTCTCCAGCCTAATGAGGGGAGGTGGAAGATGTACTCCCCGTGACAAAAAGTGGCAAGAGCGGCCTTCAACCATTGTTCAATTCTCGACCCAACAACGTCTACGCTCGCTCAATCGATCTGTTGCGCAGTCAACACCGAGCGGTATCGCGTATCGAAAACGGTCCGAATCGCCGTAGCGCCGAGAATCACCATGCCCCCTACAAGAGTTGCCGGCCCGGGCTTTTCGCCATGAACCAGCCAGGCCCAGATCGGATTCAGCACGGGCTCGATAAGAAGGAAGAGGCCGACCTCGAGCGCCCGAACCCGGGGCACCGCGCGCGCGAGAAACAGGTACGGAATCCCGAGCTGGCACACGCCGAGAAAGACCACGACGGCCCAGTCGGCGGGCCGGCCAGCGACGAGCGGTTGCGCCATGACTAATGCGATCGTCCCAGCGGTGAGATTCCCCGACACCGCCGCCGCCGCGATCGATTGGCCGCGCGCCGCGAGCCAGCGATAGCCGATGACCGTAAACGACCACGCCACGGCACAGATCGCTGCAAGCACGTTCCCCAGCGCCGGATTCGGCGCGGTCGTGGACGCCCGATCGTGACCGAGCAGGAACAGCCCGAGACCCGCACCCATGACCGTCATCTGCCCGATATCGCGCCGCGTGGCGTGCTCGCCCAACAACACGGGCGCGAGCAGCAGAATGAACAGCGGGCTCGTGGACTGCAGGAAGATTGCGCTGGCCGCCGTCGTGTGCTTGTTCGCCTGCACATACAGCAGCGTCGTCGCGGCGTACGAAAAGCCGACCACGACGGTGCGCCAGCTCCATCCTCGCCGCGCTTCGGGAAGCAGCACGAGGATGGTGAGCATCGCGAGCGCCGCTCGGAACGCCGCGAGCTGCCACGCCCCGAAGCCGCAGAACTTGATGGCCGCGCCCCCGCTCGAGAACAGGACGGCTGCAGCAATGATTTTTGATCGGGGACTCATCACACCTCGCCGGGAGCGAGGAATATAGGCTACCTTTTTGCCGATGAGATTCGCCGTCCTGCTGGTGTCCCTGGTCGGCCTGGCTGCCTGCTCGCACGCAGCGCACATGCCGCGCGACGTCGCGGCGAGCCACGACTCCGACCTCATCACCGCGAGGGACTTCTCCGCCGTGACTGGATCGACCGTGTACGACGCCGTACGGCAACTGCGGCCCGAGTGGATCATGCGCAGCCGCCCGAACCTCGTGCTGCCCAATCAGAATCTCATCATCTATGTAGACGGGAATCGGTACGGATCGGGTATCGATGGCCTGCGGTTGATCACGATCCGGTCTGCCTACTCGGTCCGCTACTTCTCGCCCTCCAGCGCCGAAGGCCGTTTTGGTCCCGGGCATCTCCTCGGCGCGATCGAGGTCATCACCAATCCCCACTAGGACCGCAGCATGGAGGTTCAGGTCTTCGGAGTGCGCAAGAGCGCGGACACACGCGCGGCGCTGCGCTTTTTCGCCGAGCGGCGCATCAAGGTTCATTTCGTCGACCTGAACGAGCGCGCGCCCGCGCTCGGAGAGCTGCGCCGGTTCGCGGACAAATTCGGCCTTCAGGCGTTGCTCGACCGGGATTCGCGGCGCTTTGCTGAACTCGGTCGGCCGGTCGCCACGCTCGAGCGATTGAGTCTCGAACCGCTGCTGTTGCGCATGCCGCTGGTCCGCAACCAGCAGCAGCTCACGATCGGCGCCGCGCAGGAGACCTGGAACACGTGGTACGCCGCTGCGAAATCCTGACCCTGCTTCTGTGCACCGCGTGCGCGACCGCAGGTGGACCCCGCGTGACGACTGACGACCTTCGGTTCGTCGACTCGCTCTTCACCGCCTACAGCGGCACTACGGTGCCCGGCGCGAGCGTGGTCGTGATCTCGGACGGGCGGGTCGCGGTGCGCCGCGCGTACGGGATGGCGGATCTCGAGCGTCGCGTCGCCGCCACTCCCGAGACCGATTACCGCCTCGCCTCGATCTCGAAGCAGTTCACCGCCATGGCGGTGATGCTGCTCGTGAAGGACGGCCGCCTCCGCTACGACCAGCGCGTGCGCGAGTTCCTGCCCGAGCTGCCCGCCGCCGCACAAGCAGTCACCGTCCGACATCTGCTCAACCACACATCAGGGCTGTGGAGCTACGAGGACCTGGTTCCGGATTCCCGAACCGCGCAGCTCGACGACCGCGATGTACTCGCGCTGCTCGGCTCGAAAGATTCGCTGTATTTCCCGGCGGGAAGCCAGTATCGCTACAGCAATTCCGGCTACGTGCTGCTTGGCTTGATCGTCGCGCGCGTGTCGGGTACGACGTTCCCCGAGTTCCTGCAGAGTCGAATCTTCCGGCCGCTCGGCATGAGCGCGAGCGTGGCCCATGTGGAGGGATCGGACACGGTGCCTCGCCGCGCCTACGGTTATTCACCGCGCGGCGGGACGTTCGTGCCGACCGACCAGAGCGTCACGAGCGCGACGCTCGGCGATGGCGGGATTTACACGAACGTGGACGACATGGTGCGTTGGGATCGGGCGCTGTACGGAGACACGGCGCTCGTCGATGTGGCGCCCCAATTGCCTGGCGGCGCCGACACAACATACGCCTTTGGCTGGTTCGTCGATGGCTATCGGGGCGAGAAACGCTGGCGCCATACCGGCGAAACGAGCGGGTTCCGCAACGCGATTCAACGCTTCCCGCACCGCCGGCTGACGATCATCGTACTGACCAATCGCTCCAGTGGCGAACCGGCCGCGATCGTCGAGCGCATCGCCGACCGCCTGCTGTTTCGCTAGCGCTCTATTCGGTATCCGAACGTCCGCACCGTGACGATATGGCGCGGATGGGCGGGGTCCTGCTCCAACTTGCGCCGCAGCATCGCCACGTGCGTGTCCACCGTCCGGCTCATCACGTCGTCGGCGTATCCCCAGACTTCTTTGAGCAGCTCCAGACGGCTCACCACCCGGCCACCGCGTTTGAGGAGCGCCACGAGCAGCGCGTACTCCTTGGGCCTGAGCTCCGCTGTGCGACCGGCACGGCGCACTTGATGGCGCGCGAAGTCGACGGTGACATCGCCGAAGCCGTGCAGGGACGGATCGGCGCTTCCCTCACGCCTGATCCACTCGAGGAACTCGGCGGCGCGTTTGACCGTCGCGATGATGCGTTCATCGTCGAACGGCTTCAGGAGGTAGTCGAATGCCTGAATCTCAAAGGCCCGGACCGCATGCTCCTCGAATGCGGTCACGAAGACGATCGCGGGCGGCCGGTCCTCGCTCGCTGCCGCCGCGACCGCGAAGCCGTCGAGGTCGGGCATCTGGATGTCCAGGAAGACGAGATCGGGCGTTTCGCGCCGCAGCAGCTCCACGGCGTCGCGGCCGCTCGCGCACTCGTCGATGTGCGTGACGCTGCTGATCTGCCGCAACACGCCGCGCAGGCGCCGCCGTGCCGGCGCTTCGTCGTCAACGATGATCGCGCGCATGATCGGTAAAGGGAATTTCGATGACGGCCAACGCGCCGCCGGGATCCGGCGCGTTGGTCAGCTCGAAGCGATGGCTGGGACCATACAACTCCTGCAGTCGAGCCCGAGTATTGGCGAGTCCCAATCCTCCGCCGCCCGAGCTGCCGTTGAGGCCTGGCCCGTTGTCACGCACTTCGAGGTGCAGGCGGTCGCCCTCCCGGACCGCCGCGATCGCGATCTCGGCGACGCTGCCGTTCGGGACGACACCGTGTCGGATCGCGTTCTCCACGAGCGGCTGCAGCAGTAACGTCGGTACGACCGCGGATGCAGCCCTTGGATCGACCCGAAACGTCACGCGCAAGCGATCTCCGAATCGCGCTTCCTGAATCGCGACATAATGATCGAGCAGCTCGAGCTCCTCCTCGAGTGTGACGAGCGGCCCGCGTTCCCGGTTAAACGACTGGCGCAGCAACTCGGAGAGCCGGGTAATCATCCGGTTTGCCTGCTTCGGGTCCTCCAGCACGAATGCCGAGATGGTGTGGAGCGTGTTGAAGAGGAAGTGCGGCTGCAGCTGTCCGACGAGGGCATCGAGCCGCGCCTGCACGAGTTGCATCTCGAGACGCGTGGCGCGCCAGGCGTGGTACAAGCCTGCGACCATCGCGTACACCAGTACGTTGAACGTCCACCATATCGTGATGCCGTCCCACACGCCGCTAAAAAACGTGTGTGGCGTGCGCCACAACCCCACGGCCCACTTCAGACCGCCCTCGAAGCCCGCGCACGCGACCGCGGTAACCACCGCCATGGGGATGTGCGCAGCGATGAGCGCCGCGGGACGGCGGATCCGAACGGCCCATGCCGCAAAGGCGCACACCGGCGCAGTGAAGAGCGCCCAGCACCACCACCCGGTGAACTGCCAGGCGAGGATCCAGCTCCACGATCTCGGATCCGAGCTGCCCGCGGTCTGGAAATGCATCTGGATCGCGAACAGCAGCGCGACCGCCGTCCATGCGCCCCAGACGATCAATGCCCGTTTCATCAGCCCCATTGTAGCATGGTACGACCCCCTCGACCGGACCGGGCGAGCGTCGTGGTCAGAATCGTGTGAACTTCACAAGGCGGTAACGCGGCGGCTCTACGCTGGTTTGAGCCGCGCGCTCAGATTGTCGGCCGGGAGGTTCATCCATGCGACAACTGCTGCTCAGTGTGCTCGTACTCGCGGCCGGCGACCGAACGTCGGATCGTGACGCGTTACTGGCCGCCGATCGTTCGCTCTCCGATAAGACCGCGGCACTCGGCATGGTGCAAGGATTTCTGCCGGGCATGACCGCAGGCGCGGCGTATCTGTATCCCGGCGCGCCGCTGTTGCGCGGCACCGATCACATTCGCTCGTTCCTCGAGACGGCCGACTCGATGGTCGAGCTGACGTGGACGCCGGCGTTCGCCGATGTGTCGTCCGACGGCCGGCTCGGCTACACCTACGGGTGGACGCACTCAGGTGGAACGCGGGGAAAGTATCTCGCGTGCTGGCAAAAAACCGGCGGCGGATGGCGCCTCGCCGCATACGCGAACACCAGGCCTGTGCCTGTCCCCGACTCGGTTACGCCGGCCGGCCCCAGTGGTGCGTTGGGCGCGCAAGTGCGCGGGCGGGCCAATCCCACCGAGCTGCTGCACGCGGACTCCGCGTTCGCGGCGCTGTCAGTGGCGAGCGGGGCGAAGAACGCATTCCTCGCGTTCTCAGCGGAGGAAGCGATTTCATTCGGCAGCGGGGCGGAAATGACACGCGGCCGGCAGGCGATTGGGGCGGGGTTCGACGGCTTCCCGGCCGGGGCGGTGCTCGAATGGTGGCCGGTAGCCGCCGAGATCGCACCGTCGGGAGATCTCGGCTGCACGGTCGGCGAGGCCAGGATCGCGAGCCTGAACTACTCCAGCAAGTATCTCACGATCTGGCGGCGACAGCAGGGCGGCGCGTGGAAATTCGTGGCGGACGGCGGAAACGTGCGGCCCGCGCCAGATTCACGTTAGAACCGAGTACTGAGCCCGCCATAGATCTGGCTCGTTGGGTCTCCGCTCCCGCGCTCCGCGGTTCCGGAAAGCATGAAATACCAAGCGCGTGACAGATTCACGTCGAGATCCAGGCCACCCCAGAGGACGGACTGTGTCGCTGGAGTTGCCAACGCATCGCGCTCGAGCCGCGCTCCGCCCGACAGCTCGACCTGCAGCCGGTTACTCGCGTTCAACGCCAGCGCCAGCGAGTTCAGCCATCCATTGATCTGCTGACTGCGAAAGTAGGTGCTGCGCGCGCGCACGCCCACGGCGAGTGGTGTGACACGGTCGGCGCCGAGCGACAGTGTATAGGAATTCGCCCGCCCCGCCGGGCCACCGCTGCTCTGCCGGGCATCGACACCGATGGAATAGCGCCGGCCCCATCGCAGTGCGGCACCTGCCCATACACCCTGCCGGAAGGCATCGTCGAACGTCGTGACGGGATTCACGAAGTCCCGGTATAAGAGGACATTGCGGCGGTTGTCGAAACCGGCGTGGACCTCCAAACCGGTGCCCGCGCGATAGCGTACGGTGGCGAACGTGCTGGTGGGCGACATCGCCGCCATCCCTGGCGAGCGCTTCCACGAGCGGTAGTAATCGACCTCTTGTGAGAGGAACGAGCTGAATTGGCCGTTGGAGAACGACGCCTGCAGAAATGCGAATTCGCGGTTCGCGTGCGCATTCTGATAGGATCCGCTCAGCCCCACCGTCGTCGACCACTGCTGGCGCGCTCCGGGCCGGTTCCGCCGCTGTACGTATCCTCCGCCCTCGAGGATATCGGTCGCGAACCCGAGGCTCAGCGGGTCGGGCTGGGTGCCGCTGAAGACGCCGGCGCTCCATTGCGGTGCGCGCAACTCGGCAAGGACACCGTCGAACACACCGACCACCGCGAGGGCGGGCACAAGCTGACGGCCCAACGTGACTCGTCCGAGAGCCGATGGTGGACTCCAGGACAAGGCCAGCTGATACGCCCGCGCGTGACCATCGACGGCGGTGCCGCCAGCGAGAGTGCTGACCGTGCGCCGCGCGCGGATATCCAGTGACAGTCCGATCGGGCCGCCCGGAACGGGACGGCCGTCTACGCGGAGATCGAGGGATGGCTGTGTAAATCCGCTACCTGCGCCCTGGCCGACGACGAGGTAGTGCGCGCCCGCGTAGCCGCGCAACGAGGTGCGGGATGGCCCGGTCTGTCCCGTCGGGCGAGCGGCCACAGTCGAATCGCGCGGCGGCAGCGCGACCGTGAACCGCACCGAGTCCCCGACGACGATTGGCGTCGATTCACTCACGATGTCGCACGAGGCCTGCCGCGAGGCGAGAAACGCCTATATCAGAGCGTCGCCATGTTTGCCAAGACGGACGAGGCCACGGGCAAAAAGGTTATCGGGGGAATCGCATTCGATGCCGAATATCTGCACGATCAGTTCTTTCCCGAGATGCTGGAAACGGTGATGAACCGCAACCTCAGTGAGGGGCAGAGTGATAAGAACCAATGTGCGATCATGCTGCACCCCAAGGGTGAACCGGCACCCTTGGCAGCCTCAGCCGGTTGGGACGGCGGCGTGCCTGAGGTGGAACGCAACATGGAAGCTGCGTTTCCCGGGGTTACGCTGGCCATCAAGCTGCGTGGAACCACACTGGAAGCCATCGGTCAGCACTTCGTGCGCACCAGCTTCCTCGCTCTGGGGGCGCTGTCTCTGTTACTGGCGGGCGGAATCGTGCTCACTTATCGCAACGTAAGCAAAGAAATGGCGCTGGCCCGGCTGAAGTCCGATTTTGTTTCGAACGTCTCACATGAGCTGCGGACGCCACTCTCTTTGATCCGGCTTTACGCCGAAACTCTGGAAATGGGCCGGCTCAATTCGCGGGAAAAGTATCAGGAGTACTACTGCATCATTCGCAAAGAAAGTGAGCGTCTTACTGCGCTCATCAACAACATTCTGGATTTCTCCCGGATCGAAGCGGGCCGCAAGGAGTACGATTTCCGCGAGACCGATCTGCGCGAACTGGTGCGCAACACGCTCGATTCCTATCGCTACCAGATCGAGCAGCATGGTTTCAGTTATGAAGAAAGCATCGACGAAGTGCCGCCCCTGCGCGTGGATCGCGAGTCCATGGCCCGCTCATTATTGAACCTGGTCAACAATGCTCTCAAGTATTCACAGGACCGGAAGTACATCGGCGTCAAGCTGTATCGTGAAAACGGATCAGTAAGGCTGGAAGTGATTGACCATGGGATCGGCATCCCTCACCAGGAGCAGCACAAGATTTTCGAGAAGTTTTATCGTGTGGGCGATCCGCTGGTTCACAACACCAAGGGCAGCGGACTGGGCCTCTCTCTGGTG
>Ga0137418_10001225_pt1 | contig 23601 bp, 20 predicted proteins | sample CZODoug3_1_2_16f_FD_122242 | JGI IMG/M metagenome (GOLD analysis project Ga0137418, IMG submission 122242) | Vadose zone soil fungal communities from Angelo Coast Range Reserve, California, USA - CZODoug3_1_2_16fungal (Hybrid Assembly) | ecosystem: Environmental > Terrestrial > Soil > Vadose...
GACCGAACTGCTGATGCGGCCGATCGTCGCCGAGAAAATTCAGTGCATCAGCACTGCTACGCCTGCTGATTACGAGAAACTGGTCGGGGGCCAGCATTGGCTGGCCCAGCACTTTGAGCCGCTGCAGATTGCGTCCGCCAGCGAAGATGAGGCCATCGAGGTGCTGCGCGGCCTTAAAAGCGCGTACGAGCAGTTTCATAGCGTAGGTTACGCGGACGATGCAATCGCCTACGCGGTCTACTACGCCAGCAGGTGCATCAAGCATCGGGAACTGCCCGGCAAGGCAGTCGACGTGATCGACGAAGCGGGAGCTGCCGCCCAACTGCACCAGGCCAAGCTTCCGGACGAGATTTTCGAGGTCCAGAAGCGCATCCGGTTTATCGTTCGGCGTATGGAAACTGCGATCGCGAATCACGAATTTGAAAAGGCCCGCTTCTATTCGGATGAAGAAAGGAAGGAGCGGGAGAATCTTGCGCAATTGCGCAAGACGCACAAGCTCGATGAAAGCCCTGCGTTGACCATTCGGCGCGAGGACATCGAAAACGTCGTGAGCAAGCTGACGGGGCTACCCGTCAATGAGATTCGCCAGTCCCGCCCCGCCGATCCTGGCAATTCCCAAGACCCGGACTCGTAGCGGGAACCGAAAAATAGTGATTATTCACAGTGGAAAGGGTCGCATATCCCACTTTCTGGGCATATACTTCGCGACGCATTAGAAATTTGCACTTCGGAGGCTCCCCCGATGAATAAGACAGTCGAAATCCTGCTGACCGCTTTGGCACTAGCCGGAATGTACTGCGCAATCCCGAAGAGCACGGCCCAAGGTGATCCTGGGATTCGGGCAGAACAGACCGTAATTCTTGCCGATGGCACCGATCCGATGCCGTTGTGCCGCGCGCGAGGCTGCAGTCCGACGCGATAAAAGGACCGTATAGGCAGACTAACCAGGGCCGCCAAAATTAATGTTGCATGGCTGCCGAGGGAGAGGTATGCTTCTCGGCCTCGGATGTGCATGACGCGATGAACTGGTTAATGTATCTGAGTTGGCTCGGTGGTCCGGCGCTGCAAGTCACCCTGCTTGCCTACATGGTCCACCGCAAATTGCACAATGCGTTTCCGCGGTTCTTTTCCTACATTGTTTTTCAGATCCTGAAGTCGGGTCTTCTATTCGTCACCTTCCGATACTACGACGGGGCCTACTTCGACGCCTATTGGACCGGGAATGCTATCAGCGTGGTCCTGGCAGTCACCGTGATGGATGAAATCTTGCACAGCCTGTTTAAGGAATATGGCGAAGCCAAGAATCTGAGCTCGATCATCTTCCGATGGGCTTCCGGACTACTGCTTCTGCTGGCGATCGTCAGCGCCCTTTCCAGCCACGAAGGAAGTGCAGACCGGGTGGTGGCGGCCGTACTGACCTTCGATCGCAGCGTGCGGGTTATGCAGTGCGGGCTATTCTGCCTCCTGATGATCCTCTGTCGTTACCTCAGGCATTGCTGGCGACAACGGGTATTCGGGATTGCGCTCGGTTTTGGGGTCTTTGCCAGCATTGAGCTGATTCTGGTCAGCATCGCAATGCGGTACGGCAGCAGTACGGCATCGAGTATCAGCGTAGTGAAGAGTCTGGCCTACAACGCGGTCACGCTTCTCTGGATCGGTTACCTGAGGCAACAGAGCGAATCGATCCCGGAGGTCGAAGTCGTTCCTCAACTCAGCGCACGCAATGTGGCGTTGGCCAACGCGATTCCTGCACGAACTAACGAAACCTTTATTGCCATGGTGGAGCAACTGGTAGAGGACGTAATTTCCCGGAACCCATGGCCGAGGCCAGTTACCAACCGGTCTCAAATTGTCGGCCGCGCTCCCGGCGCTGGAGAAAGCAATTAGAGGTAATTCCCCGCCTGAGTACCCAGATGAAGACGACTGCGGAGACCGTAGGCATGAAAGCAACTTGGCCTCCGGAGATCGGGGAAGCCATTGCGTTCGAATCTGCGGATGATTTGAAATCGGGCGTTCTCAAGGACATTAGGTGGGGACTGGTGTGGCGAGATTTCATTCTCGAGGATGGTCGAGTGATCGCAGAGCACAAGGTTGTGGGATGTCCCCAGCCTCCTGTCTGGCGAAATGCCGATGAGATTTCACAGGCTGAGCGAGAGGCATGGGAGGAGCGGCTGGTCTCGATGGCCGAGGGTGGGGTCGACCCGCGGGACCGGGAACAATCTTTCTGGGCGGAACTAAACCAGTTCCTGGCGTACATCTATCTCAAATTCAATCCAAACAAGCCTAACGCTTGAAGTCAGCGGTTCGGCCGCGACAGGACCGGGGTGCAGGAACTATGGACAGGCCGGATGAGAAAGCCCAGACTCAGCGAGTTTGGAAATCGCTGACGGAAGCCGGTCTGGTAGAGATCAAACTCGACGAATTTCCAGACAAGCTCAAGAAAGTTAAGCATGTCGCGATGGGACGGTTAGGTGAGTTGCTGGAGCGACAAAATGGCATTGGAGAGCGGGAATCCGTCGCCCACTCGCTCGGCACTCTGAAAAGACTGGAGACGACCCTGCCGACGGACGCTACGCCGCCCCGGCGGTGAGATGCCTGCCGTGAGTCCGCGGAGAGACCCCACGGAATCCAAATGGGGGCGGCGTCTACTACTGGTAGCTGTTCGTGCAAGGTAGGGACGGCGTGGTCTGGCCTCCCTGCTGATTGTTGATGACGGACTCCTGCTGAAGCGCGTAGGAACCCTTCTGGTTGACATAGTATTTCCAATCGTACAAGCCGATTCCGAAGCCCAGACTGTAAACCTCCATATATTGGCAGTTGGCATAGTACTGGTTACAGCCGTACTTGTAGGTGAAGTATCGGGTCTTGACGGATCCGACATTCCCCACGTTGACCCAACTCGGAGCTGAGATGGAATTCACGACGTTGCCGAGAGGCTGCGCAAGGGTCGGCGCGCACTGCGAGTTACGACTGATACAGCGTGTACGAAGCAGGGAATTTTGAGGGTCACGCCCACTTGATCCGTCCGCAGGCAGCGTTGCGACATGAGGAGGTCGCGATTGAAGCGCTTGAAGCTGGTTTGGATCATTCCAGTTCAGTTCCGTGGAGCGATCATAGATGTAGTTGCTGTCGAACGTCTTCACGTCCCAGGGATAACCGCTTGGGCTCTTGGTCCAGATGAAATAGCCGCTGTTGCCGTAGGTGTTGTTAGCGTAGTCGGGAACAATGGAGCTGTAAATGGGATTCGCGTTCCCGGGCGCCATGTGCTGGTCTACGCGATTGGGGTAGGCCATCACGAAGTAGTTTCAGCATGTCCTCTGTTCTTCGAGGGCAGGAGAAGGATTGGGCTGGGGACAACGCAGGCACACAAGTACAGAAGAAGAGGACGTAAAGGCACTTCAACACGGATTTCTCCTCCGGGGCGCAAACCGGGGGACTGTCGCGCAGGGAATTTTTGGGATTTAATTGGGGTCGGACGCGGGTATTTTACACTGGGGAAGACGAGGTAGGACGGATATTTCTTGGTTGGTTACCCGACCGTTCGTTCCTGGAACCTTACTACTCGGAGGGTGGATCTTGGGCCAGCTCAGACTTTGAAGAGGGGACTCGCTTAGCGCCTTCACGGCACGACTGAAGTCGCGCGCTTCCCTTCTGTTGGAGGCATAGGACAACACTGAACAACTTGCGGAAAAGCGAATTGACAGCCGTGCGCCAGGTTCCACGTTGGTTCACGGATGGGGACGGTGCTCGCCACGTGGGTGGAAGAATCAGTTCCCTTCTGATCAGTCCGCGGTTCTGTCGGAATAGCTGGCACTCTCCTGGCGGCCGCTGCAGCGAATGCTGGACGAATGGACTGTGGACCACCTGTTCCAAACCTATCCTCGTCGCTTCAGAGGCGGACCGATCGTCACTATGCTCGCAATTCAAGGTGTAGAGGCATTCGAATTGCGAGGGCTTGGAGGTCACATCATCTCGCACCCAATGGCGAACCCACCCAGGTAGAGGTCAACTGATTGGGCTCTGATGCCGTCCCGTGCGGTGTGCGGCGTCCCGAGGGAGATTTTGTGATGGCGTTACGGCGCGGCTGAAGCCGCGCGCACCTTCGAAGCAAAACGAATTTGCGCATTTTTCCGCGAGCTGTGAGCGGTGTTTACTCGCGTCACTTCCCTGTTCTCGCTTCGGCTTCCGCCAACCACCCGCGCCGCAAACCCTCGGGCGCTACGGACGACAGGTACGGTTTGAGATCCAGGATTGGCGTCCCCTCGAGCATGTCGATGCCGCGGACGTGGAGCCGAGGGCCATCCCGGCGCACGAGTTCGACTACGGTCAGGCCGATGGGATTCGGACGGTACGGCGAACGCGTGGCGAACACGCCGTGCGGACGATTGTCGCTGGGCGGCGTGCCCATCAACTCGAAGCCTTCCGAGCGATCGAACATCCACAGCACGAACAGGTGCGAGAAGCCTTCGATGTCGGTGAGGCCTTTCTCGAATTCCGGGAGAATTTCCAGATCCCCTTCGGCGTCGTGTTTCGCTCCCAGTCCTCGGGGAACTTCGCGGGTTTCTTGGTATGGACTTCTTACGTAACCGATCGGCCGCATGGAAAACATTCCGATGCCTCCTTAGAGTCTTCCGCAAACTGTGAAGCCGCTATTGATTTTAGGAGCCTTACGCACGGCTGGAAGCCGCGCCTCTCGAAGCGAGGCAGGTCGTTGAGTTTTTCCGCGAGCTGCTGGTGGGGTGTCCCCGAGATGCTTTGAATATCTCAGACCAGGAGCGCAGACATGCAAAGGTTTAAAACACAAGGTCCCTCCACTGCGCTTCGCTCCGGTCGGGATGACAGACTTTGTGGCGCAAATTTCTGAGACGGTACACACTAGTCTAGGGAGCGGGCACCATGTGTATCGTATGCAACCATCTCGCCACCAACCGTGGCCACTCCGTGACCGGACGCTCCGTACGCCGTAGGCCATAGCCGTGACCTCCCTCGGCGTACAGATGCATCTCGGCGGCCACCTTCGCATTCTTCAACTGCAGGAAGTACACGGTGGCGTTTTCGACGTGCACCGGATCATCTTCTGCTTGCACGATGAACGAGGGCGGGGTCTGCGACGTTACGTGGATCTCGGAATTGGACGCGAAATTCTGCTCGCTTAACGCGAGGTACCCGGGATAAACAATGACGGCAAAGTCCGGACGGCAGCTGACCTGATCCGCCGGGTCGACCGGATCGTACAGGCGTTTTTCAAAGTGCGTGCTGAGCGCCGCGGACAGGTGCGCTCCTGCCGAAAATCCCAACACTCCGATTCGGTGCGGATCAACGTGCCACTCAGTTGCGTGCTGGCTCACGATTCCAAGTGCGCGTTGCGCATCTTGCAGGGCCGCGGCTGACTTGGGATAGGGGCCGGAGTCGGGCACGCGATATTTGACCAGCACGCAAGTGACGCCGAGCGGGGTGAGCCAGTCGCACACCTCGGTTCCCTCGAGGTCGATGGCGAGAACGTGGTAAGCCCCTCCCGGGAATACGACCACGGCGGCACCAGTGTTGTTTCCGGATGGCGAGTAAACCGTAAGCGTCGGCGCCGACACGTTCGCTAATCGGACCAGGCGTTTCCCGGCAACCAAGTCGTGACTGGGTTCCGTGATATCGACCTCGGCCGGCGGATTGGGCGTCGCGCCGGGCGCTCCGTGCGGCCAGAGCGCCAGAGTGGTGTATCCGGGTGGCGGTTGCCAGGCTGGGTTTTGCGGAAAGAGCATGGTGGAGATGGCGACCACTACGAACAGGACGGGAAGAAGCGACCACAGGCGCATGACACGAGCCTCATATAAGAGCAGAATTTAAGACCTGACGATGATTGCAGCCGTCCGCGCTGCGAAGCAAGGGCAAGGTTCAGGGCGCTGCTCGGGTTGTACCTGTGAGTGGGAAAAGCGGGTTTGCTCCGCCTCCGCTACGATCGGCGTCGGAATGACAATCCGTGAGAGAAATCCATTCCATCGCGCGGGGTCGCGAATCACCGGCTGTTCTGGAACACCGACCCACTGGCTCGCTTCAAGGGAGAGACCCCGCCCAAAGTACCGCGGCGACAACAACGAAACCTTCACAACTTTGACGCCAAGAAGTGGACGGAGACGGCTCACAAGATCGACGAAGTCCTGAACGCCTGGGAGAAGGCCGTCAAGGGCGCTGACGATAAGAAGTTGCAGGAATGGGCGTCTGCGATTACGCATATCGGAGCGCACAACGCTTACCATACCGGACAGATCATCTACATCCGACGGGTGCAAGGCTCGTGGGATCCGAGAAGGGGGTGAAGTAGTTGCGAGTACGAGTTGTGGGTACTGAGTACGAATTGCGAGTACCGAGTACCGCATGGCTGGTACGGAGCAAGGGCCAACTACCGCATCGCGTTCGGCCTCTTGCGCTCCTGTGGCGAACATGTTGTCATCGCTTGGAGTGCCCTTGAACGACACCCATCGCGCGATCGATGCCGTGTGGCGCATCGAGTCGGCCCGGCTGATTGCGGGGTTGGCCCGGATCGTTCGCGACATCGGCCTGGCCGAAGATCTGGCCCAGGACGCGCTAGTGGCCGCCCTTGAGCAGTGGCCCGAGTCGGGCGTGCCGGACAATCCTGGCGCCTGGCTGATGGCAACCGCCAAGCATCGCGCCATCGATCGGCTGCGTCGCAGCAGCCTGCTGGAGCGCAAGCATGAAGAGCTGGCGCGCGAGCTCGAAGAGCGGGAAATGGCTGTTCCCGATCTCAACGCCGCGCTCGACGATCCAGTCGGCGACGATCTCCTGCGCCTCATTTTCACCGCCTGTCATCCGGTACTGTCGTCGGAAGCACGGCTCGCGCTGACGCTTCGACTGTTGGGAGGGCTGACCACCGATGAAATCGCGCGGGCCTTCCTCGTCCCGGAGCCGACGGTCGCGCAACGCATCGTGCGTGCCAAGCGCACGCTCGCCGAAAAACAAGTCCCGTTCGAAGTGCCCGGGGGAGCCGAACTGGCTGCGCGCCTGTCATCTGTGCTGGAGGTGATTTACCTCGTGTTCAATGAGGGCTACACCGCAACGGTGGGTGATGAATGGATGCGCCCCGCGCTTTGCGAAGATGCGCTGCGCCTGGGACGCGTCCTGGCCGAACTTGCGCCGCAGGAACCGGAGGTCCACGGCCTGGTCGCGTTGATGGAGATCCAGGCATCGCGCGCCGGCGCCCGTGTCGGTCCGAACGGTGAGCCCGTGCTGTTGCTGGATCAGAACCGCGCGCTTTGGGACCAACTCCTGATCCGTCGGGGTCTCAACGCACTCGAACGCGCCGAAACGCTCAATCCCAGACCGGGTCCTTACGCGCTGCAGGGGGCGATCGCGGCCTGCCATGCGCGCGCTCGCACGGGCGACGAAACGAATTGGGCCCGAATCGCCGCGCTTTACAAACGACTCGCACAGTTGGTGCCGTCGCCGGTGGTGGAATTGAATCGCGCGGTTGCGGTCGGGATGGCCTTCGGCCCGGCGGAAGGCCTGGCGCTGGTTAATCCCCTGACCTCCGAACCTTCGCTCGCAAACTACCACCTGTTGCCGACGGTGCGTGGCGATATGCTGGCCAAACTCAACCGCTTTGAGGAAGCCCGCGTCGAATTCGAGCGTGCCGCCTCGCTGACCCGCAATGCTCGCGAGCGCAACTTGCTGCTCGAGCGGGCGCGCACTTGTGCCGACCGCAGTTCTGCATCGGAGCGCGCGGGTGAGACCGGCGCCGCCTGACGCCAACGCGTCCTCTTCGATTCCAGAGTAGTTCTGAGCAAGAAAAAGCCCAGCATCCGCAGCTGGGCGTTCCTTGATTCAAATTTGATTTCGAACGTCCTCAAAACGTAAAAGCAACTCCGCCGCGCACGGAGCGTGCGGGCTGCACCAAGTACACAGTGCGGCCGTCCTGACCCATCACCGGCACATAACCCTGCGCCATCAGGTTCCTCAAGTCGAGCATGGCTTCCATGTGGACGGGAAGAAAAGCAAATCCGGGCAGAGGTTGTCGGACAAACACGTTGAGATACGGATCCGACTGTCCAGGCGAGGCGTTGAACATATCGACAGGAGTGAGGGCTTGTCCGCTGACCCAGCCGTACGATGTCGTCCAACGGGTTTTGCAGCCGGGCACGCGGCCGCTGAGTTTACCGGCCACGGCATGACGGCGCACCGTTGACAGAGACTGACGGGCTTCCTGCAACTGAACATCGGGGCGGGTGAGGTCCAGCACGCCGCCGTAACCATAATCCAAAGTTGCTGTCAGATCGGCTGCAAGCTTGCGCTGTAGAACCAGCCGCATACCGTTGGTGTCTAGATCGCGGCCCTGGTAGGAGAACGTTCCCGAGTCAAAATCCGGGAGCAACTCGCCGCTATCCGTGACTCCACCAACGCCGGTGAGCACGGTATTGGAGACGCGATCGGAATAGAAGGCAGCCTGGACCTTGGTCTTGCCCATGCGCTGCGACAGGGAAACTTCCTGATGGTGCGCTCGTTCTAGTGCCGGCGAAAAACTGGCGATGCTCACGCGCGGGCCGCCGCCGATCACGGCCGTGCTCTCTCCATCGTAAGTCTGGGCCGGGCGCGAGCTGGCGTAGCGGTACTCCAGCACGGTATTCGGCGAGAGATGCAGATCGGCTGTGCCGAAGGGCTGGAAGGCGGTGAATCTGCCCATGAACTGGACGGTCTGAAGTTCGCTGCCGAATTTCAGTTCGAGAACATTGCCGATGCTGAAGTTGTCGGTCGTGGTCAGACCGATGGCTTGCAGGCCCTGGGTACGAAAACTGACATTCGGAGCCTCTAACCGGCGCACCGTGAGCGCCACCGTAGGCTCGGAACCGTTGGCTGCCTTATGGGTATAAGAGGTGCGCAGGATCGCAACTCCGGCGCCTTGCCCGTAACCGACGTTTCCCTCAAGAGCGAGGGTGTCTCCCGAGAAAACCGGATGCTCGAGGGAGAAGCCAGTGCTCATGTCGGAGACGCCGCCGTAACCCTCGGAGGGCGAGCCTGCCAGGAACGACAGACTGGCCTTCAGATCACGATCTCCAGACTCGGCATTCGAAGCAGTGACGGAGGACCCGTCATCGAGCACCCGCAGAATGGGGCGATTCCCCATGGAACGCAGCGTCCACTTCCAGTCGTCGTCGTCCGCCGGTCCGCGCAGCGGGCCTAACTGCATGGCCTCGAACAGCGTGCTCAACGTGACATTCACCGTCATGGTTGCGCCTGCACGCAGACCGATGCGTTCGCGCAGGGCGGGCAGGAAGGAAGGCGCGGTGACTTTCACGCTGTAGGTGCCGGGAATCAGGTTGGAAATGGAGTAGAAACCATGCTCGTCAGTGAACACTTTCAGATCACGGGCGGCACTGCCGAGTATCTCAACCATGGCACCCATCTGTACGACACCGGCGCCGTTGCGCACGTATCCCGAGATTGAACCTGGCTTGTCTGCCGCGAGCGCGGGCAGCGCCAGTCCGAAGATCACCATCAGGCTTGAGACTTTTCGGAACATTACAACTACCTCAGGGGTCAAGCCAGACCATTTTACTCCACGGCAAAGGTTGCCGTCGGATCCACGGTCTGCTTGGAGATGTTGTCGTTCACCTTGATCTCGATCTTGTATACGCCGGGTTCCAGGTTCGCGGCCGAAAGGCTCTTCTGCAGCGTGACCTGTTCCCCGATGTTCCCCATTTGCTCGGTCGATTCGGTTGCGTGCACCACAGCCTTGTTGGTGGCCATGTTCACGACGTCGTACTGGATCGTTGCGGAAGGCTTGTGCGTCTTCTCGTCCACTCCCAGGTTGTACACCTGCATCCAGAAATTCATCTTCTGGGTGCGCTTGAAGCTGATCGGCTTGCCGTCTGCCGGAGCCACGCGCGGACGGACTTTCATCGTTCCGATCACGAAATTCCCCGTACCGATATCTTTGGTGGCCACCGGATACATCTGGTCGGCCAGAATCAGGCTTGAAGCCGAGAGCCGGTCATCGCTGAAATCCGGCACCATCAGGCTCTTGCTCCACGTCCCGGCACGGTCGCCGCTCACATCTTTCACGACGATGTCGAGACGGTAATGGCCGGGCTTCAGCGGAAGCGTCTTTCCATAAATCTGCGAATTTTCTGCAGTCTTGGGCAACAGCTCCGCTGGGACGTCCACCTGCACCGTGTCTTCAAAGGTCTGCGCGATGCGTCCACTCAGCGTGGTCACTCGGCCGAAAATATTCACCGTTCCACGCTGCACGCCGTCCTTATTTTGGAAGGTGATGTCCCGGTTCTTGATCTGAATCGCAATCGGCGTCAGCACCGTATCGCTGGTGACCCTCACGAAGTCGGCGCGCACGTCGAACGGCATGAGGTTGACTGTGATCTTGTGCGAAACAATTTCTTCGAGATCCTTGAACTTGACCGCGGGCGGTTTGTTGAGCTTGGCGAACTGCTCCAGCCGGTCGAATTGTTTCGACTGATTCGTGCTTGTGAACGGGCCGGTTCCCAGCCGCTCCATGCCGCCGTTGAAACGGGACGACTTGTTACCCATTCCCATCTGCTCGTAGAGCGTCAAGCCGGCGTTGGGGGTGTAGAGCAGAGCGTCTTTTTCCGAGCGGTCCATCGTCATGTGGTAGTCCCCGCACATGCAGGTATCCACAAATTCGATGATCACTTCCTGGCCGATTCCTTCGATGTAGCGATAGCGCCAATCTTCGAATGGAAAGGTAGAAGTTGTGCCGCCGCCTTCGTCCATGGGGCGCTCGTAGCTGCCGCCGGAGGGATGGGACTCAATCTCATCCGCGGGACCATAAATGATGTACATGCGGCCGCGATCGGTCTTCCAGCCGGGGATGCCGGCGGGGAAATGTTCGTTGGCGTACGCGATGCGGCGGTAGTGCTCTTCCTTGAATTCGTTTTCGATGGTGTCAGGCGTGGGATCGCGGCGCTGCCAGAAAGCTTCGATGAACTGGTCGCGCTCTTCGTCGTTGGAGAGCTGTTTGAAGGCGGAGCGCTCCTCGTCAGTAATGATCCAGCGAACATCCTCGTCCAGCCACTTCTTGTACGTCTTGCTCAGCTCGATCTTGAGACCCTTGGCGTTCTTTTTCTTTTGCTCTTCCCCAAGCGGGCGCTTGAGGGGATCGGTTTGCTGGTCGTCTTGTCCGGCCGCAGTCTGGTCCTTGGACTTGTGCTTGTCGTCCTGCCCAAAAGCTGAGCCGACCAGGCACAGAACTGCTGCAAGACATGGAACCAAAAGACGCCGACGGAAACCTACCTGGGCCATGACGGGGGCACTCCTTACTGACACACTTGTCTTGAATTGTACGTACTTACGGCCGGCAAGGCAAGGTTTGGGTGCGCCTTTGGGTGCGCCTTACCGCGCCTTGCCGGTCTAATCTGAAGCTTGCGAGGGAAGCCGGGTTGCCCGCAGGTCACTAATCTGGGTACCCCAACTGTTATGTTCGTCAACCCGAATGGGGAGGTTTATAATTTATCGTTTACCCCGTGGTCTGCGGCAATCTTCGGATTCCTCGGGAGTGGTGCGCTCACTTCCGTCGGCAAACGGGGCGGAACTTTCCGCTCCTGCTAACCGTATCTGATGACGTGCGACCCCGTCGCTCAAGCACCTTGGGGACGAATTGTTTCGGCATCAGCAGCTTGGCCCGGTTTGGGGGTCTTGATCGGATGCCGGTTGCGGGGTGTGACCGGGACGCATGAAGACCTGGAAAAAAATACTGATAGGCCTGGGCGGCGCTCTTCTTTTGCTGATTGTGGTGGCGATTGTCGTCCACCAGAGCAATAAGGGCATTGTCACGGTACAGACTGGGAAGGCACAGCGCCAGGATCTGGCGGCGATCGTCAGCGCCTCCGGAGAAATCAAGCCGAAGACGTACGTGAATATCGGCGCTAACGCCTTTGGAAAGATCACCCGGTTGTACGTGAAAGAGGGTGACCGGGTAAAGAAGGGTCAACTTCTGGCGCAACTGGAAAACGTGCAGTCGTCGGCCGACGTGGCAGCCACCAAGGCTTCGTTGGAGGCTTCGCGAACGGACGCCATCGCGGCGGAAGCGAATCTGAACACGGCTCGGGCTGATCTGAATCGGGCCAAGGCGGACGCGGAAAGAAGCCAGCTGGACTGGTCCCGGGCTGAAGGATTGTTCAAGGATGCCCTGATCTCCCGAGCCGACTACGAGACCCGAAAGGCGACGTGGCAGACGTCGGAGGCGGGGCTGGCCCAGGCCGAAGCGCGCGTGGCGCAGGCAAGAGCGCAGCTGGATTCGGCACGTGGACACATCACGCAAACGGATGCGACCTTGACGCGGGCATCGGACGTTTTGCAGAAGACGATCTACGCGGCGCCCTATGCAGGCGTGATTACGAATCTGCCGGTGCGAGAAGGCGAGACAGTGGTGATCGGCATCCAGAACGCTCCGGGCAGCACATTGATGACGTTGGCGGACATGTCGGTGATTACCGCCGAGGTCAAGGTGGATGAGACCGACATCGTAAACGTGCAACTGGGACAGGCGGCGGACGTGACGATCGACGCGATCCCGAAGAAGGTGTTTCACGCGGTTGTAACAGAGATTGGCAATAATGCGATCGTGCGCTCGACAGGTGTGGCGACTTCGCAAACGACTTCGTCGAGCCAGGAGGCGAAGGATTTCAAGGTGGTCGTGACCTTGCAGGATCCGCCTGAAGATCTGCGGCCGGGACTTTCCACGACTGCGAAGATTACGACCGCCACGCGCAGCCAGGTGGTCACAATTCCGATCCAGGCGCTGACTATCCGGCAGCAGGTGGATTTGGAGGCTGCAAAATCGGATAAGGACTCGGTGCAGGCAGCCGCGCCACCGAAGAACGCGTCCAAGGAAAAGAAGAACGACGAGATTCAGGGTGTATTCGTAATTCGCAACAAGAAAGCCGAGTTCATTCCTGTGCCGACGGGAGTCGCAGGTACGACGGATATTGAGGTGTTATCCGGGCTCAAGGAGGGTGACGAGATCGTAACGGGAAGTTACAAGGTACTTCGGACGATGAAACCCGGCAGCAGCATTAAGATTGATAATACGGCGCCGAAGAAGGAAGAAAGTAGCGAGTTGCTAGTACCGAGTACCGAGCGACAAAGTCGGGCCTAACGGAAGGCAGGGTGGCTCGTCCAATTGGAAGCCGTCCAGACGGGAGAGAGTAAGTGTCCCCAGAGGACCAGGAGAAGAAGAAGATGGCAACTGCTGAAGTAGTGAGTATCTCGCAGCCCGAAGTGTTGGCGTCTCCCGAGACGTGCATGATCGCGACCGAGGACCTGTGGAAGACCTACGACATGGGCTCCGAACAGCAGGTGCACGCCTTGCGGGGAGTGAATCTGCGCATGCAGCGGAACGAGTATGTGGCCATCATGGGACCGTCGGGCTCGGGCAAGTCGACTCTGATGAATCTGATCGGCTGCCTGGATTCTCCCAGCAAGGGAAATTACTGGCTGAATAATCAGCTGGTGAGCGAGCTGGATGACGACGAATTGGCGCGCATCCGGAACAAAGAGATTGGCTTTGTATTCCAGACCTTCAACCTGCTGGCGCGTGCAACTGCGCTTCACAATGTCGAGCTGCCGTTGATCTATGCTGGCGTTCCGGCAGACGAGCGCATCGCCCGGGCCGAGGGGGCGCTGGCGGCGGTGGGCATGGAAAAACGCATGTCGCACAAACCCAACGAACTTTCGGGCGGGCAGCGGCAGCGGGTTGCCATCGCTCGCGCCTTGGTCAACAAGCCTTCGATCATCCTGGCGGACGAGCCTACCGGGAACCTTGACTCGCAGACTGGAAATGAAATTATGGCAGTCCTAGATCGCTTGCAGGCGGAAGGCAACACCATCGTTCTGGTCACGCATGAACACGACATCGCGGAATACGCCCACCGCGTCATCTTTATCAAGGACGGTGTGATCGCAGGGGACGAGCGCAAGCGCTAGTTTAGTCGGCAGTCTTCAGTCGTCCGTCGTCCGTTCCTATCTCAGAGCGCCCGGCTTCTTGATAGCGGGCGTTTTGCTTTTGTCTCAATTTTAGACAAGGGTCTAGAAGTCCGGAGAGACTTGTCTAGATGTGGGATTTTACTACTGATTTTAAAGTACTTAGACGCATGAAGTTTGGCATGGAAGCTGCGATGAAGGAATAAGGAATACGGATCGGGAGTCGTGTGCGGGTGGGGAGTGACCACGCACCGGGTTTGCATGGTGGCTCGGCAATGGGGCACGGAAAACGACTCAAGTCGCCGGGGCGAGCTGCCGATCTGTAACGGAGTTGGTCTATACGTGTGCCAACCCGGGAAGTAACCGGTCATCCCCTGGGCGCTGCGGGAGGCGCAGTCGATTCTATGCCAGCGCACCTTGTCGAAACTTTCCTGGGACAGCCGTCCTTAGTTACGGAATCTGCTGAGTCGCCATCAGGCTCGGCGGACCGCGCCCTAGCTCTGCTTTGGCAAAACGCGCTGGTGGCGGGTTCCTACTGGGGCTTGGCGGCCCTGGTGAAGTGGTATTTCTCGAGTTACCAGATGTGGCCGGCGCCCCTTTGGCTACCGGCCGGAGTTGCGTTGTTTGCCGCCGTGGCTGTGGGTCGGTGGAGCTGGCCAGGAATTTTTCTGGGTGCGCTGCTCACGGACACGATCAGTTTCCACGAACCGCTGGCATGGGCTGCCTGTTTTTCATTTGGCAACACCTTAGCTCCCCTGCTAGCGGCGGAACTCGTCCGGGGTCGCATGACGCGCGATGAGCCCTTCTCTCGCGTGACTGACGTCATCTTTGTGTGTTGCGCCGTCTTCATGGACGGAACGATTTCGGCCACCATTTGTGCCACGGCCATCTGCGCAAAAGTCTATGCTCCCATCAGCTCCTTGCTGGACAAGTGGTTCGACTGGATGCTCTCGGACGCAGGCGCTGCCATCCTACTGACACCCTTCCTTCTCTTGTGCTGGGCCCGGCCATCTTGCCTGCGTTTGATCCGGAAGCAGATGGGAGTATTCCTGATCAGCGCGGCGACTTCGGTGTTAACGGTTGCGTATCTGCTGTTCGGAACCACGGGAATTCGCGCGGCCGACGCGGGAGCGTCGTTTCTGGTACTCCTGCCGTTACTTTGGATGGCGGTGCGGCTGTCGTTGCGGGTCGCGTATCCTGTCTTCGTAGTTGTCATGCTGGCTACCATCGCGGGAACGATGGCGGGACGCGGTCCCTTCTATGGCGTGGAACAGGGAGGCACCCTGGTCCTCTTCGCCCAGATGGCAATCGGCTTCGGAGCATCGGTGCTGCTTTTAGGAGGAGCCGCCAACGAACAGCGCACCGCCGAGGACGAACTCCGCAAACTGAATCTGAACCTGGAAGGACGGGTGGAGCAGCGCACCGGTGAACTGCGCGAGATTCAGCGCCAGCTGGAAAAAACGGCCTTCTATGATCCGTTGACCGGTCTGCCCAATCGCCGCTTGCTGGAAGAACGCTTTGCCTTTTGCGCAGCTGCCGCCCGGCGTAAGGGTGGACGCTTTGGCATCCTTTTGATTGACCTGGATCACTTCAAGAGGATCAATGACAACTTCGGGCACGACGCCGGAGATGCCCTTTTAGTCGAGGTTGGCCGCCGGCTTCTTCGTACTGTGCGGGAGTGCGATGTGGTTTCCCGAATCGGTGGGGATGAGTTTGTCGTTCTGCTGACCGAGACCAGCGAAGAGGCCAGCGTCAATGCCATTTGCAGGCGCATCCTCGAGGCGGTCGCCGAACCGGTGGCGTTCAACGAACACGTGCTGAGAACGAGTCCCAGTATCGGGCTTTCGCTTTTCCCCGAAAATGGCGCGACCTGGCAAGAGATCTACAAAGCGGCTGATCTTTCGGTCTACCACGCCAAGCGTTCAGGTCGCCGGACCTGGCGGTGGTACGTTCCCGAAGTATCTACAGCGCCGCGCGATTGAGCGAAGGCGGCGAGCGCCGATTGCCCTATACTGCAAGCCATCGGGCTGTCGGAAGGAGCCGCGCTATGAAATCAACCGCGTGCCTGCTGGTTCTGCTGGGGACGACGAGCCTGTTGGTGCGGACGCAAGATAGCGATTCTGCGGTGCAATCAAAAATCATTGCGTTGGAGAAAGCCTGGAACCAGGCTTACAAGATCGGCGATACCAAGGCGCTGGACGCGCTGCTCGACAACGCCATTGTGCTGGTGAACGATGATGGCAGCGTGCAGACGAAAAAAGAATTTCTCGCCAGCGTTCGGGCGACCAATTCCCAGGAGCAACAGGTCGCGCCCGAATCGATGAGTGTTCACGTGTTCGGAAATACCGCGATTGCCACCGGCGTCATGCGGGTGAAAGGCGTCGAAGGCGGAAAGTCCTACGTGCGCCGCGAGCAATTTGTCGACACCTGGGTGAATAAAGGCGGAAAGTGGCTGTGCGTCGCCACCGACGCTACGCCTGTGGTGCACTAGAGTTCCTCCACAGGCGGCTACGAGATATCGATTTCCAATTTGAGGTGCCGTTTAGTTAGGGACGCATTCGCATAGCAAATCACACATAGCCGCTGGGAGGTGTTGTAACGCCAGTGGTTCAGCTACGGGTTATAGAACCGGTAGGCCCCCTGACACGAGAAGAGCCAGAGCGCAAAAAGCGCTGAACAGGATGAGCCAATCCACTGCGAACGGTAGCCAAAAAAGGAAGACCAACCATGGGTGCTTGATAGCTCGGCTGTCTGACCACGGTGGGACGTAGAATGCGACAATAAATCCTGGCGTTCGCCATAACTTTTGAAGGGCGACCCCTTCGGCCAGCAGTGCGGCACGATAATGCGATAGCAGCGGCGACGGCAGAACCAATCCCGATCCATGCGAATTTGCCCTTGCTGATCGGCATTGCGGTCAACGGCCCGAAAACTACTGTGTGAGATGATACCTGTCGCCAGGAAGCGTTAGGGTTCACAATCCAGCCAAGTGAGCAAAGTAAGAAATTCCAACAGCAACCTCGAGGCTGCGCGTGGGATGAACACTGTCTCCAGAAGCCGGCTTGGATCTTGCCGACTCGGGATCTGGGTTGCATGGATCCTGCTGACGTTGAGTGCAGTCGCGACGGCGCAGAGCCTCTCTCTGCAGGCGTTGGTGACGCCTTCCACTGTCATCGTGAAAGACGGTCACGCTGTCGCCTTCGCGGTGCACGGCTTCATCGAGTTCGGGTCGCTCGCCGAATTGTTTCCTTACATCGACTCTCAAACGCAGCGGTGGAATGGTCGCCTCGAGGCTGCGTCCCGCAGGCAGTTGGCACGCGAATTGTTGCGGCGTGGAATCGAAAGTCGCGTGGTCTCGATGGCGGACGAGCGGCCGTTGGAAGCCTTGCTCACTCATACCCCTGGGGAATTGCAGCAGGCGATTGCCCGGGTAAAAGAGCCGGTACCGGAGGGATACGGCGAGGCTTTTCTGGAAGTGCAGAAGAAATGGAAGCACTCCATTAACTGCTGGAGCGCTTCGTCCTCGATTGCCGGTCGCGTGCTGTCGAACTGGTATCCGATCGAAGAAGGAATCCGGCTATATGGTACGACCTACGACTCGACGGAACATTTCTGGCAGGCGGTGAAGTATCACCCCGACATCACGGTAGATGAACTTACAAGCCTGATCGGCACGTTGGAGCAGAAGGATTGGGAACCGTGGCTTGCGCGTCTGGATGACGATCCCAAAGTCTATCTGCCGAACGCCTACGCGATCGAGTTTCTGCGACATAACCTGGCTCGCGGGCGGCTGCAGTGGTTTCGCGAGGAGTTGGCGCATCATGGACTGCGCGGCGAGGAACGTGCGCGCGAGAGTCAGCAGCGCACCCGCTCGCCTTTCCGATTCACTGCATTCGAAGAAAAAGCCCTGTGGGGCGATCTCGCGGATCTCTTCCACTTGGCATATGCGTTCTCTGCCTCTGACGATCCCATACATCAGACTCTCGCCGAACATCATTTTGACACGATCTACCTGGAACAGCGACGGCTCGGTTTCATCAGCGAAACATTCCGGTCGCTGATGCTCGAGATTTGGAAGGTGAAGTACCTCCAGATGGCACGCTTCGGCGAAGTAATACGGTCGATTCCGATGGAGGTACGGCTGGAGCACTTCCTCAATGATGGGGACTCTCCCGATATTCCGATCCCGATCTACGTGGGATATCTAAACCAGATTCGCGAAATGGCGCGAGCACAGCGGTAAGCAGCTCTAGTCGACGTCTATTGCAGGGTCTTGAAGAGCGCTTGCTTCCAGCGAGACGTGTCGATGGTCCAGCACACTTTTGTTTTCTTACCCTTTTGCAGGACAGGCGCCCAGACCACCTGGTTCCGTCCATCGGCGGCGACGTTCAGGCGATCGACCACGGTCATGCCTCGGGTTAGTTCGCTCTGGATTTCCACATCGACGTAGTGATCGCTCCACTGCGTGCCGACGGTCGGGTCGAGCGCAATGGTCATGGCCACCGGGTCGGGCAGCGAAATTCCATCTTCGCCAGTTTGCACCTTGTAGGCGTGGCGCGCGTGGCTGTTGCACTCGATGGCAAAGTGCGCGAGCGCGTTGTTGAAGCCGAGAATATTGGCGATGTCGGCTTCATTCAAGACGGCGTCTCCGCGCGAAGTCTGCCAGCCGACCAGTTCTACTGGAAGGCCGCTGCGCAGCACGATGCGCGCTGCCTCCGGGTCCACCCAGATGTTGTATTCGGCCGCAGGAGTCACATTGCCTTCGCAGCAAGGGGCGCCGCCCATCACCACGCAGCGGCTCACCTTCTTCGCAATGTCTGGCCGTTTTGCCAGAGCCAGAGCAACGTTGGTTAGGGGCGCGAGCGTGATCAGGACAAGGCCGGAGTTGGCTTCGACCGCCTCGATGATCGCGTCCGCGGCGTGTAGTTTTCCGGGCGACTTACGGGGCGGCGGATAGCCGTGTTCGCCCAGTCCGTCGCGGCCATGAAACCAGGTCGCGTTCTCATAGACCCGCTCGAGGGGTTTGTCCGCCCCGGCATAGACGGGCACATCGGCTCCGCAGAGCTCCACCGTGTACAGCGCGTTCCGAGTGGACTGCTGCACATCGACGTTGCCGGCGACCGTCGTGATGGCAACCACGTGCACGTCGGGAGCGCGCAGGGCCATGATGAGGGCGACGGCATCGTCGGAAGCGGTGTCGGTATCGACCAGGAAGGCACGCGGCACGGCGGTAGCATAGCAAAACCGTCGCCCGGTTGGTTCCGAGGGAACACGCCAAGCGTCTGCAGAACAGATCCGCCCTCAGGTGGGCGCGCTCCGGTAAGCGCGAACCACCGAAGGGAGCGTCAGCAACGATACCCTAGCGAGACAGCTCCGCTGGTTAGCTTACAGCCTCGTGTTTTTCCCGGGTGTGATAACAAACCTTACAAATGTGAAAGTCTGGGTTGGTCGTAATGTAACCACATGTGCTGCACACATAGTAAGTCTCGCTAAGTTTGCCTTTTGCCGAGTCGAGATGTGCCAAGGCGCCAGCATAGTACTTTACCAGGGACTCTTCCGTTCGCCCGGCATCGGTCAAGCCCTGAATCGCTCCCCTGAAACCTTCCTGACGCGCCTGTGCCAGAAGGGCGGGCAAAACATTCTCGCGATAGATGCTGTGCGAGCTGAGTTCCAGTCGCAGATTCTCAGCCGTGGAGTTCACAGCAACGAGTTCGGGCACCGCCTCCGGCTCATATCCCAATTTCTTCATGGCCAGGGCCAGATTGCGTAGATGGACCCGCTCAGCCGCTACGGAAGCGCGAAAAAGGCTGGCCACCGGCGAATAGCCTTCTTCGTCCGCCTTCTGCGCAAACGCGATCGACCGGCGCATTTCATTGTTCTCAAAATTCCACGTGTCATTCAGGATCGCGACGGTGGAGGTTGCTCCGGGATGACTCCGCGGGAACTGCGCATGCGCCGTTCCAATCAGCATGAGTCCAGCAGTCAGGATGCTAGCGGCAAAACGTGGTGAGATGGGGAGGGCTGTTCCCGGCACTGTCATATAACTTTCTCCTTGGGTGATGGATCGTTCCCACAAACTTGATTGAAGGAATGTTTTTTGGAAGCTCGGTTACAAAGTTTGGTTGCCACTCTCTGAACTTATGAGCGAACAACTCACTTAGCTATTGGGAGGCTGGGTCAGATAGACACGTGACAAGGACAGGTGGCCACAGCTGGGATGAAGATCGAACATAAATTTGGACAAGCTAAAGGTTCCCGCTGACCTGCCGATAGACAGACCAGGGTTCTTTAGAGACCGTGAAGATTCTGTTAGTCGAAGACAGCCGCAGCAACGGACTTGAAAACAGGCGGGCCCTGGTCGAAGCCGGCTACGAAGTCATGTGGGCGGAGGCGAGTCGGCGTTGCGGCCTGCTCGCGAACAGGCGCCGACCTGATTCTGCTGGATCTATTGTTGCCGAAAATCAGTGGCGTGGATGTGCTGCGCTCGTTGAACGGGACACGGGGACGGCCGAACTCCGATGGTCGTGGTCAGCGGTCTCACGGAAAGAACCGGCGGATGCTGATCGAGACCGGGGCAGACGGCGCCTCGATTCCGCGCGGGTCGATTCCGTTCGCGCGGTCGCGGAGCAGGTTGCCGACCTTGCCCGGGAGGTGGGAGAGGTTCGCGACCGGACCTGGCAGGGCGTCCTCGCGGGAGAGCGACGCGTTGATGAAGCCGCCCGCGATGTTGAAGTAGTAGCCGTTGAACGAGGGCGGGACCATGCCGGTCTGGATGCGGCGGGCGTTGTTTCCGTCGTAGACCCCGAGGTTGAGATAGAAGGACTTGGTCGGGGTGAAGCTGACGGTCACGCCGTTTCCCGAGTTGTAGTAGCCGGGCAGCGAGCCGATCAGCGTGCCGTTGGCGAAGACCGTCGAGTAGATCAGGCCGCTGACCGCCGGAATGTTCTGGTTGACGTCGGTGAAGGTGACGGGGCGCAGGACGTTGTTGAAGTCAGCGCCTGGATTGACGCGGCCAATGCGCATCTTCAGGACGTCCTTGATCATCTCCTGCGCGTACCAGGCCTCGAAGAGTTCGGTGCGGTTGAAGGGCGGCGGGCCGACGATGCCGTTGTAGCCCTGCACGCTGCCGGCCTCGCCGTTGGTGTTGCCGGCGTTGAGTTGCAGGAACTGGAAGCCGAACGAGGCACCCTGCCAGCCGACGAGCTTGTCGGCGTCTATGCTGAGGCCGACGAAGAGCGCGCTGTTGTTGGTCCATCCGCCCGGCTGGGCGCCGCCGGCGGCCACGAGGTTGGTGTCGGCGAGCCACACTCCGCCCAGGGTCACGCCCCATTCGTCGCGCAGGCCGAGTTGGCGTCCGAGCCAGCCGGTACCGGTCGAAAAGGTCGTGGCGGCCGGATTGCCGCTCACCGAAGCGACGGGCGCCGGCGCGGTGGACTTTGCTGCCGACACCGTAACCTCATCGGCCCTGGCCACTCCCGTCGCCGCACCCGCCTGCCAGCAGAGCGCTCCCAGCGCCGCGGCCCGAAGGCTCCGGAAGCCCGGAAGCCCCCGAACGCGCCGACACCCCCCGGCGCGTCCGCGCCTTCGGGCCGCCGGCCAATGGCGGCTGGCCACGGCGCCCTTGAGGCCGGGCTGCCTTTGCCACCAAAAACGAGCAACAGACGCCATCAGCTTGCCCCGCAGACCTGCCCCATCCGCTGGTTAGGATGGGTCATTTTCCGCGGCATCGCCTGCTTCTGCAGGTCAAGAAATGGTCAAGATTGGATCAAGCGGGTGTATAACAGGACGCGATGTCAATCTACGCGGTTGGTCCGTTTGTCCTCGATCCTGCCGAGCGCCGGCTGACCCGCGACGGCCGGCGGGTGGCCGTTCCCGCAAAGGCCTGGCAGATCCTGGTGATGCTGGTCGAGGCCGGTGGCCGGCTCGTGCTGCACGAGGCGTTCCGGGCGAAGCTCTGGCCCAATGTCATCGTGGAAGACCGCACGCTCACCGTCCACGTGTCGACCTTGCGCAAGGCGCTCGGGGCGGATCCAGTCGAGGGCTATATCGAGACGGTCTCCCGCGCAGGCTATCGCCTGGCCGTGCCGGTGCGTGTCCTGTCGGAGGCCGATCCGCCGCCGCAAGCCGTCAGCGCGCCGCCGATGGCCGAGGCCAGGCCGCTTGCGGTGCGGCCCTTCTCGACACGCGACCTGGCCGAAGCCGACACCTACCTCGGGGTCGGCATTGCCGACGCGGTGAGCACCGCGCTGGGAGCGGTGCCTGGCCTGACCGTATGGCCGGTCGGCGCCGTGGAGGATCTCGCCGGCGCGCGCGACACGGTCGAGGCCTGTCGCACGCTGGGCGTTGGGCATCTGCTGGAGGGCGCGGTGGCGCGCAGCGCCGAACGACTGCAAATCTCGGCGCGCCTGATCGACGTGGCGAGCGGCCGCACGCAGTGGAGCGAGCGTTTCGAGCAGTCCCAAGTGGACGGTGTTGCATTGCAGGACGCGATCGCCGAACGGGTCGCGACCTCACTCCCGCAATTGTCGGCCGCCGGCCATGGCCTGCACAGCTACCGCCCGCGAGCGGCGGAGGCCTATTTCCTGCAACTCGAGGCGCGGGCCCATCTCAAGCCTTTCACGCGGCTGCCGCTCATGAAGGCGCTGACCCTGTTCGAACAGGCGCTGGTGCTCGACCCCGACTATGCCCTGGCCCACGCCGGGCTCGCGTCGACCTACCTGCTCATGGCGTCGACCGCGATGTTGCGGCCACTGCAGGTCGATGAGGCGATGCCGATGGCGCGCCGGGCTGCCCAGCGGGCGATCGCCCGCGACGAGGGGCTGGCCGAGGCGTGGGCTGCACTTGGCCGTGTGAAGATGGAGTACGACTGGGACTGGGACGGCGCCGAGGCTGACCTGGCGCATGCGGTCGCCCTCAATTCCAGCTCGGTCGAAGCGCTCGGCACCTTCGGCCAGTTCCTGAGCGCGATGGGCCGCCACGACGAAGCGATCGAAGCCATGGAGCAGGCGCGGCGGCTCGATCCGCGCAGCGTCGAGACGCTCCAGCATCTCGCAATCGTCTATTGGATGGCAGACCAAGCCGACCGCGCGCTCGAGGCCGTGGACGATAGCTTGAAGGTGGCTCCAGGTTCTCCCCGGGCACACTATGGGCGCATGATGATTCTCGACCAGCTCGGTCGCCGCGACGAGGCGATGGCCGAGCGTCTTACGACGCTCCGGGGGCTGAGCGTCGCCCAGGGTGTTGCCGAGCACGTGCAAGCGCTGGCTCACAGCAAGGGCTGGCGACAGGCGATGGATGTGTGGATCGCCTTGCTCGAGCGCACCAATCGCTGGGAGGGGGCGGCGATGCAATGGATGGCCGCCGGCGAGTCGTCACGCGCGCTCGATGCCCTCGAGCACTGCGTGAAGGCGCGCACCACCTACCTGTGCTTTACGGCTCAAAATCCGTACTTCCGTCCCCTCCACAACAACCCGCGCTTCCAGCAGATCTTGCAGACTCTCAAGCTCGACGGACGCATCAGCGGCGGCGTGCCTTAGCGGTTGCTTAGAAGAGCTCGCGAATGACCACAGGTTTGATTCATCCGGCCGCTGCGCTATTGACGGCGGGCATCTGTGCTGGTGCTCCCCTTGGGGAAACGATGAG
>Ga0137418_10001227_pt1 | contig 23573 bp, 21 predicted proteins | sample CZODoug3_1_2_16f_FD_122242 | JGI IMG/M metagenome (GOLD analysis project Ga0137418, IMG submission 122242) | Vadose zone soil fungal communities from Angelo Coast Range Reserve, California, USA - CZODoug3_1_2_16fungal (Hybrid Assembly) | ecosystem: Environmental > Terrestrial > Soil > Vadose...
TCAAGCACTGGCACATGAGCGCCCAGGGCTTCCGCGCCATCGGGCCGGGCCTCGAGGAGAGCTACCGCCGGGCGCGCCGGATGATGATCGTCGCCTGGTCGAGGCCGAAGCCGTCGCATTTCCACACCTGGCGGCGCTACGTCAAGGATCACTGGTTTCACGTGCGGCTGCTCGAAGGCCGGTGCGGCTATCACCTGGTCGGCTACGAGCGGCGCATCGAGGCGCTCGACGGCGTGCTCGGGGAGTATCACAACGTGATCCTCCTGCGCGACGTGCTCGTCACCGACGTCGGTCTGCCGCGTGAGGAGACCGCGCGCTGCCTGCGCGTCGTCGCCCGGTATCAACGGCTGCTGCGCCGCCATGCCGAACTGCTCGGCGTCCGCATCTACACGGAGCGGCCCCGCCGGTTCGTGCGGCGCATCCGGCGCCTCTGGCAGCAGCAGACCGCTGGGCCGTCCGCGGGGCATCCGCGGGCGCCGTATCAGCAGGAGTGATCATCATGCGCGTCCTTCATCCACTGACCATCGCGGCACTGATCCTCGGCGGCTCCCATGCGCACGCCGCCGACATGCGGGCGTCCACGCTGACGATGCACGTGCACAGGAAGGGGCTGCTTTCGCACGGGGCCGACTACGCCATCGTGGCGCCCGTCGTGAGCAGCCTGGTGGATGTCGAGCACCGGAACGTGGACATCCTCGTGCACACGGGCGGGGTCACGTTTTCGGATCCGGAGGTGTCCGCGCGGGTCCGCCGCGACGTCGAGGAGGCGCTGCGCGGCCCGCGCGTGCTCGACGTGGCTTCCTATCCCGAGATGCACTTCACCGCCGGGGAGCTCACCGAGGCAGCGCCGGGCCAGTACCGCGCGGCCGGCACGCTGGAGCTCCATGGCGTCGCGCAGCAGCTGGTCTTCGACTTCGACGGCACGCCCGAGCACTATCACGGCCGCGCGACCGTGCACGCGAGCGACTTCGGGATCCCTCCTCTCAGCTTCGCGGGCGGTCTCGTGCGCATCAAGGACGACATCGTCATCGAATTCGATCTGTTCGGACCCACGACCGCGGAGTCGATCGAATCGACCGAATCGACCGAGCCCGCCATCGATCACGATCCGCAGTAACGCGGATCACGACGCATTGTTGGCGTGCGCCACGGCGCCGCGTGCGCGCGCGATCGATTGCACGGCGTAACACCAGCGCCACTGAGCGGATAGGTGAAATCACTGCATGGAACTGCATGTCCGGGCGTGCCGCTTGCAAGCTCGTGCGGCGCCGGGTGAGACGGCGGGGTGATCGGTCATGGCCACCGAGGGGGAGCACACCGCCGTCGAGCCCGACATCACGATCAGGAGCAGTGAGATGACGATCGGATGTCAATGGGTGGCGCAAACGCTTCGGTGGGCCGCCTGCGCGGTCCGCGGCCATGAAACGCTCCTGCAGTTCGGCGATCACCGGATGTCGCTGCGGTGCATCGCCTGCGGCCACGAGACGACGGGATGGACCATCGGCGAGCCGCCTCCGCGCGCGCCCGCCACACCGCCTCCCGCCCACGCACGCATCGAGACACGCCATGCCGCCTGACCGACCGCTCGTCCTTCTCGTTGACAACTACACCGACAACCGCGAGATGTACGCCGAGTACCTCCGGACGCTCGGGTTTCGCGTCATCGCCTGCTCCGACGCCGAAGCGTCGCTCGGCCTGGCGCGCATGTGCATCCCCGACATCATCCTCCTCGAGCTGCGGATGAACCGGATGAACGGCGTCGAGGTGCTCGCGCAGCTGCAGAAAGAGCCCACGCTCGCGCACGTGCCGGTGGTCGCGCTGACCGCGTCGGTGCTGTCGTACGAGCGCGCCATCGCGATGGCCGCCGGCTTTACCGAGCTGCTGCCGAAGCCCTGTTTTCCCGAGGACCTCGCCAAGGCCATCGTGCGAATCATCACCGCCGCCGAGCGGCATGCGCGCACGGAAGGCGACGCTCACAGTCGACTGAGAGCCGGCCAGCGCGTTGAGAGCCGGCGCCCGGCGGCGGCGCCATCGCACCCGGTCGCACTCACCTCGCAATCGCCACGCTGACAACGGGTTCCGGCGCGCCGTTGACGGCGCGGCCGCCCCGGGCGCGCCGCGTGCACGATGGGCCACGGCATGCTGGCCCGGCTCTACCTGACGCACCGCTACCTCGCATGGCTCGTCGTCACCTTGCTCGTGCCCATCCCGGCGCGTGCACAGGACGGCGGGACAGCGCCGGCCGGCACTGAGGCTGCGCCGACGGACGCCGTGGCGGCGCCAGCCAATGCGGGCGGCCCGGCGGCGGCTCCGGCTGCCCAGGGAGAGGGTGAGACCGAGCGGCCGACATGGGGCGCGCTCGACGTCACCGGTTCGGGCTTTCTCCTGGGCCGCACGGAGTTCGGCGAGATGACGCTGAGCGGCTACGCGGTCATCCGCTACATCAACCAGCTGCCGGCGACCCAGACCTTCGTCGATCACCTCGGAAACACGAACGTCATCGACCCTCGCAACGACATCCAGTTTCACCGCGCGATGCTCCATTTCCGCGGCTGGCTGTTCAACCCGAAGATCCGCTACCAGATCACGGTGTGGAGCGTGCTCTCGACCAACCAGACGACGCTCTACGGCTGGGCAGGCTATCAATTCCACAAGAAGTTCAACGCGTACGCGGGCATCAACACGATCGGCGGCAGCCGATCGGTGATGGGGTCGCACCCCTTCTGGCTCGCCAACGATCGGGTGCTCGCCGACGAGTTCTTCCGTCCCGGCTTCACCGGCACCGCGTGGGTGAACGGGGAGCTCGCGCCCGGCTTCTGGTACCAGGTTGCCGCGGGCAACAGCCTCAGCCAGCTTGGCTTCACGGCCAAGCAGTTGACGCGCGACATCGCGACCGGTGCCACCGTCTGGTGGATGCCGACGACGAAGGAGTTCGGGCCGAACGGATCGTTCGACGACTGGGAGTACCACGACACGGTCGCCACGCGGTTCGGCGTGTCCGGGTATCGCAGCCGTGAGAACCGCTTCAATCAGAACTCGAATCCCGGCGCCGACAATTACCAGGTCAAGCTGGCCGACAGCCTGCTGCTCTTCAGCACCGGTTCGGTCGCGCCGGGCGTCACCGTCAACTTCGCGAACGTCCGCGGCGTGTCCACCGATGCGGGGCTGAAGTATCGCGGCATCTTCCTGCAGACCGAGATCTACAACCGCTGGCTGTACGACTTCGACGCCGACGGCCCGGTGCCGGTCGGCTCCATTCACGACAGCGGCTTCTACGCGCAGGGCGCGTTCTATCCAATCCGGAAGAAACTCGAGCTCTACGGCGCGACGTCGTGGATCTACGGCGACAAGGGCGCCGGGTTCGGCACCAGCCACGAGTACATCCAGGGCTTGAACTACTACCCGGCCAACACCAGGAACATCCGGTTCAACACGCAGGTGATCGAAGTCGATCGGTCGCCGCAGAGCAGCCTGTTCGGCTTCTACGTCGGCGGGCAGAAGGGAACGACCGTGTCGTCGGCGTTCTCCTTCGCCTTCTGACGAACGGCCAGTGGACATGATGACGCGCCACCTCGCACGGATGCTTCTCGCGTTGGCCTGCAGCGTGACGCTCGCCGCCGCGCCGCCGCCGCAGTACGTCGTCAACGACTCGCACCTGCACCTGACCAACTACGTCCAGGAAGGGACCGACATCCACGCGTTCCTGAAACTGATGGGCAACAAGGTGGGACGCGTGGCGCTCTTCGGCATTCCGTTGCAGCAGCAGTGGTCGTACGGCAACACGGGCACGTTCGCGCCGACCTACTACCTGCAGACGGACGCGCCGCTCTACTACTACTCGTTCACCGACGCGTACATCGCGATGGCGTACCGGTCGTTGTCGCCCTCCGAGCGCGCGCGCTTCGATCCGATGATCACCGGCTTCAACCCGGCGGACATGTACGCGGCCGATCACATCCGACGGGTGCTGACCACCTTTCCGGGCGTCTTTTCCGGGATCGGTGAGTTCACGATCCACAAGGAGTTCGTCTCCGCGAAGATTGCCGGCGAGACCGCGAGCCTCACCAACCCCGCGCTCGACCGGATTCTCGACTTCGCCGCCGAGGCGGGTCTGGTGGTCATCCTCCACAACGACGCCGACGTGCCGTTTCCCAAGCCGGGCCAGGAGCCGTATCAGCTGGTTCAGCTGCGCGATCTCTTCCTGCGCCACCCGCAGACGACGATCATCTGGGCGCATGCGGGGCTGGGTCGCGTCGTGCGGCCCGTCGCCCACCAGCTCGACATCGTCGAGCGCCTGCTCTCGAATCCGGCGCTCTCGCACGTCTACATCGATCTCTCCTGGAGCGAGACGGCGAAGTACGTCATCGCGACCCCCGAGACGGTCGAGGCAACCGCGGCGGCGATCAACCGGCACCCGGATCGATTTCTCTTCGGCACCGACGAGGTCGCGCCGACCGATCAGGCGCGGTACCTCGCCGTCTACGACACGTACACGCCGCTGTTTGCGCGTCTCACCCCCGACGCGAGCGAGATGGTGAGGAAGAAGAACTACGAGCGCCTGTTCGACGAGGCCAGGCGAAGGGTTCGCGCATGGGAACAAATCCACATCACGGAGGCAACGCAATGATCAGAAATCAACTCGTCCTACGAACGCTGGCCCCGCTCGCCATGGCGGTGCTCGTGTGCGGCGCCGCGTCGGATGCACGCGCGCAGGAGGGCACTGACGCCACGGCGCCCGCGCCGGATGGAGCGACGGCGGCCCCGGCTGCCGCCGCACCGGCGGACGCGGCGGCACAGGCGCCGGCGCCCCAGCCCAGGCCGTCCATCGACATCTACGGCTTCGCCATGCTCGACATGGGCTTCCAGCAGGAGCAGAACAACCCGGACTGGTACGACGTGCTGCGTCCCACCAGGCTGCCGTCGTTCGAGCACGAGTTCGGCCAGGACGGCCACAACTTCGCGGGTTTCCGGCAAAGCCGGCTGGGCGTCAAGACGACGACACCCACCACGCTCGGCGATCTGAAGACGACGTTCGAGTTCGACCTGTTTGGCGTCGGCGTGGACGCGGGCCAGACGACGTTCCGCCTGCGGGACGTGTGGGGCGAGTTCGGACACTTCGGCGCCGGGCAGACCGACAGCCCGTTCATGGACGGCTCGACCTTCCCCAACACGATCGAGTACTGGGGCCCGAACGGAATGGTCTTTTTCAAGAACGTGCAGTTCCGGTACACGCCGGTCCGGGGCGCGAACGAGCTGGTGTTCGCGGCCGAGCGCCCCGGCGCCAGCGGTGACGCGGGCGTCTTCGCGGACCGCATCGCGCTGCAGAACGTGCAGGGGCATTTCCCGGCGCCGGATCTGTCGACGCACTTCCGCGCCACGCGTGGCTGGGGTCACGTGCAGATCGCGGCGATCTGGCGTGAGATCGAATGGGACGACACGCTCGACGATCAGTTCGACCTGAGCGGCCGCGGGACCGGCTGGGGCGTCAACACGACCTCGAACCTGAAGTTCGGCAAGGACACGCTCCACCTGGGCGCGGTGTACGGAGAGGGCGTCGAGAACTACATGAACGACGCACCGGTCGACGTCGGCGTCCGGGCCAACTTTCTCAACCTGCGGACACCGGTGCTTGGCGAACTGCTGCCCGTGCTCGGCCTGATGGCGTTCTACGACCGGACGTGGAGCGAGAAGTGGACGAGCAGCGCCGGCTACTCGCGCGAGCGCATCTCGATGAGCAACGCCCAGAAGCCAAGCGACTTCAGGCTCGGTCAGTACGCGCTCGGCAACGTTCTCTACCACCCGGTGGAGAACGTGATGGTCGGCAGCGAGTTCCAGTGGGGACGCCGCGACAACAACTCGGACGGGTTCCGGGCGGACGACTACCGCATCCAGTTCTCGTTCAAGTACAACTTCTCGTACAAGGTAGGAGGTCAGCCATGAAGGCACGTGCACCGCGCGGGCTCGCTCGCGTCGCCGTCGTCGCGATTGCGATCGGGGCGGCGACGCTGCCGGGCAGCGCCCAGAACGGCGCTCAGAGCGACGTCCAGTCGGTCGTGTCGGCGACGTTTTCGAAATACAAGGACCTGCAGGAAGGGAAGAACGCGGACTACATCCCGGCGCTCGCGCACGTCGATCCGAAAATGTTCGGCATCGCGGTGATCAACCGCGAAGGCAAGGTCTTCACGGCGGGAGACGTCAACACCGAGGTCTCCATCCAGTCGATCTCGAAGGTGTTCACGATGGCGCGGGTCATCGAGGAGCAGGGCCCCGAGGCGATCGAGAAGACAATCGGCGTCGATGCGACCGGCATGAAGTTCAACTCGATCGTCGCCGTCGAGCAGGCGTACAAGCTCGCCGGCGGTCCGGAGATGAATCCGCTCGTCAACCCCGGCGCGATCGCGGCAACGAGCATGGTGCAGGGGCCGACCGCCGACGCGATCTGGCAGAAGATCATCGGCACCTACAACGACTTCGCAGGCCGTCCGCTCAACGTGCTCCAGGACGTCTACAAGTCGGAGTCCGACAGCAACCAGCGCAACCAGGCGATCGGCATGCTGATGCACGCCTACGGGTACATCAAGCAGAACCCGGGGCAGGCCACCGACCTCTACACGCGGCAGTGTTCGGTCGGCGTGACGGCGAAGGACCTGGCGACGATGGCGGCGACGCTCGCGTTCGGCGGCCGCAATCCGATCACCGGTAAGCAGGCGATCGGCACCGGGAACGTGCCCTACGTGCTCGCGGTGATGGCGACCGCGGGTCTCTATGACGACTCAGGCAAGTGGCTGTATCACACCGGTCTGCCAGCCAAGAGCGGCGTCGGCGGCGGCATCATCGCGGTGGCGCCGGGCAAGTTCGGCATCGCCGTCGTCTCGCCCCCGCTGGACGAGGCGGGCAACAGCGTTCGCGCGCAGAAGGCGATCACCGACATCGTCAACGCGCTGAACCTGAACCCGTACGCCTCGAAGCCGTCGCGCGCGCGCGCCTCGGCGTCGCAGTAAGGCCACCAGACCGCCTACGCCGGCACAAACCGCCCGCGCGCCATCTCACGCAGCCGCTGGACGTCTTCCCTCCGGGAGACCGACAGCGGCTGCGTTCCCCGCATCTCCTCGCACAGCATCGCGGTCGTCAGCGGTTGATGGTCGTGCAGCGCCCGGTACAACCCCGCGGTAATCGCCTGTTCGATTTCCGCGCCCGAGAATCCTTCGCTGGCGGCGGTCAGCGCGGCGAGGTCGAACGCCGCCGGATCCTGATGCCGCAGCGCCAGGTGAATGCGGAAGATCGCTTCACGCTCCGCCGTCCCGGGCAGATCGACGAAGAAGATCTCGTCGAAGCGCCCTTTACGCAGCAGCTCCGGCGGCAGCGAGAGCACGTCGTTCGCGGTCGCGGCGACGAACACCGGCGCCTTGCGCTCCTGCAGCCATGTCAGAAACGATCCGAGGATGCGCTGCGAGAGCCCCGCGTCCGCTTCGCCGCCGGAGGCGAAGCCTTTCTCGATCTCGTCGACCCACAGGATGCTCGGCGCAATGGCTTCCGCGAAGTCGAGCGCCTTCCGCAGGTTCTTTTCCGACTCGCCGACGTACTTGTCGTACAGCCGCGCCGCGTCGAGCTTGAGGAGCGGCTGTTTCCACGCGCGGGCGATGGCCTTGGCCGCCAGCGACTTTCCGCATCCCTGCACGCCGACGATCAGGATGCCGCGCGGAGCGGGAAGCCCGATCGCCCGAGCCTCGCTCGTGAAGCCGACGCGCGCCCGTTCGAGCCACGTCTTCAGCCGATCGAAGCCGCCGAGCTCGAACGTGTTGTCCTCCGGCGGGTAGAACTCGAGGAGCCCTTCTTCCCGCACCGCCTCGCCCTTGCGCCGCAGCAGTCGAGGGATGTCCTCCGCGGTCAGCGCGTTGTCGTCGAGCACGGCCCAGGCCACCGCCTGGCGCGCCTGGTTCAGGGTCAGCCCGGACAGCGCCTGCAGCAGCGACTCCATGCCGTCGGGCCCGAGCGTGACAGCGATCTCGTGCTGTCGCTTCAACGAGCGCAGGATCTGATGCACGACCAGCTGCAGCTCGTCGTGATCCGGCAGGTGCAGGACGAACGGGATCGCCTCGCGCGCCAGCTCACCCGGAAGGTGAATCGATGCCCCCGACAACACCGCCGTCGAGCCCGTGCCCAGGAACGCCTGCGCCGTGTCGCGCAGCCCGCGGATGACCGTCGCGTCCTTCAGGTGGACGTGCAGATCCTTCAGGTGGAAGATGCCGCGGACCGTCAGCGTCGCGAGATGCCGCACGAGCGTCTGCGGGTTCGCCGTGCCGTAGACGGCGCCTTCCCCACCGACCCGCTCGAGGCCGTGCGTGACCGTCCACGTGAAGAGCGGCATGTGCAGCGTGGCCGCGACGGCCTGCAGCAGGTTGCCGACACGTTCTTCCTCGACCGTATCGATCGTGACGATGGGATGCCGCGACTGGACGAGCGCTTCGAGATCGCGGGTGGCGTCGGCGTGCGGCACGTCAGGGAAGGAGCGGCTGCGCCGACTCGATGAACCGGTGGTGCAGCGCCTGCACGGCCTCTTTCGTGCGGTCGCGCGGGACCATCCAGGTGATTCTGAACGAGGAGGTCGAGATCATCGCGGGCGTGATCCCCTTCTGCTCGAGCAGCGCGGAGCCGGTGCGCACGTTCGCGTAGCTCGCGTTGATTCCCGCGCCCACCGCGCTGACGGCCGCCAGGCCGTCGACCAGCCGCGCCCGTCCGCCGAAGCGCGAGTCGAGCTCGGCGCGAAGCCGCGGCTCGTCGTGCAGGTTCTCGCGCGAGATGACCATGTCCACGCGGTTGTCGAACACGTGCAGCTGCTTGCCCGCGACGCTGCGCTCGTCGAGCAGGGCGAGGACCTCCGACGGCTTCGCGTCGGCCTGGAGGACGATGACGTCCGTCTCGCTCGCGACGCCGGCAACGGTGCCGGGCATGCGGGGCGGCGACTTGCGAACGACCGTGCCGTCAATGGAGGCGTCGATGCCCGGCAGCGGGCCGGACGTCGCGCGAGCGTAGATCGCGATCCCCTTTTCCTTCGCGAACTCCACTGCCTGCGCGTTGAGCACCTTCGCGCCGGCTTCCGCCATCTCCTGCGTCTCCTCGTACGACAGCGTGCCGATGCGACGCGCCGCGGGAACCACGCGCGGGTCGGCGGAGTAGACGCCGTCCACGTCGGAGCAGATCTCGCAGTACTTCGCATCGAGCGCCGCGGCCATCGCGACCGCGGTCGTGTCGCTCCCGCCGCGGCCGAGCGTCGTCACTTCCTTCCGGTACGACACGCCCTGGTAGCCGGCGACGACGACAATCTTTCCGCGCGCGAGCTCGTCCTGCACGCGGAACGGGCGCACCTCGATGATCCGCGCGTCGACGTGGCGATCGTTGGTGATGATGCCGGACTGGCTGCCGGTGAAGCTGATCGCGTCGCCGCCGAGCTCGTGAATCGCGAGCGACAGCAGCGCCATGGAGATGCGCTCGCCGGCCGACAGCAGCATGTCGAGCTCGCGCCGCTGCGGGTTCGGCGAGACCTTCTTGGCCATCGCCAGCAGCTCGTCGGTAGTGTCGCCCATCGCGGAGACGACCACCACGACGCTGTGCCCCTGGGCGCGCGAGCGCATCACGCGCTCGGCGACACGCCTGAGCTTATCCACGTCCGCCACGCTGCTGCCGCCGTATTTCTGGACGATCACGGCCATGGCCTGAGCATACCGAAGTCGAGGGGCGGTAACATGAGGATTGGGGGATGCGCATGACCTTTCGCGCCTTCGTCGCCGCTCTTCTGCTGACCTTCGTGGCCACCGCGCCCAACGCCGCGCAACAGCCGTCGCACCGCGAGCCCGATGTCGTCTTCGTGCCGACGCCGCCCGCCGTGGTGGACGCCATGCTGAGGCTCGCCAGGGTCAGCTCGTCCGATGTCGTGTACGACCTCGGCTCGGGTGACGGCCGCATCCTGATTGCCGCCGCCAAAATGTACGGCGCGCGCGGCGTCGGCATCGACATCGACCCGGAGCGCGTGCGCGAAGCGACCGCGAGGGCGCGCACCGAAAACGTCGCCGACAAGGTGACGTTCCGGCAGGAAGACCTCTTCACCGCGGACATCAGCCCCGCGACGGTCGTCACTCTCTATCTGTCGCCCACCGTGAACTCGCGGCTCGCGCCAAAGCTGATGAAGGAATTGAAGCCGGGAACGCGCATCGTCTCGCACGCGTTCGACCTGGGCTCCTCCTGGAAGCCGCAGCAGCAGATCAAGGTCAGCGATCGGCCGATTTTCCTCTGGACCGTGGGGCCGACCGGATCGCGGTAGGGATCGGGCGATCCCGCTTGATCCGACCTATCTGGTCGGATTAGACTTTCCTGCGACTCAATCTCATTTCGGAAGCCACAGCCATGCTACAGGCCTTTGTCATCACCGTGCGGGAAGGTCTCGAGGCCTTCCTGATTGTCGCCATCAGCCTCGCCTACCTGCGGAAGTCCGGGCGGACGGAACTGACCCGGGCGGTGCACGTGGGAATCGCCGCGGCGCTGGCCATCAGCGCCGTCGGCGGGTACCTGCTGTACAACGCGGCGAACCAGGAATTGCTCGAGGGGCCGCTCGCGATCGTCGCGGCCGTGTCCGTCACGTGGATGGTCGTCCACATGTGGCGCGCCGGGCGGCGGATGAAGGGAGACATCGAGGGGCGTCTCGCCTCGTCCAGCGGGCGCGCCGGGGCGGCGGCGTTTGCCGGCGTCTTCCTCTTCACAGTGCTGATGATCTCGCGTGAAGGCATCGAAACGGCGCTGCTCCTGCTGCAGCTGAAGGAGACGCTGAACCTGGTCGCGGGCGCGGCGCTCGGCCTCGTCGGCGCCGCGGCGCTCGCCTCGCTCTGGTCGCGCTACGGCCATCGGGTGAACCTTGGCCTGTTCTTCCAGGTGACCGCGATCTTCCTGTTCGTGTTCGTCGTGCAGCTGCTGATTGCGGGTGTGCACGAGATGTCCGAGCAGAACATGATCGGGTCGCTCAGCGAGCCCATTCACGAAGCGACCGAGTCGTGGGGTCCCGACAGCGCGTTCGGACACGCGTTGACCTACGCGCTCGTGCTGTTGCCCGCGGGATGGCTCGCGTTCAAGGCGCTGACGGGCGGCGGCACGCAGAAGGCCGGACAGCCGCCGCATACCGCCGCCGCGCGCTGATGCACGCCTGATGGCCGACGCCAGACCGCCGCTTGTCGCCGAGCTGGTGTGGTCTGGCGAGCTTCGCTTCGACGCGTCGAGCGGCCGGAGCACGACGACGGTCGACGGCGACGGCAAGCAGGGGGCGTCGCCGATGGAGCACGCGGCGGTCGCGCTCGCCGGCTGCATGGCGGCCGACGTCGTCGACATCATTCGCAAGGGGCGCCATCCGCTGACGGCGCTTCACGTCACCTTCACCGGCACGCGCGCCGAGCAGCCTCCGCGCCGTTTCGTCGAAATCTCGCTGCGGTTCGATATCCAGGGCGCCGTGCCGCCCGAAGCCGTCGATCGCGCGATTGCGCTCTCGCGCGAGAAGTACTGCTCGGTCCTCCACTCGTTCCGCCAGGACATCGCGTTCTCGACCGACTTCCACATCACTCCATGAACCCCGTGGCCGGGGTCGGGCGGCGCGAGTACCTCGATTGGCTCCGCGGCATCTCGGTCCTCATCATGATCGAGGCCCACACGCTCGATGCGTGGACGCGTCTCGACGCTCGCCACAACAGCACCTACGGCTGGACGATGATCGTCGCCGGCTTCGCCGCGCCCGCCTTCCTCTTTCTCGCGGGCATCGCGCTCGCGCTCGCCGCCGGCTCACGGCTCCGGCGCGGGAACACCGCGACCGAGACGGCGGCGCTGGCGCGGCGCCGCGCGCTGCAGATCTTCGGCCTCGCGTTTCTCTTCCGGCTGCAGTCGTGGCTGATCAGCGGCGGCGACCCCGTGCAGGCGATGCTGAAGGTGGACATCCTGAACATCATGGGCCTGTCGATGCTCGCCGCGGCGCTGCTCTGGAGCGCCGGCCGCACGCGATGGGACCGCGCCGCATGGATGGTCGCGGCCACTGTGGCCGTGGCGATGGTCACGCCCATCGTTCGGGCGACACCGCTGATATCGCCGCTGCCCGATCCGATCGAGTGGTACATCCGGCCGATTCCGGGCCGCGGGACGTTCACGCTGTTTCCGTGGTCCGGCTTCCTGCTTGCCGGCGTGGCCATCGGCCTCTGGCTCGACACCGCGAGATCGCCGGCGGTGGAGCGCCGTATCAACGTCGCGCTGGCCGCCATCGGACTCCTTGTCGCCGCCGGCGGCTACGCCGCGTCGTTTCTGCCGGCTCTCTATCGCGACTCGTCGTTCTGGACGACCTCGCCGACGTTCTTCTTCCTGCGGGTGGGGATTCTCATCCTGTCGCTGCCGGTCGCATACGCGTGGAACGCCTTGTGGACCGGGCGCTCCGTGCTCCAGGAGTTCGGCCAGGCTTCACTCTTCGTCTATTGGATTCACGTGGAGCTCGCCTACGGCGTCCTGAGCGGTCCGATCCACAAGACGCTGACGCTCGGCCAGGCGGCCGCGGCGTACGCGGTGTTCACGATCGCGCTCTTCGGCGCGGCGAAGCTGAAAAACCAGGTCGTGGGCTGGTGGAACACAGGGCGCCTGCAACCGAGCGGCGCGTTGTAAAAATCCCAAATCCCAAATCCCAAATTCCAAACCCCAAAGGGCCAGTTGGGATTTCTAGAAAGCCACCATATACGTCATCTTCGCAATCAGCGAGCGGTCCTGGAGCAGCCCCGTCTGCTCGTCGCGGTGCTCGTTGTAGACGAAGAAGAAGTCGCTCAGTGGCCGGTGGATGATGTTGAACCGGATGTTCGAGCTGAGCTGGTGCGAGTCGGTGTTGTACTGCAGCAGCGCGTTCACGAACACCTTCGTGTTGAAGTTGTAATTCAGTCGGCTGGTCGCCAGGGTCGACAGGTATGACGCGGTCGGCAGCGAGATGTCGTTCAGCTGCATCGTGAGCGATGCGTTGAGCTTCTCGTTGGGCCGGAACGTCGGGCCGACCGCGTAGCCGCGCTTGTACCCCCCGTAGAACTTGCCGATCGAATAGCGCACGCCCATCGAGGCACGGGACGCGTCGTTCGCCCGGTACGTGACGAAGTACTCCGTGTACTCGTACCGGCCGTCGGGGATCTTCACGCCGCGAGATCCGTTCAACGTGAATGGGGTGCGGATGACCTCGAGGTTGGTGTTCGCGCCTGGCTCGAGGAACGAGCCGTTCGCAAAATTGATCGCGAAGTGGAAGTCCTGCTGCCGCAGATCGAGCCCGCGCCCGTCAGCGCGGTTGGACTGCACGAGTACCCAATGGGGCATCAGTTCGCGAACCGTGCGCGGAAGCCAGTTCGGTCGCAGCGTCCGGTTGACGTTCACGTTCATCTCGTTGACGCCGGTCCGCGGAATGAAGCCGAGCTCGTCGTTGAACCGCTCGCCGATCGTCGTGTACCTGCCGCTGAACCGCCATTGCCGGTTCCGGTATTCGGCGTTCGCCCGGGTCGTGACATCGTTCCCGGTACCGATGACGGCACCCGCCGGCGAGAAGGTCTTCGCCGCAAGGCCGTTCATCGTCAGGTTGCCGAAACGGAAGTTCGCGTCGACGCCGGCGACCCGGTTGAATGCCGGCCCCATCACTTCCTTGTCGAGCAGCACGGCGCCGACGTCGGAATTGGCCAGGACATCGCGTTTGAGTCGCAGCGACGTGAAATTCGTGGCCGGGACCCCTCCGTCCTCGCGCTGCTGAATGTTCAGCGCGCCAACCGAGTAGGCGCCCTGGCGCCCGCTCAGGCGCGTGCCGCCGAGGATCGGCAGCGCCTGTCCATCGTCCGACAAACCGATTCGGCGCGTGAAGAAGAGACGCATGTCCTGGATCTGGTTGGTGCGCCCCGCCCCGAAGTTGCCGCCGCCGCCGAAATTGCGATCGTCGCCGAAGGAAAAGATGCCCTGGTTCTCGAGGAAGAAGTCGCGCTTCTCCGGGAAGAACAGGTTGAAGCGCGTCAGGTTCACCTGCTGCTCGTCGGCCTCGACCTGCGAGAAGTCGGTGTTGACGGTGAAGTCCCACACGAGTCCGGACGTGACGCCGTACTTCACGTCCACGCCGCCCTGGAAGTCGCCGGCCATCGGCCGCGTCGTGATGCGGCTGCCGCTCGTCAGCGCGTACGGCTTGACGCGGATGTTCTTGCCCGCGTGCAATCCGCGCAGCCCCTCGAGCGTTCCCGCGAGCGAGACACGCTGCGCGTCGTAGATGCGCGGAATGGGCGACCAGTAGCTGTCTTCGTTGAGACGGCGCAGCTTCCGCTCGAAATTGATGCCCCACACCTGCGGATCGGCCTCGCCGAACTTCAGCGTGCGGAACGGAATCCAGATCTCGGCGACCCAGCCCGTTTCGGTGATCGTCGTCTTGACGTCCCAGATGCCGTCCCAATTCGAGTTGTTGTCGCGCCCTTCGTTGGCCATCTGCGAGTCCCACTTCGCGCCCGCGGGATTGGTGGCGAACTGGTACGCGTTGCGCGCGTCGTGAAAGGTGTCGAGGACGATGCGGAAGCCGTCGCTGCTGCCGGTGTTGTAGTCCTTCTTCAGGTCGCTCGTGATGATCTTCGACGGCTCCATGTCGTGCGCGAAGATGCCGAAGTAGAGCGCGTCTTCGGTGTAGAGCACGCGCACGTCGGTGTCGTAGGTCGCCGGGTTGCCTTCGCGCGGGTCGTTCTGGATGAACCCGTTGGCGATGGGCGCCTCGGCCCACGCCGGCTCGTCGAGCGCCCCGTCGAGCGTGATGGCGCCGACCGCGCGAACCGCGGTGAGCCGCTTCTCGAGGTGGATCGTCTCGTAGTTGATGTCGGTGCCCGCCCGTGACGGCGGTCCGCCGGCGTTGACGGCTGTGTCGGACCGTCCGGCTGCGGGAATGGCGGCTGAACCGGTGGCGATGTTCTGACCGAAGGAGGATCCAGCGAAGAGCACAGCTATGGCGAAAGCGCAGGGTGCGACGGCTCGATGCATGAGAAGCGCAAATTATACTTGGTAAGTATCTGCCTCAAAAGGAGATTCAGGCTCCATGGGGCGATGAAACCGCGAAAAGAAGTGCAGAAAATCATTGAGATTCGCGCGATCAGATGACTACAATTCGCAGCTTTCCCTGGCCGCCACAGGCGGTGTGGAGGGTAATTTGGAATGATCAGCGTCGCTGCGATCCGGATGCAGCAGTTTGGCGTGCAGTTCTACCAGGCCGCTCTCACGGCTGAGGATATCGATAAGCTCGTTCGCTTCGAGGTGCTGAGTTACGGCGATGCCGGGCAGCAGCCCGTGCGCGGCGGCAAGAAGAAGACGCCGTCGAAGGTGAACTGGGACCTGCTCGAACGCCGCATCGCGTCGAGCGAGAAAGCCTATCAGCGGCAGATCATCAGGCGAAAGATCGACGAACTCGTTCAGTATTACGAGCAATGCCGGCAGGCGCAGGACCTTCCGTCCATTCCGGGCGCGGTGATCATATCCTGCGACGAAAAATTGACGTTCGAGGCCGTGGACGGTGCCTCTTCGGTCGGACGCCTGAAAGTCCCGGAGCGTGAAGGGATCCTGCGCGCCATCGACGGCCAGCATCGGCTCCTCGCGCTTCACGCCGACATCGAGAACATCCGCGACCACGACTTCACGGTACCGGCCATCATCTTCGACCGCGTCCCGGAAGACCACATCGTCCAGATGTTCGTGACGATCAACGCGAAGCACACGCGCCTGAACGCGTCGCACCTGGTGAGCCTCTCGGGACGCCAGCTCTATCGCGACGATTCGCTGGCTGCAGCGCACGACGTCGTCCGCGCGCTGAACGACAAGGAAGACTCGCCGCTGCACGGCGACATCAAGCTGCTCGGCGTCGGCCACGGTCGCGTGGCGCAGGCGCCCCTCGCGCAGGAGTTGAAGAAGCTGTTTGCCGGCGACGCCTTCGGCGGCCCGCGCAAGGCCGCCGACTTCCGCGAGGAGGGCAAACGGTTCTTCGTCAACTACTTCAAGCAGATCTCGATGGTGTTCGGAGCCGCGTGGACTGGCCGGAAGTACAGCATCAAGTCGGCGACCGCGCTGCGCGCGTTCATACGCGTCTCCCCTGACGTCGTTCGCAGACTTGATCAGGATCACGCCGACCGTGGCGACTACCGCGCGATCGGACGCGTCATCGCCCCGTGGGGACGCCGCATCGGCGACCTGCGGTTCGAGACCGAGGGCGCGTGGAAGCGGCAGGGGACAACCGTCGAGACGCTGGCGCGTGAGCTCAAGCTGGCGTTGGAATATCCGGAAGGCGCTGGAGTGTAGTGTAGGAAGGTCCTTCGGACCGCCGGGAGGTGTAGGAGGAAACCGGATAGGGCGCCCGAAGGCGCCCCGTCCTGGTAGCCGACCTGGCTCCCCCCAGCATTTACGGCGCCCTGCCGTAAACCACAGGCCGACGGTCGACCCTACTGGCAACGCCTGTGCCGCTTGAATTTCCTAGTAAAACCGCGATCCACCCCTCGGCGCCACTTGCAGGAATGTGGCAAGAATTACAAGCGTGTTCACTGTCAAAGCACAATGAGGATCGATCTCAACGCTGACCTCGGCGAGGAGTGCGGTCAGGACGCCGCGTTGTTCCGATCCATAACGTCAGCTAACGTCGCATGTGGTCGTCATGCTGGTAGTCCTACAGTCATGCGCGACACCGTACTGCTGGCGTGCGAGCACGGCGTTGCGGTTGGTGCGCATCCGGGTTTCGACGACCGTCCAAATTTTGGACGCCTCGATCTGCAATTGCCGACACGTGAGATTACAGATCTTGTGGTTCGTCAGATTGAGGCGCTGGCGTCGATCACCGTACACGCGTGTACCAAGCTACAGCACGTGAAGGCGCACGGCGCTCTCTACAATATGGCGGTTCGCGATCGCCGAGTGGCGGACGCGATCGCCCTCGCGGTCGCGTCCGTGGATCCGTCGCTGATCCTGCTTGGCCTGCCGGAGTCGGAGCTCGTGGCCGCGGGAGCCGCGGCGGGGCTGCGCACGGCGCGCGAAGCGTTCGCCGATCGCGCGTATCGTCCGGACGGCACGCTCGTGCCACGCACGGAGCCTGGCGCCGTCATTCATGATCCCGATCAAGTGCTCGCGCGCGTCGTAGCCCTTGCACAACGTTCCGACGTCGACACTATTTGTGTGCACGGAGACACGCCTGGAGCGGCCGATCTGGCACGCCAAATTCGCGAGACGCTCGCCGCCGCGAATATCGAATTGAGAAATTTATCGACGTAGGACCCGGCACTTAGCGACGTTCCGCCACCAGCGCGCGGCGCAGCACCTTCCCGACCATCGTCTTCGGCAGCTCCGATCGGAACTCGACCTGCGCCGGCACCTTATACGGGGCGAGCCGTTCGCGGCAGTACATCCGCAGTTCCTCTGCGGTCGCCGTCTGGCCGGCCTTGAGCACGACCCACGCGTGCGCGACTTCCCCCTTGGCCTGGTCGGGAACGCCCGCCACGCCCACCTCCATCACCGCCGGGTGTGCCGCAAGGACCTCCTCGATCTCGCGCGGCCACACCTGGAAGCCGCTCGTCTTCAGCATGTCCTTCTTGCGATCGACGATGAAGATGAAGCCGTCGGCGTCCATGCGCGCAAGGTCGCCGGTGTGGACCCAGGGGCCTCCCGTGCCGTGGGTGCGCAGGGTTTCCGCGGTCTCGCCCGGGTTGTTCCAGTACTCGACCATGTGCTGCGGGGCGCGAATCAGCATTTCGCCGACGTCATCGACTCCCATCTCGCGCCCGGGGTCGTCCGCATCGACGATGCGGACCTCGACGTCGGGCAGGGGTACGCCGATCGACCCGAGCTTGTTCGTCCCCTGCACCGGGTTGACGCAGCACGCCATCATCCCTTCGGTCAGCGAGTAGCCCTCGATGAGGCGCGCTCCGGTGAGCGCCTCGAACTGGCGCTTCGTTTCCGCCATCAACGCGGCGGCGCCAGAGAAGCACAGCTTGATGGAACTGAGATCCACCTTGCCCGCGCGGACGTCCCGGTGGTTGAGGATGGCGTTGTAGAGCGTCGGAACGCCGTTGAAAAACGCCGGCTTGACCTGCTTGATCGTCTTGATCAGATCGTCGATGTCGCGCGGGTTCGGGATGAGCGACAACGGGTTCGGGCCGATGAAGGCGAGCGGCTGCACGCCCACGTTCGCGTAGACGTGGAAGAGCGGCAGCGGCAGCATGATGGCGTCAACCCACGCGCGCTTCGCGGATTTCGTCCACTCGTAGAGCTGCAGGCCCGCGGCGACGTAGTGGCGATGGAGGCCGACGACCCCTTTCGGCGTGCCGGTGGTTCCGCCGCTCGCGAGGATGACGGCGCGATCGTCGCCGCGCACCGGGACCGCCGGCGGCGGCGTGTCGCGATGCTGCCGAAGGAGGTCGAGGAACCAGCGATCCCCCTGCGAGATCGTGATGCGATGGCCGCCGGACTTCTCCTTGAACAGCGTGAACAGGACGCGGAGCACCGGCGGCAGGTAGTCCTTGATGGAGGTCGCAATCATGTTGCGCACCGCGGTTCGCGGCTGCACCTCCTTGAGGCGGTCGTAGAACGGGGTCAGCGTCACGACGGTCTCCGCGCCGGTCGCCTTCAGCGCGTGTTCGAGCTCCCGCTCCGTGTACGTGGGGTTGACGGGACACACCACGCCGCCGGCCTTCCACGCGCCGATTTCCGCGACGAAGAACTGCGGGCAGTTGGGAAGAATCAGCGCCACCCGGTCGCCCTTCCTGACGCCGAGCGCGGCGAGCGCGGCGGCAAACGCGTCGCTCTCGCGGTGAAGCTGGGCGTAGGAAACCTCGGCGCCCTTGAAGAGCAGCGCGGGCTTCGAGCCGTTGTCACGCGCGAGTGACGAGAGGTAGTCGAGCAGCGTCTTGTCCGGGTACGGCTGAAGCGACCTCGGAACGTCCGCGTCGTACTGCGCCAGCCAGGGCTTGTCAGCCATGCTGGCTCATTCTAGTCGGCAGTGGGCAGTGGGCAGTGGGCAGTCGGCAGTAGGCAGGTCCGCCTACGACAGCAGCATCAACAGCAGAGCCTTGTGGGCGTGCAGGCGGTTCTCGGCCTGGTCGAGGACGACCGACGCTGGCGAGTCGAGGACCTCGGAGGTCACTTCTTCGCCGCGGTGCGCCGGCAGGCAGTGCATGAAGAGCGCCCCGGGCGCCGCCGACGCCATCAGCCGGCTGTCCACCTGATACGCGCCGAACACCTGCTTGCGCAGCTCCGTCTCGCCTTCCTGTCCCATCGACGTCCACACGTCCGTGTAGACGGCATCCACCCCGCGAATGGCTTCGCACGGCTCGCTGAACAACTGCAGCTCTGCGCCGTCCCTGGCGACGCGGCGCGCCTCGTCCACGACCTCGGCAGGCAATTCATACCCGCGAGGGGAGGCCACGTGAAGCGGCACCCCGAGCAGCGCCGTGGCGTGCGCGAGCGACGTCGCGACGTTGTTGCCGTCGCCGACGAAGGCGATGCGCCGTCCGCGCAGCGAACCCCAGTGCTCCTGCAGCGTCATCATGTCCGCGAGCGCCTGACAGGGATGCTGCTCGTCGCTGAGCGCGTTGATGACGTGGAGTCGCGGTGCGACCGCCGCCATCGACGCAACTTTCTCGTGTGCGTAGGTCCGCACCACGACCGCGTGGACCCATCGCTCGAGATTTCTCGCGACGTCCTCGAGCGGCTCGCGCGTGCCGTCCGCGAACTCCGACGGGACGTGCAGCGTCTCGGCGCCCAGTTCCTTCACCGCGATCTCGAAGGTGGACCGCGTCCGCAGCGACGGCTTCTCGAACAGCATCGCCACGTGACGTCCGGCGAGCGCGTGCGCCGTCGGCGCCTGGCGTCCGAGCCGGCGGTCGGCCTTCATCTGCCGCGCGATGTCCAGGAGCCGCGCGACCTCGCCGGCGGACAGATCGAGGACCGACAGGAAGTCCTTCGCCATGCTCACGCCCGGTCCGCTAAGTCCGGTACTCGCCATTGATCCGGACGTATTCAGCACTGAGGTCGCACCCCCAGATCGTCGCTGATGCATTGCCTGTTCCCAGACTGATCTCGATGTCCACGGTATCGCGCTTCAGGATCTCCGCCGCCCGCGCCGCCGACTCGTCGTGCGGCAGACCGTTCTCGAACAGCAGGATGCCGCCGATGCGGACGGTGACGCGCTGCATGTCGAACCGGACACCGGCGCGTCCGGCCGCCGCGACGATGCGGCCCCAGTTCGGGTCCGCGCCGTGCACCGCCGTCTTGACGAGCGGGGAGTTCGCAATCGTCCGCGCCACCTGCCTCGCCTCGTCGACGGTGTTCGCGTCGTAGACGCTGACCGCGATCACCTTCGTCGCGCCCTCGCCGCCGCGAACGATGCCGAGCGCAAGCGGCCGTGAGACCGACAGCAGCCCGTCGAGCAGCGCGGGATAGAGCTCCTCGTCAATCACGACGCCGCTGTTGCCCGACGCCATCGCGAACAGCGAGTCGTTGGTCGAGCACTCGCCGTCGACGGTGATCGCGTTGAACGTGTCGCGCGCGGACTCGGCGAGCGCGCGCTGCAGCATCGCCGGCGCGACCTGCGCATCGGTCGCGATGAAGCCGAGCATCGTCGCCATGTTCGGCTCGATCATCCCCGAGCCCTTCGCCATCGCGCCGATCGAAAACGAGCCGCGCGGCGTCGTGACGCGCACCGCGTGTTCCTTGGGGAACGGATCGGTCGTCATGATCGCCTGCGCAGCCTCGCTTCCCCTGCCGTGAGCGAGCGACGAGCAGGCCTCCTGGATGCCGGCCACGACGCGGTCGATCGGCAGCGCGACGCCGATCACGCCCGTCGAGGCGACCAGCACCTGCTCCGGCTCGCAGCCAAGCGCGCTCGCGACCTCTTCGGTCATCCGCCGCGCGTTGGCCAGCCCCTCTTCGCCGGTGCAGGCGTTCGCGCAGCCGCTGTTCACCACGATGGCGCAGCCGGTGCCGCGGGTCACGTCGAGGTGCCGCTTCGAGACCAGCACGGGCGCCGCCTGCGCGAGATTGGTCGTGAACAGGCCGGCCATCGACGCAAACGTGTCCACGGCGAGGACGGCGAGATCGAGCGCGCCGGCTTTCGCCTTGATGCCGCAGTGCAGCGCCGCCGACCGGAACCCGGTCGGCGCGGTGATGCCGCCGTCGATCGGCGCGATCGACGTGTGCCGCGTGGCCGCCATGAGGTCAGCCATGCAGGGCGGCCAGCGGGACGCAGCCGTGGCGCGGCCGTTCGAGCGCGCGCACGACGGCATATTGCCCGCAGCGCCGGAACTGGCTGCAGGCGTGGCAGTCGGTGACGATCTTCTCGGGCAGCCACTCGTGCGGAACGATCGAGAACCCGAGATGGACGAAGTAGCCTGGTGTGTGCGAGAAGGCGCACAGCTTCTCGAAGCCGGCCGCCTCGGCGCGGCGCACGAGCTCGTTCACGATGCTCCGGCCGACGCCGCTGCCGCGTGCGTCGCGCCGGACGACCATCGACCGGACTTCCGCGACCGAGCGGCTCAAGGGCGCCAGCTCCGCGCACGCGAGGACCTCGTCATCCTGGACCGCGACGACGAAGCGGTGTGCATGGACGAGGATTTCGCCAAGCTCGCGCGGCAGCAGGTGGCCTTCTGCCAGGTGCTCGTCGATCAGCTCGTGGATCGCGTCGGCTTCGTCGGCTGAAGCCGTGCAAATCGTGATTGGCTCGTCGGTGACGTTTCGCGCACGAACCTCGAACCCCGAACCCCGAACCACCAGCGGCAATGAGATCACGCGTGCACCTCCGCCTCGACGGCGGCAAACACCTCGTCGAGGATCTCCACGGCTCGATCGATATCCGCCGCCTCGATCGTCAGCGGCGGCAGCATCCGCACCACCTTCTCGTTCGTGCGATTGACGAGCAGCCCGCGCTCGCGCGCGCCGTCGACGATGGGCGTGGCGTCCACGGCGAGCTGCAGCCCCTGCATCAGGCCGACGCCTCGCGTTTCGACAATCACCGGATGCTTCAGCGCCAGCGCGCGCAGCCGCCGCTCGAGGAGCGGTCCGACCGCCTTCACGTGCTCCAGCACGCCGTTGTCCATCAGCTGCTCGAGGAAGAACAACGCGGCACGGCACGCGAGCAGGTTGCCGCCATAGGTCGTGCCGTGATCGCCGGGCGAGATCGCTGCCGCGACGCGCTCGGTCATCAGCATCGCTCCGACGGGCACGCCGCTTCCGAGCGCCTTGCCGACGCTGACCAGGTCCGGCTCGAGGCCGAGCACCGGGAAGTAGAACGGATAGCCGGTGCGGCCGAGGCCCGTCTGCACTTCGTCGGCGATGTACAGCGTGCCGGTGCGGCGGCAGACGCTCCCTATCGCCTGCGCGAACTCCTGCGACAGCGGCCGGATGCCGCCTTCACCCTGGATCGGCTCCGCGATGATCGCCGCGGTCCTGTCGTTCACCGCGGCCTCGAGCGCGGCGACGTCGCCGGACCGGATGAAGGTCACCTGGCCGATCAGCGGCTGAAACGGCGCGCGGTAGTGCTCGTCCCACGTGACCGACAGCGCGCCCATCGTCCGACCGCCGAACGAGTTCTCGAGCGCCACGAAATTGGTCCGTGCGGTCGCGCCCTGCGTGAACCAGTAGCGCCGGGCGAACTTCAGGCAGCCTTCCACCGCTTCGGTGCCGCTGTTGGCAAAGAACGCGCGTGCCAGGCCGGACAGCTTCGTCAGCCGCGCGGCCGCCTGTCCCTGCAGCGGGTGGTAATAGAGGTTCGACGTGTGCAGCAGCGTTGACGCCTGATCGGCGAGGGCCGCGGCGAGGCCCGGATGCGCGTGGCCGAGCGACGCGACGCCGATGCCCGAGATGAGGTCGAGGTATTCACGCCCGTCCACGTCGTACAGGCGCGAGCCGCTGCCGCGGACGAACGCGACCGGCTGCCGCTTGTAGGTCGTGACCACGTGGCGCGCTTCGAGCGCCTTGATGTCGTCGAGCGTCAACTTGTTCATCGCACCACCTGCGTGCATCCGGCCAGCGGCCCCGTTGCCGCCGCCAGGGTGTCGAGCGCCACCTCGCGGCCGTTGGCGATCAGCACGTCGCCGACGCCGCTGCGGAGCGCCGTGCGACACGCTTCGAGCTTGGCGACCATTCCCTTGTTCGCCGTACCGGCCTTGATCATCCGCGCCGCGCGGCGCGAGTCGAGACGCGCAATCGTCTGTCCGGCTTCGTCCAGCACGCCGGAGGTGCCGCCGGCAATCACGAGCCGCCGGGCCCCCAGGGACGAGGCGAGGTGCGCGGCGAGCGTGTCGGCGTTGACGTTCAGCAGCTGGCCGTCGCGCGTGGCGCCGATGCACGCGACCACCGGCACGTAGCCGCGCGCGAGCAGGTCCGTCAGCAGCTGCGGCGAGCCGTTGTTGATGGGCGACCCGACGAGCCCGAGGTCCACTTTGGGCCCCGCGACGCTCGCAATCGGATGCGACCGCTTCATCGTCGCGACCGACGCGTCGGCGCCGGTGAGTCCGACCGGCCGCGCGCCCGCCTTTCGCAGCGCG
>Ga0137418_10001230_pt1 | contig 23567 bp, 18 predicted proteins | sample CZODoug3_1_2_16f_FD_122242 | JGI IMG/M metagenome (GOLD analysis project Ga0137418, IMG submission 122242) | Vadose zone soil fungal communities from Angelo Coast Range Reserve, California, USA - CZODoug3_1_2_16fungal (Hybrid Assembly) | ecosystem: Environmental > Terrestrial > Soil > Vadose...
GTTCTCCGCCGCCCCCTCGATCAGTGTTCGCCCCGCCAGCTTAGGCGTCGAGATCGTCGTGCGCTACATCACGCGCGCGCAGGAGCGGTACGAGGTGCGCTCGCACCTCTACCAAGCGGTCGTGGAAATCCTCCATCAGAAAAAGGGTCTGCCGGCCGACGTGGAGGTCGCGAGCCCGGCGGCTCGCACCTAGCAACCGAACTGCCGCAGGTGGTGGTCCATATGGAGATAAGCCCAACGCATCCATTCCTCGCCTGACATCTTCCCAAAGAACGGATGCCGCGCAGCGGCAAGGTACGCAGGCTTGCCGCAAACTGTTCAGTGAAGGACGCCCGTTGCGCTTTGTCCGCCGCAGACTCCCCAGGGGGCGTGCCTCCGATTTGTTGATCAATCTCCGGCATCGTCTTGAGTCCGCGCGACCAAGGTACCGGCAGCCGGAGCGCCAGCCACTTCACCACCGTGCGCGTGAGAAGATTCTCCACGGAACTCCCAGGCTTCTCGCCCGATATCAATCGGTAAAAATCGTTCAAATGGCACACCATCTGTGGCGCGGACATCTTGCCCCACACGCGAACGCTGTCGCCGCGCAGCTCCGCGAGACGCACCAACAGCTCTCTCTTGTCGTCAGGATTTTCGAGAGCCTTCATCGGGGCCAGCCATCTAACAGTGGAATTGCCGCAAATGATGGTCCGTGTGCAGATAGCCCCAACGCATCCAGTCCGAGAAGGACATCTTGCCAAATACGGGACTCCTGGCAGAGGCGAGAGATGCCGGTTTCGCAGCGAAACGCTCGACGTAAGCACACAACTCCAGTTTGTCCGCGTCCCATTGGCCGGGAGGGGTTCCGGTCACGAGGGCATCGATTTCCGGTGGCCCCTGGAAGTCATGCGGCCAGGGCACAGGAACCCAAAGGCCTCCCCACTTCAGTAAGGTTCGTGTAAAAAAATTGTCCTGCGGAGTGACTGGTCTTTCTCCGAGCGCGACCCGGAAGGCATCGCTCACATGGCAGATCATCTGAGGAGCGGACATTTTGCCCCAGGCGCGGCGACTGTCGCTACGAACCTGGGCAATTCGGCTGAGGAGCGTCTGCTTATCTTGAAGATTGCTGAGAGTTTTCATCTCGCGCCGCTCGCTCGAGGAAACTTCTATTTCTTGATCAGCGCCTGCAACTTGGCGGAAGCCATCGAAGCGAACTCGGTATTGGGATTATCCTTCTGCAGTTGTTCGTAAATCTTGCGAGCTTCTGCGGTCTGCTGCTTGCTCGCGTATAGAGCGGCTAATTCCATTTGCGCCGCCTGCTTCGATACCGTCAACGAAGGCTTATCCGTCAGCTGCTTGTAAAGTTCCATCGCCTGCTGGTCACGATTGGTGTTGCGGTAGAGCGACGCCAGCGCCATCTTCGCCAGCGCCGAGAGATCATTGCTGCTGGCATCCGCGGTTTGCTTCAGCGAGCGCTCCGCCGCCGCCTGGTCTCCCATGTCAATGGAAGTGAGCCCCGAAAAATAGCGCGCAAAGTCAGCCGACTTGGTGTGCGGATACTGCGTCGCGATGGCCTCAAACTGCGTGTGTGCCTTGCTCGCCCGCTCCGCCAGCGTAGCGAACGTGGGAAATTCCGGCTGCTCTGGCGAACCCACGGGTCGAATCGGCGTGTTGTAGGTGCGTACCGCCTTGCTCAGTTCCGCACTCGCCAATTCATCGCGATGGTTGAAATAAAAATAGCCACCGACCAGCACTCCCAGCACCACTACGAGCGCCACGCTCGCCTTAATCAAGTTGCCTCGGTGTTCCACTGCCCAATGGGCTTGCTCCGCGGTGAACTTGCGGAAGCGGTCTTCCTTCAATTGATGCCGAACGTCTGCGCGCACAATGTGTCCTATCTTATGGATGAATTTTTCCGGAATGAATTTTCGCCAGAGGGAACCAGGCTCGGGCCGATTACTGCGCGGACTCTTCGAGTATGCCCTGTTCCAGTTTTTCTTGGCACTCAATGCAGTGGCGCGTCCACGGCACCGCGTCCAGCCGCTTGGCATTGATTTCCTTCTCGCAGGCAATGCACTCGCCGAACGTCCCCTCGCGCACCCGTTCCAAAGCCTTCTCCACCTGCGCCAGCAGTTGCCGTTCGTTGTTGCTCTGGTGGAAGAGAAATTCCTTGGTATAGGAACTCGCGGCCTTGTCGGCAATATCCTGCGTGGAGTCCTGATCGGCATCGCGCCCGCTCTGCTCCGTGCGCGAAACGGTGTGCCGCAGCTCCAGCCGCCGGGTTTCCAAAGTTTTCTTAAACTGCTCGAGTTTTTTCTTATCGATTGCCATCGAATCGTCTGCCGACCCTCTCGGACAGCTTCAATTGTAAAGGGCCAAACGCAAATGATACTCGCCGGGCGGAAGGAGCGTCAACCGGGGGGCACCTTAGTGTAGATGCGCCAAGATAATGTCACCTTAGTTTCGTGCTCGCCACACAGTATGGCTCGCGGCATAGAATCGGGCCCTGTGCGGGCGCCTCGCACCCGTCGTTACGATCATCATCGTTCTCATCTTGATCGTTATCATCTTGGCATCCGGGTGGCCCGCCGTGTGCCCGCCTTCCGGGCACGCCCAGGTCGCTGCCCCGGCTCCCGAGCCGCAACGCTCCCCAGTCTGTCGTTCGTCGCCCCAGCCCGACGACAAAAGCGCGTCCACCTCTACGATCACCTTCGCCGAGCTGAAGTTCGAAGCCGACCTCCGTCTGTCGCAGACCGAGCAGGACCAGGTCGCTGCCTCGATCCAACAGCATCATTATGATTACAGCGGCGCGGCTGAGGGGACGGTTGATGAAATCCAACAGAGAACACGAATCGCCTGGCAGGAACGCGGCTATTTTCAAGGTAGTGGTCAGCGCGAGTCTGGCCTGGTAGCCGCTAGGTTCGACTTCGCCCTTGTTTACCCGAGCAGCTGCCGAATTACCTGGGCAACTTCTCCGGCAACTCCGCCAGCGTAAACGCCAGCACCGCCATCGCAGCCACATTCTCCCGTAGCTCCCGCGGAACAACCTTGTCCAGGGTATCGGCGGCCGTGTGGTGATAGTTAAAGTACACGCGCCCATCCTGCGTCTCGCCAAACGTCGGCACGCCCAGCGTTGATAACGATGCGATGTCCGCGCCCACATCGTCTACGCTCGGCGTCATCAGGTTCGCGCCAATCGGCGCCAGCACGTTCGCCATCGGTTGCAGCATAAGAATCGCGGCGGGAGGCGCCTTGGCTTGAAAACCCAACGGGTGGCCCGCACCGAGGTCGCTCTCGATTGCCGCGATATGCTGCGCCACCTCGGCCTCCCGCGCTTTCGCGTAGGCCTTTCCTCCGCGGCTGCCGGTTTCCTCGTTCATCCAGGCGATCATGCGGATGGTGCGTTTGGGCTTGAGATGCAGCTCCTTCATCAGTTGCACCGCGCCCATTGCCGTGACCACACCCGCCCCGTCGTCAATCGCCCCCGTGCCGAGGTCCCACGAGTCGAGATGCCCGGAGACGATTACGATCTCCTCCGGATACTCGCTTCCTTTCAAGTCCGCAATCACGTTGTAGCCGGTGGTATCAGGCAGAAGCTGCGGCGTCAGCGTCAGATGCAAGCGCACCACGCCTTGCTGAGCCAAATGGGTGATCGTCTCCGCGTCCTCTGCCGTCACAGCGCCGGCTGGGATGCCGGCAGGAGCGCTATAGCCCGTGTGCGGCAGTCGGTAATCCGCGCCGCCCACGGAACGCACCAGAGAGGCAACCGCGCCCAATGCAGCAGCGGCTTTTGCGCCAGAAGCCCGATACTGGACCGCTTCATCGTAAGCTTCGTCCCAGTGGCCGGCCGAGGCTTTTTGCACATCAAACTTCTCGCTGAACAGTACGATCTTACCAGCAACCCGCTCGCGGCCCAGGGCTTGCAGCTCGTCGAAATCGTTCACCACCAACACATCCGCCGTGAGTCCGTCTGCAGGCGTCGAAGTACTTCCCCCGAGCGCCGTTACCACAATCTTCTGTGTGGTGCCCGCCGTGTGGCCTCGCCACTCCACCAGTTCCGCTGTCTCCGTTCCTCGTACCCAATGCGGAACGCTAACTTCCTCGAGTTTGGCATCCAGACCCTCTGCGCGCATCGCCTCTGCAACATAGCGCGCCGCCACATCCGCCTGCACAGACCCCGTCGGCCGTGGGCCAATGTTCTCGGTCAAATACGCAAGCTGACGGTAGGCGTAGTCGTTGGCGAGCGCGGCATCGCGCAAAGCTTCGAGGTGGCGCACGAGTTCTGGAGGGAAGGGCGTAGCCTTGACGGCGGCCTTGTGCGCGGAAGGAAGAAATTGTCCCAACAACGAACCCGGGGAAAGTACAAAAAAGACAGCAATTTGCAACGCACGCATTTTCATAAACCTTTCATGAACGGAACGACTCACGGCTATGGAGCGCTGGCGCTCAGCGGAGGCGCCGAATACTCCGGCAGCTTCTCCTTGCTCGCGTCCGCACGCTTCACCTGGAGCTCGTCAAAAAGTAGCGAAGGATTGATGATTGAATTCGGAATCGACTCGGCCCGGTTGGACACCTTCAGATCGTCCCCCGCCGCCACAATATCGCTGCGTAGCGAACGTGCATCCAGTTCGCCAAACAACCCGCCCCGCACCAATTCTTCATGACCGTCGTTCACCCAAACCCGGCGTAGGACCTGGGGCGAAAGGTCACCGCCCAGGCTCTCCACGAAGTAGCCGTACTTCAGGTCATGCTGCTTGGCCAGTTCGATCAGCTTCCTCTTCAACTCCTCGGGCGGAAGGGGCTCAGACGACTCCACCTTCAGCGTCCCGGGCGCCGGTTCGGGAGATTGCCCTAAGGCAGCGCGGCCATGCCCATTCGACTCCGGAAAATCGCGGATGGGCGCGCGGCCCATCAGGAAGTTGACCAGCTTCCCCTTTTCCACGATAGAAACGGCCTGTGCCTTCACACCATCGTCATCCACTGCGTAACTGCCAATCAGGCTGCGGCCCTGGAAGGTCGTCAAGGTCGGATCGTCTTTCACCGAAAGGAAATCAGGCAGCACCCGGCTTTTGTATTCCGCCGACCATGTCCCGGTGGTGCGCGCCGGAGCGCCCAGTTGCGGCTTTCTGCCCGCAATGTTGTTGCTCACTAGGCTGTCGATCACATTTTCCGCAGCCGCCGGAGCAAACAGGACCGGGCCGCGGTAGGCTTCATCCGCCATGGGCGCCTCGCGTAATGCCTTCAGGGCCGCAATCACTTTGCCGGACTGTTCCAAAACCTTAGCGCGCGCCGGAAGCTCCGCCGCCGCGGCAGAGACAAAGCTCCACCCGCGGTTCAGACGCATGCCATCCGCAGCCTGCGTGTTGCCGCTGACGCGCACGTTGTAGAGCGCCTTACCGTCGCGTACGATGGTCCCCTCCGTATTCACCAGGTAGCGATTGGTCGCCGAGAAATCGGCGGAAGCCTCAAAATCCTGCAGCAAAGCATCGCGACGATACAACGCGCTCGCGGCCTGCAGGGTATCCACCCAATCTTGCGGAGTAACCTCCAGATGCGTCAGCGGCTGCACCGATTCCACCGCCGCGGCCTTGGCGAAATCATCCACCGGAATTTCCACATTCAGTTGCTTCAGCGCCGCTTGTTTCTGCGTCAGGGCTTCGCTGGCCATCTTGTAAGCCCGATCGGTGCTGAGCCACAGTTCGTTCCGCAGCGCGGCCAGGTCGTCATCCACCACCGCGACATTCGTCATGCCCTCGCCCAGGCCGATATAGCTGTCCTGCTTGTAGTTGCCAACGCGCACCACCACGCGCAGCAGGCGGCCGTGGCTGCGGTTCTGCAACCGACGTTCCCCGAACACCGTCTCCACCTTGAATTCATCCACATCGCTGATGCGGTACTCAATGTAGTAAGGCGCCTCCACATCGGTCAGCTTCAACTTGGCTTGGGAACGTTGTAGTTCATCCAGCATGGCGCGCAGAACGGGATCGTTCGCGGATTTGGCAGCGTCTTGGGCCAAACAGGTACCGCAGAAAACTACCGCAAGCAAAAGAAGGCGCCTCATTGTCCCACCGCCTTGGCATCATCTTTATCGAAGCCCGGAGGCGGCAACAGCGGCGGCCGCATGCGCGGGTGCCCTCGCTTCTGCACCTCAATCTCGGAAAACAACATCGCTGGAGCCGACGCAGAAACCGGAACACTTCCCGACTCTGCCCCGCAAATCCCGTTGAAAACCTGCTGCGTGTCGCCCGTCACCACAATTCGGTTCAGCGCCGCAATCGGCGTCCCCACAATATCCACGCCGCGCACCAGTTCGTCCGGTTTCCCGTCGGGATAAACCTTCCACACCATCACCGGCAGAATCTGAAACGCCTGCGGCGTAAACCGCGTCGTGAGTGTGAACCCGCCCTGAATGTCTTCAAAATACAAACCGTAAGGTTTGCCCTGCTTCTTCACCTCATCCATCAACTGCTGCCGCATGTCCGAGTCCTTCGCGGTGTGCGTCGAGGTCACCATCAAATTTCCCTGCCGCCCAGTCGGCATGAGCGCCGCCTGCGCCCGCCCATGCCCGTTCGACTTCGCAAAATGATTGATCGGCATCCGCGACATCAGAAAATTCTTCAAGGTACCGTGTTCAATCAACTCCACCCGGCTTCCCGGCATGCCTTCGTCGTCGAAAGCGTAATGTCCGGCCAGCTCCACGCCGTTCAGTTCCTTCAGCGTGGGATCATCCGCGACGCTCAGGAACTCCGGCAGCACCGGCTGGCCAACCTTCTTCGTAAACGTCTGCCCTTCCTTCTCGTCCCTCTGCCGATGTCCTTCCAGTCGGTGCCCCAGCACCTCATGAAAAAACACCGCAGCCGCTCGTCCCGAAAGCAGAGCAGGTACAGTGGCAGGCTCAGTCACGGGTGCGGCCTTCAGGCGCTGGATGTCCGTCGCCATCCTCTCAATCTTGACCGTTACTTCCGCTTCGCTCGGCAGCTTGGCCGCGGTGGTAGCTTGAAACGTTTCCACGCGCATCAAGTCCATCCCGTCTTCCGCATGCGTCGAGGCGTAAACGACCAGCCGCAGAGTCGTCGCAGGCGTCACCACCCGGCTGCCCTCGCTCGACGCCAAATACAGATTCGACTGCTGCGCCGAGAAGTTCACATAGGATTCCTCGACCTCCGGATACTTCTTCAAAATCGCCGAATACCGCCGCGCCTGCTCTTCCCACCTCTTGATGTCAATCTGTAGCGGCGCAGCCGGCGCCGAAACGCTAGTCTGCGGCGTCTCCTCGGAAAAATCCGGCGACGTATCATCTTCCTTCGCTCGCACCGCGGTCTGCGTCTTCACGTTCAGATAGGCCCGCTGCGCCTTGCGGTATCCCTGGAAGGTGAGCTTCCACAGCACTCTCGACAACGCATCCGGGTCATCCCCGAGCGGCAGCAGGCCGGACTCAATCCCCGACCCGCGATTTTCATCGTGCGTGTTGTCCAGCTTGTCCGTTCCAATTCGAGTATGCGCCGCCCCGTAGCGCACGTGCAGCACCGTAGAATTCAACAGCGCCCCCTGGCTCGCGGCTACGTTCACCAATTCATGATCCGAGACCGAATAACTCAGAAAATACGGTGCGGGGTCCAATTTACCCAGCTCCATTTTGGCCCGCCCCAATTCCTTCTCCATCACCTCCAGCAGCGGCTGCGAAGAGGACACCGGAGCGGCCGAATTTGCAGCCGAGACCGGCGCCGGCGACAACATGCCAGCAACAGGAGCCAGTATCGCAGCAAGAATAATGAAGAGGAGAAACCCAGGTCGAAACGTCGCAGTGGCCATGTATTCAGCAGTTTATACGAACCCGCGTCCCGCGGCGCTTCATGGCTTCTGGATCACCACGTGATCGAATTGAGAAACTACAGAATTTTCCGATCCGGCGGTCATCAGGAACTCATGCGTTTCTCCAATCACCACAACATCGTGTTGTTCGGAAATATCGGTCTTATCCGCAGAGCCATCGGCAGCTGTGACCTCTCGGCCTCGAGCGGAGAGCAGTGTCCGCTCCACCCCAACCCAAGCATAGGCTAGATGTCGGGCGCAGTATTGGCGACAAGTCGCAAGGCATCGCCCTTCAGGCAAACAGTTTTCCAATCGTCCAGGAAGGTGGCATCCATCTTCTTGTAAAACTGAATCGCCATTTCGTTCCAGTCCAGCACGTGCAGCATCACTCCAAAGCAGGCCTCTTGTTGGGCAATCGCAGCGACACGCGACAGTAGCGCCCAGCCGACCTTGTTCTTCCGAAACCGAGGTCGCACGAACAGGTCTTCCAAGAACAAGCCCCGACCCTCGAAGGTCGAGTAGGAGCCGAAGAAAAACGCGTAACCGGCAGGCTCGCCATCGAAATCTGCAATTAACGCGCGGAACCTTGGCTGCGATCCAAATCCGTCCCGCGCCAGGGTTTCTTCAGTGATCCGCAGGGAAAGGCGTTCATAGTCCGCCATTTCCTGGATGAGAGAGTGGAGCAGAGGGACATCGTTCCGATTGGCTTGGCGGAGGTTGAGCATGGGGCCTTCCTGTTCGAGATGCACGGTCACTGGTTGAGGGTTTCCACGCGATTCATGGTGTCCCAGCTGCCTTATGGAATGATCACCAGCCTGCGGCCTTGCTGATCGCGTTGCCACGCGTTCTCAATATCCGCGAGCGGAACACGTTCCGTGTCCACACGGAGCTCTCCGGCGGCAGCCTGCGCCATGACTTGTTGTAGGGCGTCCGCGAGAATATTGCGAGGTGGAATTCCCGCAGTTCCGAGGATCGTCAACGCTGTGCTGCGCAGCAAGGCAGCCGGCAGCGCTATCGTTGGGCCCGCACTTTCTCCAACTTGAACCAACCGAGTCTCGGACGTGACCGGAGCGAACTCCTGTCGTGTGGTCGCAGCTAAAAATATTTCGGTGGGCTGGCCCCACACGTAGTCAATCACGACTTGAAAACCTGATTCGCCAGCCGCACGCGCAAACGCCTCGCCCAGTTCCTGCGCAGGCAGGTCAAGACGGATAGTTGCGTCAGCGCCGAACTGATGCAGCGTGCCCAGTACTTGTTGGTTGCGACCGGCAGCCACAACCCGGCCGGCGCCGAGCAGCTTCGCTATTTTTACCGCCAGCTTGCCAGTGATTCCGGTCGCACCCAGGACGAGGACGTTTTCCCCTGGTGCCATCTTGGCGCGGAAAGCGAGCGAAAGCCAAGCGGAGACGCCGGGATTGGGCAGCGCGGCGGCGCTTTCGTCATCGACACCATCGGGAACCGGAAAGCAGAATGCTCGGGGCACCACGGTGCGTTCCGCCATCGCGCCGTAAGGTGCTCGAGCACCACCGAAGAATACCCGCTGGCCATCGCTCAGATGCCCAACCCCGTCTGTGCCACAGACGAAGGGGAGTTCGCGGGGACGGGCGTAGTGCGAGCCGCTGGCCAGCTGTTTGTCGATCGGTTTCAGGGACGCGGCCCGGACACGCACGATCGCTTCGCCGTCAACAGCAACCGGTTCGGGAAACTCCTCATACCGCGGTAATTTCCCAACGGAGCGCAGCACGGCAGCATGCATGTCAGCTTGCCCTCAATGGTGGCCGCGAGTTTGTGGCCGCCAGTCTATCGCCGCCAGTTTATCCCGGATGGGCGCTTTCCACGGGCTGTATCACGGGCTGCTCAATCGTTAAGGGCAAAAAAGTAGCCCCGCTTTCACGGGGCCACCACAAAAGAGGCTAGGAGGCGGGATCAGCTCGGGCAGGCGAAGCAGCGAGGATCGATCGGGGATTTGGGATGGGAGTCCAAGTGCGTGGTACGACCTCTTTTCTGCCTCTCGTGTGTGCATCTACTACGCCAAAAGCAACCCCTCATTCGGCCGCGAGGTCCGTTTCGCAAGTGATTGATAAATAAGCTCTTGCCGTCCGCTTGAAGGACGACGACGTCGCGATTCCAGAACGGACAGTGCAGTCCTGTGCATATCCGTGCCCTAACTCTCTCAGCTTGCGTTTTTGGGGCAAAGGAAAAGGCGCCGTGAAAACGGCGCCTCTTCCCTGAAAATCTCGCTACCGCACTAGCTTGCCTTGTCGCTCACCGTGCGCAGTTTCTCGGGAAGGAAGTGGTAGGGAGGCCACGGCCCGCTCAGCACTAGCTCGCAGTTCTTGAACTGCCGCGTGGCCATGCTGTAGCGGTTCTGATACTTCAGAACCGACTTGCTATCGATCAAGTGCGCGATGTCCAGCAGCATGCCGTTGGAATCCACCTTGCGGCAGCTGACATCGGCTTCGAGCGGGTTGAAAAGCTTCTGCATCTGCACGGTGAGCGTCCGCGCCTTGCTCTGCCGTTCGCGGTCCTTAGCAGCCTTAACGCGCAGCTTGCTCAGGTAGTCGCCACCGGTAGTCTTGGGTAGCGGTACGTCGTCGATCACCTGCTTGAGCGAGCCGTCCCGCACAATGAGCTTGATGTGCATCTCGGCCTTCCCGCGAAGCTGCTCGACACTTTTGCCAAACGCCCGTCGATTGGTGCGCACAGCCTGCCGCAAGGCGTCATCGCTGTCGAAAATCGTGCCGAATTTGAAGGGAAGTACGGTGCCTTGCCGGAAGCACGCCCCCACCACCCGAGCATGCTCAATCAAGGATTTGTGGTCAAAGGGAGCGTCACTGCGGTCATACTCGCTGACAATAACGGCAAACTCGCCGCTGGGATATCCAAATACGGGAACATCACCTACGCCTTGAACGCCGTCGAGAAGGAAGGGCTTGCGGGAACGAACTCCATTGGAAAGTGTCTGCAATTCCGTAAGACAGTACGCGTACCAGGGCATTGTGAATTTACCTCCGAGCCAGGGGGATGCCGAGCTCCAGCCAGATCACGAGTTTGCTTCGTTCAACCTGAGAAGAAAAGGCAGTTGTCTAATGAGGTTTGGGCCAATTCGTTGATTGGCCCGACGCAGAGTCTATGCGGGAGATTCAAATTTTGCAACAAATTTACGGCAACTTTGTGAAGAAATGTCGCATCAAAGGCGGGAAAAATTGGCAAGCAATCGAAAGGCCAAGATCTTTAAGGTAAACGTTTGTCAACCCCCAAGTACCGCGCGAAAGCACTGAAGTAACAAGGGGTTAGCCGCGCCTATTTTTCTTTTTTTGGGGCGGTCTTTTTCTCGGCGGCGTGGTTCGCGCGGTCGGCTAGCTCCATCAGCGCCACCCGGCGCATCTCGTCGGCCGGGGCAGGCTTGCCTGTCCAGATCTCAAACTGCCTGGCAGCCTGCTGGACGAACATTTCGATCCCTGGGATCACCTCAGCCCCGCGGGCGCGTGCGGCCTTCAGCAGCGGTGTTTCGAGGGGGTCGTAGATCAGGTCGAAGACGTACTTGGCTTTGATTTCCTCCGGCTTCAGAGGAGATTCCTTGGAGTGCCCCATCCCGACCGGGGTGGCATTCAGAATCACGTCAAAGGTCAGCTTTTTCAGGTCGGTTTTCTTCAAAACCTTGACCCGTGCTGACTTCGCCAGCTTCTGGGCCTTGGCGGCTGTGCGGTTCAAGATCCAGACCTCGGCGCCACGTTCTTTGAGGCCGAACACTGCAGCGCGTGCGGCCCCGCCTGCGCCCAGAACCAAGACCTTGGCACCGGCAAGCGAGAGCATGTGTTCGAGCGGCCGGACGACGCCAGCCACATCCGTATTGAAGCCATAGAGCTTGCCGTCCTGGCCCCGGACCACGGTGTTGCAGGCGCCGGTCTTCGCCGTGTAGGGGTCGGTGTTGTCCAGGTCTTCGAGGATCTCCTGTTTATAGGGCATGGTAACGGAGAGCCCGGAAATGGGGATGTCCTTGATGCAGGCGCGCAGGTCCTTCATAGTCTTCGCGTGCAGGCCCAGATAGACGGCGTTCACGTTTTCGCGCCGAAAGGCCGTGTTCATCAGGAGGGGCGACAGGGAGTGTGCTACGGGATCGCCGGCGACGCCATAGACGCGTGTGGCTGTGTCGACCTTGTCGACACGGTAGATATCGCGCAGCATTTTGGCCGTGACCTGGCCGGGAGCCGTCTCCTCGCCGGCCATGGCAGAAGCGAAGGTAAAGATGCTGCCAGCGCGCAGACCCAAGACGCGGCTGATGATCCCTTGTTCGCCCATGCAGAGGCCGATCAGAGAGTGCTTGTAACTCTCCTTCTCGAGGAACTTCATCATGACCACGTTGTCGTGCAGTGTGGTGGCCGTGCCCACGATTTTGTAGAAGTCGGCCTGCAGCCCTTCCATGGTGGCGAGTGTTTCCTCGAGCTTCTTGGTGGCGCGGAAATCGTGAGAGGAGAGAATTAGCGCTGCGCGCTCCCGCAGTTTCTTGAGCTGCAGCGGCTTAATCTTCTGAGCCGTTTCCAGCTCCAGGTCGACGAGCTGGCAGCCAACTTCTGCCGCCTTTGCGAGAATGTCCAGTTCACCGGCAATGGGTCCGCGGAACTTGCCGCCATTGGCGACACGGCGGCACGTGGCAATGGCGTAGACATGCGGATGGTAGTCCAGAAACTCCTGCAGCGGCGTGATCGCGAGCAGCGGCTTGGGCAGATAGTCTAACCTGAACTCAACAAAGGGGTTGTCTCGGACCAGAGACTCTGCCTTTTCGACCATTTCCGCGGGCGTGTGGCCGACCACGACGACGCAGACCTTCGGCAGCTCATGCGGCCGGATGCGGGGAACGAAGGTGGGCGATACGTTCATGGAAATCTTTAGAATAGCGCGTCAGCATACAGACCTGCGCCGCTAGATGCAACATTCGATTCACATTTCTTTCATTTTCCAAGCATTTTCCCAAAGGGAGGGCGTACCCATCACCCTTCGTAACCTTGACCCCCATGTACCCACAGGGTAACTTTCGAGGGTAAGCCCTTTTGTGGCAGCGAGTTAGGTGTGTCCCGCCAGAGGCGGGGCCGGGGCGAAATTCGGAGGTAACATGAAGAAAACAGGGTGGTTGCTGGCTTTGCTGACGCTGACTCCCGGACTGATGACGACCGGCGTTTGGGCCCAGGCGGACAGCGCGACAGTTGGCAGTGGAGTGATTGAGACGGACAACAGCGTCACCTTCCCGCTGGAGCGCATGAGACAGCCGACCTATGCGGACGAATATTGCGCCGGCTTCATCAACAAAGACGTTCTGCCGAACGCGAACTACGTGATTGGCGGGCTGGACAGCCCCAGCACCAGTAAGTTCGTGCTGGGAGATCCGGTGTACCTGGCCGGCACGGGCTTCGCGACGGGGCAGCAGTTTACGGTGGTGCGCGAGCTCAGGAATTCGAACGAAGACCCTGCATTTACGGGACAAGGCAAGCTGCTCAAGGCGACCGGCCACGCCTACGCCGAACTGGGGCGCATCAAGGTCCTGGACACTCGCAGCCACACACCCCTGGCGCAAGTGGAGTACAGCTGCGAACCGATGGTGCCGGGCGATACGCTAATTCCGTTTGTGGAAAAAACGCATGTGACCCTGCGCGAGGCAGGGCGGCTGGACCGCTTCGTTCCTGCGAACAGCAAGACCACCGGTCGTCTGGTCTTGGCGCGTGATTTCGATACCTTCCTGGGAATGGGCGCCAAAGTGTATGTCAACGTGGGAGCGAACCAGGGAGTGAAGGTGGGCGACTACTTTCGCGCAGTGCGGCCGTACTGGCTGGATCGCGACGACGAAGTCGATTCGCTCTCGCTGAGAGCTTCGGTGGTGGAAGATACGCAAAAGAATCCGCCGTCGCTGGAGCCGGCATTGTTCAGCAAGAACGGCAAGGGTCCGGTGATTCACATGTCCGACTATCCTCGGCGCGCGGTGGGAGAGATGGTGGTGTTGAGCGTGACGCCGACGTCATCCACGGCGATGGTAATTTTCGCGCTGGAAGATTTGCATCTTGGGGATTTTGCGGAGATGGAATAGAGTTTTCTACTGTTCCCAACCAGCAAGTCCAGGAGCGGGAAGAGAAAAACTCTTTCCGCTTTTCTCTTGTCGTCGGAGTCATCCGTGGCTCAGCGACTTTACGGGGATCCCCTCTTAGAGCCGACCCGATCGCCAAAACCACCCGAGGGCTCGAGGCTCCCCTCCGCGAAGAGTTGCCCCTCCGAACCGTGCGCTGCCGGCGCCGCCGATGACTCCCTCAGCCGCTATCGCAACACGCCGCGACTGCCAAGTCACAAAGCGGGCTGGGTACCCTCGGCGCCGCTCAGAGGGATGGCTTCGTGCGCAGAGGGATGATGGCAAGTGTACTGGATGCTTTGGCGACCATCACGCGGCCTGCCTCACCTTCGACCATGACTTCCGCTTCCACGAAGACGAGAGTCCTACCGGCACGCAAGACCTCTGCACGGCAGAAAACCTCCGGCCCCGATGCGGGGCGAAGGAATGAGACTTTGTTCTCCACGGTAATGACTTCGTGTCCCTCTGGCACGGTGGTCACGGCTGCTCCGCCGCAAGTGTGGTCAGCGATGGTGGTCAGCGCGCCCGCGTGGACGTAACCGTGTTGCTGCCGCAGAGGCGGCGACGCTTTCATTTTTGTTTCGCACCAGCCATTGCCGCAGGACGTCAGCTCAATTCCCAGATAGCTGATGAATTGTGCATCGTGAAACACCCGTTCTACCAAGCTATGATTTTTTTCCATTGGTGGGCCACTCCCGGGTACCGGACAGGATCGGTGTCACGTTTCTGCACGTTTGCACATTAAGGATATCGCGGGAGGTGGTGGGCCTCTTGGGGCCGGGGCGGGCCTGCATCGCTGGTTGCAGGTGCAAGGACGCCATCGGCTCCACCAGCCTTGCGCGTCCCGCCGAGCCTACTTTCTGAGTTCCTCCGGCCAGTTGGTGAGCAGTCTGAGGGGTGTTTGCCCTTCCTCCTCTGCCAGGTTGACCAGTAGCCGTTGGCCGTCGGGAGAAACGTCATAAGGGAACCCGACACCCGGGAGGTAGACGCGGAAGAGCCGTTGCGGTGTGCCAACTTCGATTTCCGCGCCATCCCGTTTGACCCTGCAGGCATAGAGAATGTCGTTCGCATCGCGGAAAAAGAGCTCCTTTCCGTTCCCACTCCAAGTGGGATAGCCCGCGCCAATGGTGGAGACACGCCATTTTCCCTTGCCTTCCGGGAAGGTCGTGACATAGACGTCGGTATTGCCGGAGGCACCGGATTCATCCGACTCGTAGGCGATCATATGGCCGTCGGGAGAAAGGCGGGAGGTGGACAGGGAATACTGCGGTGACGGAGGCTGGACGATGGCGACTGGCTTGGCGTCTCCCGCAACGGGGGCGATCCAGAGGGAAGTCGTCTTCTGACCTGCGCTGGAAACATAGGTCATATACTTTCCGTCCGGAGTCAGGCTTGGGTAAAGATACGCGGACCCGCCGGAGAGAGCGGCGAGAGTCTTCTCCGTTCCGCTGCCGTCCGCGGCTTTGGAGCGAATTTCGACGTCGCTGGAACCGGGCCTCGGGCTGGCCGTGAACAACAGCGTGGAACCGTCCGGCGACCAGGAAGGCTGACCCACCGTTTCCTGGTCGAACGTGATTCGCGTCTTGGTTTTGCGAATCAGGTCGAGGGTCCAGATTCCGAGCGACGATCCGTAGGCCAGCCGTTTTCCGTCCGGTGAGAGGCGCAGGTCGATCGTTGTGTTTTCCCGATCGTTGGCGGTGCTGAGTTCCTTGCCTGAGCGATTGAACCAGGCCATGCGCGTGCCCGCAGCGGCGGTGCTGCCGGCCTGGTAGACGAGGAGTCCGTTTTGCGAAACGGAGAAAACGCTGCGCCACACACCGGAGTCGTAGCGGATGTTATCGACGAGAGGATGAGCCGTTCCTGACAGTTTGCCGGATTCCGGAGCGAACGGTTGTGCCATCAGCGCAGTGCCTGAGCGAAAAAGCAGGTAGCCGGACGCATACTCTGCCGCCGAATCCGTGGCCACGATGAAGTGGGGTTCCTGATTGCCGACGGAGCCGAAGTAGATTCCGTTTTGTTTGGGGTCTCCTCCGGAATGGCTGGTGGCAAAGTAAAGGTAGTGCTTGCCGTCGGGAAGAAAAAACGGAAAGCGATGAGTGGAGTGCTTCTTGCTGTCGAGGGCGGTGGCCGGGGTGACGGATCCGCCCTGCGCGCTAACGCGCATGAGCGGGCCCAGGTAATTGGCGCAGTAGAGAATGACGTCGTCGGCGCCCCAGGCAGCGCCGCGGCCGTTCGGAGCATCGGCCAGCGGAGAAATGGCACCACCGCCGGCGGCGATCTTCATCAGTTTGCCATTGGCGAAGAAGCCGAGGCTGCGGCCGTCGGGAGACCAGAAGGGATGGCTGGCGCCCTGGGTGCCTTCGAGTTGCTGTGCGAGATCGCTGTTGAGGGGACGAACCCAGAGGGTTTTCGCGTCCGGAGAATGGGCGACAAAGGCGATGCGGTCACCTTGCGGGGAGAGGACGGGCATACCGCCGACGTCGCCTGTCGTATCGAAAGCGAACTTGTCGGGCGGCGGAAGTTCGGCGTGAAGCGGTTCTGCTGGCGTGGTGGGTTTCGCGGAGTATCCAGCGAAGGCGGCCAGGGCTGCGAGCCCGAGGCCGGCGACGGCGAGAAGGACTAGCCAGGATTTCCTGAATTCCGGACCTGGTTGAGCGGATTCGGTCGGCGCGGCATCTTTCGCCGAGTCGGCGATCCAGCCCAGATCCAGGGCTGCGTCGTGGCCGGATTGCAGGCGGTCAGCAGGATCCTTGGCCAGGCAGGCGCGGATGAGGCGATCCAGCATGGGCGGGTGGCTGGCGCCGATGGGCTCGGGTTCTTTTTCCAGAATCGCGGAAAGCACGCCGATTTGCGATTTGCCTTCGAAGGCGCGGCGGCCGGTGAAGATTTCGTAGAGGACGCAGCCGAGGGCGAAGATGTCGCTGCGGGCGTCGGCTTCCTCGCCCTGCAGCACTTCGGGAGCAAGGTATTGGAACGTTCCTACGATGGAACCCTTCTGCGTGAGTGGGGATGCGGCGGATGTGAGCGAAGCGAAACTCATCGTCGGCGTGGAAGGTGTAAGCCCGCCGGTCGCACCCGGTTTCGATGCTGAGATCGCCAGTTCGGGCTTGGCCAGGCCGAAGTCCATCAGCTTCGCGCCCGACTTCGTCAGCATAATGTTGGCGGGCTTGAGGTCGCGATGGATGATGCCTTGGCGGTGAGCTTTTTCCAGTGCCTGGGCGATTTCGATGCCCACGGTCACTGCCTGCGCCAGCGGCAACGGGCCTTTCGCCAGACGCTCGGCAAGGGTTTGGCCATCCAGCAACTCCATGACCAGGAAATCCACGCCGTCCTGCGAGCCGACATCAAAAAGGGTGCAGATGTTGGGGTGCTGCAGCGCGGAAATGGCTTTGGATTCGCGTTCGAGGCGCTGCTTCAGGCCGGGGTCGGACGAAAGGTGAGCCGGCAAAACCTTGATGGCAACGCTGCGGTCAAGGCGGGTGTCACGGGCACGATAGACCTCTCCCATCCCTCCGGCACCGAGTGGGGAAAGGATTTCATACGGACCAAGCTTGGTGCCGGGGGCGAGGGCCATGCGTGGCCGTAATTATAGCGTGGGGCTGGAGCTGAACGGTTTCGCTTTCGCGGGAGGTGCACCCTTTTCGGCTCCGGGGTCTCATCGTAGGAGGGTCTCACTGGTCTCGAAAGCAGGCGCGTATCCTAAAAGCTTTCGGATACGTAATCGATATATATGGACAATCCAGAGGGTAGGGGCGCGTCCGGTCCGTTTGAGGCCCGGTATCTCGCGTTCCTTGAAACGATCACAAGCCTCCGTGCTACCCTCCATCGTTATTGCTCGCGGATGACGGGGTCGGTCTTAGACGGCGAGGATGTCGTTCAGGAGGCTTTGTTCGAGGCCTATCGCAAGCTCGATCAATTCGATGATCGCCTCCCGCTCTCGCCATGGCTGTTCCGAATCGCGCACAACCGTTGCATCGATCTGTTGCGCCGCCGAGGCGTTCGCAAGGAAGCGGAACTGGCGGTCGTGGCGCCCGACCTCGTGCAACCTGTCGAATTTCGAGGGCGGGATGTAGGCCGGGCCGTCGAGCACCTCGTCCTGGCGCTCCCTCCGAAGGAGCGAGCCTGCGTCTTGTTGAAGGACGTTTTTGATTACACCCTCGAAGAAATCGCTGAACTGGTTGGTTCGACTGTGGGTGGCGTCAAGGCGGCACTCAACCGCGGCAGGTTGAAATTGGCGGAAGCGCCCGTTCTGAGGACTTCGCCGCGCAACAAGGACCCGGAAATATCGAAGCTGTTACATCTCTACGTCGAGCGGTTCAATCGGCGCGACTGGGATGGACTCCGGGAACTGATTGCGGACGATGCCCGCGTGCGGGTGGCGGATCGGTTCGAAGGTCGAGTCGATGAAGCGCCCTACTTTGGAATCTATGCGCGGCGGCCGGTTGCCTGGCAGATGGCCGTGGGTGAGGTGGATGGGGCCGCGCTCATACTCATCCTGCAGCAAGGCGAGAGCGGTTGGGTGCCAGAGTCCTGCATTCGTCTCGACATCGCGGATGGCCGCATCCAGCGCATCGCGGACTTCATACACTGTCCGTGGGTTCTCGGGGCCGCCACGTCTGTTGCTTTTGAGCCCGCCTAGGGAAAGGCGCGTATCCCGGCCTGCTCGGGATCCGTAATGCAGAGTAGAGGTTCAATTTTCCTGGTAAGGAGAAAGCAATGCAGACCAAAGAAGCCATCAAATTCGCGCTGACCACATCGAACGGTGCCGTGATCAGCGTGATCGACAAAATGAACGACGCTGCCACCACGTTTCCGACGCCCAACGGCGGGTGCCATCCGCTTTGGGTCCTGGGACATCTCACGATGGTTGAAGGCATGATTCCCACCGTGCTCTACGGCGGTAAGAATCCCGTGGCGGAATGGCAGGAGTACTTCGGGGAGCATTCGGAACCTGTCGCCGACGCAAGTGCCTATCCATCTTTCGCTACAGTGCGAAAGAAGTATGCCGAACTACGCGAGCGGAACCTGGCTCTTCTGGAGTCGCTCAGTGAAGAGGATCTCGACAAGCCCACGAAAGCGCCACCCAAGGGACGGGAGCAAGAGTTCGCCACCTTCGGAAAAAGCTTCTTGGTGCTGGCCCTCCACCAGTTGATGCATCGCGGCCATGCCACGGACGCTCTGCGTGCTGCCGGCCGTGCGGCGCTGGCTGCACAAGCTTCGTAATCTGTTCCCTGGGTCCAGGCCTTATGTCCGTCCTCTCGCCGAGGATCGCGATGCGGACAGGCAGCCTGGACTTTTTTATGCCCGGGTTCCCGGGTCCAGTTGGTTGGAGGCTCGAGGGGTGCGGGTCTCGGCTAAGAGCTGGGCTGCCGGCTCGGTGCGACGACGCCCTTCCTCCGGCTGAGGACGAAAGCGCGGCGGCGGCGTTTTACGGCTTGGCGGTCGATTTTCGACCAGAACGCGGTGAAGTAGTCCACGGCGGACCAGAGGGATAGGGCGATCATGCCCCAAACCGCGATCTGCGCAATCCAGTGCACGGGAACCGTAACCGGGCCGAAATGCCAGGCGTGCCAGCGGTGGTCGAGAATGACGGCGACGACCGAAACGATCTGGACGAACATTTTGTATTTGCCGAGGTCGCTGGCCTCGATGGTGAAGCCCTCCGAGGAGGCGATCCCGCGCAGCCCGCTGACCAGGAATTCACGGCCAATGACGAGCACGGCAATCCATGCGGGGACCATCGTCGGGTTGAACTGCACCAGCGTAACCAGGGCGGCGGTGATGAGGAGTTTGTCGGCGAGCGGGTCGAGCAACATGCCCAGGGTGGTGACTTGTCCGCGGCGGCGCGCCAGATAGCCATCAAGGCCATCGGTGATCGAGGCGGCGATGAAAACCAGGGCCGCCAGAGCCTCTTTTTCACCCGAAACGCTCGAGAGGCGGGGCGTCAGCACCAGCCACATGAACAGGGGCACGGCCACGATCCGGCTGAACGTAATGTAGTTGGGCAGCGTCACGGCAAAGGACCAAGAAAGAGCGCGAACTACTAACTACTAAAGAGCGCGAAATACTCGCGAAATACTCGCGAAATACTAAAGACCGGGCCGATTCCGGGGCCGGTTTGGTGGCAGCACCGGATGGTGAAGATTATCGCCCACTAAGCAAGCGAAAGCAACGGAAGCGGGGAGGGCGCCAAGTGCGCAGAAAGCCCTGCGTCTTGGATCTCGGGAGATTCTCCAATTTCGCGAAACACTCCCGGCGATTTCCAGACCCCTACTTGGCAGGCGCCAGAATCGCGTCCAGTAGATCCACACTTCCCTCAGTGCGCTCAAGCCGCGGGTAGCGCAAGCCCCCGTGGTAGTCGAGGCTGACGGTTTCGAAATGGTTTTCGCGGCGCAGCAGCAGCTTGATGGGCTTGCTGGTTTTCTCGGCGGCGACGATGGCGTCGCGGAGCCGATTGGCGTTGTAGGCCTCATCGTTCACTGCCACAAGTTTCATTCCGGGCGTGATGCCTGCCTGGAAAGCGGGGCTGTTCCACCAAACGTTCGCCAAGGTATCCTCTCCGCCCACGCTGAAACCCAGCGAGTAGGCAAAGCTGGCGCTTGGCGGCACTTCGGATTCCTCCACATGTTTGAGCCAATCGGGAGGCGTGTCGGAGTAGGTTAGGCGGTAACCGCCACGGGTCAAGCCGTCTTTGGGCGTTTGCGGAGCGAGTTGATCCACCCGGGTATGTAGGAAGGTGGCCCAATCGTAGGGTTGAATTTGATTCAACGCGGCTACCACATCATCGAAGGTATAGGTTCGCGGGACGTAGCTGCCGTTATTGACGCCGAAAAAGAGCTTGGCAAAGTCATCGAGCGACTTCGTGCGGTTGCTCATTTCGCGGATCTTGGTGTCGGCGTCGAGCCAGATGAGCAGGCCCTCGTCGTAGTAGTCTTCCGGACGCTGCCAGCTCACCCAGCTCACAGGAGCGCGCTGGGACACTGTCGGCTGGTTGGTGGTATCGATCAATGGACGCCAGCTGCGGCCGGGGCTGAGATCGTAGTTGGCGGCGATCATCGCCATACGGTCGCGAATGTGGGCGGCCGGACTCAGTCCGGAGCGGGCGGTGAGAACGAAGCCCCAGTATTCCGTCATGCCTTCGTAGACCCAGAGCAGGTCGTCCTGCATGGGGACGTTGAAGTTGGGCGTCCATAGATCGGCGGGGCGGCGGAATTTTCCATTCCAGGAATGTGTGTATTCGTGCGCAAGCAGGTCGCGCTCGTCCACGCCGGCGGCCCAATCCGTGAAATAGTTGGCGCGACTGCCGTCTTCGCTGCACTGATGATGTTCCAGGCCGACGCCGCCCACCTTGTCGCTGAGCAGATAAAGGAAGTCGTAGTGCCCGTAGTGATGCGAGCCGTAGAGCCTTTCCGCTTCCCGGGTCAGATTGCGGTGCAGTTCGATCTGTTCAGGCGTGATGGCGATGGATGCGGGCGTGTCGCCGAATAGATCGAGATAAACCGGGTTTGCGGGATTGGGCGAAAGATCGATGCGCTGGAAGTGGATTCCCGCATAAACCGGCGAGTCGACCAAGGTTTCTAGGTTTGTCTCCTCGAACTGAACAAGACTCCCCGTCTGCGATGCGACGGCGAGCGCGGAGGCGAAATGCCAGCCTTCCGGCAACTTCACGCTAGGGGAAACTTGAATGCGGCGGACAAAGTGTCCGGCAGGATAGAGAACAACCATGTCCCAGGCCATGTCCGCAATTTCCGAGGAGAAAGCAACGCGGCCATCCCGGCTGCGCACGGGTGAGAGGTACTGAAAATCCACCGCCAGGGACTTGACGCCTTTCGGAACGGTCACATGAAATGCGAAGACATCCACGCGATCGCGCACCCAATCGAGGCGCTGGCCATCCGCGGTGACCAGGAGACCACCGAGTTTTGCAAGCGGCCCCGTCGGCGAGTGGTCGCCCGGAATCCACTCCGGGTAGAGCAACGTGAGCGGGCCGGGTGCGACCGGAATGGTCTGGTGCACACTCATGATGCCGCGAACCGTGTCCGTGAGGTCGACCTGCAGGCCGATGGTGCCGGGGTAGGGCTTGTCGACCGGCGTTGGAGTTGCCGGGGGCAGCGAAACGGGCTCGGGAGCGGGTGAGTTCTGGGAAAATGCTACCGAACCGAAGACCAGGAAAAAGGTGAGAAGACCTGTTAGAGACCGCCGGGGCAGTGACACCATCATGAAAAAGGATCTCCAGACTTGCCATTTCAAAGTAAATGATTTTCGGGATGGTTGCGAATGCAGGAGGCTCGGCGCGCTGCAATGGTTGTGATGAACGGCTATTGTCCCTGCATGGAAGGCGAGCGAATGCGGGTCAGAGATCGTTGCGTGCAGACAGCCTTTGCGGGATATGGCTTTCAGACCGGTGAGCTATCCATGGCGTCAAAGGATTCGGCTTCACGCTCTTCCCGAAAGCCAGGATGGCTTTCGAGGAGACGTGCGCAGCGGTTCCAGCGAAGAATGGAATCATCGTTACCGGCGGGCCGAATCGTTTCGGCTTGCTCGAAGCACCGCATCGCCTCTTCGAAGAGCGGGGCGAGGGTGTGAGGAGACCGTCCAGCCCGCATCTGAGCCTTGGCCCGCCTTTCATGCAGGAGACCGGTGTAGTAGAGACGTTCGTAGGGGTCGACGAGCGTCTGGAAAAGAGTCTCTGCTTCGCGATGACGATCATGGGCGTCGCCCCGGAACTCGTCGGTGATGGCGAGGCCGAGCAGACGCAGCGCCAGTTGGTGTTCCGGATCGACTGCCAGGATATCGCGGCAGATCGATTCGGCCTCTTCCGGCTCGTTGAGCGAGCGGTAGACTTCCGCTTTCGAGATAGCTTCCGGGACGCCTGCCTTCGAAATACTCTTCAGCTTGAGTTCCATCGTGGGACCTCCTTGTACCAGTTAAGCCAGGTGCCTTTAACCCCGGGTAACGTCAGCCTGGGTCTTTTGCTCCCCGAATCTTACGAACCAGCATCAATAGCGGATCGTAAAATTCGTCGACCACGCGTTCCTTGAGCGGAATGATCGCGTTGTCCGTGATGTGTATATCTTCCGGGCAGACCTCGGTGCAGCACTTCGTGATGTTGCAGAGGCCGATACCGAGCTCATCTTTGAGCAATTTGGTGCGAGATTTCGAATCCAGAGGATGCATCTCGAGGCCGGCGACACGCACGAAAAACCTGGGGCCACCAAATGTCTCCATTTTTTCGTGATCGCGAAGAACGTGGCAGACGTTCTGGCACAGAAAACATTCAATGCACTTACGGAATTCCTGCACCCGGTCTACATCTTCTTGCGACATTTTCCATTTTGTGTCGGGGTCCGGCGTGAAGGGTGGAATCTTCTTGTTGATGCGGTAGTTCCAGGAGACGTCAGTAACAAGGTCCTTGATCACGGGAAAAGACTTCATCGGCTGCACCGTGATGGGTTTGTCCAGTGGCAGAGCATCCATGCGCGTTTTACAGGTGAGCCGCGGCCGGCCGTTGACTTCCGCTGAACAGGAGCCGCACTTACCAGCCTTGCAGTTCCAACGCACGGCCAAGTCCGGGGCCTGGTGCGCTTGAATGTGGTGGAGCGCGTCGAGCACCACCATTCCCGGAGCGATAGGGACGTGATAAGTGGTGGCTTTGCCACCT
>Ga0137418_10001231_pt1 | contig 23556 bp, 20 predicted proteins | sample CZODoug3_1_2_16f_FD_122242 | JGI IMG/M metagenome (GOLD analysis project Ga0137418, IMG submission 122242) | Vadose zone soil fungal communities from Angelo Coast Range Reserve, California, USA - CZODoug3_1_2_16fungal (Hybrid Assembly) | ecosystem: Environmental > Terrestrial > Soil > Vadose...
GATTGCAGTTGCGCGGTAGAACCGTAAGGTTGTGTAAAAGGTTGTGTAGTCTCGGGCGCCTTCGCCCGCGTGGTCTTCAAGCCTTCAGTCTTTGCAGGGTCCTAGCCAATCCCGGAATCGTGAACTTCTTCGCCTCCGCATGCACTGGCAATCCTAATTCCAGCAAGGTAGCCGACGTGACCGTGCCAATCGACGCTAACCGCAATCCCTCGCCTACAGCAGCGTGAGCCGCACGCGCGCCGATCAGCGCCACAAAGTTGCGAGCCATTGACGAACTCGTAAACGTAGCGATAGTCGGGCAACGCTTGGGATCACGCAAAGCTTTCCGCAGCCGATCGCGGGAAGACTTAGGCAGTACGGTTTCGTAGGCTTCAACCACATCGACGATCGCGCCAGCCTTGCGCAACTCGCGAGGGATGACATCGCGAGCAACGCGAGCCCGGGCCAGCAGGACTCGCTTCCCCGCCACGCGTCTGCGGAGGCTCCTTACGACAGACTCGGCGACATACTGTTTCGGAACAACGCGCACGGACAAGCCTTGAGCCTCAATCGCCTTCTTCGTAGCCGGGCCGATGGCGGCAATCTTCAGGTGCTTGAGCGTCGAGGCGGGCAGCCGCAGCCTCCGAATGCGCGCCCAGACCGCCTCAACGCCGTTGACGCTGGTAAGGATGAGCCAGTCGTAGTTCTGGATGTTGGTCAGAGCCTCATCCAGAGGACGGTGCGAGCGCGGTTTGCGGATTTCGATGAACGGGATTTCAAGGACTTGCGCGCCGAGCGCCTTGACCTGTGCGGAGAGGGCGCTGGCCTGATGTTTGGCTCGGCCTATAAGTATTCGTTCACCTATCAACGGTAAATGCTTGGTGCCACTGGTCTTGCGAGGCGTGGTCATTTGGTGCTGCTTCCTGAACTGTAGACGGCCTCGAGAATAGCGCTCCCCCCGCGCTTCAGAAGGGCTTGTCCAACGACCTTGCCCAGTTGAAGAGGATCGCTTCCGACCTCAGACTCTCGTAGGACCTTAGTCCCGTCAGGATGGGCCACGACCCCTTGCAAGCGCAGGGTCTTGCCGTCCGGCCCAACCTCAGCAAACGCCCCAATCGGCACCTGACAGCCGCCACCCATTGCGTTCAGGAGGGCCCGTTCACAGCTCGTGGTCGCACGGGCGGCAGGATCATCCAGGAAGGCCAATTGCTGGCGCGTGGCGGCGTCTCCCTGGCGGATTTCGATGCCGAGGGCGCCCTGGCCCGCGGCGGGGCACATGGCGTCCGCGGGAATGATCTGCCGCAACAATTGGGTCAAGCCGAGCCGATTGACCCCAGCCGCGGCTAGGATAATGGCGGCATACTCTCCGGCCTCCAGCTTGCGCAGGCGCGTGTCGATATTGCCCCGAAGCGGGTAGATGTCGAGGTCAGGTCGCAGGGCCATGAGCTGGGCCTGGCGGCGGAGGCTGCTCGTGCCCACTCGGGCGCCTTGCGGCAGGCCGTCAATGCTGGCGAAGTTGGCGGAGAGAAAAGCATCGAGAGGGCTTTCCCGCTTGGGAACGGCGGCGATCTCGAAACCGGGCGGCAGCTCGGTGGGCAAGTCTTTCAACGAATGCACTGCCAGATCGACCTGTCCAGCGGCCAGGGCTTCTTCGATCTCCTTGGTGAACATGCCCTTGGTGCCGACCATCGCCAACGCCACTTCGGTGATCTTGTCGCCGGTGGTTTGAATGATCTGGATATCGACCGTGTGTCCCTGTGCGCGCAACACCGCGGCAATGTGGTTGGACTGCCACAGAGCGAGCTTGGAGCCGCGGGAGCCAATGCGGAGATGCGGCATTTAGCTGGGGTCTCCCGACCCAGAACCGGAACCCGGCGGTTTGCCGTCAGCGCCATCGAGCTTGAACATGCGGCGGACCAGATCCGAGACCGTCGTCGATTGCGGATCGCGGGCAGCAGATTTCAACGTGCTGATCGGCATGTGGAGGATTTTCTTGACGATTCCTTGCGTCAGGATATCAAGTGCCTGCTCCTGTTCCGGCGAAAGCTTTCCCAAGCGTCCACGAACACGGTCAATCTCCGCTTGGCGAATGGTTTCAAACTGATCCTGCAGGCTAACGATCATCGGAACAACATCGCGCGTCCTCTGCCGCTGCAGGTAGGCCTCAACTTCGAAATCCACAATGCGCTCGGCGCGTTCGGCTTCCTTGCCCCGATCGGCCAGGTGAGCGGAGACGGCCTGCTGAAGGTCGTCGATATCGTAAACGAAAATTCCTTCGAGATCGTTGAGCTCGGGATCAACGTCGCGGGGGACGGCGATATCAATGAAGAACATCGGCTTGTTCTTGCGTCGGGCCAGGAACTTCTCGCCGTGCTCGCGGCGGAAGATCGTATGCGGCGCGCCGGTGGAACTGATAACGATATCGGCGCGGTCGACGTTCGCGTAAAGGTCATCAAAGCGAATAGCCGTACCTTGAAACTTCTGCGCGATTTCTACCGCGCGATCGTAGGTGCGGTTCGAAACAAGAATCGAGCTGGCACCCTGCGAGACCAGGTGCCTCGCAGCGAGTTCGATCATCTTGCCAGCGCCGATAAGATACACGCTCTTCCCGCGTAACGAGCCAAAGATCTTTTTGGCGAGTTCGACGGCAACCGAGGCGATGGAGACGGACGAACTGCCGACGGCGGTCTCCGTGCGCACTTTCTTCGCCACAGCAAAGGCACGGGAAATCAGGGGATCGAGGTTGCTCTGCACCGATCCGACGCCACGCGCGATGGTGTAGGCGTCTTTCACTTGACCCAGTATCTGCGGCTCGCCGACGACCATCGAATCGAGACTCGACGCCACGCGGAAAAGATGACGAATCGCTTCCCTCTCGCGGAATTCATAGAGGTGCGGCTCGAAGTCGATGGGATTGACGTGAAAGTATTCGTGCAGAAAACCGCGTAGATCGACCGCCTCCCCGGGAGCCGATGTCAGCAACTCGACGCGGTTGCAGGTCGAAATAATCAGCCCTTCCTGAATGCCAGGATGCTGCGCCAGCAGCTGATGCGCCTCGGGTAGGCGCGCCTCGGGGATCGCGAGCCGCTCGCGGACTTCGACGGGCGCCGTTTTGTGGTTGATCCCGATGAGCTGCAGCATCATGACTGTACAAATCCGTGCACAGCGCTGAAATAGTTCGCCACCCAGGCCACTACCGCGACGGTAAACACCACAGCCGCCAGATAGGCCGCGCGTCGGCCCCGCCACCCGGAGTTCCAGCGCGTATATACCAGGATGAGATAGACGACCCACATCAGAACGGAAAGGACAACTTTCGAGTCCTTGAAATAGGCAGGGCCGACGCTGGCCTGGGCGATGACGGACCCGGCGACGAGGCCTAAGGTCATAAAAGGAAAGCCGAGCAGCAGCGACCGATAGCCCAACTCGTCGATCACTCCGAGCGAGGGCAGGTTGGTCAGAATGCCGAGGCCGTTTTTGGCCTTGAGATTTCTCTCCTGAAGCAGGTAGAGAATGCTGGCACCAAAACTCAGAAACAGCGCCGCGTAGCCAATGAAGATGAATCCAATATGCACGCCCAACCAACTGCGCCGCACGCCTTCTGAGGTGCCAAGAAACGGCTGCTGCCCGCTGGAGGCGACGAACGTGAGCAAGAACACAATGGGAAATGCGACAATTCCGGGCGAAAGCGTCCTGTAAAACGCATAGGCAATCATGAATACGGCCATGATCACCAGAGCCAGAAGCGATTCCGAATTATGGATCGACGCCGTCAGAAGCTGCCTGCTGAGCAGGCCTTCTTCGGCCAGAGCGACGAACTGAAAAACCATGCCCAGGCTCATGCTCGGCAGGGCGATTTTGCGCAGGAATTCGTGCCCCTGCGTTACCGCGAGCAGGGCATAGAGCAATCCGACTGCGTAGAAGAGCACCGCGACTCGTAACCAGAGGACCGGCATAGGGTTCGAGAGACTACCCCTGAAATTATAGACGCGTAGCCCGCGAACGTTAGGTTTTGTGGGTAAATCAATGGTACGTGTACCAGTTACGCCACATACCTACGGCAGACCAGAAAGGCAGGACGCCAAGGTCTAGCACGGGCCGCTCTCCGCGAATGGCTTGGAGATTGCGCGGCGCGGGCGCCCTCGTCCACCTGGTCCAGGGGCTGGAGTGTATTCAATCCGTATTCGCGTCTCGCAACTGCTGCGATGCCGTCTCCGAGCTCACGGGCGAAAAGTAGACTTCCTTGAACGTGTAGGACTTGGCCGTCGCCTTGATGACCGGCAGGATTTCGATGTGCCAGTGGTAGTCATCGTCGAGGGTCTTCCAATAGCCGAGCGTGCCGGAACTGTGCAACGTGTTCGGGGCTGTGTGCAGGACCAGATGGAACTGTTCGGTAATGGTGCGAATTCGGCGCAGCGTCCGGCGCAGCAGAGCCGCCAGATCCATCAGCCCGGCGTTGCGGGCTAAGGCTGCGCGCTCAAAGGCGGCGTCGTGCACGCGAGGAATGATCCAGGTTTCATAAGGTACGCGCGGAGCATACGGACAAAGAGCGACGAAATCGCCGCGGACTTCCACGATACGCTGATTCTGGCGAATCTCCTGGTTGAGGATGTCGCAGAAAACGCAGCGTTCCTTCGTTGCGAAGTAGTCGCGCCCGGCGCGAAGTTCATAAAGGACGCGCCGCGGAACGAACGTTGTGGCGGTGAGCTGGGAGTGCGGGTGCTCGAATTCCTGCGCGGCTCCGCTGCCGTGGTTCTTGAACATGCTGATGTATTTGAAACGCTGATCGCGTTTCAAGTCCTGCATGCGTTGCGCCGCTAAAATTAAGAAACGTTCGATTTCCGCATCATTTGCGTTCCAGATGTGGCCATCATGGCGAGGGTTTTCCACCAGTACTTCGTGAGCACCCGTGGGCGACATGCGGTCGTAGATGCCGTCGCCGCGCCTCGTAGGCTCGCCTTCAATACGGTAAAGGGGATGTGGGTGTACAAAAGCACGCGCGGAGAAGGGTGCACCCTCGAACCCCGGAAGGCTGGACACGATCTGTGTGCTCGCGGGCGCGTCGGCGCAGAAACGGCAGAAAGGCTCAGGCCGCGGGCCGACGGCAGGAACGTCGTCTCCGGTGATCACCCATGAGCGCGTAAGAGGGTCTTTGCGTAATTCCATGACTGTTTAGGAAAGCATCTTGCGGGGCAGGGAGTCAACCCGCGCGGCTGATATAATCCGCGCACACGTAGCCTGATGAATGAACAATCCACGCCGCTGATGCGGCAGTACGCTGCCGTCAAGAAAGAGCACCCCAACGCTCTGGTTTTCTTCCGTCTTGGCGACTTTTACGAAATGTTTTTCGAGGACGCCATCGTTGGTGCCCGCGAGCTGCAAATCACCCTGACTTCACGAAATAAAGAAAAGGGTGAGAAGATCCCTATGTGCGGCATACCCTACCACGCCGCTGAGGGATATATTGCCAAGCTGATTCGCAAGGGCTTCAAGGTGGCCCTGTGCGAGCAGATGGAAGACCCGCGCCAAGCCAAGACTTTGGTGCGGCGGGAAGTGACCAGGGTGATCACGCCGGGAACGGCGGCGGAGATCGCGGCGCCGGCGGAGGAAAGCAATTTCCTGGCGGCCGTAACGGAGAGCGGCGGTGCCGTGGGATTTGCCGCGCTAGAACTTTCAACCGGCGAGTTTCGCGCAACAGAATTTCGTGGCGAAGACGCGGCGCGGCGGGTGATGGAAGAAATGCAGCAGCTGCGTCCGAAGGAAGTGCTATTCGCAAGTTCCATGCCGCTGTTTGCGGCTGCAGGGCGAACGTCCCTGCTCAATCCTGCTGCCGTAGCTGGAGAGACAAATGCGACGCAATGGGCGCGGCCCGCATGGGCCGAAACTCCGCTGGATGACTGGATCTTCGCGCCGGACCATGCGGTTCCCTTGCTCGAGAATCACTTTGGCGTGCTTTCTCTCGAAGGATTTGGACTGGCGGGAAGGCCCGCAGCCGCCGCCGCGGCAGGTGCGATCTTGCATTACGTGCGCACCACGCAGCGAGGCACGCTGCATCACGTCGACCGCATAGGCTTCTTCGAGCGGCAGGACTGCCTGGTGCTGGACGCAGTCACGGTTCGCAATCTGGAATTGGTCGAGTCGCTGTTTAGCGGCGAGGATGCAGGCGTAACCCTCTTCCGCTCGCTCGATGCGACGGCTACGCCGATGGGCAAGCGCCTGCTCCGCGCGTGGATGCTGCGTCCCGCGCTCGACAGCGGCGAGATTCAGTCGCGCCTCGATGCCGTCGATGCCTGGGTGGGAGACACTGTGGCGCGCGAGGACTTGCGGCGGCCCTTGCAAGAGGTACTGGATCTGGAGCGGCTGTTGAGCCGCGTGACGCTGGAGACAGCCAATCCCCGGGACTTGCTCAGCATGGCGGCATCACTCGCACAATTGCCGGTTGTACGCGGAGCCTTGGCGAAGGTGGAATCGGCGCGCATTCAGGCCCTGCACAAAGCGATCGACGAGTTGAGCGAACTGCGCAGCAGAATTGAAGAGACGCTGGCCGACGTACCGCCGCTGACCCTGGCGGACGGCAACGTGATTCGCAAGGGAGTCGACGCACAGCTCGACGACCTTCGCGATTTACGCCAGAACAGCCGTCAATACATCGCCCAGATTGAGCAGCGCGAACGGGAGCGAACAAAGATTGGTTCGCTCAAGGTGAAGTTCAATTCGGTGTTCGGCTACTATCTGGAGGTCTCGAAACCAAACTTGCACCTGGTGCCTGCCGACTACGAACGCAAGCAAACGCTGGTCAATGCCGAGCGCTTTACCACTCCGGAATTGAAAGAGTACGAATCGAAAGTGCTCGATTCGCAAGAGCGAATCGTTGAAATCGAGCGGCGGCTGTTCCAGGAACTACGCACGGCGATTGCGGCAGAGGCAAAGCGGATTCGGCAGACAACACGGGCTTTGGCGGAGACAGACGTGTTGTCGTCGTTCGGGCATGTGGCAGCAATGCGCGGATACACGCGCCCGCAGTTCGACGACTCAGGGGACCTGGAGGTCCACCAAGGACGGCACCCGGTAATCGAAGGGCATTCTGCGATAGGAGAACGCTTTGTTCCCAACGACCTATTCCTGAATCGCGCCACACACGCAATTCTCGTCCTGACCGGCCCGAACATGGGCGGCAAGAGTACGTATCTGCGGCAGGCCGCACTGCTCGTGATCCTGGCCCAGATGGGATCCTTCGTCCCCGCGCAGAGCATGCGCCTCAGCCTGGTGGACCGCATCTTCACCCGCATTGGGGCCAGCGACAATCTCGCGCGAGGGCGCTCCACCTTCATGGTTGAGATGACTGAGACGGCTGCGATTCTGCATACTGCGTCTCCGCAGTCTCTGATATTGCTGGACGAAGTAGGAAGAGGCACCTCCACCTATGATGGTTTGGCGATTGCGTGGGCGGCCGTCGAGTATCTGCATCGGCGAACCCGCGCGAAGACTTTGTTCGCCACGCACTATTTTGAACTGACCGAGCTGGCCGAGACACTCTCCGGCGTGAAGAATTTCCACGTGGCCGTCAAAGAAACCGGCGGGGACGTTGTGTTTCTTCGCAAAGTAGAACCAGGTGCAGCGGACCAAAGTTACGGCATTGAGGTAGCGAAATTGGCGGGCCTCCCGGCAGAGGTCATCACGCGTGCGCGAGAGGTCTTGGCCGAGCACGAAAACGCGGAACGGGCAGCCACCGGTCGATTGGGCGCCGGCCATACGCCACCCCAGCCCAGACAATTGACGATCTTTACGCCGCTTTCCCACGAAGTGTTAGACCGCCTGCGCGATGTTGATCTCAATCGCCTCACTCCGCTCGAGGCGATGAACTTGCTCGCGGAGCTGAAAACTCAGATCGACTGACTGTGACCTTAATGCCCGGAAATCTTGGTGCCAACTTCGTAATCGGGTTTGAAGGCGCGGCAATGACGCCTGCCGTCGGAAGACTGTTGACACGCATCCAGCCGGCCGGAGTCATTCTTTTTGGCCGCAACATTGTGTCAGCGGAGCAGACGTGGGAGCTTCTCAGGGATTGTCAACGCCACGTCGCGACACCCCTGTTCACCTGCGTCGATATGGAAGGCGGGACGGTCGATCGGCTGCGCGACGTTTTCGGCCCGTCACCCTCGGCGGCAGGTGTTTTTGATACAGCGGACCGCGACCTGTTTCGGCTACATGGCAAGGCAATCGGCGCCATTTGCCGCGCGCTTGGATTCAATGTCGATTTTGCGCCGACGCTCGATCTGGCGTTGCCGCCTTCGCTCCCGGTGATGGGATCGCGGGTGGTGTCGGCGAATCCGCGCGAGGTCGGATCCTATGCGCGCGCGTTTGTGCGCGGATTATCGGATTCGCGAGTCCTCGGCTGCGGCAAGCACTTCCCCGGTTTAGGCGAAGTTCCTGTGGATACGCACAAAGATTTGCCAGTAGTTGAAAAACCCCTGCGTCGCCTGCTGGCTGAAGATGTCGAACCCTATCGTGCGTTGCGCCGGGACTTGCCCTTCGTGATGGTTTGTCACGCGATTTACGCAGCGCCGACTCGCGACCAAGTTCCGGCGTCTCTGTCAAAGAGGTGGATGACGGACATTCTCCGCAAGAAGCTCGGTTATGCCGGACTCACGATCACGGACGACATGGAGATGGGTGCCCTCCAGAAAGCTGCACCGATGGAAAAGGCCGCGGTGCAGGCGCTTCGAGCGGGCGCGGATCTGTTGCTCATCTGCCACAGTGAAGAGCAAATAAGTCGAGCCTACGAGGCGGTCGCAAAAGAACGCGATCGCGACCGGCGTTTCGCGGAAAGGCTTCGGGATTCGGCTGGGCGAGTGGCCCGCCACAAAAGGAAGTTTGCGAAGATTCTCGCGGCGAACTCGCTAGCTCGCCCGACCGATGCCAAGGTGGAGAAACTGTCCCGAGCGCTGTGGGAGTTTGGTGAGCGCCTCCGCCTGGGAGCCCTGGTGCGCGAGGCACAGCGATGATCGTTGCCGGCATAATGAGCGGGACCTCAGCTGACGGCATCAATGTCGCGTTGGTCCGGATTGCCGAAGCGCCCTCCAATGCCCGGAATGCGCCGGGTGTGTCATTTCGCCTACTGGGCCACACAGAGTTTCCCTATCCCAAGGCAGTCCGGCGCGAAGTCTTGCGGCTCATGAATGCGTCCTCTGCGCGAGTTGCGGATCTGGCGCGACTGAATTTCTTCCTGGGCGAACTCTACGCGGAAGCTGTATTAGCCGCTCAGAAGAAAGTTCACGTCGCAGCCGATTTGGTCGGATGTCACGGTCAGACCCTTTATCACCAGGGCTTCCCGGAGACCTATCTCGGTCGCATGCTGGCAGTGACCTGGCAGACGGGCGAGGGCGCGGTGGTATCGCAGCGCTTAGGCGTCCCGGTGGTCTCGGATTTTCGCGTCGCCGACACGGCGGCGGGAGGCAAGGGCGCACCCCTCGTTCCGTTTCTCGATTTCATGCTTTTCCGTCACGCCAGCATGGGCCGGATCGCCCAGAACATTGGCGGCATTGCCAATTTGACTGCGATTCCGGCAGGCGGATCACAGCAAAGCGTCATCGCCTTCGACACCGGTCCCGGGAACATGCTGATCGATGCCCTGGCGGAACGTCTTCTCCACAAGCCCTACGATCGCGATGGGCGGACCGCCGCCATGGGAACCGTGCTGGTGGGCGTGATGAGCAAGTTTCTCAATGCGCCCTTCTTCCGCGCCAAGCCACCCAAAACTGCGGGGCGCGAGGAGTTCGGCCGGGAGTTTGCTTGGCAGTTCGTGCGCGCATGCGGGCGCGCCAGCAAGGCAGATATTCTGGCCACGGCCACGGCGCTCACATCGGGCTCGATTGCCAAAGCGATTGAGAGCTTCGTTCCCCTCAAGAAGGGCGTTTACCAGGAGATCATCGTCTCCGGCGGCGGGTTGAAGAATGCGACGCTGATGGCCATGCTCGCCAACGCCGTCACGCCGCTCGGTCTTCAAGTGCGGGCTTCGGACGAACTCGGATTGCCTTCAGAAGCAAAAGAGGCCGCCGCCTTCGCCTTGCTCGCGTATGAAACGTGGCACAAGCGGCCCTCAAACGTACCTTCGGCCACCGGCGCGAGGAAGCCCGCCGTGCTGGGAAAAGTCTCCTATGCCTGACCGAGGTTCAGCAAAGCTCCTGGCGCAGATCGCCCTCGCCGGAACCTGCGCGCTTTTGGGTTGCGGCCTGTCTTGCTCGCAACGCGCCGATCCCGCAACCCTAGTGATGATCATCGAGAGCAGCCCAACCAATCTGGACCCGCGCGTGGGCACGGACGGCCAATCGGAACGTATCTACGAACTGATTTTTGACGCGCTCCTGCGTCGCGATGAGCATTTTAACGTGCAACCTGGCCTGGCAGAGCGGTGGGAAGCCCCCGACCCACTGCGGTACGTATTCCATCTCCGGCGCGGAGTTCGCTTCCACGATGGCCGTCCTCTCACGTCCCGCGACGTGAAGTGGACTTTCGACTCCCTGCTGCAAAGCAAGATTCCCAGCACCAAATCCGCGACCTACAAATACGTCGCCGCCGTGGAAGCCCCGGACGATTTCACCGTCGTCTTCCGCCTGAAGGAACCGTTCGCCACGCTGCCTTGGAATGTTTCCGAAGGTGCAATCGGAATTGTTCCTTACGGAAGCGGCTCTGAGATAAGCGTGAAGCCGGTCGGCTCGGGTCCGTTCCGTTTCGTCAGCGCCGCCCAGGACCAGGACGTCGTGGTAGCCCGCAACGATGATTACTGGGGCGAGAAACCGAAATTAACCTCTGTGCGCTTCCTCGTCGTGCCCGATGAGACCACCCGTGCTTTGGAACTGCGCAAAGGCAGCGCGGACGTGGCCAGCAACGCGTTCTCCGCCGACGTCGCCGCCGTCTTAGCCGAAGACAAAAATCTCGAAGTTCTCCGAGCGCCCGGGACCATCTACGCGTATCTGGCGTTCAACCTCCGGGACCCTATCCTTCAAGACGTTCGTGTACGTCAGGCGATCGCGTATGCCGTCGACCGCAGGCCCCTCATTGAATCGCTCTGGCGTAGTCAAGTCCTCCCCGCCGACAGCATCCTGCCTCCGCAAAGCTGGGCCTACTCCAGCAATGTTCCTCATTACGAACACGACCTGACCACAGCGGGCCAACTGCTCGACGCGGCAGGCTATCCACTGCACAACGGCGTGCGCTTCCCGCTCACTATGAAGACCTCCACCGACGCTACAACTCGCCTGATGGCCGCGGTGCTGCAACAGCAACTCGCCGAGGCGGGAATCGCGCTGGAGATTCGCAGCTTCGAAGCGGCTACTTTCCAAGCCGACGTCGCCAAAGGCGCGTTCCAATTCTACTCCCTGCGCTGGATCGGCGGAAACCAAGATCCGGATATGTTTGAAGCCGCCTTCCACTCCTCGAAGTTTCCGCCCAACGGAGCCAACCGCGGCCACTATTCCAGCCCGCGTGCGGATGGGCTCATCGATGAAGGCCGCCGCACACTCGATCCAGAACGTCGCAAAGCCATCTACGCTGAACTGCAAACCATCCTAGCCACCGACCTACCGTACGTTCATCTCTGGTACTTGGACAACGTAGTCGTCCACACGCGACGGGTTCACGGCTTAACTCTGAACCCCTCCGGAAATTATGACTTCCTCGCAACCGTCGATCTCGCGCCGTAAAAGTCCGCGCCCGACCGCTCGCACGCCTGCGTGATACCATCGCACTTTCCGGGTACGAAAATCAGGAGTACTCTTTGCGCATTCTTTTTATCGGGGACATCTTTGGCCGCCCTGGCCGGACCATCGTTCGCAAACGCCTCACGCAGTTGGTTGCCGACCATTCCGTAGATTTGACGATCGCCAACGGCGAGAATTCTGCCGCAGGCTTCGGCATCACGGGGTCCCTCGCCGAAGAGCTTTTCGACATGGGGATCGACGTCATCACCACCGGGAACCACATCTGGGATAAACGCGAGATCCTCGAGTATTTCGAAATGGCTGCCGGCAATCCGCACAGTCCAGCACGGCGCGTACTACGCCCAGGGAACTTTCCTCCCAAGATGCCGGGCTGGGGAATCTACGAAGGCATGACGCCGGCTGGCGTTCCCTACGCGGTGATGAATCTGCAAGGCCGCGTTTTCATGAGTTCCAACGACGACCCGTTTCGCAAGGCGGATGAGCTGTTGCAAAAAACCAAAGCCAAAATCATTCTGCTCGATTTCCACGCCGAAACTACATCCGAAAAGATCGCCTTAGGCTGGTACTTGGACGGCCGCGTCACGGCTGTCCTGGGGACCCATACCCACATCCCCACTGCCGACGAGCGCATCCTGCCCGGGGGGACCGCCTTCCAATGCGACGTAGGCATGACCGGCCCCTATGACAGCGTGATTGGCGTGAAAAAGGAACTCGTGATTGCAAAGTTCCTGAACAATATGCCAGTCCGTTTCGAGCCAGCCGAAGGCGATGTCCGGCTCTGTGCCGTCGTAATGGACTGCGACGAGGCCACCGGCCGAGCGCGCTCAATCCAGCGCATCATGCTGCAAGACAACTAGTCTCCGGAACCCCCGGTGTAATCGAAGGTGCTAGCACTCGTGTAAAATGCCTGTAACGCTCGCCTACCCCCAGTTACAATCTTCTCAATCGAACAACTGGTCAACATGAGGCTCATTGCGCCCATCTTCGCGTTATTGCTCGCCTCGGCCGGCGCTCGTGCGGACGAGACCCCGGTCATCACCCAACCCTGCGCCGCGAGCCAAAGCGGCTGTGACGTTTCCAAAGAAGATCAAAAGCGCGCCAAGAAGATCTTCGAGAGGGGCCTGAAGTTTCAGCGCGAACACCGCAACCAGGAGGCTTTCGAAGCTTTCGAGCAAGCCGATCAGCTCGTTCCCCACGATCTCAATTATTCGACCGCCAAGGAAGTCCTGCGTCAGCAGCGGATTACCGACCACCTGCGCGTGGGAAATCAAGATGTCTCCGATCATCATCCCGTCGAAGCCCTGGCCGAATTCCGTACCGCGATCCAGCTCGATCCCACCAACGAATTCGCCTTACAGCGTCTGAAAGACATGCTCGGAGATTGGACCCCGCCAGTGAGTGTCGCGCCCCGCGCAGAGGCCAGCGCCGAGCCGGTAAGACTGCAACCCGCCACGGGTGAACAAATGTTTCGTTATCGCGGAGATGCACGCGGCCTGCTGGCGCAAATCGCACAACAGTTCGGCCTCACTATTACCGTGGACGACTCAGTCCAATCCCGCGCGGTCGTTTTCAACGTCGACAAGGCCGATTTCTACACGGCGATGCAAGCAGCCTGCGACCTGACCAAGACCTTCTGGACTTCGTTGGAAGAAAAGCAGATTTTGGTCGCCCAGGAAAGCCCGGAAAATCGCCGCGCGTTCGAACGCATGGCTTACCGCACTTTTTTCGTTTCTGGCGCGAATGCGCCGCAGGACCTCAACGACATTTCCAATCTTCTGCGCAACTTGTTTGATGTTCGCTTTGTCAGCGTGCAGGCAGCGTCGTCCACCATCACGGTGCGTGCTCCGGCTCGGATCCTCGAGGCTGCCACGCGTCTGCTCGCGGGCGTCGATCAAGGAAAGCCGCAGGTGCTGCTCGATGTGAAGGTCTACGCCATCGACCATAGTTTTGTTCGCAAGCTCGGCCTCACCATCCCAAATCAATTTCAGGTTTTCAATATTCCCGCAGCGGCCTTGGCCGCTCTGGGTGGGCAAAATGTTCAAGACTTGATCAATCAGTTGATCGCCAACGGCGGTATTAACCAGGCCAGTCAAACGGCGATTTCCGCGTTGCTAGCTCAGCAAGCCAACCAGCAGAATTCCATTTTTTCGCAGCCCGTAGCCACGTTTGGCGGCGGCAAAACGCTTTTTGGAGTTGCTCTCGGAACCGTGGGAGGGCAGCTCTCGCTCAATGAGTCGGACGTAACCAGCCTGGAACACGTCACCCTGCGTGCCAGTCAGGGGAACGAGGCAAAGTTCCTGCTCGGCTCGCGCATCCCCATCTTGAACGCGCAGTTCGCACCGGTGTTTAACACCCCCGCCATCGCGAAAGTTATCGGCAACAGCTCTTTCCAAGCGCCATTCCCGTCGTTCTCCTACGAAGATATCGGACTGAATGTGAAAGCCAAGCCCAGCATCCACACCAATGGCGACGTCAGCCTGGATCTGGACCTAAGCATCAAGGCCTTGGCGGGCGAGAGTTTAAACGGGGTTCCGGTGTTGTCGAATCGCGCCTACAAGGGCCAGATCACGGTGCAGGATGGCCAGTCGGCCGTGGTCGCAGGTTTCATTACCCTATCGGAACAAGGTACGCGGGATGGAATTCCCGCCTTCGGCCAGATTCCCTTGCTGCGGAAAGCCACTTCAGCCAACGAACGCAACGAAACGCAGAACGAACTCCTTGTGATCGTGACACCCCACATCGTAAAGAACAGCGAGCGAGACTCTGCTGCCGAAATCTGGCTTTCGCCGGCCCACTGAGTGTTCGCTGCGAACCCCGATAGCCCAGTGCAAAAGCAGAACTCTTCGCCCTGAGAGTCCCGATTTCGGTGCGTCATCGACTGCGTGGGGTTGGGGAGCTGTACATTCCAGGCAGGTCTCGTCCACGATCTCTCAAGCAGTTGCCAGCGTGGTAGCTGCGGACGTCAATGGGGACGGTAAGCTGGACTTTATTGCTGACGGCAGTTGCGTATACCTCGGCAAACTGGAGATCGGCGACTTCAATGACGACGGCAAGCTGGATGTCGTTGCCCATAGCAGCCAGAACCGGACCTTCCTGTTTCTGCAAAAGTAAGGGACTGGTCAGGCTCTGACCTGGGCGTCGGGTGACCTCCGAGGCGAGCTTACTTATCTTCCTTCGCGTGGAAGTTCAGGATGGCCGTAATCACGTCGTCGCGAACGCCCGTAATATTTCCCAGTTTTCGTCCGTTCACGAAGAAGGTCGGCGTGCTGGTGACCCCCGCTGAGGTTCCAAGATCGATGGACTTTTGCACAAGGCCGTCGGTAGCAGGCAATGCTGAGCACTTGGCGATTTCCGAGCCCTTCGCTCCAGCGCCGTCGGCGAGAGCCGTTAGCTTCTCGTCGGCGTTAGAGGCTGTGATCTGGTTCTGTGCCTCAAACACATTCCCAACGAATTTCCAGAACGCATCGGGTCTAGCTGAGCGCCCGACGCAGTCTGCGTAGCTCGCGGCCTTCCGAGCCCAATCGTGCATGGTCAAGGGGAAGTTCTGGAAAACAAATTTCACCTCAGGATGCGCCGCCAGGAGCTTTTCGATAACTGGTTGGGCATCCTTGCAATGCGGGCACTCGAAATCGCTGAATTCCACGATTGTTACGGGAGCGCTCGCAGGGCCCTTACTCGGGCCCTTGGCTCCAGCGTCCAACAATCGCTGCGCGGCGGCAAACGGCTTTAAACCAAAAGGCATCGTTTCCCCGATCGGGACGGCCTCACTGCTGTCCGGAGTTATCAGAAACCGAATAACGCGCTGTTGCTCGTCTTTCGGTGCCAGGACCACGTCCGCTTCCGCCACGCCAAAGGGTGATGTCTGAATCTTGAGGATCTTCCAGGTAGTCCCCTCTTCGTACCCAAACCAAGAGCGCATGAAGCTATTCACCGTCTCTTCGGACGGGAGGAGGACTGGCTTAGTTTGGGCGATGGCTGGGTAGATAGTGACGCCGAACACAGCGGCTACGATCAAAATGAAACAAGTGCGGTTCAACATGGAAAGCCTTTCCTGGAGTCAATTCGGCATGGCCAGTTCTAAGTGTAACCGAGGGATTTTCGATCAGCGCATTTCGATCGGAACGATATGGCTCTAGGCCTCGGGCTTCGCCGCAATCGGCAACCGCCGCCCCACACCGAATGCTTTCCCCGAAATCTTCAGTCCGGGAGAGGCCTGCTGTCGCTTGTATTCCGCACCATCGACCATGCGCACCACGCGTCGCACAAGGCTCAGATCAAACCCCCGCTCAGCCGCTATCTGCTCGGGAGCCTTGCTGTCCTCAACATAGTCCTCCAGAATCGCGTCCAGCACATCATAAGGCGGGAGACTGTCTGTGTCCTTCTGGTCGGGCCGTAACTCGGCGGAAGGTGGCTTATCGAGCGTCGCTTGCGGAATCACGGGTCGTAGCGAGTTTACGTAGCGGCTCAGCCGGTACACCATCGTCTTCGGCACATCGGAAATTACCGCAAGGCCGCCCGCCATATCTCCATAAAGAGTGCAGTAACCGACGCCTAGTTCTGACTTGTTCCCTGTGCTCAAAACAATCGCGCCAAACTTGTTGGAGAGCGCCATGAGCACCATACCTCTGGCGCGCGACTGAATGTTCTCTTCAGTGGCGTCGGGTTGCCTTGCGGCAAATATGTTCTGTAAAACTCTCCGGCAGGCGTTATAGATCTCGTTGATGGAGAGCAGTTCGAAACGAATTCCCAGATTCTTGGCCAGTTCGCGGGCATCGTCGATGCTACCCTGCGACGAATACGGCCCCGGCATGCCGACGCCGATGACGTTTTCCGGACCTAAAGCCTGCGCCGCGATGGCAGCGGTGAGAGCCGAGTCGATGCCGCCGCTCAGGCCGATGATCACCTGCTTAAATCCACACTTGCGAACGTAATCGCGCGTGCCAAGAACCAAGGCGCCGTAGACACTCGCCTCCTCACCCGCGCCAGCCGAGGACGCGTGGAGGTCGCCGACCAGCGTTTCCGTATCGAAAAGAACCAAGTCCTCCTCGAACGAGAGCGCCTGCGCAATGACTTTCCCATCCGGACTGAGCGCAAAGCTCGCGCCATCAAACACCAGGCTGTCATTGCCTCCTACCTGGTTGACCATGGCCACAGGAACCCCATACTTGCGCGCGATAGCGGCCAGCATGTCGTGGCGCAACTCCCGTTTGCCAGTCCAGAACGGAGAAGCGGAAATATTCAGCATGAGATTTCCACCCGCGCAAATCAGATTTTCCACAGGGTCGACGGAATACAACTGCTTACGCCAAAAATGTTTGTCATTCCAGGCGTCCTCGCAAATGGTGAGCGCCAAATTCCGCCCGCCAAAGCCGTAGGTCTGCTGGCTGCTGGCGGGAGCGAAATTTCGCGCCTCGTCGAACACGTCGTAGGTCGGCAACAGCATTTTCGACTGCAGGAAGGCCACCTTGCCGTCTTGCAGGAGCGCCGCCGAATTCAGCGCAGCTTTGCCGCTCCCCGAATCCGCGAGCGTCACCACCCCGCAGACGACAGCGATCCCGGTAGTCTGCGCGGCAATCTGGCCCAGTGCCTCGTGGTTGCGCAAGGTGAAAGAAGGCCGCTCTACCAGATCGCGAGGCGGATAGCCGCAGACAGAAAGCTCCGGAAATAGCGCCAAGCTGGCGCCAGTGCCTCGTGCCCGCTGGGCATATTCGACAATTTTCGCCGTATTCCCGGCAAAGTCGTTAACTGTGGGGTTGATTTGGGCTAGAGCAATCTTCACGCACTACCAGTGTAAAGGTCGCAGGTGAGGCGTGCCAATTCGCACTAGGCAACTCGCTCAGTCACATCCCAGGCTGAAAGTTCGGCGGTCCGGAAGGCGGCGGACTACCCGGTGTCTTCCTCGGCCCCGTAGTCGACTGGCTCCCCGTCGTAGGCGGATCGATCTCGTCCTCACCCGGGCGTTTGAGCGTGGGCCGATTCGCTGGAATGACGGGCGTCTTTTCCGCATCCGCCACAGCGGCCTGGGGCGGACCAAGATCCACTTCCTTTTGCGTGCGGATGATCCGCTGGCCGTCAATCTTCATGATCTTCATCTGCACAACTTCGTCCCCAACCAGCCGCACGAACTCGACATCCTTCGGCGGTTCGCCATAAATCCACTCTTCGTACTCCACTTCGCCGTCCTTTTCGCGAATTTTCTTCTCCGCCCGGCCTTTGGAGTAGGTCACCATCTCGCGGTTCATTCCGACTAGCACCTGATGCTTTTGGATTGCCTCTTTCACTTTCGGTGGCACCGTCTCCAAATAGGACTCAATAGCCGACTTTGCGTCGAAATCAAACACGGGACGGAGCAGCGTCTTTAACTCGGCTGGGCTGAGGTCTGGAACATGATGATCGAACTGGAGCTCGACATAGGAACCACGTGCGTTAGCGTCCTGGTCTGTCGGAGCGATCGGAGTTTCCCCGCCCGAGCCGGCGATTGTGATGCGCTGATACCACTTGGTCTTTTTCCGCGGCCCGCCATTAATCTCAAACACAATGCTCTTGTCGTGTATAACAACGTTGCTGATTCGCGCCTGGTCCCCAGGTTTCACGGAGGGTCCAAACATCGCCAACATCGTCTGCAAAGCCTCGCCGCTCGGTGCGACAACGCCATTGCGCAAGCGCAAACCCTTCTCTCCCATGGGAAATGGGGTGCGAATGTAGACCAGCTCTGCATTGAGCGTTCGAATCACGATCATGCGCGTCTCTTTGGTCATGGGCGTCGTAGGCAGGGCTCGCGGCGGGGTGTCCGCAAGGCTGAACGCGGGGAGCGCGAGGAGCACAGTGCAAGCGGCAAAAAAACGTGGCGTCATGGGACACCTCAGGGACGGCGCTGGCAAAATTATAGTCCTGATGTTGCCGCAAAAGCGTTGCCTCCGGGAGACAAGAGGCGGAAGTCAGCTGGCGGCCAGAGGTGCTAAGAAATAGGAAGTGCAAGCCCGAGCACGCGGTTGAAAGTTCCTCACCTCTCCATGGGGGAACCTTTACGGCTGCAAATTATTGATTCTGGAGAAGGTTGAGTCCGGAAAGCCGCATTTCGGCACCCAAGGCAAGGCCAAAGGTACGATTCCAAAACGGGCAGCACTGCCTGCTTCCCGCGCCGGGTCTAGGGTTTTGGTTGACAGCGCCGCTCGATTGTCGCAGACTCTTGGCACCAGTTTTCTAGGGTCCTCGCGCCGCCTCGTACTTAGCTTGGGGAGTGACTCATGCCGCAATCGAGCAATGTGCTATCCTTCGTTCCTGTACCTAATCTGGAACCTGGACAGCGGCGAAGTTCCGCCCCGTCTCCGAAGGCTGCCGGAATTGAGGACGAGGCTGTCCTGCGTAAAATCGCGGAAGCCGCTCTGAGCGCCACCGGCGCCGAGGGCGCTGCTCTGGCTCTCCGCCGCGACGGAGCCGTGGTCTGCGTGGCGCGGGCGGGTGAGATGGCTCCTCCCCTGGGCGCCCGGCTTGACGACGCTTCGGGTATGTCCGGAGAATGCCTGCGCGAAGGTCAAACGCTGCGCTGCGACGACACGGAGACGGACACTCGGGTCGATGCCGAGGCCTGCCGTGAGCTCGGACTGCGCTCGTTGGCCGTCGCTGCCGTCAAAGAGGGTGACAATGTAATCGGCATCCTTGAGGTCTTTTCGCCCCACCCCTCCACTTTTACCGACCGGCACATGGAAGTCCTGCGCCAACTCGCGGAGTTGGTGGTCGCCGAGTCTGCCGCAGAGTCGTCCGAAGTGGAATCGCCGCCCGTCGCCAAGTCCCCGCCCGATACGCATCCCACCGCGACCGTGCCGCAGCCGCACCTCCTTCCGCCCAAGGCACCGGATGAAACGCCAGCCGCAGCCTCTGCCGCGTCCTCCCCTGCTCCGCCGCCAAGAGCGGTGCGAACCGCGATTTCCGCAACCCCATTACCCGGCGAAGTCAACATCACGGCCTACATGGCGGCTCATGAGAAGGCCCAGTCCCAGAGTCCTTCTCGCATTCCGAAAGTTGTCCTGGTTGGCTTGGCTGCCATCGTCGTTGCCTCCTTCGTAGGGTGGTATCTCGGGCACAGGACACCGTCCAGGCCTGTGACGACAGCGACTGTACAGTCCGCCGCTCCGCTCCCCAACCCTGCCGCAGCGACAACCCCTTCCGAAACCTCTATGGCCAACCCCTCCCGTGGTTCTTCTTCCACCACGGACGATGGCCGAGGCAGCTCGAAGGCCGCGCGCGGTTCCCTGACCGACGCGGCCAGCAAGAATCGAATTGCGGACGATTCTGTCGACGCCACCAAGCCCATCCGGGTGGTGCCGAGCCCGGCAGCCGCCGATTCCGATTCCGATGCCCCTCCGGGATTGCCGGTTGCAACCGGGGACGGGAAACCGAGCGACCCCGTCAGCGCTCTTCTCAGCACTACCGCCGCTCTTCCCGTGCGGGCCCCTCCCGTTTCGCAGGGAGTCGAGGGTGGAGAACTCGAGACAAAGGTTAACGCAATCTACCCACCGCACGCCCGCGCTGTGGGTCAACACGGCGTCGTGGTCCTCGAAGCGTTGGTTGGCGTGGATGGGTCAGTGAAAGATGTGAAAGTGCTCAGCGGCCCGCCGTTATTGCGCCAGTCCGCCCTGGATGCCGTGCGTCGTTGGAAGTACCAACCTTTCAAATTGAATGGCAAAGCCATTGCCGCCCAGACACAAGTCCAGGTGGAATTCAAGCTGCAGTAGCCTACCCTCCCACATTCGGCAAACTCCCTGTTCCTCTGCCCAACCCTTCAGAGAACCCGTGAATACTTCTCGCCGCAGGCAATCGTCGGCAACATAGTTGCTCCCAAGAAGTTTTGTCACCCCGACCCAGCGGGAGGCATCTGCGGTTCAGCTTTTGGGCCACAGGGCCTGAAGAGAGTGCGTGAGGACTCGAATTCCGATGCAACACCGGAACAAAACTCGGGATTTACGCAGCGCAGCGGCGGAAGAATATGGCCCGCGGCACAAGCCGCGGGGGAGAAGCAAGAAACCGACAAGACTCGGAGGGGCGAAAGAGTGGTTCCCACGCACACGCTTCAGCCCTTGCCCGCCGGGTAATACGGCGCGATCATCTGTCCCGTCATCAAGCCGCCTTCGTGTTCCGGAATGGTCCCTTCGTCGGCTCCAGGGTTTCACATGGCTTGGGCATAGCGCTTCTGGCCGGCCCGGGTGATGATCTGGGCCAGCGGATTCAGCGATTTCGCCGTGACCGTGATGTAGAGATTGTCGGGGTCGTTGTCGATGACCACGCAAACGCCCAACGCGCGCTTGATCCAGCCGTCTCCAGGATGTCATGCCGTTTGGCGTCGCCCTGGATCACAAGGTAGCCCTCATTGATCAGTTCCCGATAGAGTCCGTCGTTGGTTTCGATGAGAACGAACGGAATCTTCAGCAGCTTGAGCTGCTCCACAACCGTGCGGCCGACCTGTCCATACCCGCAGATGATGAAGTGGTTGCTGACGGTCTTAATGCTGATGTCATTCACCATCGTTCTCCACACCTCCATTCCCTGCCGGTTAAAGATCGTAACCAGCACTCGCTCGGCCACCCAGACTTGAAACGCGAATAACCCGACAAAAACAAAAATCGAAAACAATTTCGTCGCATCTTGTACTTTCAGGTACTCAATGGCGTGCGGATGGAAAATCCAAAACAGGGCTTCCTGCCAGCGTAGGCCTTCCAGGTGCATGTAAACGCGAACACACAAAACGCAGAAGCCTGCGAAGACCGCCACGGGCACGGCCAGCCTGCGCAAGAAATAGATGAGAACGCGGATCACGGATTGGGAATACTAACATCCCTGAGCCCAGCTCAGAATTCCTAAGGGGGAGAGAGAATCTCAATGGAAACAGAGGACGCGCCAACTCACGGACCGATATCCAGCGCAGCCATTGACCAGATATTTCGCAATGCCCGCACCTATTCCGCTTGGTTGCCGGGGAGTGTCCCTACAGAGGTCCTAGCAGAGGTCTACAATCTCGCGAAGCTTGGCCCAACGAGCGCGAACTGCTCCCCGGCTCGTTTTGTGTTCCTGACAACTCCTCAGGCGAAAGCTCGCCTCGTCCCGGTGCTGGCCCCTGGCAACGTTCAGAAGACGCAGGCGGCGCCAGTGAACGTCATCGTCGCCTGGGATTCGGAATTCTACGAGCTTCTTCCCCGCTTGTTTCCCCACCACGACATGCGCCCTCTGTTCGTAGGCAAGCCGGCGTTGATTGAGGAAACCGGGCTTCGCAATGGCTCGTTGCAGGGAGCATATTTCATTCTCGCGGCGCGATTGTTGGGCTTGACTATGGTCCTATGTCCGGGGTCCTATGTTCGGGTTTGATGCTGCAAAGGTGAATGCCGAGGTCTTTCCGGACGGCAAATGGGAAGCCAAGTTCCTGTGTAATCTCGGTTATGGGGACGCTCGCCAGCTGCTCCCTCGAAATCCGCGCCTGAACTTCGAAGAGGCCCGCCAGCTGCTATAACTAGAAACCGGCTCGTAGATGTTTCGGTTGGTCACGGCGTCGGCCGGGACATTGAGTCCGGAAATACGGAGGCTTCGCGCCCGAGGTAGGGTGTGAACAAAGGAGAAATATCAATCACACCGGTTTTACCCTAGCTTTCTTACCTAGCTGCGAGTATCCGTTGTAGTTTGTGGCCGGAGACGAGATTGTGCTCGAAGCAGCCAAGAGCTTACTTCTAATCCTGAGCGCCCTGTTCCCCATCGTGAATCCGTTGGGAGGCAGCCCCGTCTTTTTCTCGCTGACGGCAGACTACTCCCACGAGACGCGGAAGGCTCTGGCATTGCGAATCGCAAGAAACAGTTTCTTCTTGCTGGTCGGGTCATATCTGATCGGTACGCACGTCCTCGCGTTCTTCGGAATTTCCATCCCGGTCGTTCAGGTGGGCGGAGGCTTGGTGGTTACGTCCACGGGCTGGGCGATGCTGAAGCGTAAGGACGACGAAGAACGCAAGGAGGTTCGCAGCAACGCTCAGCCGCAGGATCCGTTCCGCCAGGCGTTTTATCCCTTGACGTTGCCGTTGACGGTCGGTCCGGGTTCAATTTCGATCGCCATTACGTTAGGCGCAAATGCACACCACAACGGGCTGGATCCCTGGACCCTGCTGGCGGCTCTCGTCGGTTCCGCCGTGATGGCCGCGAGCATCTACGTCTGCTATGGCTTTTCCGACCGCCTCGTCAGATTCCTCGGCCCGTCGGCGATGACGGTGGTCATGCGACTCTCGTCGTTCCTTCTGGTCTGCATCGGAGTGCAGATTCTGTGGAACGGAGTGAGTGCTCTACTGGCCTCAGTGCCAATTCACGTCCGCTGAGCGCGGCGGAGTCATTACCCGTTCGCTTTACCCGTTCGCTTTCGCTACCAGCAAAATCGCGAAACAGTAAAACACGAACATCAAACCCAGATACATCTTGGCTTTGCTCCCAGCGCCCTCGAATTCCTTCCACGCCAGCACGCCCCAAAGCGCAGCCACCATGGGCGCCACCACGGATACTTCGGCCGCGGGCCGAACACCGCGCCGTCAAACTCGACCTCACCTTCGGTCTGCTCCAGCAGCCGTACGAGCAGCCGCGCGGTCGTGCTCTTTCCAACCCCGACGCTTCCGGCGAGGCCAATCACGTAGGGCACCTTGGCAGTGGTGTCACCGAGGAACGTGGCCCGGGCCCGGTAGAGGACCTGCTCGGCTTCGACGTACAGGCTCAGGAGACGGGCGAGCGGCAGGTAGACTGCGACGACCTCGTCCATCGCTACCCGCTCGTTTAGTCCCTGGAGGCGTAGCACGTCTTCGGGGGTCAGCGTCAGCGCGGCATCCGCGCGGAGCCG
>Ga0137418_10001232_pt1 | contig 23548 bp, 15 predicted proteins | sample CZODoug3_1_2_16f_FD_122242 | JGI IMG/M metagenome (GOLD analysis project Ga0137418, IMG submission 122242) | Vadose zone soil fungal communities from Angelo Coast Range Reserve, California, USA - CZODoug3_1_2_16fungal (Hybrid Assembly) | ecosystem: Environmental > Terrestrial > Soil > Vadose...
CGCTTTGAGGGATTTGCAGGCGCAAGGGAAAATTAAACACATCGGTTTATCGGAAGTGAGCGTGCGACAGATTCAGCATGCCCGCACGGTTGTTCCGATTGTGAGCGTTCAGAATCGTTACAGCGTCAGTGACCGCGGATCGGAAGATGTTCTGGAGTATTGCGAAAAGGAGAAAATGGGCTTCATCCCGTGGTCCCCACTGGCGGCCGGCCGTGTTTCGAGCCCTGAGAGCCCTATCGGGCGTATAGCAGTGCGATGGAAAGCCACACCATCACAGGTAGCTTTGGCGTGGCTTCTGGCTCGATCTCCCGTCATACTTCCAATCCCGGGAACTTCCAAGGTCGAGCATCTCGAGGAAAATGTGGCGGCAGCGGCACTCAAGGTTGACGCAAGCCAGACGCAGGAACTGGACCGTATGGCGCGTGCCAGCTAGGAAACAGCAGTTAGGCCTTGGCTCCGAATCGATGCCATCAACCTCGATGCCATCAACAGGGCGAATCAAAATCAGATCGAGTCTGCTCGACGCAGCCGATCGAACGGTGTTGTCTGCGAGGAGGAATACCCGCCTGCACCGTCTGAAACGGGGCAGTGACCGCATCAACGGTCATCCTCGTCATCCTCAATGCTATCTTCCCCAGACCCGTCCACACTCGAAGAATTACGGAGCGCGGGCCTCACTTAGAATTGCTGCTCGCCAGTTTGCCGCAACATTCGGGTCGCTCGGGCAAACTCGATCGGTCCCATCCGCCACCGAGAGCCTGAATCAGCAGGACTGTGTTCGCCATACGACGGCCCAAAATGTTGACCGCTGTAACTTCGTCCGTAAGCGCCGCACTTTGCGCGGTGATCACCTCGAGGTAACTTGTCACCCCGCCTTTGTAGCGACTAACGGAAAGGTTTAGGGAGTTCTGTGCCGCCACCACTGCTTCATCCTGTACCTTGGCTTCGTTTTCCAGAATTCTCACCGCCGCCAGATGGTCTTCCACCTGTTGGAATCCGGTCAGCACGTTCTCCCGATAACCGGCGACTTGAACGTCATATGCGGCACGAGCCTGGTCGGTCAGGGAACGGCGTCTGCCGACATCGAAGATAGTTCCAACGGCAGACAGTCCTACAGACCACAGGCCGCTTGGTCCATTGAGCAGGGTGGTGATCGCGGAGCTTTCAAAACCTCCGGAACCGCCCAGACTGATCAGCGGATAATAGGCCGACTTGGCAACTCCGATTTGGGCGTTGGCAGCCGCCACCCGCCTCTCCGCGGCAGCGATATCCGGGCGCCGCTCCAGCAGTTCGGAGGGCACGCTGACAGGAATGTGTGGCGGCGGCGTGGTGAGGGGAAGCGGAGGAAGGCTGAACTCAGCGGGGGGTTTCCCAATAAGAATTGCTACCGCATGCTCGTACTGCGCTCGAAGCACACCGACATCAATCGCTGCTGCCCGGGTGGTTTGCAACTGAGTCTTCGCCTGCTCGACTTCCACTTCCGAAGCAATCCCTCCCGCGAAACGACTCTGATTCAACTCCAGGGCCTGCTCGTACTGCTGAACTGTAGAGTTCAGGAGCTGTTCCTGGGCATCGAGGCTGCGGGCCTGAAAGTAATCAATGGCCAGATCGGCGTGCAGGCTCAGGTTCACCGTCGCCAGATCTGCCGCACTGGCTTGAGCTTGTTCCCGATAAGACTCAACGTTGCGTCGAACTCGTCCCCAGACGTCAGCCTGATAGGAAATGTCGAATGGAACCACGAAGTCGTTGGAGGTGACGCCATCGAACGTCGACCCCGGGGGCGGGCGGCGGGACGACACCCGTGTCCGGGTCGCCGCGGGTGCTGCCGTTAGCGTCGGAAAATAGTCCGCCCGATAGTAGCGCAGAACCGCTCGCGCCTCGCGGAACTGCGCTTCTGCTGCCTTCAGGTTCTGGTTCGATACATTGACCTGGAGTTCGAGCGCATCCAGTTGCGGATCTTGAAAAATTGTCCACCACGTACCGCCAAGATTCTGGTCATTGGGCTGGGCGGGTTTCCAGTCCCCCAGCTCTTTATAAGCGGGAGGTGGCTGCACCACCGGAGGATGGTACTTGGGTCCAACCGCGCATCCACTCAACAGAAGCACCGCCACCACCAGCAGACCTCCCACCGAAAGTGCTGGCCCACGGCTCTGCACCGAGATCGTCTTTTCGTGAGGGCAATTCTCTTGCGGGCAACTCAGAGGGTTTCTCACCTGACACCCCCCGACAATGTTGCCTGAACAACTTGGACTGCCTGGCCGGAAACGATTGAGTCGGGCGGATTGACGATGACCTGATCGTCCGGCTGAAGGCCGGAGACGATCTCGATCTGATCGCCTAAATCGTGCCCGGGCGTCACCGGCGTCAGCAACGCACTGCCGTTCTTCACAACTGCGACCTGCAGACCCTGCGAACGAAATATCAGAGTGGAGACTGGCACGAGGTACGAGGAGGCCCGTCCACCTACGTTGAAATGAACCTCGGTATAGGAACCGGACAGCAACTCGCCGCTAGGATTATCCACGTCAATTTCCGCAAGCAAGGTGCGAGTGGCGTAATTGATGGCGTTTGAAGAGCGAACCAGTGTGCCCTGGAATCGCCGGCCGGGAAATTCCGCCAGAGTCAGCTCTGCCCTCAAGCCCGGAGTGGCAGCCTGGGAGTATTGTTCCGGCACATTCACGTAGACCCGCAGCTTTCCCGGCTGAGAGATGTGGAAAAGATCGGTTTTCACTCCTCCGGCGTTGCCAGAAGCGATCAGCGCTCCGATATCGGTGTTACGGGCAGTGACGATTCCATCGAAAGGAGCATAGATCTTCTCGAATGACTGCAAGGTCTCCAGCTGCTTTACGTTGGCTTGACTGGCCTCGACTATCGCTTGGTTGGCATTGTAAGTACCGACGGCATTATCTACGTCTTGCTGCGACACCGCATGGGTTTCCAACAAACCCTGGTACCGGTTCTTGGTGATCTCCGCCAGTTTGACATTGGCTTGTGCGGTGGCGAGATTGCTGCGTGACTGCCGCAGTTGCTGATCGACTTCTGGCGTCTCAATCTCAGCCAGCAGCTGCCCTTTTTTTACATGCGCTCCGATATCTGCATGCCAACGTTTGAGATAGCCATTGGTGCGAGAATAAATAGCAGCACTCATGAAGGGTTGCACGTTCCCCGGCAACACAATCTCTTGCGACGGCGCGGAGAGCTGGGGGGAAACTACGGAAACTGATTGCACAGCCATTTGTGCGGTCTCAGCACGCACCGTGGCAGCGTTGCGGAGACGCGCGAGAACACCGTACCCGAAGATCCCAGCAAAAGCCAGGAGAGCTACGCCTGCGATAAGCCAGCCTCGTTTCGAGTGGCGCGGCGCTTTACCCGCACGTAACGTCAGCGGTTGGTCAGCCGGGCCTTGTACTTGCGATTGCATTGACGTAGCCATTACAAATTCTCCTTCAGAATATTTCCTGTTGCCCAATTTCCAGCAGCGTCCCGCCGGCGGAAACCGTGGACGACGCTGAAGACTGCAGGGACGAAGAACAGTGTGGACACGGTGGCGAAGAGTAATCCGCCAATCACGGCGCGGCCGAGAGGCGCATTCTGTTCTCCGCCTTCACCGAGCCCGAGCGCCATGGGCGCCATGCCGATGATCATTGCCAAGGCCGTCATAAGGACTGGGCGAAAGCGCATGTATCCTGCCTGGAGCGCTGCTTCGGCGGCACTGCGTCCCGCACTCAATTGTTCTTTCGCAAAGCTGACCACCAGAATGCTGTTCGCGGTTGCCACTCCGACGCACATGATCGAGCCCGTCAGCGCGGGAACACTGATGGTGGTGCCGGTCATAAATAGGAACCAGACAATTCCAGCCAGCGCCGCAGGCAACGCCATGAGAATGATGAAGGGATCAAGCCACGACTGGAAATTCATCACGATCAGCAGGTAGACCAGAACAATGGCAAATAGCAGGCCTGTCAACAGACCCAAGAAAGATGAACGCATGGTCTGGATCTGACCACGTACGATGACCTGGGACCCTCGCGGAAGCTCTTTTTCACTAGTCGCGATGATCGAGAACAGGTCCTTCGAGACGCCACCAAGGTCGCGGCCCTGGACGGAACCGAATATGTCAATCACCGGTGCTACGTTGTAATGTGAGACAACACTCATGTCTGAGACGCGGCTTAGAGTGGCAAGACTCGCAAGTATGGAGGGCGGCGCATTACCTGCCCCAGTTACTGGAATATTGCTCAAATCCTGAAATGATTGCACGCGGTACTGGGGCGTTTGGGTTGCGATCTGGTAGCTCACACCATTCTTCGGGTTCAACCAGAAGGAAGGTGAGGTTTGAGAACTGCCGCTGAGTGTTACCAGGAGATTGGTCGCAACTTCTCGCTGCGTGAAACCGATCGCACCAGCCTTTGTCCGATCCACATCAATATGCAGCTTCCGTTGATCAAAGGTCTGCTGAATGCGAAGATCAGACGTTCCTGAAACGTTTTTGACGCGTGCCAGCAGCTTGTCCGCAAACTGCCGGTTGGCCTCCAGGTCGTTTCCTACCACTTGAATATCAATTGGAGCGGGCAGCCCGAAATTCAGAATTTGCGTCACCATGTCGGACGGCAAGAAATAGAACGTGGCTCCCGGAAAATCTCTGGGCAGCTTGAGCCTCAAGTCATGCACATAACCCGCCGTGGGGTGATGCTTCGGCGAGAGCGAGACCATAATGTCCGCATCCTGCGTCCCAACCGGAGCAGAATTACTGTAGGAAAGATTGATGCCGCTGTAGGGCAGGCCAATGTTATCGATGACGCCGACGAGCTCCTCTGGCGGTATTTGCCGGCGGATTTCGTTTTCGATCCGGTCACACAAGGCAGCTGTTTCTTCGATGCGCATTCCTGTCGGGGCACGCAGGTGCAGTGTGAATGCGCCACTATCCACCGATGGAAAGAAGTCTTGCCCAAGCCACGGAAGCAGAGCAAAGGAGAGGAAAGAGGCCAGGAGGAAGCCTCCAACAAAAATGCGGCGGTTAGCAATCAGAGTTTCGAGCAGCCCACGATATGCATTCCGGATAGTCTCGAAACCACGCTCGAACCAGACTTGAAAGCGCGCCAGAGGGTTCTTGCTGATGCTGGCTTCGTTTGCATGTCCTTCTGCGTGGGACTTGAGGAAGTATTTGGCCATGGTCGGCACCAGAGTTCTCGAAAGCAGGTAAGAAGCCAGCATGGCGAATACAACAGCCTCAGCCAGTGGCACAAAGAGATAACGTGCAACGCCGGTGAGGAGGAACATCGGCACAAACACGATGCAAATGCTCAGGGTTGAGACCAGGGCGGGTATGGCAATCTCCTGCGCGCCGTCGAGGATCGCTTGTTCTATGTCCTTGCCTTCTGCGAGGTAGCGGTGGATGTTTTCAATGGTGACCGTTGCATCATCCACCAGAATGCCAACTGCCAGTGCCAGACCGCCAAGCGTCATGAGGTTGATGGTCTCCCCCAGTATGCTGAGGGCAACGATAGAGGACAGAATAGAAAGAGGAATTGAAATGGCGATGATAACGGTGCTGCGCCAGCTTCCGAGGAACAGAAGAATCATGGCAGCCGTCAGGCAGGCAGCGATGAGAGCCTCGCGTACCACGGAGAAGACCGCGCCGCGCACAAAGACAGACTGATCTCCCAGCAGGGCAATCTGCAGGTCCGGCGGTAGAGTGTTCTTGACCCGCGGTAAGAGCTGCTTGATTCCGGAAATAATGTCGAGTGTAGAGGCATTACCGATCTTCTGGATCGTCATCAGCGTGGACCGTCGTCCGTCGACCCGAACGATGTTGGTTTGCGGCGGGAACCCGTCCCTTACGAAAGCGACATCATGGATATAAATTGTCGATGTTCCCGCAGTCTTGATGGGAAGATCGTTGAGTCCTTGGATGGTAGCCGGGCTTCCGTTCATGTCCACGTTGTATTCGAAGGTCCCGATCTTCGCTGTTCCGGCAGGGAGGATAAGGTTTTGCGCGCTGATTGCATTTACCACGTCCAGTGGCGACAGTCCGTTCGCCTGAAGTGCAGCGGTGTTTAAATCAATTTGAACCTGCCGTTGCTTACCCCCGTAGGGATACGGGATGGCTGTACCGGGCACGGATGTGAGCTGGGGCCGGATGAAATTCAGTCCCAGGTCGTTCAACTGTTGCTCGGAAAGCGTGGGGCTGGAAAGAGCGAGTTGAAGAATCGGAACGCTGGAAGCGCTGTAGGTGATGATCAGCGGCGCCGTCGTTCCCGTCGGCAACTGCTTGAGTTGAGTCTGGGACTGGCCTGCAATCTGCGCAATGGCGGTACTGATATTCGCACCAGGATTGAAAAAGACTTTGATCACAGCAACACCATTCAGCGACTGCGACTCTAGATGCTCGATATCATTCACCGTGGTTGTTAGGTTGCGCTCCTGCAGAGTGATGATTCGACTCGCCATGTCCTGTGGTGCGAGCCCGCTGTAATTCCAAATGATGCTGACCACGGGGATGTTGATGTTGGGAAAAATGTCTGTGGGAGTGCGGAGCGCTGAGATCGTTCCCAGGATCAGGATCAGAACCGCCACCACCACAAACGTGTAGGGCCGCCGCAATGCGAGTCGAACAATCCACATAAAATCTTTCCTTGGTAGCTAGTTCCCGACGGTGGTCAGTTCGCCGACCGTGATCTGGTTTCACCTTGGCCCTTGCTGTCACCACAGGAAAAGCACGCCGCTCTCCAATCAACCGCTGGTTTGCTTAGCCTCTTATTTTCAGTGACATGGATGCGCTGGGGTGGCCTTAGGCACTGAGATTGAGCGTCGCGCAGCTGACACGAAGTCCGCATTTCGACAGGGCGCGGGTTTTCAGCTAGCCTACGAAGGCCCAAGAGTCCGAAAGCCGCCGCCTTCGTCGTTGTGCTGCGTTCACTTGGCGGCAACCCGCTTTCTCGTACGACTGGCACGGGACTTGCAATACGGAGTGTGGAGAGAAACCGTGGTCGACATTGCAATCGACGGCATCGCTCATGCAGCCCAACTCGACGAACTTCTCATCGATCTGATCAACCGTACGGGTGTTTCGCTTCCCCACGTCTGCTACCACCCTCAACTCGGCCCGGTGCAAACCTGTGACACCTGTGTGGTGGAAGTGAACGGCCGCCTGGTCCGGGCCTGCGGCACTCGAGTTGCAGATGGGATGCAGGTCTTCACCAAGTCCACTCAGGCAGCAGGGGCGCAGGTGGAGGCATTCGACCGCATCCTTAGCAACCATCTTCTTTACTGCACGGTCTGCGACAACAACAACGGCAATTGCACAGTTCATAACACAACAAAGTTGCTGGCGATCGAGCACCAGAGGATTCCCTTCCGTCCTAAGCCCTACGAGATCGATAACACCAATCCGTTCTACCGCTACGATCCCGATCAGTGCATTCTTTGCGGCCGCTGCGTGGAGGCTTGTCAGAACGTGGAGGTGAACGAAACGCTTTCCATCAACTGGGAGGATCCGAACCCGCGCGTGCTCTGGGATGGCGGCTCGAGCATTGGGGAATCGAGCTGCGTGTCGTGCGGGCATTGCGTCACCGTCTGTCCGTGCAATGCGCTGATGGAAAAAACCATGCTGGGCCACGCCGGCTTTTTAACCTCCCTGAAGAAGTCTGCCCTCAGCGGCCTGATCGAGGTGGTCAAGGGTGTTGAACCGGAAACCGGCTACGGATCCATTCTTCAGGTCTCCGAGGCGGAATCGGCGATGCGGGAGCACCGCATTCGCAAAACGAAAACAGTCTGCACCTACTGCGGAGTTGGGTGCAGTTTCGACGTCTGGACGAAAGATCGTCACATTCTCAAAGTCGCGCCCGAGCACGGTCCCGCCAACGGAATTTCCACTTGCGTCAAGGGAAAGTTCGGCTGGGGCCACATCAATAGTGAGGACCGCCTCACCACTCCACTGATTCGCCAAGGCGACAAGTTTCGCCAAGCCAGCTGGGACGAAGCCCTCGGGGTGGTCGCCAGCAGACTCTCGGGGATCCGGGCAAGCAGTGGACCGGACTCCCTTGCCTTCATCTCATCTTCCAAGTGTACGAATGAAGAAAGTTACCTCATGCAGAAGTTGGCGCGAGCCGTGGTCGGCACGAACAATGTCGACAACTGTTCCCGCTACTGCCAGTCGCCAGCGACGATGGGTTTGTTCCGCACGGTGGGTTATGGTGGCGATTCGGGTTCCATCTCCGACATGGAACAGGCCGACCTGGTTCTCATAATTGGCAGCAACACGGCGGAGAGTCATCCGGTCGTTGCAACACGGGTCAAGAGCTCGCACAAGCTGGACGGACAGAAACTCATTGTCTCCGACTTGCGGGAACACGAAATGGCACGGCGAGCAGACCTCTTCCTGCGTCCCCGGCCAGGTACGGACCTATTTTGGCTGAATGCGATCAGCCGCTTTCTGCTCGACAACAACCTCGCGCGCACCAAGTTCCTCGATCAGTGGGTAAACGGACTCGACAACTATCGAAAGAGTCTGGAGCCTTTCACGATGGAAGCCGCGGCGCGCATTTCGGGCGTGCCCGAGGAGACTCTGAAAACAGTCGCGCACATGATCGCCGCGGCGAAGGCCATGTGCATACTCTGGGCAATGGGAGTCACTCAGCACACCCAGGGCTCCGATACCTCCACCGCGATTTCGAACCTTCTGCTCGTTACCGGCAACTACATGCGGCCGGGAACCGGCGCCTATCCGCTGCGCGGCCACAACAATGTGCAGGGCGCCAGCGACCACGGGTCCATGCCAAACATGTTGCCGGGCTACCAATCGGTGAATGATCCCGAAGTACGGCAGCGATTTGAGGCGGGCTGGAAGGTCAGGCTGCCTTCCACCAAGGGACTGGACAACCACCAGATGGTGGAGGCCATCCATGCCGGCAAGCTCAAAGCAATGTATCTCGTCGGCGAGGAAATGAGCATCGTGGATTCAAACGCCAACTACGTCTCAGACGCATTTTCCAAGCTCGACTTCTTTGTCGTACAGGACATCTTTTTCAGCAACACCTGCCGGTATGCAGATGTCGTGCTGCCGGGAGCACCAAGCCTGGAAAAGGAAGGCACTTTTACCAGCACTGAGAGACGCGTCCAGCGGTTGTATCAAGTTTTAGAACCGCTCGAGGGTTGTCTGCCAGATTGGAAGATTACCCAGCAGGTCGCCAACCGCCTGGGCGCGGATTGGCATTATCAACATCCTTCCGAGATCATGGATGAAATTGCTTCACTCACCCCAATGTTCGCCGGCGTGAACTACGAAAGGCTGGCGGGTTACAAATCGCTGCAATGGCCGGTGGCAGCCGATGGGACGGATGAGCCACTGCTGTATACCAAACGCTTTGCTTTCCCGGATGGCAAAGCGAGGCTATTTCCAATCTCATGGACTGGTGTCACCGATGCTCCGAACGCTGACTTTGACTTGCACTTAAACAATGGCCGGCTGCTGGAGCACTTCCATGAAGGGAACCTGACCTATCGCACCGAGGGCATTAAAGAAAAGACTCCCGATACTTTTGTAGAAGTTTCCCCCGAACTCGCCGAAGAGCGCGGCATTCAAAGCGGCACATGGGTGCAACTTGTCTCGCGGTATGGCAAGGTTCGAGTGCGAGCTTTGGTTACTGACCGGGTACAGGGGCACGAACTGTACATGCCGATGAACTCGGTTGAGAGTCCTGTGAACCGATTAACCAGCAGCCACACCGATCCTGTGACCAACACGCCCGCCTACAAGGAGGCGAGCGTCCACATGAATGTGTTGGCCGAAGTCGGCGAGAGTCCGTTGCCCCGCATTAATTCGCGCTTCGGTCACCCGACGCCGCAGAACGGGGTAGAAGTCGAACGCAAGTGGAAGCGCCCTGACTATGCCCCTCCAGGAAATGGACTAGTACAGTTGCAGACAAAGAGTTAACCCAAGGAGAGAAACTCAATGGCTCAACCGATTCCTTTAGAAATTCCGCCGCGCAACCCGCGTGCCGAGTTGCGCTCTCGATTGGAGCAGGCTCCTGAAGAACACGCTGAAGCCGTCTTAGCCGCATACGAAGTTCTCCAGGAATTACACAATCGCGGCGTGCTGGAAATTGCGCGTGGCGCCTTGGCAGCGAGTGACGAAATTCTGGAGAAGGTGGTCGACAATGTGAGAACTCCCGAAGCCATTCGCGCCATCAGGAATCTCCTCTTCTGGCGGCAAATTCTGGGGAGCATCGAGCCGGAATGGTTCAAAGGAATCTTCCAGGCAATTCCCGAAGGGATAGCCCAGGCAACAGCTGAGCGCGACCAACCGATCGGCCTTTTCGGCCTGCTTCGGCGTCTCCTCAACAAAGATAGTCTTCGCGGTCTGGCCGCAGCCGTAGATTTCTTGCAAGCCTTTGGACGCCATCTCCATTCAGCAGAGGGTCAAACTCCGCAAACTTAAGGGAACTCATGGGAACCAGTAAAGTCACAACAAATCGATGGGGCATCGCCATAGCCGGTATTCTTCTACAAGTCGCGCTGGGCGCGGTTTACGCTTGGAGCGTTTTTCGCGTGCCCCTGGCGAAGCAATTCGGCTGGAGCATTTCCGAAGTCACGTTGACCTTTACCATCAGCATCTTTGTGCTGGGTATCGCGGCTTTTTTCGGCGGCCTCTGGCTCAATCGCAAAGGCCCAAGAATTGTTGCGATGACGGGCGGGCTCCTGTATGGCATGGGAGTTTTTCTGGCGAGTTTCTCCGACCACAAATTGTGGTGGCTCTATCTGAGCTATGGCGTGATCGGCGGAATCGGGCTGGGCTTCAGTTACATCGTGCCAGTTGCCGTTTTGGTCAAATGGTTTCCAGATCGCAGAGGCCTCATCACCGGCATTGCCGTCGGTGGCTTCGGAGCCGGTGCGCTAGTGACCGCACCAGTGGCCACGCGTCTCATCCAGAGCGTGGGTGTCCTCCAAACATTCGCATATCTCGGTGTCGCGTTTCTTATCGTGACGGTTGCCGCCGGCTACTTCATGCAGAATCCTCCCGAGGGCTGGACTCCTAAGGGCTGGGCACCCACAGCATCGCAAACCTCGCAACGATCAAGCCGTGATTACACACTCGGGAAGGCGCTCAGGACCTGGCAGTGGTGGGCTCTCTGGCTGCTTTTGTTCTTGAATACCTGCGCGGGAATTTCGGTCATATCTCAGGAGTCCCCACTGTTCCAGGAACTTGCCCGCGTAAGCGCGGTGACGGCTGCCAGCATGGTCGGAATCGTTAGCATCGGGAATGCCTTCGGAAGAGTATTTTGGGCGTGGGCATCCGATTCGATCACCCGACGCGCAACATTCGCGGTGATGTTTCTGGGACAGGCCATACTCTTTTGCTTTCTTCCCAGCATCAGCTCCGCAGCCATACTGACGCTAGTCAGCTTTGTGATCTTAATGTGCTATGGCGGCGGATTCGGCACGATGCCGGCGTTCGCGGCTGACTACTTCGGCTCCAAGAACGTTGGCCCGATTTACGGACTCATGCTGACTGCATGGGGCTTCGCGAGCGCATTTGGACCACTGCTGATTGCCTACATGCGACAGTCGAGTGGAACGTATCGTGGAGCACTCCACGTGATCGCTGCGGTGATGGCGGTCTCCGTCGTGCTTCCCATGATCGTATCCCCACCGCGCCGCCGCGACGAAGCACTCGCGGATCAACCCCGACAACTCACAGCAGCGTAGACCTTTATCCAGCGTTCGGACTCTGCCTCTGCACGAGCAGAGCACTTCCCTCTCTCAAGATCACGAGCTCGGAAACGACGAGCATTGCGGCGTCCACAGGCTGACATTCAGTCGTCATGTCGACGGGGCCGCTCGTGCCTGCCTGTCGAACCCTTATCTGGACATACACCTAAACCCCTTAGGCAGAACGATCTGCGGATCGTCCCCCCAAAGGATGTTTGGAACAGCACATGCATTCCTAACATCCGAAAAGGAGATTCACATGAAACCCGTACTTCGTACAGCAGTTAGCACTCTGTTTTTCCTGGCGACGTTGGGAGCTGCGTTCGCCCAGCACGTCAAAACCGACTTTGATCACCAAGCCAATTTCTCACAGTACAAGACCTATTCGTGGCAGACCATCAAGGATCCAGATCCCTTGTGGGACTCCCGGATTAAGAATGCGGTCGATGCGCAATTGACCGCCAAGGGCTGGACGCAAGTGGCCAGCGGCGGCGATGTGGCCATCGTTGCGATCGGGACTACTCACACTGAGCGAACACTTCAGACCTTCTATAACGGATTCGGTGGAGGATGGGGTTGGCGAGGATTTGGAGGGATGGGCGACGCGACCACAACCGAACAGGACTACAAGGAAGGAACCCTGGTGGTTGACCTGTACGACGCCAAGACAAAACAGCTGATCTGGCGCGGCAGTGCGGAAGATACGCTGTCTAACAAGGCCTCGAAAAATGAAAAGAACCTGGACAAGGGAGTGGCGAAGATGTTCAAGAAATTCCCTCCGGAGTCATCGAAAGGTTAACTGACTTAGCCACACGAACCGTCGTTCCAATGGAGCGTTGAGATAGGAGAGATTGAAATGCAGACTCGCAAGCTTGGCAACTCAGACATGCGCATCACTCCGGTGGGTTACGGGGCTTGGGCGATCGGCGGTTCGGGGTGGCAGTTCGGTTGGGGATCGCAGAACGACAGAGATTCCATCGCCGCCATTCACCGTTCGCTCGAACTTGGCGTCAACTGGATCGACACTGCGGCCGTGTACGGCTTGGGACACTCGGAGGAAGTCGTCGCCCGAGCGCTGAAGGAGTGGCGCGGCCCCAAGCCCTACATCTTTACCAAGTACGGTCTGCACTGGGACGCGGTCGGCAACATCAAAAAAGTGCTGACCCGCAATTCCATCCGCGCGGAAATCGAGTTCAGCCTTCGTCGTCTGTCCGTCGACGTAATCGATCTTTACCAGATCCACTGGCCTCCGGACCCCGATTCCCCGGCACTCGAAGAGGGATGGTCGACGCTTGCCGAGTTAAAGCGCGAAGGCAAGGTGCGCTGGATCGGGGTTTCCAACTTTAACGTCCAACAACTGCGCCGCGCGCAGGCCATCGCTCCTGTAACGTCGTTGCAGCCTCCGTATTCACTGCTGCATCGCGAAATCGAAGATCAAGTTCTGCGCTACTGCGTGCGGGAAGGAATTGGAGTGATCGTTTATTCCCCCATGGCTTCTGGTCTTCTAACCGGTGCCATGACTCGTGAGCGCATCGCGAAGCTGCCCGGGGACGACTGGCGCAGTGGGCATCCCGACTTTACGGAGCCGAATCTTTCCCGCAACCTGGCCCTCGTCGAGCGGCTGCAGGAGCTTGGCAGACGACACAACCGCTCGGCTGGCGAATTCGCAATCGCTTGGACACTGCACAGTCCGGCAGTGACAGGCGCTATTGTCGGCGCCCGCAATGCGCGCCAAGCCGATGGAGTTATGCGGGCAGGTAACCTAATCTTGACCGACAAAGAAGTCAGCGAGATTGAAGCTTTCTTCCTCGAGACTGTGGCCTGACACAACGCGTGCGGGCACAATGCACCAGGCGGATATTCCGCCGCAGACGGTTCTAGCGTGTATCCATTCTGTTGAGCGGCTAATCGAAAAGTAGCGTTCATGCTACTTGAACAGGATCTGGGCCATCATCCCCTTGTCTTCATGATTCAGCAGATGACAATGAAATACGGACATGCCCTTGATGACGGGGTCTGTAACGTCCAGGATTACATCGACGGTGCCGCGATACGGGACATTCACGGTGTCCAGCCATGAAGGATGCGCGAGCGGAACGCCGTTTTCTGCATAAGCCAGGAAGTGCACCTGGTGTATGTGGAACGGATGTAACTCGCCAGTGTTATTGATAATGCGCCAATGCTGGTAAGTACCTACGCGCGCGGTTGTCATCGGACTAGCATCGGGCGCAAACTTGCGTCCATTGATGTAGAAACCGTTCTTGTCCTCCGTGAAGGTAACGACGAAATCCGGTGCACTTTTCTTCCGCAACTCAACATCGATCGGCTTATAAATCGGCGGGCGATTATCCAGAGTATGCGCGTGGCTAAGCGCCGGATCTGAACTATGTCGACCCGAATTCGGTTGCACCAGATCAGCCAGCACCATCTCCGGATGCGGGTCTCCGTCCGGACCGGCATCTACACAAAGAGTGCGTAGAGCAGTATGCGTTCCCGCAGGTGGACCGGTGACGATAGCTTCAAGACGTCCCGCCGGCGCTAGTAATAGGTGATTGGCGGCGCGTGGCGGCGCTTCGGGTTCGTGGTAGGCGAGCGGCATGCCGTCAAGCGCCACGATCTCAAATTTCTGGTCATCAAGCTGTAGATCCAGATAGCGGTCGGCTGATGCATTCACGATACGCCAGAACTGCTGTTCTTTAGGCGCGATCTCGATTCGCGGGCGAACTGCTCCATTCACCGTAAAGATTTCGTCCACCTTCTCAGATTCTCCGCCACATTTCTTAGGTGAAACGTCAACCTTCCGCTTGAGCTCAGTCGCACTCGGATCATGCTCAATGGACCGCCCGCGAACAACGATGACCCGTTCACGAAGGCGTCCTACTCTTGGAACATAACGTTCCATTCCCTCGATGACGATGGCTCCCGACATTCCGTCCAACACTTGCCGGTGACTCTCGCCATGGGGATGAGTGTGATACCAGAACAAGCCCGGCGGATGATCGCGCGGAATCCTAACCGAATAGTGCAAAGTCTGTCCGGGCATCGCTAGCATTCCGAGCACATCGTCCTGCGGGGCGTTCGGCGAGACGGTCAGCCCATGAAAATGCAAGTTAGTCATGTCCATGCAGGGATTCACCGCACAAGTTTCAGCCGACTTCGCGGGAAGATCGTTGATGTACGTAATTTTGAGAACGTCACCGGGGGAAGCACGGATCACGGGAGCGACCTTCTCACCATTGAAGGCGAAGGCATCACGGCCATTTTCATTCACCGCACGCAAAGTAAGGGATACCACGTGATTCTTCGCTCGCACTTGTGGAGGCTCTGGCAATGAGACGGCTTGCGCCCAGACCAGAGCTGCGAGGAATATGTGCGCAGCGATGAAGAGTAGGATGTTCGCGCACTTTCTCCCTTTTCGACTAATCACCAACGAGTTCACCCGTGGCCTTCATCGATCCTCCCCGATCAACAGAACACTCCCACTCTCGAGTCGTTGCATGCAAACCTCCAAACGTCGCTCCGGCGTAGGTTGTATGGTCAGCTCTACATGATGAACACTAGAAAGAACATGAACCGCGGCGCGTGTCGACGGGCTGATAGCAGTGTCGACATTGGGACATAGCCAGCATTGCATTTGACCACCCTGCACTGCTCATCTACAATCCCACACTTCTCGGAACGCGCGACATCGACGTGCTCGCCGCTGATCACGTAAGCTTCGACACAACTGGTCGAATCCAATCCAAACCGGTGAAATCGAACACATGAATTTTTCTGGAAGAGTGGCGCTCATCACTGGCGCGGGCAGCCCGCAGGGTATAGGCTTCGCGACTGCTCGTTTGCTCGCGGAACAAGGCGCGAAAATCGCAATCACTTCCACGACAAAAAGAATCGAAGAGCGCGCCCGTGAACTGGCCGCAGAAGGCGCCGATGTCTTTGCTTTACCAGTAGATCTACGCGACTTCGGCCGCACACAGGTGCTGATTCAGGAAGTAATGGCACGCTATGGACGTCTTGACATCCTCGTAAACAACGCCGGCATGACTCAGATCAGCAACCCTACCGAGACCACCTCGTTACCACTCGCAGAACTTCCTGAAAAAGAGTGGGATTACAGCATCTCCATCAACCTCAAGACCGCTTTCAACATCACGAAAGCCGTTCTGCCCTTCATGCTTAAAGCGAACTATGGACGCATCGTGAACGTTTCCTCTGTCACCGGACCAATCGTCAGCAACCCTCGCGAAACTGCCTACAGTGCGGCTAAAGCCGGCGTGGTCGGGCTTACTCGCAGTCTCGCTCTCGAACTTGCGCGGAAGGAAATCACGGTGAACGCCGTCGCCCCTGGCTGGATCGAAACCGCATCTTCTACTCAGTACGAAATCGTCGCTGGAAGAAACACTCCCGTCGGCCGACCCGGACGCCCTGACGAAGTCGCCGCTGCGATCGCGTTCCTCGCCTCCGAATCCGCGTCTTACATCACCGGTCAATTAATCGTTGTTGATGGCGGCAATGCCATCCAAGAGTACAAAGGCCCGCCTGACTCCTACTACTAATCGCAAAGCCAAACAGCCCGCGAAGGAACAGTGCCCTGCTTAGTGTGTTGCTTCCGCCGCAGCCAGTACCACAGCTGTGCTGGACGACATCGATTCGTAGTAACTTACGAAGCGCTGTGGCTCGTCTGCGGTATACGGGGCAAGGTTGTGGGCCCAGCGGAAGCCGATCGGTTGATACCAGAGTTCAGCTTGGACATGGAAGGGGCCGGCAGCGTTTCCGGTTGAAACCGAGTAGCGGACGACACTGCCTTTGTCGGTGAAGTTGGGGTCGTCAGCAGCTTCGCCAGTCACGGCAATATCTTTTTCGGCATTCTGCTTATTGAATCCCGACGGCAGAAGGCGATTGTCTTTCAAATATCCGATTGCGGAGAGCAGGCCGGTGGTCACGTGACCTGCCGAATCTTTCAAGATCGGCTCGTAGATCTGGACTTGCTCAGGGCTTTTAATCTCCCGATAATGCGGCTCGAACTGCAAGGGGTCGCTATCGTTATGATTTCCCTTGATCGAACCGTCGGGATTAAGTCCTCCCGATTCAAAAACAGCTTGCCCATTTCTGTCACGGACTACGAGGTGTAGCCATACCCGGCGCGACGGGTAAGCGGTAGGAAGCTTGTGCCCGCTAAGATTCTCGACAAACACTTCCATCGACAGCCCACCGGAGGTCGATTCCAGATTGCGAATGCTCACACGAGCCGATTGGGTCTGCAGGAAGGTAACCGTTTTGTTGGCCGCCGTCGTGAGCTCTTGTGGCAGCGCTGCGATGCTCAGATCATTGCGATAGTTGTTGAGCATTCGTTGCATAAAAAAGTTGGCAGCGACGAACTCGTGTCGATGCATACCTTCGCGGGGCTGGCCGAAGAGCGCGGTCACCGGAACTCTCTCGCGCACTTCGGGCATGTGACACGACTGGCAACTGCTCCTGTTTGGATAATCGCTGTGCAACCATTCCAGGAACGGCATCTGCTCAGGGAAAGTGGCAATCTCTTTTCCCTCCGGCCCTAGAGATTTGGTGTACAGCGTGTGGCAGGTGCCACACATCGCCGACTCTCGAACATGAGCGCCCGGCATCGGCAGAAAACCACCTGTGGAGGACTGCATCACGCGCTGGTGTCCGGCGTCGATAGCGAACGGACCGTACTCCGGACGCTCGTCATTATTCTCGGGAGTATCGACGGCAAATGCCCCGTTGAAACTCTCGCGCGTGCCCAGCTTTTCTTTCGCAATCTGGTGACACACCGAGCAGGAGACCCCGTCTTCGGCGGCAGCGTTGTCCTTGTTGTCAGAATTAAACGGCAAATGCGCGAAGATTTCGGCGTTGCGGCCCTTGGCCTGTGCCTGCAAGTGAATTATGGGCATGTGGCAGACCGAGCACTCGTTTTCGATAACAGGCTTCGACTCCGGATGATCGAGGGACTCGCGCCGTACACTGCCCTGCCAGTACGGATCCCGCGCAGAATTCGCCATCATGCTGGCGCGCCAATCGAAGCCGATGGAGATGTCCTCGCCCGATTTCGTTCGCATTCCATTGTGGCAGGCAACGCACCGGTCCGAGGTATGAAACTCCGGCTTTAGCGCATGCTTCCCCGCGCCACCTTGTACAAAAATGGGAGAGGCGAGGAGTATCCCTGCAATCGCAACTGAGTACCAGATGTATTTGCGCATTACCAGCCTTCGGTCAACTTGCCATCTCCCCAATCCCACAGAAGGTACATCATCACCTGAACCGGCCGTCCGGCCGTATTCGTCGCAGGCGTGCGCACTCCGAGGTCGGCTCGCACGTGCTGTCTTCGGCTAATCGTTACCTGCATCTGTGGAACGATGTCCCAGTTGGTTTTCGCTCCGGTGCTGAGGTCACGGGCAGCAACGAACTCAACCATCGGCGACCAGAGTCGGCCCGGGCCATGATCCGCGGCAAAGCTTTGGCCCACCGCGACCCGCCAAAACATTGATTGTGGAGCGATGTTGGTATGACGCGGCAGATCGGCTCCTAACTGCGTCTGCAAGAAGGTGTTCGTACGAAATAGCTGATCGAACGCAGCGAAGGTCTCGAAGGTAGTCGTGCCGGTGCCGAAGCCTCGTGTCTTATTGCCCGTCGGCACGAGCAATCCGCCCTGAAGACTCAGGATTGATCCTGAACGTAAGCTGGAGAAAACTTCCCGCTTCAGGGCGATCGTGGTATCGCCCACGCCTCCGTACCAAGTGTGGTTCTGGTCTTGAAAGTTCAGAGGAACGTCGATTTCGATCTGGTTCTTCACTCCGAAGCGCTGCTCGTGAATGATGTCCGTGGTTACACCAGGCGCTGAGCGCGCATTTACGGCCGTAGGTATTACGACCTCGTCTTCGGGATAGGCCTTTTCTGTAATCAGCGCGCGTGGCAGATTCAACTCTCCCCTTGCCCAGTGCTTATTAGTACAGAAACTACGCAGGTAGGCGATAACGTCGTCGATCTGCTCCAAAGTCAACAGTTCTCCGAACGCAGGCATGATTTGCGAGAAGCCGCGCGACGGCCCACCGTGCACAATCACGTCTTTCCATGTGGAGTTGGGTTCCGGGGTGGTTTGATCACACTTAGTGAAATCCGGAAAGGTGTCCGGCCGCTCGAATCCCGCGATAGTCTGTGGAGTGCCCCTACCGTCGCTGCCGTGACAAGCGATGCAGCCAGACTTGAAGATGTGCTCGCCGTTCCTGGCGTTTGGAGGTTTCGAGTATCTCAGGACTTGCGCAAACAGCAGCAGAGCGCTCGCGAAGAGGACCGTGCAAAAAGTGAGAATGCGAAGAGCAGCGTGCACAGTGAAGTTTACCTCAGCAAGTTCGGAAACTGCGGCGATGGTTCGTTATCAACTCTGGCTCCCAACTGCTAAGGTAATCGATCGACTGACGGCTATTCCAGCTCTACTGACCCTAAGAGCGACAGCAGCGAAGTGCGCGAGTATCACAGCGCTCGCAGGAGCGCCACGAGGTCACTCTTTTCTTGCGCACTGAGTTTTGTGCCGAGGACCAAGTTGAAGTATTCAACCGTGTCCTCCAGAGTTAAGAGTCGGCCGTCATGAAGATACGGCGGGGTGTCCTTAACGCCGCGCAAGGGGAACGTTTTGATAGGTCCATCGGCGGCCATCACCATTCCATTGACGGTGTGTTGCTTGTAGAACCGCTCTGCTTGAAGGTTATGCATGCTGTTGTCGGTATAGTAAGGCGCCTGATGGCAAGAGGAGCACTGCCCCTTGCCGAAGAATATTTCCTGGCCATGCATCTCTGCGGGTGTCGCCTTGGCGGGATCCAGCTTGCCATCCCATCCAAGCTTCGGAGCTGGAGGAAAGTCCAGGATTTCTTGAAATTCGCCCATGAAATGAACCTGGCTACCTCTCTCTAGAACGTTGACGCCTTTCTTTGTAGCGATCACCGGGTCCCCGTCAAAATAAGCAGCGCGCTGTTCGAACTCCGTAAAATCTTCGACCGTTTTCAAAGCCCGTTGCGAACCGAAGAGCCGCTGGATGTTAACACCGCGTAATGCGGGCGTTTCGATCCGATGCCGGAATTCCTGAGGACGAATGTCTCCGACCAGATGGAACGCACCGTTGGTTCCACCGTTCGCGTGACAATCAAAGCACGCGACTCCGCGGCTCGCCTTCACAGAACGACGATCATCGGTTTGGTTGAATTGTTGCTGCGGAAAAGGAGTAAGCAGCAGCCTCAACCCTTCGATCTGCTTCGGATTCAGAATTCCGTTAAATAGATCATAGAACTTGTCGATCGTGACCAGTTTTCCCTTGGACACATCGCCGAGGTCCGGCCGCGTGGTCAGATAAATTGCCGGGGGGAATTCGGGAAGAAAGTGCTCTGGAAGATCGAAGTCGAGATCGAACCGGGTGAGGTCACGCTGCTCCTGCTTCAGCACTTCCTGGATTTCGAAGTTGGGGAAAACCATTCCACCTTCGGGATGATTGGCATGAGGCAGCGGTTGAAAGCCCTGAGGGAATATATCTTTGTCTCGAATTTGATCAGAAGTCATGCTCGCCAATTGTGCCCACGTAACACCTGCGGGCAGCTTCACTCGCACACCTTCTTGCACGGGCTTTTGTCGATCCATCACTGTGCCCTTAGCAGGCCGGTTACTCAGGTCGTACCGCTCTGCCAGCAAATCCATTTGCCACTTCATGATCTCGGCTTTCGCCGCGCTCATACGGTCATGAATGGTCGAGAAATCTTCCTTGTCAACAACAGGCATGTAGCTGGATTTCTTTTGTGGAGTTGTGGTGGAGCTCTGCCCGAAAAGAGACACAATCACCGCCAGAGTAGCGGCAACGAACGTCAATCCCCATTTGAGCGATTTATTCCAAGCCATGATTCCTCCCTCAGGTTCCGTCTGAATTAGTTCTTGGATTGAAATTCTCGTCTTATCGTTGCTTACAACTTCGCTGTTGCACGGTGGTTGTCGTAAAGGCTGCTGCGGTCCGGTCGGCTAAGCTGGCACAATCACCAACTTCTCTTTTGCGATCGCATCCAGCGTCGCCTTATCGATGTTGAGATGTGCCATTACCAGCTCGGGCGGGGTATGGGCCAACCACTCGGAGAGCGACAGGTCTTGATAGAAGCTGCTCTTGAACATCTCCAGGAAGATCAGGTCTGTATCCCCTGTATTCTCGATGTAATGCAGCAGACTTTTTTCCACGTACCCGACGTCTCCCATTTGAAAATCCATCGTGCGAGCGCGGTTGCCCGTCGACACTACAGTCATTCTTCCCTTGCCCGCAATGTAGTACTGCCACTCCGAGGCGTTGGGATGCCAGTGCAGTTCCCGCAGCCCGCCCGGATGAAGTGTCACCATTGCCATCGCAATGGCGGTTGAGACCTTAAAATTGCTCGAATCAACGATACGAACTTCTCCGCCTTTGGTGCTCTTTGTCGGCGGCATTTCCATGGTGCGAAAAGCGAAATCGTACGGCGATTTGCCCAGCGCTCCCGCCGCTACTCTCTGGTCGACCTCCAATGGTCCGGGAGTTGCAGCCTGAAAAATGAATAGCTCTTGCCGGGGGAGTTTTTTCAAGGACGTTTCGGCAACGCCAAAGTTCTTTGACAGGACCTCCCGCGGCAGGTGCGACATCGAGTCGCTCAGCAGGACAGTCTCTGATTCCGAAAAATCTCCATCGTCGAACACCAGCATAAATTCCGCGCCGTCGGGCCCGAGACCCTGAATCGAATGCGGGAGCCCGCTGGGGAAAAACCACAGATCGTTTTTCTTCGTGTCGGCGACAAAGCTCTTGCCATCAGCATCGATCGCCGTGATGCGCGCCGTCCCGTAGAGCATAATTGCCCATTCACTCGCCGTGTGCCAATGCAGTTCACGGACACCTCCGGCCGTGAGTCTCATGTTTACGCCTGCCATCGTCTTCGAGACGGGCAGTTCCCGAGCCGTCACCTCCCGTGACCATCCGCCTTCGTAAGCACGCTTGTTTGCCAGGGAGAATGGATATTTGAAGGTTGGAACTAAACTCTTGGAATCCGTGCCAGGAGGCCACGCGGAATCTTGATTCTGTGAATCCAGGGTCGCATTCGAGGGGCCAGGATCGGTTGCGCTCCGGTCAGTCCCAGGTTTGTTAGTCATTTGCTCCTGCTGCGCCATCGTGCTGCCCACCGCCAAGCTGCCAGCAACAGTCGCCAGGGCCGCCGAGCCGATCCCAATAAATCCGCGACGCGAGAGTCCATCTTTGCTGCTGTCTTTTTCCATTACGCTTCCTCCTGCATACATCTTCGCCCTCAAAAGGCGTATCGCCAAAATTCTGCGCCAACGCAGGAGTTGCATTTCCCATACCAAAGAGATATTGAAAACATTGGACTTTGAAAGGCAGACTTCTCAAGAACGTGTCGATCCATCGACACTTCTGTCGATGAATGCGCTCGCATTTTCCCCAGCTTGCAATGCTTCGTTAGCGAGATCGCCAGGTTTCGACTCTTTGTCGCGAGGCTCACACCAGGAAACGCGTGCCGCCGACGCAGCATGAGCGTCGACGGCTGCGCGCGCGTCGCAATATTCCGTAAAGCAACTGACAATGGGCTCGTCAAGAAGCCAGCTCGGCTATCCCCGTCAGCTCCACGAATTCATCTTCAGTCAATTGCAACGATGCCGCCTGCACGTTCTCCTCAAGATGCGAGATCGAAGAAGTTCCAGGGATAGGCAGCATGATCGGGGACCGCTTCAGCAACCATGCCAATGCCACCTGGATCGGTTTGACTTGGCGGGCCTTCGCAATCCGCTCCAGCAGCTTGCCGGCGACGGTTCCTGCTCCCAGCGGAAACCATGGGATGAATGCGATCTGGTTGCGTTCGCAATAATCCACGACATGGTCCCATTCGCGATCTGCGAAACTGTAGCGGTTCTGAACTGAAACGATGGGCACGATTTTCCGGGCGCGCTCAATGTGGTCAATAGTGACATTAGACAACGCAACGAAGCGGATCTTCCCTTGCGCCTGCATGTTCGCCAGGGTTTCAATCGACGCGTCAAGAGGCACCACCGGATCGGGCGCGTGCAGCTGGTATACGTCGATTCGATCAAGGCGCAATCTTTTCAGGCTGCCTTCTACCGCCTGACGCAAGTGCGCCGGGCTGGCATCGTGCGTCCACTGGTTCGGTCCGGGGCGATTCCATCCACCCTTGGTCGCGATGACAACGTCTTTGGGGTAAGGCGCCAGCGCCTGAGCGATCAACTCTTCGCTGACATTAGGACCATACGAATCCGCCGTATCTATGAAATTGACACCGAGCTCAACGGCGCGGCGAAGAACGGCAATTGCCCCCGCACGATCCTTCGGCGGTCCCCAGACTCCGTCGCCTGTAATCCGCATCGCCCCGAAGCCGAGACGTTTGACAGTGAGTTCGCCACCGAGTGAAACCGTTCCGCTCGCGGCAGCCGGCGGGCTTATTATGCTTTCAGTCTTGCTATTCATGTGCAGTCTCCAAAGTGTTTTTGTTTTATGAGATGCTCGCTGATCAGATCGGTGTCATTTTTTTCGGTAGCTCTACCTGTTACCCCTCCGCTAGACCGCGCCTGCAACGCCATTCCAACCAGGGTTGCTATGAGGATCGAGGGATAGAGTTGCCCAATCAGCGCTTCCGCCATCGCCATCGATCGCGCAACCCGATGTATTGGATAGGCGTCACCATAGCTCACGCTGGTAAGTGTCGCGAAGCTGAAGTAAATCAAACGGCTGGGCTCACCAGTTGGACTCCCAGCGATAGAGGATTGGAAATGGATCGCATCGGGACGCTTCTCCATCAGCAACTTA
>Ga0137418_10001233_pt1 | contig 23544 bp, 23 predicted proteins | sample CZODoug3_1_2_16f_FD_122242 | JGI IMG/M metagenome (GOLD analysis project Ga0137418, IMG submission 122242) | Vadose zone soil fungal communities from Angelo Coast Range Reserve, California, USA - CZODoug3_1_2_16fungal (Hybrid Assembly) | ecosystem: Environmental > Terrestrial > Soil > Vadose...
CTTGAGAATCGTCACATATGGCCGATCCCGTACTTCAAAGGTGGTGCTGCTGTTGACTGGCGAGATAAAGTCCGCGGCTAAAATGAAATAAGCTGCCGCATTCGCTCTTTAACCAGCGCCGCCCTCGAAGGAGCTTTGAGTGCGAAAGTCCCTCAATATCAAACACCTGAAAGTCCCAGCAAGCCTGAAAGTATACCTATCCCGTATCCGCGTCAAGCTAAACTTGAGACAATTGTAACAGCTCTGTGACAAACGGGCTTCGGTCCGTGCTTGATAAGACCTGTCTTTTGGCTGTCGCGGGGCGCAGAAACTTAACCGTGGATGTTTCTCAAGCGGGCTTATTTCACCTTCGGCTCGCGCATTTCTGAAAGTCGATAGGCCTGTCGTCGGACCGCTTCTGAGACGTTACGACTCAGCGCAATTGACTTCAGATCCTTAGTACGAATTCTAGGGAGAATATGAATGGCGGTGGCCATAGGCGCGCGCGGGTTACGCGCGAGGTTATGAATAATCGGATAGGAACGGGCCCATTGTCGATTCATGCCGATCAACCGTAGGACTTCTTCGGCGACGGTGCGCATCGCGGCAATGTTTTCAACTTCGTGATCAGTAAGACGCGGGTTGTGGATTACTGCTGTAGCGACAATTTTGTTCGCGTCACGGATGAGAATGCCGCGGGCCTCACGGTCCCCTTTGATCGCCAGCTTGACGCGATCCTTGACCGTCATGAACATAATGCGCCGAATCAACGAAATGCGTTCGGGCGAGGCCTCGCCTTCCAGGCGCTCGGCATTGATGACTGCTTGGGCGTTGGCCGCCGTTTGCTCGGGAGTCTCAACTAGCAGCTCCTCGATAAATTCGCGCGCCAGCCATGAGTCGTCGATGTCCTCATCAGAAACTTCTATGTGCTGAGCAATAACCCAGGCGTCATCAAGGGACATCTCTCCGCTGACGGGACTCAGTTCGGCGCTCTCAAAAAACTCAGCGGCGGCGCTGTTTCCCCGGGCGCGCAGTTCCTGGGCGATCTGACGGGCGCCGCGCTCTTTCTCGAAAAACTCACGCCGCGTTTCCTTCGCACGGCGCTCAGCCTCAGCGGTGCGGGCCGGATTCAGCAGAATCGCATCGATGATTTCGGGAGCGCGAATCAGACGCTGTTGATTAAGCGTCATGAACTCCAGCAGCGCGGGGTCAGACGTGAGCTGAGCCAGCAGCGCAATCGCTTGGTCAGGGGTGCTGTTATTATTGGCGACGGCTTCGTGAGTTTCGGGGGCCGCGCTAGCCAGCGATGCCAGATACCCCAATACCGACGGTGCGGTTTCGCTAGCTCTGGCAACATTCAACAGGTCGTCAGGTTGCTGCGCATCCAGGCTTGCCTGGGCTGCGCGTGCTATCTCGGCATCGCTGTCAGAACGCAGATGCACCAGGGCTTCAAGCAGATCGGCCTGGGGTAGCGGCAGCAGTCCACGCGCCGCGGCCGAACGCGCCGCCGGTGGGGCATTCCCGGAGATGATCGATTTAACGACGGGATTCGTCGAGGTAGGGCCGTCAGCCATCAGATATTTAGTTATCAGAGAAAATAGCGGTTGTATTCAAGTTGCAGAATCATCGAAACCGGATGGCCGTCTTTGATAGCCGGCGTGAACTTTATTTTGCAGGCAGCTTCAATGCAAGCTAGATCGAAATCGGGCGCGACTCTCTTGAGCACGAGCACGTGTTTGACACTCCCGTCGGCAGAGAACACGGCGCGGAGGACGGAATTGCCTGAAGCAGTCGTGCGGGAAAAGGCCGGCGGAGGTTTACTCAGGATGCGAAGTCTGGTGTTCGTTTCCTTCGTTGTTACAATTGTTTCGTCGCTGCGCGCACCGGCATAATAGTCGCGATAAAAACGAAGCGCCTCGAGCTGCGATCGCCAGTCGTGGAACAAGTTCCAATCTGGGGATGCTCTCACCGCCACTCGTGAGAATGCCAATTGCCCTCCCGCCGGAAACGTCATATTCTGAAGCTGGTAGGGGGTTCACTCAGGTCTGGTAGTGGAAGAAGAATCGAAGTCGACAAAGGGAAAGCGCACCCGCTGGCTCTGGCCCTTGGTAGCCACCGGTCTCGCGGGAGCGGCCGTGGTCCTTCGCGGTTGCTGGCACAGCAAAATGAGCTGGCCCGTCCGTTCCCAGGGCTGCGCCTACCAGGTCTGCACGGGCTGCGGAATCAAGCGCCTCTTCGACGAAGACGTCTTTCGCGGCTCCGGCTCCTACAGCTACGACCTTCAACGACTACTTGCCAGGGATCAAGCTAAACGCTTGAAGCACAAGCCCGTAGAGCCACCTACTGAGCATCGCAACGCCTCTTGAGGGAGTTGTCCGGTGAATCGCCGTTGTCTCCGGTACCATCTCGGGTATTGCGGACCCGCCCCTATCTAAGGCTAAGATTTCCACATGCGGCCTTTTTCAAGCTTGCCGGCCTCTGGCAGCTCCTCTGTCTTGGGGCAGCACCAGCGCGTACACTACCGCCACCCGATTCATTCGCTCGTTTACGTGATCCTTGAACAGGGGAATGGCGGCATCATCCGCAACCTCAGCCAGGACGGCGCCGCTATTCAGGCAGTGGCCCCGCTTCAGCCGCACCAGTCTCTGCGCATGCGATTTGACTTGTTGAACCCCAAGACCCACGTGGACGTTCACGCCAAAGTTGCGTGGGCCACTCCTTCCGGTCAGGCCGGTCTGTGCTTCCTGGATCTGAATCCCAGCTCTCGCCAGCACCTGAACGAATGGATCTTTCTGAACCTGCTGCGTGGCGTCGAGCAGGCCGCGCCGGTCCTGAAAGGCCGCGACGACGAGGAACTGATTCTCTCCGGCTCTGTTCGCCCAGCCATTCGCTTGCGGCCTCCAGTTGTGTGTGCGGCAACCGCAGTAGAATCGCCTGCCGATATCCTGTGGCTGCCTTGGTGGCCGCGCCCCATATCCTCTCGCGGACTCGCCTGGGCCATGGATGCGCTGATCCTCTTTTCTGCGGTCCTGATGTTTTTCTGCGCGTTCCTAGCAATCGCACAGACCCTGCCCTCGTGGCAAATCTCTCTGGGGTTGCTAGCGGGATCTTCCGGCTTTTTCGCGGGGCTGTACTGGTACTTATTCGCCGTGATGGGAAGGGGGACAGCCGGTGTTCGTCTGGCAAGGATCGCGGCAGGGGATGCGGACGCCGAAGCAAGCCTAAGAAATCAAGAGGCGCGTTTTCGCTAGGAAGCTGGTGAGACCAGCTCAGTACGGACTAGTCGGTGTTCTGGATTCTGTCTACTGCGCAAAATACTGTTGCGCTAGCCACAGCTGCAAACCCTTCTGCAGTCTTGCCGAGACATCCACGAAGCGAATGCCAACTTGCCCCCGTTGATCCGTCCAAGCGATCTCGCCCCGCGCCTTGACGGTATAACGCGTGCCCGGCAATTTGAACGACACTTGAATGCTCTCGCGCACATCCAGTTCCCGATCGAGCTGGACTCCGACGCCCCCCTGGCTCAGATTGACCAGTTCGCCTTGCAGTTTCCGCCGCGGTCCGCAAGACAGTGAAACGGGCACGTCGATGGCCTGCCGGTGATACCGGAGCCGCCCATCCAGAATCAGATTGCGCGCCGCCGACAGTGTGCGCACAGCCTGCTCCACCGAAATTGGCTTTTCGAAACTGAAGAGTGCGCCCGTGGCGTCGATTTCACGACGTTCCCGCGGTCCGCTCATGACCACCAGCGGAACATTGCGCGGGAAAGGTGTATCCCGCCGCAGGTTGCGCAAAAACCGATCCGTACCCTGCAGGTCACAATCTACGATGAGAGCATCCACTTTCGTCGAATTCAACTTCGCCTCCGCCCGCTCCGGATGCGACTCGACATCGACATCAATATGAAGACCACCCAGAATACATTCCAAAACGCTGACTTCTTGCCAGTCGCGGGAAACCACCATCGATGAAAGTGTCATGCAGTCACTGTAGTCCCACGAGTAACAGCCCCCTAGATCACGAAGGTAACGGAGAGACAGGTGTCAGGTCTTAGGTCTCAGGTCTTGGGTTGGCCTGTATCGCTCTTCGCTCAGAGTGTTCGGAGCCGATCAAGCGGAAACACAAATACCTACCGCGCTGAACCCTGCAAGACTGAAGCTCCCAGACCTGAGACCTGCCACCCAAGACCCAAGGCCTTAGACCACCAATACCTAACACCTGAGACCTAAGACCTCTCCCGTTCCCGATACCACTCCACTGTCCGCCGAAGCCCTTCCTCGAAATGTACTGTCGGCTTGTACCCGAGCTGTCTGCCGGCGCGGGAGATGTCGGCCAGAGAATGTTTGATATCGCCTTCCCGTTCCGCCGCGTATTTCAAACTGCCGGAGTAGCCGGTCAATCTTTTGAGAATCAAGAATGCCTGATTCAGATCCACACGTGTGCCCGTTGCAATGTTGAACACGCGGCCGGCAGCGTTGGCCGCTGGCGCCGTCGCCGCCATCAGATTTGCTTCGACTACGTTGTCGATGTAGGTGAAATCGCGGCTCTGACTGCCATCGCCAAAAGCTGTCGGTTGCTCGCCCCGTAGCATCTGTGTAATGAACTTCGCCAGTACGCCGGAGTACGGAGAACTCGGATCTTGCCGTGGCCCAAACACATTGAAGTACCTCAGCGAAACGGTCTCCAGCCCGTAGCAGCGAGAGAACGAGACCATGTAATACTCACTCGCTAGTTTGGCGACGGCGTAAGGAGAGATCGGATCGGGCGGCATGTCTTCCTGCTTGGGCAGCGTTGGGGTATCCCCATAGGCTGAGGAGGAAGCCGCATACACCACGCGTTTCACGTCGGCATCGCGTGCGGCGATCAATATATTCACAGTTGCATCGACGTTGGCCCGGTTGCTCCCTTCCGGGTCGAGCACCGACTTCGGGACCGAAGGAATCGCCGCCTGATGAAAGACGTACTCGACGCCCTGGCATGCTTTCTGCATGGCAGGCGCATCCAGCAAGTCCGCTTCTCGAAAGTCGATCTGGCCCAAGATATCGGAGATGTTCTCCCGCTTCCCAGTCGCAAAATTATCAACACCCCGAACTTGCTCGCCCCGCTTTAACAAAGCTCGCGCGATCGATGAACCGATAAAGCCTGCAACACCCGTAACCAGATGAAGAGCCATAGCGATTCATCATAAACAATGCCTTGTGACTTTCGCGCAGGATCCGAGAATACTGAGTGAACTCGCTGGATGCCCCGCGTGCTCAGCCAATCACGATGACGATCACACTGCCGCAAGACGAGCCAGGAGTGAAGGTGACCTGTACGACTTGGTCCATCGGAAATCGTGTGCGCTGGTCGCCACAGAAAGTCAGCGTTTTGGCCGCTGCACTCTGCATCAGCGTCACAACGGTGATGGAGGTACCCCCATCGGTGGAGCTGAACTGCACGATGCTTACGATTCCAGCGGCGGTCTCTGTTCCAGAATTTAGGGCGCCCCGGATGAATACGTCGCCGCAGGAGGAAGACAACATCAGGAGAACGAATACCAACAGAATGCTCAGGAGGCGTTTCACAGATCACCTCCGCGGGGAACCACGCGGACGGCTTCCGAAGATGCCCCCAGTCTACACCGCCGGACGCAGTCCCGCTCCTCGCGCTGCTTGGAGCGCGGTGTCTACCGCCCGGAACTCTGGCTTTTTCGAAGCAGCAGGACAAATTCCTCCTGGGTCAAAATGCGGCGTCGTTCAAAGTGTTCGACCGCCGCCTGCAAGGCCGCTGCGGGATCTACAATCAAGGGGAGCGAAGGCCTGGCAGAGGTTTGGCTTGCCGGCTGGGCTGTCGCTTTACCAGTCGCCGAAATGCCGAGGTGGGCCGCCGGCAGCAGAGAACGGACCATTTCCCGCAGCCGGGCGTCGCTTTCGTCCGAGACATCCCGGAACGCGACTCCGATTCCGAGAAATGGGTGGCCGACCCGCACTTCGCCCTTCACATCCACGTGCAGGCCATTCAGTCCCAAACCCAGATTGACCACGGCGCCCACGGGATAAGTGGCTGTCATCTTGATGTGGCAGCCATGCATGCTCAGGTCGGTGAACGTTCCCCAGGTGCGCACGTCCGACCCTTCCACCCGAAATTCTGCGCTGCCCTGACACTTGTAGCGCGGGCTCAGACGCCGCTCGCTCGACCCGGCTGCTTTCTTATCTTGTTTCAGCCGACGAAGGTAATCTGCGTCACTCTCGAAACGCACGCAACGACCCGCCGGAGAGACCGTCCCCTGCAACGTTTTTATCGGGACTCCGTGCCCTCCGGCATCGTTATCAAGGTAGATTTCCGCGGATGGAACGGATTGGGGTTCCTGCTATGGGAACAAATTCAAGAATGGGAAACCGACACCGCCTCCGCGGCCTTGCGGATTTCCTGCCACAACTGCTCGCGCCCCACGCCGGTCTTGGCCGAAAAGGGCACGACGCGAGCTCCGGGATATTTCTCTTGAAACACCCTTAGGGCACTCCCCAGTTGATTGCCAGACAGACGATCACTTTTGGTGGCTACGATGACAAACGGACGTCCGGTTGCCGTCAGGAATTCCAGCAGTTGCTGGTCGCTTTCTTGCGGCGGAATGTTGGAATCCACCAGCGCCAGGCAAAGCGCGAGCGTCACACGTTCCTTGAGATAGGGATCTACAAAGCTTGGCCATTGTCCGGAAATTTCCCGTGAGATCTTGGCGTACCCATAGCCCGGCAGGTCCGTGAAGATCAATTCCGGCTTCGGCTTGCCCGCGATTCGCAATTCGAAGAAATTGATGGCCCGGGTGCGTCCCGGTGTGGAGCTGGTGCGCGCCAGTTTTGTCCCCACCAGGGAGTTGATCACGCTCGATTTGCCCACATTCGACCGGCCCAGGAAGGCGATCTCCGGCAGGCCGGCAGCGGGGAAGTGCCTGGCATCGCTGGCCGAAAGCACGAACTTGGAAAGGATTCGCACCCTGTAGTTTCCAATTTCCAATGGAAAGTTGCAAGCCGCGAAGCGATGAAGAGATGAAGAGAAGAGGCAGAGGGAAGATCCCCCAAACGATCTCCCCCAAAGGTCTCAGGTCCAAGATCTCAGTTTTCAGGTCTTAACCTCAAAACGAGAATTGACGCCCGAAAAAACCTGACACCTCAGACCCAAGACCTAACAGCCGCTACTCCAGTCCCAGCGGATGCTTATCGTCGTGAACCTCCGCTTCTTTGACCGGCTTGTATCTGTGCCAGAGATACAGGATGCCAGCAACCGCCAGTCCCAGCAGAACGCTCACCGCGAAAAACAAACGATAGGCAGGTAGTCCAATCAACAAGACGGCGACGACAGCCACTGCCGCAATCAATCCCGACCGTCCCGGAAACAATCCGCCAAGGCGGAAATTCTCGGAAGCCATCCCAAACTCCTGCCTATATTCTAGCGCCCAGAAAGGCGTGCTAAACCCCTGAAAATTGAAAAGGCCCACCAAAGGCGAGCCTTCCTAAGACCTCGTAGACCTGACACCTAAGAGCTTGAGACCCGAAACCTGCTATTGATGCGTCGCCGGACCCTCCGCAGGCTGCGGAGCAAGCGGGGTGATCGCCGGAGCGGTCTCTTCCAGAATCTGCGGCAGGGGCCCTTCCAGCGCAATCTTCAACACCTGGTCCATGGTGTCGACGAAGTGCAGCTTCATCTCGTTGCGCAGGTTTTCCGGTACCTCCGCCAGGTCTTTCTCGTTGTCCTTGGGCAGAATCACCTCGAACAGTCCCGCGCGATGGGCCGCCAGCAATTTCTCCTTCAGTCCGCCGATAGGCAGTACCTTGCCACGCAGCGTAATTTCGCCCGTCATCGCGATATCCCGCCGCACCGGAATTTTGCTGAGCGCGCTGGCAATCGCAGTCGCGATGGTGATGCCCGCCGACGGTCCATCCTTGGGAATAGCGCCCTCGGGCACGTGCACGTGGATATCAAGATTGCGATAGAAATCGCGCGCCATACCCAATCCTCCGGCCCGCGAGCGTACATACGACATAGCCGCCTGCGCCGACTCCTGCATGACGTCGCCCAGCTTCCCGGTCAAAGTCAGTTTGCCTTTGCCGTCGACGACAGTCACTTCCGTGCTCAGGATCGAGCCGCCAACTTCCGTCCAGGCCAGCCCTGTAACCAGGCCGACTTCGCTCTTCTCGTTGGCCAGTGTGTCGCGGAATTTGATTACGCCCAGGAACTCGCCAACATTCTCCCCCGTGATGGCAATCTTGTAGTCAGGTCCTTCCTTGACCACTTTGCGCGCGACCTTGCGGCATACATTGCCGATCTCGCGTTCCAGGTTGCGTACGCCAGCCTCCCGCGTGTAGGACCGAATGATCCCCGTGATGGCATCGTCGGTGAACTTGATGTTCTTGTCAGTCAAACCAGCCTGGGCGAGCTGCTTCTTCACCAGAAACTGCTTCGCGATCTCGACCTTCTCCGGTTCGGTGTACCCATGCAGTCGCAGTACTTCCATGCGGTCCTGCAGGGCCGGAGGAATGGTGTGCATCACGTTGGCAGTCGCCACGAAGAATACTTGCGACAAGTCGTATTCGACGTCGAGGTAGTGATCCACGAACATGAAGTTCTGCTCGGGATCGAGCACTTCCAGCAGAGCCGCTGACGGATCGCCGCGGAAATCCATCGACATCTTGTCGACTTCATCCAGCATGAAGACCGGGTTCTTCGTCCCCGCTTTCTTCATCATCTGGATAATCTGTCCCGGCAAGGCACCAATGTAAGTGCGACGATGACCGCGAATTTCGGCCTCGTCCCGTACGCCGCCCAGCGACATGCGGACGAACTTGCGCCCGGTAGCCTTGGCAATCGACATCCCCAGCGAAGTCTTGCCCACGCCGGGAGGTCCGACAAAGCACAGAATCGATCCCTTGGGGTTCTTTACCAGCTGCCGTACGGCCAGGAACTCAAGGATGCGTTCCTTGATCTTCTCCAACCCATAGTGATCTTCGTTCAGAACTTTTTCTGCCCGCGAGATGTTGCGGATTTCCTTGGAACGCTTCTTCCATGGCACTGCCAGCAGCCAGTCCAGATAGTTGCGCGAGACCGTCGACTCCGCTGACATCGGCGGCATGGCCTCGAGCTTCTTGAGCTCTTGGATTGCCTTGTCCTTCACTTCCTTCGGCATCCCGGCGGCTTCGATCTTCTTCTTCAGTTCGTCGAATTCGCTCTTCTCGCCCCGCCCCAGCTCCTTCTGGATCGCCTTGATCTTCTCGTTGAGGTAATACTCTTTCTGGGCCCGCTCCATCTGCCGCTTCACGCGCGACTGGATGGTGCGGTCCATGTTCAGTTTTTCGATCTCGATGTCGAGCACGTCGGCGATGCGCGTCAGCCGCTCGGCCGGATCGAAGATCTCGAGCAATTCCTGCTTCTCTTCAATGGAAAGCTGCAGATTGGCGGCGATGGTGTCGGTTAGCTTGGCGGGATCTTCCATCCGCACGGCCGCGATCATGGTCTCGTAATTCAGCGACTGGCAAAGCTTCACGTACTGCTCAAACAATCCCGTGACCCGCTGCATTCCTGCTTCGATCTGCGGATTGGTCTCGGTCACGTAGCGCGCCACCCGCACCGAAGCCTGCATATAGCCGTCGGTGTCGGTAACCTGCAGGATCTTGCCGCGCTCAATGCCTTCGACGAGCACCTTGATGTTCCCGTCGGGCAGCTTCAGGCTCTGCACGATATTGACGATCGTGCCCACCTGGTAAATCTCGTTGGCCTTGGGTTCGTCGATGGAGGCGTCGTGTTGCGTGGCGAGAAATATTTTCTTATCGGCCGCCAGGGCTTCTTCCAGCGCGTGCACGCTCGACTCCCGACCCACCACGAATGGGGTCATCATGTACGGGAAAATCACGACATCCCGGATGGGCATCATCGGGTGTTTTTTGGTTTCAAATTTTTCCTTGGGCTGGGTCACTCTGTCTCCAAATTTCTATACATCCCTGGGTTCCTGTAGCGCTGGCGTCTCGCCGGCTGTCCTGTGGGCGTCCTCGCCCATAGAACGTAAAACTATCCCGCCTTGTCCATCATGGCCAGTGAAACCGCCCGCTTCTCCACCATTTCGCGGGTCACTTCGAATTCTTTCACCTTCTTCTGGCTAGGTAAATGGTACATGAGGTCCAGCATCAATTCTTCCAGAATCATGCGCAAACCGCGGGCTCCGACCTTGCGCGCCATGGCCTGACGGGCAATGGCCCGGGTGGCCTCGTCGCTGAATTTCAGACGGACATTCTCAAATTCGAATAACCGCTGGTATTGCTTGATGATGGCGTTCTTCGGCCGGGTCAGGATCTCGATCAGCGCGAATTCATCCAGATCCTCAAGCACGCCTACCACCGGCAGTCGCCCTACGAACTCAGGGATCAGCCCGAACTTGATCAGATCCTCCGGTTGTACGTCGCTCAACAACTGGTAGTTGCGCTTGCTGGCGTTTACGCCGTCCTCGGCCTCGACCTCTTCGCCGGCGCGGAATCCCAGCGACTTCTTGCCCACCCGCCGGGAAATGATCTTCTCCAAGCCCACAAACGCACCGCCGCAAATGAACAGGATGTTGGTGGTATCGACGGGTGTGAACTCCTGGTGCGGATGTTTGCGTCCACCTTGGGGCGGAACGTTGGCAATGGTCCCTTCCAGAATCTTCAGTAGAGCCTGCTGCACTCCCTCGCCCGAAACATCCCGCGTAATCGAAGGGTTCTCGTCCTTGCGCCCGATCTTGTCGACCTCATCGATATAGATGATGCCGGTCTGGGTGCGTCCCACATCCCCTTCCGCCGCCTGCAGCAGCTTCAGGATGATGTTTTCGACGTCCTCGCCCACATATCCGGCTTCGGTCAGCGTGGTCGCATCCACGATCGCAAACGGCACATCCAGCATGCGCGCCAGCGTTTGCGCCAGCAGCGTCTTGCCCGTCCCCGTCGGACCGATCAACATGATGTTGGACTTGGTCAGCTCCACCCCATCGCCGCTCTTCTGGCGATTCATGAAGATGCGCTTGTAGTGGTTGTAGACCGCTACGGCAAGCTTCTTTTTGGTCTGCTCCTGCCCGATGACGTACTCGTCCAGGAACGTCTTCACCTCTTGGGGCTTGGGGAGCTGGTTGGGAGTAGAGGTCTCCGGGGTCGCCGTGCGGTCGTCTTCCAGGATGGAATTGCAGACCGCAACGCACTCGTCACAAATGTAGGCCCTGGGATAATCGCTGGGGGACGAGATCAGTTTCGCCACCGCGTCCTGCGATTTATGGCAGAACGAACAGCGTAAGATTTCTTCAGTGCCCGACCGGTTTTTCACTCGGCTTTACTCCTTCACGTATATCAGGTCTGGGCTCGCTCCGAGGCTCCTTTCGCCCGGTCGGCAAGCCAGTCCATTCCTCGCCGAGACCTCCCAACAAAGTTGATCGGCGAACGCCGATCATACCTCTACTTCGTCTTATAGATGATATCGTCGATGATTCCGTATTCCTTAGCCTGCTGCGCGTTCATGATGAAGTCGCGCTCTACATCCTTTTCTACCTTGTCCAGCTTCTGCCCGCTATGTTTCGAAAGTAACTGGTTGGTGATTTCCCGCATACGCAGGATCTCCCGGGCATGAATATCGATGTCGGTGGCCTGACCCGACAACCCGCCCATGGAGGGCTGGTGAATCAAAATGCGGGAGTTCGGCAACGCCAGTCGTTTCTTGGCTTCGCCCGCAGCCAGCAGTAGCGCCGCCATCGACGCCGCCTGCCCGATGCAAATGGTGGTCACGTCATTCTTCACATACTGCATCGTGTCGTAAATCGCCATGCCGGCCGTGATCGAGCCGCCCGGAGAATTGATGTACAGCTGAATATCTTTCTCCGGGTCCTCCTGCGCCAAAAAGAGCATCTGCGCTATGACCAGGTTCGCGATGTTGTCGTCGATCGGCGTCCCGATAAAAATGATGTTGTCGCGCAGCAGGCGCGAGTAAATGTCGTAGGCGCGCTCTCCTCGCCCGGTTTGCTCGATCACCATCGGCACCAGCATCATTCGTGGATCGTTCAAGTTCACCTGCCACACTCCTGCTCTGACTACCGTTTTCACCTGCGGGGAGGATCGAAAGTGGTCCGCCGCTACGCGGACTGGTGATACAAAAAGTTGAGGGTCTTCTCGTTGCGGATTCTGTTTCTAATCCTATCGAGCGCCCCATCGCGTGTCAAACGTCCCCGCACAGCCTCCGAAGTCTGTTTCGTCTGCGTGGCGAGCGCCTCGATCTCATGGTCGATTTCCTCATCCCCCACCTCGATCTTCTCGAGATCGGCAATCTTGTCGAGCAGCAACGACGCCTTCACTTCCTGGACCGCCTGGTCGCGCTGCCCCGCACGCAGACGATTCAAGTCCATCTTCTTCATGTCCTCGGGTCGCATTCCCTGCGCCGCCAGCGCCCGTAGTCCGCGCTCCAGCCGAACATCAATCTGGCGGTCAACCATCGCTTCCGGAACGTCGAAATCATTCCGCTTCACCAACTCCGCGACCAACTTGTCCTTGGCCTCATGTTCCGCGGTGTGCTTGCGATCCGCTTCGATGTTCTCGCGGATACGCTTCTTCAACTCCTCCATGTTCGAAAATTCACCCAACTGCTTGGCGAACTCGTCATTCAGCTCAGGCAGAGCCTTCTGCTTCAGGGACAGCACTTTCACGGTGTAGTCGAAGGTTTGACCCGCAAGCCGCTTATCGGACGAGTCTTCCGGATACTTCACCTCGAAGCTCCGTTCGTCCCCCGCGGAAGTCCCGCGCAGATGCTCGCTGAACTCCGGCATGGTGTTTTTGCCGCCCATTTCGACCAGCACGTCATCCATGTGCACCGGCTGGCCTTCGCCTGACTTCGGTTTACCGTCGAGCGAGACTTGGGCGAAATCCCCTTCGCCCAGCGGCCGGCCCTCGATCGCAGTAAACGTAGCGTGCTGCTCGCGCAGATCGCTCACCGCCTGTTCCACTTCCTCATCGGTGACGGAAATCTCCGGCTTGTCGGCCCGCAGTTCCTTGTAGTTTTCGACTTTAACTTCCGGCAGGATCTCAAAGCTCGCTTTGAAGCGCAGTGGTTCGCCATCATGGATATGCAGGTCCGTAACCCGGGGCTGCGACACCGGGATCAGCCCCCGCTTGTCCGCTTCCTGGCGGAAATAGCGGGGCACCAGCGCTTCGACCACGTCGGTCTTAATGTCTTCGGCGAAGCGTTGCCGGATGATTGACGCGGGCACGTGCCCTTTGCGGAAGCCGGGCAGACGCGCCAGTTTCTGATACTTCTGAATCAGCGCTTCGGTCTCGCGCGTGACTTCGTTCGCCGGGATCTCAACCGCAATCTCCCGTTTGGTACTTTCTTTCGTCTCAGTGGGGGTCACTGTATGCCTTTCGAAACTCAGCTTTGGAGGGGATCCCCTTCAGGCAGGAGGCGGGGTATGAACCGCCCCGCACTGCAAGGGTTCAGTGTAAAGAGTGGGAGAGAGAAGCGTCAAACGCGAAAGGTCGATGCTGCCCGCGTTTTTGGGCCCTCTGTGCGGAAAGCGAAATGCATTTTTGCGATGGACACCGGCTTTCTGATCTTCATAAAGCTCCGCAGCGCGCTATCTGCGTGGCTTACCGCGTGTACTGCCTTTACAATGCCCAAACGGACCTGAGAGTGAACAACACACAACGACTACCCAATAGAAGCGCACCACTCAAACCAACTGTGGAACGATTGCCCCAATGGCTCACCAGCCTGAACCGTGAGGTGATTACCTGCACCCGCTGCCCGCGATTGGTCGCTTATCGAGAGCAGATCGCCCGTGACAAACGCCGTGCCTATCGCGACTGGGACTATTGGGGCAAGCCCGTCCCAGGTTTTGGCGACCCCGACGCCCGCGTTCTGATCATGGGTCTAGCTCCCGGCGCTCACGGTTCGAACCGCACGGGGCGACCTTTTACCGGCGATGCCTCCGGCAACTTCATGTATCCAGTTCTTCACGAGACCGGCTTCGCCAACCAACCCACGGCCACCGACCGCCACGATCGACTCAAACTCCGTGACCTCTATATCACCGCCGCCGCACGCTGCGCGCCCCCCGACAACAAACCTCTGCCGGAAGAACTGGCCAACTGCGCTCCTTTTCTGGATCGAGAGATCGAGGGTCTAAAGAAGTTGAAAGTTGTGGTTGCCCTGGGAAAGATCGGCTTCGATGCCTATCTGAACTACCTGAAGCGTCGCGGTTTGCTCGTGAGCAAAGCGCTCTACGAATTCGCGCACGGCGCGAAATACGAAATGCCCGACGGCATGATGTTGCTAGCCTCCTATCACCCCTCGAACCAGAACACGCAAACGGGCAAGCTGACCCGCAAAATGTTCGTGGGAATCTTCAGGGAAGCAGCCCGGCTTGCCAATAGATGAGAGGCGGCGGCCGCCCTGAACCGCGGTCCCTGGTGCGACCTCTCAGGGACAGCCGAGGGTCGCCAACCACCCTCGCCTGGACCGCGCGGCCCCGCCAAAACAACCCTGACGCGGCCCCACAAAGCACTCGAATCGTCAGCAGCAAAGCCTACGAGCAGCAGCCGGCGACCAAAAGCCGACGACCGACGACAAAACGCTAGCGAGCAACGGCCAACAGCCAACGACTAGCCTACAAACACCGGTTCCAGGTCCAACCGGATTCCCCACAACTCCTCGACCCGTCCCTGAATTTCATCTCTGAAAGCCATTATCTCCGCCGCTGTCGCGTTCCCCCGATTCACGATCGCGAGCGCGTGCTTGCGAGAGATCCCCACACGACCTTGTCCGTATCCCTTGGAGAATCCCGAATGCTCGACTAGCCATGCCGCAGAGACTTTCTTCCGTGCATCCAGCGCAGGGTAGCTGGGAATCTCCAGACTCCGCGCCTCAGCCCGACGCTTGAGTTCTTCAAACTGCTCCGCCGAAAGCGCCGGATTCTTGAAAAACGATCCCGCGCTGCGCGAGTCCTCGTCGCCGGGCGTAATCAGCATCGCCTTGCTGGTCCGAATCTGACGTACTGCGTCCCGCGTATCCGCCAGCGTCGGCTTGCGCTCCCAATTCGCAAAATAATTTTGCAGGTCCGCATATGCGATGCGCGGCTCCCAGCCGTGCTTCAAGGCATAAGTAACGCGCAAAATAACGTATCGCCCACGCTCGCTGGTGTTGAAAATGCTCGTCCGGTAGCCAAATCCACAATCTTCCTTTTCGAACTCCTGTTCTTCACCGCTCTTGAGATCGAAGGCCACCAGCGACTCGATCGTCTCCGCAACTTCTTGCCCGTAGGCTCCCACATTCTGCACCGGCGTCCCGCCCACGCTGCCCGGAATGCCACTCAAACATTCCACGCCCCCGCAATTGTGCATCACGGCGGCCGCCACAAACCCATCCCACTCCTCGCCTGCGCCCGCGTCGAAGTAAGCGGTGCCGTGCCCGTGTCGATGGTTGATTCCAGGGATCCCCACTTTCAAAACCAAACCTGGCCACCCGCGGTCGGAAACAATCAGGTTGCTCCCTCCTCCCAGCACGAACAGCGGCAACTTGTGCGCATCCGCATACCGGGCAGCTTCGCGCACCTCGTCCGTGGCCGTTGCCTCCACAAAATAGCGTGCGGGCCCACCCACCCCCATCGTCGTCAGCGGCGCCAGCCCCACATTTTCCTGAATCAGCATTGAAGTTCGTCCAGACTACACGAGCAAGGACGTGACTGGCTGCTCTTGCCGCTACAGCTAAGTCGCTCGGTGGTACACAGGGGGGTTCCCCGCATCGAGCCCGCACTCCTCATCATCCAATCCTGCATTACAATCATCAAAGCCCAAAGGAGCCGCAATGTATCCGGAACTCATGCTCATCCCCATGCGGGAAGAACTGACCAAGGTAGGTGTGCAGGAACTGCGCACTGCCGACGAAGTCGACCGCGTGCTCACCACTCAGGCCGGCACCACCATGATTGTGGTCAATTCCGTCTGCGGATGCGCCGCTGGCCGCATGCGCCCCGCGGTACGCGCTGCTTTGCAGCACCCCACCCGCCCCGACCACATCTACTCGGTGTTCGCCGGCCAGGACAAAGAAGCCACCGAGCGCGCCCGCTCCTACTTCCCCGGATATCCGCCGTCCTCGCCATCGATCGCCATCCTCCGCGATGGCCAGCTCCTCTACATGCTCGAGCGCAGGCAGATCGAAACCCGGGAAGCCCCCGCGATCGCCGCCGACCTGGTGGCGGCCTTCGATCAATTCTGCGAAAAGCGGACGGCCTCCACCCGATAAGGTGCTGCCCCGCAAATTCGCACACAAACCTGTCATCCCGAGCGAAGATGGAGGCGCGGTCGCCCGCCGAAGCCAGTCGAGGGATCTTGTGTTCCCCTTGGCTTCTCCACCGCTTCCGGCTGAGATACTCAAAGAACTTTGGGGACACACACCATCTCCCGGGCGCGAGCACCCGCGCCACACCGAATCAGATTGTCTCGAGCGGTCTGGCGATGGGACCGCGGTACCCGCGTCCTCGCTTTCCGCCGGCCCATGTTCTAATGCCCACCCGAGGAATCCCATGATTCGTATCGCCGCATTCACCTGTCTCGTTTCAACGACCGCCCTATTCGCCGCCGACGCCTGGCGCGCTCCCTCTCAGCCACAGGTCGATGCTCTCTATCCGCAGATAAGGGCGCTTTACGAAGACCTCCACCGCCATCCCGAACTCTCGCTACACGAGGAGAAGACCGCCGCCAGAATGGCGGATCAACTCCGCCAACTCGGTTTTCAGGTCACGACCAACGTCGGCGGGACGGGCGTAGTGGGCGTTCTCAAGAACGGCTCCGGTCCCACCGTGATGGTTCGCGCCGAATTGGACGCGTTACCCGTTCTCGAAAAAACGGGAGTCGCTTACGCCAGCCATGTCACCACCCAAAACGATCAGGGAATCGAAGTCCCGGTGATGCATGCCTGCGGACACGACCTGCACATGTCCGTGGCGATTGGGACCGCATCGCTGCTGGCGCAGAATAAAGATCGCTGGCACGGCACCTTCATCTTCGTCGGCCAGCCCGCCGAAGAACGCATCGTGGGCGCCACTGCCATGCTGAAAGACGGTCTGTACACGCGCTTTCCCAAGCCCGACGTGGTCTTTGCCATCCACGATTCGGCCCTGCAGCCGGCGGGCAAAGTCGCCTTCACGCCTGGATATGCCGCCTCGAACGCCGACTCGGTCGACGTCACCATCTTCGGAAAAGGTGGCCACGGTTCTGCGCCCCAGTTGACGATCGACCCGATCGTGATCGCTGCTCGCACGATTCTCAGCTGGCAGACCATCGTTTCCCGCGAAATCAGTCCCCAGGATCCCGCGGTCGTCACCGTAGGCACAATCCACGGCGGCACCAAGAACAACATCATCCCCGACGACGTGAAACTTCAGCTGACAGTTCGTTCCTACAAAGATGAAGTACGCAAGCACCTGCTCAGCGCGATCAAACGCATTGCCGACGCTGAAGCCGCCGCCGCCGGCGCCGAGAAGAAACCGGCCGTCGAGGTGGTCGAGTCTGTGAACGCTGTCTACAACGACCCCGCGCTCACCCAACGTCTGGTCGCCGCGCTCGAACCCGTCCTCGGCAAAAGTAACGTGGTTCAGGCTCCACCCATCATGGCCAGTGACGATTTTGCCGAGTACGCCCGGGCGGGCGTTCCCTCGGTCATGCTGAACCTGGGCGCCGTCAACCCGGCCCGCTTCGAGGCTGCCCACAAAGGCGGAGAGATTCTCCCTGGACTCCATTCCTCCGGCTTCGTCCCCGATCCCGAACTCAGTCTGAAAACCGGCATCCTGGTGGAAACCTCCGCCGTCCTGGAATTGCTAGCGAAGTGATCTCGCAGGAGATGACCTTTGCGACAAGGAACTTCTGGCTAGTTTTGGGGAAGGGATTTTAGATCCGCTTCGACCCACTCGCGCCGGGCGATCTCCGACATCACGCGCTCCCGCGTGTAGTACTCGAAGAGAATGTCTTTTGTGCCGTATCGAGCGATCACTTCGTTCACACTCTCTGCCATCGACGGGTCCTGCGGGACTGCGGTCAGATACCTCGAAATCAACTCCATCCAGAAACGTGTAATGGTCTCGTGGTATCCCTGTTTGCCATGGTGTGCGATGAAGCGCTGAAGGCCCATGCGCATGCGTGCCAGAGCTTCGTCAAAGGCAAACCTTGTCAGATAACAGGTGGCGACAGTTAAGTGCCTGGCATGAGTAAACTCCTCTAATTTAAAGCTACATCGCTCGAATTGCTCAACGATTGCTTGAAGATCGGGTTCGGCTTGGTGGAGAACTTCCATGACACGCTCCTTCGGGCAAAAAAAATCGCCCGCACGCAAGCTGCGCACGGGCCTTTGTTTTCTACTCTCTTCAGATTAAGTCAAAGCCACTTTCACGTCCACTGCTTTCGGAAATTCACGAGTGAATGGGTTGCCTTTCGAACAGTACCATTCCAAGGCACAGAACAAGTTTTTAAAGAGCTAGTAGCCAGAAGCCAGAAGCCAGTCTACTTCCGCACCGGCCCGGTCAGCAGAAACGACTTCACCACAATGTTGTTCGGCTGCTGACCCACCGGGATCATCGTCAGCAGGGAATACTCGGTCGGCTCCAGCTTGCGCGGTTTTCGCTTCTGGATCACGGTCACATCGCCCGATTGAGAATCGAGCACGAGCAGGTAATTCTGATTCTGCGTGAGAGCGAGTCCATCCGGCTGGCTCCCCACTGGAAACGTCGCCACGATCTTGCCGTAATCGATGTCGTACACCGCCACACTGTTCGAGCCAAAGTTGCTCACGTAAAGCCGGGAGTTGTCTGCGGACACAATCCCGCGCACCGGCTTCGTTCCGATCAGGTAGCTTCCTCCCACTTCATTGTTCGTAGTCTCAATAATAGAAACACTGTCCGACCCAAAATTCGACACGATCAGCTCGCCCCCGTCCGGCTTCAGAGTCAGATGAACCGGCGTCCGGCCTACGTCGAGCAGCGCCAGCACCTTGTCCTTCTTCAGATCTACCGAGGCCACCTGCCCCGATCCCGTGCAAGCCACGAATGCCTTGTTCGAGTCCGGCATGATGGCGATGTCTTCTGGCTGCTGACAGACCGGCAAGGTTGCCCGCACCACCAGCTTGCCTGTATCGATGATCGATAGCGTGTTATCGCTGCGGTTACTCACGACTGCCGTTGCCCCGTCCGGCGAAACTCGCGCCAGGCCCGGAGCCGCACCCACGCGAATCGTCCCGATGACGACACGTTTCTCTAAGTCGATCACTGATACGTTGGCCGACCCCGAATTGGCCACATACCCCCGCTTTCCATCTTCGGACACGTCGATGAAATACGGCTTGCCGTGAACGCCAATCGTGGCAGCAACGCGGTTTCGCTCCGCATCGATGACCGTCACGTTGCTCGAGTCGGTGTTGACCACATAGATCTCATTCTTCTGGCGATTGGCGGCAACTCCAGTTGGTTCGATCCCCACCGGAATGGTTTTGGCCGGCTGAAATCGAAGCAGGTCGATCACCGTGACCGTGTTGCTCTTGCCGTTGGTGACATAGGCGTACTCGCGGTAGGCCGGACCGTAGTTCGGGAACGCGCTTTCGCGGAAATACCACCAGCCCAGCGCCAGGGCTACCGGCAACACAACTGCGATGAGGAGGATTTTTCTCAACGGAGTGAAGGGTCCTGGAGTGGAAGATTACGACACGGTCGAGCGCGTGATCAATAAAGGTGAAAAGTGGTATCCACCGAGATCAAGACCGGAACAGGAAGACCGTCTTTCGTCCCTGGTTCGAATCGCCACGCCCTCACAGCTTTTATTGCCTTTTCATCCAATCCGCTGCCGGCAGCCTTTAGAACGCAAACATCCGAAGGCAAACCGTCCGTGCCTACAATCAGTCTAAGGCTAACCGCGCCCTGGCGCTTCTTCTTGCGAGCTTCTTCTGAATATTCGGGGTCCGGTTGGGAGAGGACTCGAGGCGATTGGACGGGGCCGCCCACTCGGTACACACCCTTTGGAGTTTCTGCACAAAATGGACGATGCTCATTGGGTTCGCGGCTATATTCGAAATAGAAACGCAACTTCAGCGATTTGCTTGGAAAGTTCGGAATTTGAGATGGAAAGGGCGAGGTTCCTTGGATTGCGTTCCACGCAGCAGTGTCCAGAGATCTATCTCCAGACGCCTTTTCCAGCCTCATCTTGTCTAGCGCTCCACCTTCCCGAAGAACGAAATCGATGACCGTCGTCCTAGGTTTCTCCGGGGATTTTGAGGACCTGAGGATGGTCGAATACCACTTCTCTCGAACAGCTTCCAGAAGCTGGTCCCCATAGGTTCCCAGTTCGATGCCTGAGCGGTCGTCGAGGACCTCGTAGCCACAGGCGTTCCGACCGCTGCCGCTCGTATCGAGCGGTTCGCTCTTAGCGTTTCGATCGTCCTGCGGCGGAGAGTCGTTCTGTCCGAACAGAGGTATACACCAGAGGAGTAAGGTCCAAACCAGACGCTTCGTGGACATCTCTTACCTCAAGGTTGCCATGCGCGTATCGGGCGGTGCTTCCACCGAACTCGAGAGCGAAGCGACTGTACCAATCGGCACGATCTCTCGCCCCACCACCGCTGCTATCTGCCGCACTTGGACCATCAGCTCATCAAACTGCTCTGGATACAGCGACTGCATCCCGTCCGACAGCGCCTTGTCCGGCTGATTGTGGACTTCCACAATTAGTCCATCCGCGCCCACCGCCACCGAAGCTCGCGACAGAGGAGTGACCTTGTTGCGCTTGCCCGTCCCATGGCTCGGATCCACCACGATCGGCAGATGACTCAGCCGCTGTACAGCCGGAACGATGCTCAAGTCCAGCGTGTTCCGGGTATGATCCGCAAACGTCCGCACGCCGCGCTCGCAGAGTACAACGTTGTAGTTGCCCTCACTCATGACGTACTCGGCTGCCATGAAGAACTCTTCCAGCGTCGCTGACAGCCCGCGCTTCACCATCACCGGCTTCTTCGCCCGCCCCACCCGCTTCAGCAGGGAAAAGTTCTGCATGTTGCGCGCCCCGATCTGAATCACGTCCGCGTACTCCTCCACCAGCGCCAGCGACTCGTTATCGATTGCTTCAGTGATGATCTTCATCCCAAACTGCTCGCGGATCTCGGCCATGATCCGCAGCCCGTCTTCGGCGAGTCCCTGAAAAGAGTAAGGCGAAGTGCGCGGCTTGTAGGCTCCGCCGCGAAAAAACTGAGCGCCGGCGCGATGCACGCGCTCCGCTACAGCGAATGCCTGTTCGCGGCTCTCAATCGCGCAAGGCCCGGCGATAATGGCGAGATTCTTCCCCCCAATGGTGGCCTGCGTTCCGGCAAACTTGATGACGGTGTTCTCTTCCTTGACGTCGCGGCTGACCAGTTTGTAAGGCTTGCTGACCCGAATGACTTCCTGCACGCCGGCCATCTCGTCGAGCGTGCCCTGTTCGATCTCTGCCTGGTTCCCCGTGATGCCAATGGCCGTGCGAGTGGCTCCGGGCATGGCATGCGCTCGATAGCCCAACGACTCGATCTTCTGACAAACGGCGCGCACCTGTTCTTCCGTGGCGTGCGCCTGCATAACAACCAGCATAATTCCACCTCGAAACCCTGAGTTTATCGCAACTCCTGTGGCGCCGACACTCCCCTCCGCGAACCAGCCAGGCTCGCTATACTGCCCACATGGCCCGCTCCATGGCCCAGGAACAGGACATCCTCCGTCACCCGCCGCCGAAACGTCCGCCTGACCGCACTTCTCGCCGCATCGGCATTCATACCTCGATTGCAGGAGGAGTTCAGAACGCGGCGGAACGGGCCTATCGACTAGGCTGCGACGCCTTCCAGATCTTCTCTAGCAGTCCCCGCCAATGGGCTCCCTACGACCTCAGCCGTCCTCAGCGCGACCAGCTGCGGCAGTTACGGGAGAAATACGATCTCAAGCCGCTGGTCATTCACACCAACTACCTGGTGAACCTGGCTGCTACCAATGAGCTGTTTCTGAAAAAGTCCGTCGAAGCTTTCCGCGGAGAGGTGGAGCGTGCTCTAGCTCTGTGCGCAGAATACCTGGTTCTGCACCCTGGATCTTTTCGTGGCGCGAATCGCGGAGAGGGCTTGCTGCGCACAGCCGGTGCCATCGCCGCCGCCACGACGCAATTGGATCTCGCCCGGGCCGGCCTGACCATACTGATTGAAAACACCGCCGGCGCCGAATACTCGCTGGGCGGGAGTTTCGAACAAGTGGCCGAAGTGATCGAGCGCCTCCGCGACATAGTTCCGATCGCAGCCTGCATTGACACTTGCCACACCCACGTCGCCGGATACGACATCGTGAGCGAGCAAGGCTTGGCCCAGACTCTGAGAATTCTGGACCAGACCATCGGTCTGAAGAATGTTCCCGTCTGGCACTGCAACGATGCGAAAGCGGAGCGCGGCTCGAAGCTAGATCGCCACGACCATGTGGGCAAGGGCAAGATCGGCGAGGCAGCTTTTCGCCGCTTGCTGAACGACCCACGCACCGCCCACGCCGCTTTCATCGCGGAAACCCCGATCGACAAGCCCGGAGACGATCGCCGAAACGTGCAGGCTCTCAAGCGTCTGGTGAAACAGGTAACCCCTTCTTGATTTCGCGGAATCCCGTCCTTAGCATTAAAATTAGTGTTCAGGTTGCTGTCGTATGATCCGGAGGTTACCGTACGGCAAGAAAAGACGCAGTATTGTTGGTTAGTCGTGCCCAGGCGCTGTACCTGATGTGTTGGGGCCTTCAGTGAAGTAACCTACGTGCCATCGTCACTATTCTCGCTTTCTCACCACATGAGCCAGCATAGTGTGCTTGCCACGGGAGGACTAGTTCACCGATCTCGACGTCTTCAGCCTCGCGCTACGTGCCTTCCGGATCGTCACGCTCTTCTGCATTGCCGCAGGGCTCTACACCCGTGGAGCGCCCCAGCGTACTTCTGGCCCGAATCGAAGGAGTAACGCCGTCCCGTTGGCTGTTGCGACGGCATCTCGCCCTCGCTCGGGACAAAATCTGGTGAGGTCCCAACAGTGGGACCCGCAAGAGATTCGGCAGACTTCTCGGCGTATGCAGCGCACCGTGCACTCCATCGTATCGCCCTTCGTTGCCACGCCACGGTCCGATGTAAAATACAGGATTACTCTTAGCCCGACGCTGTCTCTATGCCGCCTGAAGATAAAGTAATCCCGGTCCGCGACGAACGTTACGACGCGAAGAGCGTCGAGACCAAGTGGTTCGATCGCTGGCAGCAGGACTCCGCGCTCTACGCCGCCGAGCCTAACTCCACCAAGCCGAAATACTACGTGCTCGAAATGCTGCCTTATCCCTCGGGCGCATTGCACATGGGTCACGTGCGCAACTACGCCATCGGCGATGCCCTGGCGCGCTACATGTGGATGAACGGCTACAACGTGCTCCATCCCATGGGCTGGGACTCGTTTGGCCTGCCCGCTGAAAACGCGGCCATCCAGAACAACACCCAACCCCGCGAGTGGACCCTGCGCAACATCGCCAAC
>Ga0137418_10001234_pt1 | contig 23533 bp, 44 predicted proteins | sample CZODoug3_1_2_16f_FD_122242 | JGI IMG/M metagenome (GOLD analysis project Ga0137418, IMG submission 122242) | Vadose zone soil fungal communities from Angelo Coast Range Reserve, California, USA - CZODoug3_1_2_16fungal (Hybrid Assembly) | ecosystem: Environmental > Terrestrial > Soil > Vadose...
CTGAATCTGGCGCGGCTGAGGGTGTCGCATCGGGCAACCGGCGCCACGGCGATCGCCGCGAACGCCACGATCAAGTTCGACACCACGCTGGTCGACTCGGCCGGGGGCTGGAGCGTCACCACGGGGCTGTACACCGTCCCTGCCGGTGGCGGACTGTTCCTGCTCACCGCGTATTCCACGCTCGCGACCGCCGTCAACTACCGGCTCTACGTGTCCGGCGTCCCGAACACGTTCGGGAGCGTTAACATCAGCGGCACCGCGATCCAGAGCATCGGCCGGTCCAGCCGCGTGCGCCTCACCCCGGTCCGGTTCGCCGGTGGCGAAACCGTCGGCGTGCGGGTCACCGCCGCGATCAGCATCGAAGGCATCACCACCGCCGGCACTGAGAAGAACCGGTTCGAACTGATCCAGGTGGGCCGCTGACATGCCGCTACGACAGACCCAAGGCAACCCGTCCCTACCCGACCCGCTGCTGGCAGGAACCCAGTGGCACAAGGGCGAACCGATCAACGACGTCAAGCTCCATCAGCGGATCGACCTGCCGCTCAACCAGCTCGGCGACGTCGCCCGGGTGCACGGTTCGAACTGGGTGTCGTTCCGGGCGACCAAGACAGGTGCGACCACCGGGTCGGCGACGGTGGGCGCCGCGTACATCCCCTGGACGACGATCGTGGAGGACACCCACAACGGCTGGCAGCCCCTGGACAACACCTTCCACGTACCGGTGACCGGGCGGTACCTGATCAGCGCGAGCTTCGCGCAGTCCACCGTGATCGCCTACCAGATGTGGCTCGACGGCGGCCACTCCAGTGATCAGCAGTGGCCGATGAAGACTCCCGTCTGTGAGGCGATCGCCGGTGGGGGCTGCCAGATGTCCGCGATCATGGACCTGTTCACGTTCTTCGACATCGGGGTGCAAATCAGCGCGACAGCCACCGCCCTGTCGGCGGACTCGTGCTGGCTCGCCGTCCAGCAGATCGGCTGGCTGACATGAGTGGAGACCGCCATGCTGCTGGCCGAGAGCCCCGTCACGACCTCGGGCATCTGGGGCGTCGTCGGCGTCATCGCCGCCGGGGTGCTCGCGCTGCTCGCGGACTGGACGCGCAAGCGGTTCGGGTGGGGCGCCAAGACGGAACCGCCCGAGCCCAGCGAGAAGGTCGCCGCCAACGCCGCGTCGCGGGAGATCTTGACCTGGGCCGACGAGCACGTCATCCAGCCGATGCGCCGGCAACTGCACGAGATGGGCGACCGGGTCGACGCCCTCCAGGGGCAGTTGGATCGCCGTGAGGATGAGCTGGGCGAGGCCCGTGCGACCATACGTGAGCTTCGTCAGCAGCTCGCGTTCATGGAACAGCAACTCACTGACAGGCAAGGTCAGATCAGTGTGCTGCTCCAGCAGCTAGGAGACCGGTATGGAGCCGCGAGACACGACCGACCCGGACCGGGGTCTGGACCTGCTCCAGGAGTACGCCCAGACGCAGGCAGTCCCGAAGGCGACCCGAGTGGGGCAGCAGGCGGCACTGCGCCGCCGTAACCGCCGCCGCGCGACCATCGGCGGGTTCCTGATCGCGCTGGCCATCGCGCTCGCGATCTTCATCTACAGCCAGGTCGACCACGGCAACCAGCTCATCGCCGGCAAGCGCACAGCTCAGGGCGCGGCGGCCACTAACGGCGCCCTCGCCTCGCAGGGCGTGGACGTCGCGGGGCAGATCAACGAGGCATGCAAGACCCCGGCCGGCCGGGCGAAGGTAGCCGCGCTGGGCATCTCGTGTGAACAGGCCAGCCAGCTCGCGACGGCGGCCCCGATCCCGGTGGCCGGCCCGGCTGGCTCACCTGGCGCGCAGGGCATCCCCGGGCCGCAGGGACCGCCCGGACCGTCGGGTCCGCAGGGCATCCCCGGAGCCCCGGGCGCGGCCGGAGTGAACGGCTCAGGCGGCACGGCGGGGCCACCTGGCGCGAACGGGGTGGATGGCGCTTCCGGTGAACCGGGTGCCGCCGGGGCCGAGGGCAGCCCAGGAGCGCCCGGCACACCCGGGGCACCCGGTGAGCCAGGCCCACAGGGTCCGCAAGGCGAGGTCGGCCCCTCGGGGCCGGCAGGCCCGGCCGGACCGCCGTGCCCAGACGGATACACCCCGAGCGCGCAGCCACAGCTCGACGGAAGCTCGGTCATCGTGTGCAGCTCACCGCCGCCGGCCCCGACGCCGACGCCCTGACCTGGACAACACGTGCCACCCTGGGCGGACAACCACCCGAGGGAGCCGCACTGATGAGCCTGCCCGCAGGAACGCACGGCATCGACAGCGCCACCGCTGTCAACGCCCACGCCGCCTACGCCGCCGGAAGCCGATTCCAGGTCCGGTACTCGGCCGGCGCCGCCAGCTCACCGTCGAACCCGAGCCACGGCAAGAACGCCTACAAGCTGCTCAAGCCCGGCGAGCTCAAGGACATCGTCGCGGCCGGTGAACTGTTCATCGCCAACGACGAGTGGTACGCCAACCGCACCATCGAAGGCGCACCGGCCGCCAAGCAGGACGCCCCAGTGACGCTGGACTTCTGGCGCAGCAACGGGCTGGCCAAGGGCTCGACGATCATGCTGAACCTCGACACCGCGTACGACTCCTCCAAGCTCGGCGCGATCGAGGCGTACATCGACGAGACCAACAGCATCTGGGGCGGGTACTACCACGCCGACGGCTTCTACGGGCCGCTGCCGCTCGTGGTCGCGCTGTCCAAGACGGGGCGCACGAAGCACGGCTGGATTCCGGGTGCGTCGTCCTGGTCGGTCGCCAAGCAGCTCCTCCACGACCTGGGCATCAGCGCGCCGCCCGCCGTCACCACCTGGGACTTGTGGCAGCCGACGCCGACACAGCTCGCCCCGGCGATGAAGTTCCTGCTGTCCAAGATGGGCGGGCACAAGCTGACGTCGTGCATCTGGCAGACCGGCAACGGCTGGCCCAAGCTCGGCCAGGTCGACGAGGACGTCGTGCTGATCTCGGGGCCGCTCGGCGCGCACCAAGAGCAGGGAGCTACGCCGGTGAAGCCCACCCCGCCTCCGGCGAAGCCACCGGCCAAGCCGACGCTGCACCGGCCGTGGCCCGGCTACATGCACCCCGGCAACTACTTCGGGCTGATCACCGGCCCGGCCGTCTCGCACGGCGGGTACTACCCGGCCGAGCGCGGCGACGTGAAGGCGATCCAGCAGCGGCTGATCACCCTCGGGTACGTCCCCGGCGTCCGGAACCCGGCCGACGGTTGGGCGGATGGCCTGTTCGAGCGGCCCACCTTCGATGCGGTCGCCCGCTGGCAGCACGCCCACTACGCCGCGTCCACGTCGCTGTACGGGCAGGTCTGGTCTGACGACTGGGCTCATCTGTTCACCTACTGAGAGGCCGAGCCATGCTCGACAATGCCGTCTCGAACTTCCTGATCAGCGCCGTCCGCACCGGCGTTCCGATGATCGTCGGGTGGCTGTTCGCGCTCCCGGTCGTGCCGCCGGTGCTGTCCGGGCTGGGCATCGACACCGAACGCGCCACGCAGATCCTCTCGCCGCTGCTGGGGTTCGCTCTGGCCTACGGCTGGTGGCTGCTCGCCCGGTGGCTGGAGTCCAAGTGGCCGTCGCTCGGGTGGCTGATCGGCAAGCCCGCCAAGCCGTTGTACGCGCCGGCCAACGCGACGGTCATCGCGACGCCGACGGCCGACGGGCAGGCTGTTAGCATCACCACGGCGCCGGCCACCTGAGCTACCGATTGGCGCGCCTCGGACAAGCGCCCGATGGCCCCGCACGAGATGGGGCGGCACGGGGTCGCCTGGGCTGGCCGAGCAGCCGGGGCGGCCCACCTGGATCGCACTACCGCCGCTATTCTGGCGGGGCGTCAACCTTGGGGAACGGAGCGGCCCCGCACCTTAATGGGTGCGGGGCCGCTGTCGTCCGAAGGGGGACCGGGGCAGCCTAGTGGCCGCGCCGGGAGCGGGTCATGAACCATCCGCCGGTGAGCAGGCCGAGACCGGCCAGGAGCGCGGCCAGCCCGATCAGGGCCGCCTTGCCGGCCGGGTAGCTGGTACCGGTGGAGGCCAGTTCTGCTGCGGGGCTACTCGACGTGCTCGGGGCCGGCGCGGGGGTGCTCGACGACGCGACGGCGACGTGCTGCGCGGCTGTGGACTTCGGCTGGCTGTGCACTGGCGTGTGGCTGGCCGGCTTCGAGCTGCTGGATGACGGCGGGGTCACCGGCGTCGAGCTGTTCGGTGGCGGGTTGACCGAGGCGCACTTGGCGTAGACGAAGGTGTGCTTCCACTGCTGGATCTGCCAATCGCCGTGCCACGCCTGCACGTAGACGTCAACGTCACGCCCCGGCAGGACGACCGGGTAGGTGCCGGCATGCCGCTTGACGGGCTGCTTGCCGTCCACCACGACCTCCCAGCGCACCCCAGCGACAGCAGTGAGCGTGTAGCTGGCTGGCGTCTTGGTGCCGCCGGTGACCGTGTTGCATGTCCGCGCCGTCCAGACTGGCTCCGGTGCGGTGAGGCACGGCCGACCCGCGATCTGGCCGCTGTTGCCGCTGACCGAGTTCACCCATGTCTCGGCCACGCATGGCCGGGTGTAGGTCCAGCTCCAGCCCAGCAGGCCGCTGTCGTCGCTGATGGCGCCGCCGTACACCTTCGCCAGCCACTCGCTGCTGGTGGCCGGGGCGGTGCCGGTGTAGTGCTTGCCTTTGAAGTTGCCCTGGTAGTCGGCGAAGCCCGGTGCGGCGGTGAACGTCTCGGCGAAGCCACCTTCGACGTTGCCGGACTGTGCCGGGCTGATGGCGGCCCCGGTCTTGGAGTTCTTGGTGGCGGTGAAGGTGCCGGAGTCGGCCACCGTCGCGGCGTACTGGCCGGGGGTCACTTCGCAGATCTTGGTGGTGCGGGCCATCGTGTCCAGCGCCCAGTCGCCACCGAATTCGCCCGAGTCGGGCCGGTTGGCTAGGTGCGTGACGATGGTGTGGCAGCCGGCGCTTCCGCCTCCGGCTACCGCCTGGCTGATGCCGACGGTGGCCCCCGCTGTGGCCGCGAGCAGCGTGCCCGCGAGCAGGGCTCTGATCTTCATGGTTCGGTCCTCTCGATCGAGAGGCAGCCCATATGATCGTCGGGCTGCCCGGGTTCGGGGTCGAGTCCTTGGGTGGGGTCACCTCGGGCCTCGGGCGGTACGGCGTCGGCTCCCTTCGTGGGGCCGGCGCCGTTCTCGCGTCTGGCGAGCCCAGACAGACTGGCGGTAGCAAGATCGGCTCGTCAAGTCGGCTCGCACCGGGCTAACGGCCCGCATTGCTGGACTTGACCAACCAGACTATTGTCTGGGGTGACAAGACAACCCCCACCCAAGGGAGACCGACATGACGTGGTTCCGCACCCACGAGCTCGGCGCCGCCAACGGCACCGCGTTCCACCGTGACGTCCTGCACATGAGCTACGCCGACCTGGTCGCGATGCTCGGCCAGCCCGACCCGGGCGACGGCGACAAGACTCAGGCCGAGTGGACCCTCGCGAACGACAACGGGCTGATCGCCACGATCTACGACTGGAAAGAGGACTGCCCCGCCCACCTCGTCACCGACTGGAACATCGGCGCCAAGCACACGATGACCGCGAAGGCCGCCATCCTGGCCCTCACCCGTGGCGAGGTGACCCAGTGAGCGCTGACACCATCACCGTAGCGATCACGCCGAACAAGCTGATCGAGGTCATCACCGCTTCCGAGCGGCTGCTGGCTACCGTCACCGAGCTGGCCGCGCGCTGGCACCGCCACGACGTCGGCGTCGAGGACCACTTCGGCGCCGGGCTGCGGGCCGGTTGGGCGCAGTCGATCGCGCTGCTGACCGGCGTCGAGTACAGCGCCGTGTGGGCTCAGCTCCGGGCCGGTGAGCTGTGATGGCCCGCCGTTCCGGGCTGGAGTCCTTCCGCCGCAACCTGTACCTCGCCCAGCGCAGCATCGGCGACTACCAGGCCGCACGCCGGGGCACGCTGCTGCCCCGGCTGCTGCGGCGTTCGTTCCGCCGCGCGCTCGGCCGTGGCCTGTCCCGTCGGGGGCTGTGATGAACACCCCGTACATGAAGTCGCGGCTGGCCGACGTGTTCAAGGCCACCGACGCGGACGGCAACCTCGTGCTCGTCGGCCGGTTCGACGGCCAGGCATCCGACGGCGCCAAGACCGACTTCCTGGCCCGCAAGGTCACCTGGGTGGTGTGGCTGCGTGGCGGCCGGGTCATCTCGGCGCACCGCTACTCCGGGATGATGCGCGAGACGGCGCTGCGCGAGTGGCGCGAGATCGACAAGATGCCCAACACGTCGCGCCTACCCGAGACCGACCCGCTCGGCGTGATCGGCACCACCTGGAAGCTGTGGTGCCTGCCGGCCCGCCGCGCGACCGCGAAGGACGGTGCGTGATGCCGGCCCCGACCCGCGCCTACTGGACGATCGTGGTCACCTCGAACATGGGGGACGGCACGCTGCTCGTCTCGGCGCACGGCCACTTCCGCGATGTCGACCTGGCCAGCGCCGCCCGCTACAAGATCGAAGCCGGGCTGAACCGGCTCGCGCCGGGTGACGCCCAGGTCGACATCGTCCGCATGGTGCCGCCCACGATCGCCGCCGCCAAAGCCGTGCACATCGGAGCCGAGGCATGACCGGCATCGAGTGGGTCCACGACGACGGCGGCCGGGCGGACGCCGGCTTCCGGGGCACAGCCGGAGACTGCGTCACCCGAGCCATCGCCATCGGCGCCGAGCTGGACTACCGCGACGTCTACGACGAGCTGAACAGCCGCGCCCGCGACCGCAAGGAACGCCGCCGCAACGAGGGCGCCCGCACCGGCATCCACAAGGACATCACCCGCGCCGCGCTCGCCGATCTCGGCTGGCACTGGACGCCGACGATGAGCATCGGCTCGGGCACCACCGTCCACGTCCGCGCCGACGAGCTGCCCGCCGGACGGGTCATCGTGCAGATGTCCAAGCACGTCGCCGCCGTCATCGACGGGGTGCTCCACGACACCCACGACTCCAGCCGCGACGGCACCCGCTGCGTCTACGGCTACTGGACGCCCGGCGATGGGACGAGCCGTGGCTGACTACACGCCCGAGCAGGAGCTGGCGCTGGCCGCAGTCGAGGTCATCACGTCCCTGTCCGAGGCCAACTACCGGTCGCTGCGCAAGCCGGCCCGCCACACCGATCCGAGGGTTCACCTGGAGCGCATGGTGAAACTGGTGGACGCGGTCGAGGCGCTGTACCCGGGCTGGCTCGACCGGATCTATGCCGACAGGAAGGCACGCCGATGAACCACCGCGAGTATGGCTGGATCGAGCTGGCCGACCTGACGCCGCAGCACCCGTCCCAGCTCCACGACCACTCCACCGAGTGGCTGTGCCGCGCCAAGGAACAGCTCGGCTGGCGCATCGACGCGTTCGCCGCCGTGTCGGGGCCGGCCACGGCTGAGTCCGACGCGCTGCTGTCCCGGCTGGTCCGTGCCCGGCTCATCGTCGAGGCCGAGCTGGACGAGCGGCTGGCCCGCACCCTCACCGACCTGCCTGACCTGTCCGAGCTGTACCGGCTCGGGTACCGGCAAGCCGGCCGACTGCTGTGAGCTTCTACGCCGTCTACGGCTGCCCCGTCCACCGGGGCCGCGTCGAACCCGCACCCCTCGGGCCGCCCACGCCGCCACACTGCGGCTGGGCGCCCGAGGGCGAGTGGCCCTGCACCGAAAGGCTGGTGATCACCCGATGGCGCTACGACCCAAACGAGGCCGACCCCAAGCCCCCGCACGGGTGGAAGATCTGGCACTGGGCACTCGGCGTGCTCGGCATCTGGTCCGTCATCGCCTTCGGTGCGCTGTGCATCTACGCCGCGACCCGGGGCCGCTGACCGAGCTCGACGCCGACTGGGCCGAGAAACTGTCTGGCACCCGCTCCATACTCGGAGCACAACCCCATCCCAAGGGAGATCGCAATGACCCATCCTGACCTGGCCGGCATCGCTCGGCCCTGGAGCTGCCCCGGAGGCTCGCTCGTCTGCTCCGTGGACGTCGACCTGGACGTGTGGCGCGCCGAACGCAGGAAGCTACTCGGCGCCTCCGACGTCGCAGTGCTCTTTGGCCACGGCTACAAGGACGAATTCGGGCTGTGGGCCGACAAGACAGGCCGGCTCGACGAGTCGCCGGAGACCGAGTCGATGGCCCGGGGCCGGGCGTTCGAGCGGGAGATCATCAAGTTCTGGGCTGAGCGGCAGGCGCCGTTCCCGGTCGCCACCCGCAGGCAGGGCCTGATGCGGTCCCGGGCGTTCCCGAACGGCGGGGCCACCGTCGACTCCCTGTCGATCTGCCCCACCGGCAAGTGCCTGATCGAGGCCAAGGTGCAGTCCAGCTTCGATGAGTGGTTCGACGACGACGGCAACGACACCGTCCCGACCGGGTTCCAGTTCCAGGGGCAGTGGCAGCTCGCCGTCACCGGACGCGGCCACATCCACTTCGTGGCGCTCGGCCCCCGGTTCCGGGTGCAGCACCGGCGGATGGACCGCGACGAGGAGCTGATCCGGGCGATGTTCACCCGGGCTGACCACTGGTGGGACAAGCACATCGTGGCCGACGTGCCCCCGGCGCCGTCGGAGAAGTCGACGGGGCTGCCCAAGCAGCTCTACCGCGACCCGGTCGACGCGGTCGCGCTGCTGCCCGATGAGGACGCCGAGGCTGTACGCCGGGCGCAGAAGCTCTACGTCGAGCTGGCCGCGCTCAAGGCCGAGTACGACGGGCTCGTCGCGCTGCTCCAGACCCGGGCCGGCAACGCCTCGGAGCTGGCCTGGCCCGACGGGACGCCGATCGCCTCATGGAAGCCGGGCAAGCAGATCGACGGCGCGGACCAGGCGTGGCAACGCCGCCACCCCGAGTGGTTCGAGGACTACTCGCAGCCCGCCCGGAAGATCGACAACAAGGGGCTGGCCGCGCTGATCGAGGAGCACCCGGAGGCGCTGGCCGAGCTCCGGCGCCGACGGACCTGGACGTGGTCGGGGTGACCGGCGACCTGTCTCGCCGCGAACGAGAGGTCGACCGGCTGCTGCGCGCCCGGCCCAAGTCCGGCGCGTACGAGCCGTTGCCGACCGATGACGTCGTGGCCGATGACGAGACCCCGCCCGAGGTGCGCCTCACCACGAAGGACGTCGAGACCGGGGAGCGTGAGCCGGAGTTCTACCGGCGCCGGCACCGCAAGATCTTCGGCCGATGACCCCCGACATGCAGATGCTCGTGGAGGCCGCCCGCCGGGAGCTAATCGTCTGGTCGCCGCAGGGCTGGCGGCCCAAGTCCGGCCGGCGCCCCACCGCGCAGATGCCGCCCATCACGCCGCCGCCGCTCGGGCCGCGCTGGGCGGACCTGATCGAGATCCTGATCCGCGACCACATCCTGATCCATCCCCGCACGCTGTACCCGGCCGCCGCGTACAGGCCGCTGACCGTTGACGAGACCCGGATCCCGGGCAAGCTCGTCGTGAAGCAAATCCCCACCCCAAGGAGAAAGCCATGACCGAACCGACCACGTCCACCGCAGCCCGCGAGGCCGCCGGGCTCAAGCCCGGCAAGGAGGTCGACCGCGTCGTCAACCTCCAGGCCGAGCTGATGCTGATGCAGGAGCAGTTCCAGCTTGCGATGCCACGCGGCATGGAGGCCACCCAGCTCATCCGCGACGCCATCACCGCCGTCCGCAACGTCCCGGAGCTGCTGCGCTGCACGAAGCCGACCCTATTCGGGGCGCTGATGACCGCCGCCCAGCTCGGGCTCCGACCCAACGTGCCAGCGCTCGGGCACGGCTGGGTGCTGCCGTTCAAGAACAGCAAGCGCGACGTCTACGAGGCGCAGTGGATCCTCGGGTACCAGGGCATGATCGAGCTGGCCCAGCGCAGCCAGCTCGTCGCCGAGATCAAGGCCCACACGATCTTCGCCGGTGAGGACTACGAGATCGAGTACGGGCTGGAGGACAAGCTCGTGCACCGGCCCCGGTTCGACGCCGAGAAGGGCGCCCCGATCCTGTACTACGCCGTGGCGCGGATGACCAACGGCGGCCGGGTGTTCCACGTGATGGGCCGCGACGACGTCGAGTCGATCCGCCTCCGCTCCCAGTCTGGGCGCAACACCCGGTCGCCGTGGGCGACGGACTACGACGCGATGGCCCGCAAGTCCTGCGTCCGGGCCATGTTCAAGTTCCTGCCCAAGTCGACGCTGCTCGCCCAGGCCATCGCGTCGGACGAGTCCGTCCGCGTCGACCTCTCACCGGACGCGCTGGACCAGTTCGACGGCGAGCCGGGCGGCACCGGCGGCACCGAACCGCCGACGGCCGAGCAGATGGAAGCCGAGCAGGCCAGCGAAGCGGCCGAGGCATCCCAGGCGCCCCCGGAGCAGCCAGCCCCCACGAAGGCTGATGACGACGAGCAGGGACGCGCCCGCGCCCGGCAGACGGCCCTGTGGAAGGGGCTCCGCGACGCCGGCATCGACAAGCACGGCGAACAGCTCGCGTCGGTGCTCAAGGTGATCCAGCACGGCGCCACCATCCCGATCGAGTTCGCCACCACCGACGAGCTCAAGGCGGCACTGGCGTGGAACCCGCCGGTGGCGGCCCCGAGCGAGCCCGAGCCGGCCGCAGCACCTGTCGCCGGCCCGGAGGCCACGGCGCTGTCCGACGCGGACCAGGAGGCCGCAATCGACGCCGCCTACGAGGCCGAGCGGTTCGAGGCCGAGCACGCCGGGCAGATCGACCTCGGGGACGACCCGGATGGCGACAACAGCTAAGCCAGGCTGCGACATCGGCCGTCCCGTAGTTCTCTTCCGAGGGGGCTATCGGGACGGCTGGTGTTACTTCGAGGCCGACGCCGAGCAGGAACGCCACTCCACCGAGCATGTCGGCAAGACGATGCTCTACGTGCCGACGGACCGGTTCGAGGCCCACCCCACGTTCCCTGCCGTGTCCTGCCGGGTGTGGCAATTCACCGGCTAGACCTTCCACATGTGAACAACCCTGTGGATGATGTCGGCCCCGGCACGTACATTGGTCTTGTGAGAGCAGACAGGCGCCCGTGTGGAGGCGCTGCTCCCTGAGCCGAGGAGGCCGCGATGAGCGCAAACAGCACGCTCACCCGCGACGCCCTGCCCGCCACTCTGTGCGCCCGTTGCCTGCGCCACCGAGTCCTGATCACAGTCGACCGGCACGGCTCCCGGAAGGTGCTCGACGAGCTGCGCGTCCCCGGTGGCCTGTACGACCTGGACGAGCGGGGCCGGGCTGTGCGCCGGCCCATCGCCCGCGTGGTCGCCGAGGCCGCCGACGCGCGCGCTGGCCGGCTGAACACCACCCGGGGCTACGCGGTGCATGAGTGCCCCGCTGCCCGGCCGCGCCGCTCGCACTGAGCTATCGTCGCGCGGTAGCCCGGGGCCAAGCGCGCCGGGAAGTCGTCGAGCCGGGGGCAGAAACCTATTGGGTGGGTCTGCCTCTCGGCCGGCGCATGCCCGGCACCGGCGTCGGCGGGGACCGTCGCGAAGACCGCCACACCTGGTGCCGGGCGCTATGCTCTCGATCGAACCGGGGAACACGAAAGGCCGCCAGCCACGGCGGCCCTTCGGTGAAGCTCCCCACCAAGTCTGACAGCCCCAGACTGGAGGTAGCGCCGAGTGTATCCGCCATCGCCGACACCGCGCGACCGCTCACCCTGAGCCCGCCCCGCTAGCCGTAGCGGAGGCCGTGGCCACGACCGACCAGCTACCCGTTCTACCCGAGCAGCACAGCCACGAGCTGGCAGCCACTCGGGTCATAAGTGCGCACCCTGCGCCCCGCCCCCAACCGGGTTCGGCCGGCGCCGCCACGATGCTCTTGGCCAAGCGGAGCTTGGCGTCCAAAGGAACTGAACTGTCCTGTGCCGTTGTGGTTGGGAGACGAATAACGTGGTCGCCCTGCGAGGAACCCACCTTGCAACTCAGCCCCCAGCCTTGTACCACAGACCGCGCGCGAGACCGCATGCCAGCCGCGCCAGCCGGGGATATCCTGTCTGGTCTAGCAAGACCCCAACCCAAGGAAGGAACACCCGCATGACCCGCATCAAGATCCCGTCCAGCGTGCAGGAGGCCGTCGACTCGCTCGGTGGCCTGGAGGCGTTGTTGACGGCCAAGCAGTGGACCCGCGCTGCGATCGTCGCCGCGTTCGTCCGGCTCGACAACAAGCCCGGCCCCAAGAGATCGGCTGATTCCAGCCGATCTCTCACCCCGGCCGGCTTCGCGAAGCTCGGCATCAACGGGCTCAAGTCCAAGGACACAGTGCAGCTCTACGCCGAGGCGTGGGCCGCCGCCGTCGCCGACGGCAAGGCACAGCCCGTCGAACCCGGCAAGTCCGTCGCGCTCCCCGACGCGCCCTGGCCCTACGAGCCGAAGAACGCCCGGCTCTACCGCGAGGCCCACCCCGAGGAGATGGCCAAGATCGAGCGGACCGCCGCCGAGCACGACGTCTCCCCGAACACCGTGATCCAGGTGGTGAACACCCCGGCCGCCGTCGCCGCCGCGATCGAAGCCGACCCCAAGATCGCCGGTGAGGCCGCCAGGTCGCTGACGAAGCTCCACAACGAACGGGTCCGCCGCGCCGAGCGCAAGGCCGAGACCGACCCCATCCCCGCGAAGATCGACAGCCGCGTGGCGCTGCTAGACCTGGCCCGGGCGCTGTCCACGTTCAACCGGGACACCGGCGACGTGTTACGCCGCGTCGGCGACCTGCCCGACGTCGACCGCACCCTGCTCACCGAGGCGCTGGAACGTGCCGAGATCACCCTCGCCGCTGTGCGCCGCTTCGTGGAGACCGGCAAGTCCGACCTGGACGCCGGCATCGAGGCCATCCTGAGCGAGGCACGCTGATGGGCCGCCCGGCCGAGCGGCCGACGTGGGCCGCCGCGATCTTCGAACACATCCCCGAAGTCGGCGTGGACGGTGACATCTGGCGCGGCAAGGCCGAGCTGGCTGCGCTGACCGGGCTGACAGCGGCGCAGGTCGCCGCCGCCGTGGCCTATCTCCGCGATACCTACCCGGACCTGCCGCTCGTCTCGGGCCGGGATGGGTACCGCTGGTCGACCGACGCCGATGACGTGGTCGCGTTCCGGCAGTGGCGCGCCCGCACTGCGCACACCACGATGCGGCGTCTGTGGACTGGCGTCATGAAGCCATACCTGGATGAGCTCGGCGATGCGAAGGTCACCAACCCGATCACCAAGCAGTTCGAGCGGCTGTTGGAGGACATGGGGGAGCTGACCGCCTGACCGGCGCCGTAGCGGCCGGGGTTCGAGCTGACGAGGCTTGACCCCGGCCGCTATGGTCTGGGGTGACCAGACCCCCACCCAAGGGAGACGACCATGCCTAAAGGCCAGCACGGCGGCAACCGGGCCAAGAAGACCGGGCTCGCCCGGCTCGCCGGAGCCACCGGCGGCAAGCGCCACGCCGAGCAGGGCAAGCCGCACGTGCCGCAGAAGGTCATCCGGGGCGGCAAGGTCACCAAGACCCAGTCGATCAAGAAGCCGAAGCCGTGATGGAGCGCATGAACGCCAACCCGAACCCCGGCAAGTGCTCCAACTGCGGGGCGTCCTGGTCGCGGTGCGAGATGAAGCTGCGCCGCGACCAGCGCCCCTGCTGCGCGCAGTGCGCCGTCGCCGTGACCCACGACCAGGACCACGTCGTCGAGACGGCCCGCGCCCAGACCGAGGAGGATCTGCTCGGCCCGGCACTGGCCACGGTCAACCGCCAGATCGAGCTGCTGGACGCCGCCGCCAAGGACAAGGCGTCCACCGAGGCCCGCGCCGAGTTCGAGTACCGCCTGGCGTGCGAGCTGTGCTCCATGCTCGCCGACTACCTCAACGGCGTCCCGATCAAGCTGTCCGAGCTGTCGGTGGAGGCGCGGCGCCGCATCGTGGCCTACCAGCATGCCCAGGGCCTCGGGCAGCTCGGCATCACTGGCAGCGATGAGCACGGCACGTTGCCGTCGGTGCCGCACGTGGAACGGGGCCGGCGCGACCGGCTCGGCAAGATCATCGACGTCGACCCGCTCTAGGAGCCCGCCATGACCCCACCCGCCGAAGACTCCCGCATCGACGCCAACGCCGCGCTCGCCGACCTCCGCGAGGCCATCCGGGGCTACGACACGGCCGAGACCACCGACGAGGAACAGCACCACGCCGAGACGATCCGAGACCGCGCCGCCGACCTGGACACCCACCTGACGATGGGCGGTCGGCTCCCGATGGCCTGGCGCTCCCGGAGCCCCGAGGACGACCAGTGACGGCCCTGTTCTCCGGCGCACCGCCGATCGCCATCTCCTACGGGCTGTTCATCCGGACCCTCCAGGACGCCGGCTGGATCCTCACCGAGTTCAAGCCCTCCCCGGGACGGGACGGGTTCCAGCTCCACGGCGAGCACCGGCACCGCACCGAGACCCGAGGCGAGGGCACCGGCTGGCCACTGCGCTGTTCGATCATCGTGACGCAGCACGTGTTCGACGACCAGGACTGGCTCCACGCCTCGATCTACCTCGGGGACAACACCACCCCGACCTACCAGGACATGACGATGCTGCACCGCGCCGTATTCGGTCGGCGCCGCCACTCCTGGCAGTGCTTCGTCCCGGCCGATCAGCACGTCAACCTCAAGGAAGTGCTCCACCTGTACGGCCGAGTCGACGGCCGGAATGTGCTGCCCGACTTCCGCATCCTCGGGACGATCTAGCCCCGACTTGCGAAACTGTCTGGGGGCCGGGCTATAGTCTTACTTGACCAGACCGTTTCCACCCAAGGGAGACCGCAATGACCATCACCACCACCGCCCGCAACGCGACGCTCGACGACATGGTCGCCCTGCTCCGCGACCAGCACGCCCGCAAACTCGACGTCGTCGCCCCGGCGACCGCGCTCCGCTCCCGCAACGCCCTGATCCACGTCCGGGGCGCCGAGCAGATCCTCACCCCCGACGGCGTCACCACCACCGACGGCGTGTACCGCCCGACCGTCGTGTTCGACGAGGGCGTCGCCGACAAGCTCGGCATCCCGCTGGCCTACGTCCGCAAGCTCCGTGAGACGCGCCCCGACCTGTACGACGCCAACGTCAACGGCTGGCTCCACGGCCGGTCGGTCACTCGCCTGGACGCCGGCACCGAGGTCATCGCCGAGCCCGACTCGCGGTCGTTCCTGGTCCGCGCGTTCCGCGACGACGACGGCGGCACCGGCGTGGTCCGGGCGCTGCTGTCCAACGGCTACGGCGTCATGGACAACCTCGACGCCCTGGTCGCGGTCCTCGACGGCGTGCAGCAGGCCGGGGTCAAGGTCGAGGTCGGTCGCTGCGACCTGACCGACCGCCGCATGTACGTCCAGCTCCGGGCGCCCGAGATCACCGCGATGGCCCCCGAGCTGCTCAAGGGCTACCGCTCCCCGTTCTCCGGCGAGTCCGGCGACAAGCTGCCCGTCGTGTCGGCCGGGCTGGTCCTGCGTAACTCCGAGGTCGGCGACGGCGCCTGGAGCCTGGCCCCGCAGATCGTCGTGCAGGTCTGCACCAACGGCATGACCGTGACCCGCGACGCGATCCGCGCCGTCCACGTCGGCTCGAAGCTCGACGACGGCGTCATCCGCTGGAGCCAGGACACGGCCACCAAGAACGTCGAGCTGGTCGTAGCCAAGACCCGCGACGCCGTCGCGAGCTTCCTGGCCCCGGAGTACCTGAACGGCGCAGTGGCCCGCCTGGAGGCCAGCGCTGGCGCCCCGGTCGCCAAGCCGCAGGACACCATCACCGCCGTCGTGAAGCGTCTGGGCTTCCCGCAGTCGCACATCGACGGCATCCTGGACCACTTCATCAAGGGCGGGCAGGTCACCGCCGGTGGCGTCGCCCAGGCGTTCACCTCCTACAGCCAGACGATCGACGACGCCGACGTCGCCCACGAGATGGACGCCAAGGCCATCGAGGCGATGGAGTTCGTCGCAGCGAGCGCGTGACGCTCACCCCGACGTCAGCCCCGGCGCAGCGCCCCCCGACGCTGCCCGGGGCTGGCCCCACCCAGGAAGGATTCGCGATGGCGACTCGCACCCGAGGCAAGCAGCTCGACACCCGCGCTGCCGCAGCCAAGGCGGGCATCGCGCCCGGCTCGATCCAGCGGCTGCGCTACCGCGACCGCAAGGAGCCCCGCACCTACCCAGCCGGCCATGACCGGGCCGGCAAGCCGTGGCCCCGGTTCCCTGAGCCGGACGGCTACGTCGGCAACGTGCCCTGGTGGTATTCGGCGACCATTGACGCTCACCTAGCGGATCTCCGAGGCCCAGGGCGACCGCCGCGAGAGGCGCAGAGCGATGAGGCGTAGCCCTACCGGCACGCCGGTATCAGATCGGCTTGCGCGGTTGTCGCACACCGAAGGTGAGTGCCGGATCTGGCACGGCAAAACGGTGCCTTCGCGGGGCGGTGCTCGCTACGGCCAGATCAAGATCGCTGGCCGCTTGCGGCCAGCGCACCGCGTTGCGTTCGAGCTAGAGCACGGCGTCATCCCTCCCGGGCTCGAACCGGATCATCTGTGCCGGCGCACGCTCTGTATCCGCGTCGAGCATCTGGAGGCTGTGACTCACGGCGAGAATCTGCGCCGCGCTATCCGCCGGCCGCGTGTTGTCCTCTCGCACTGCCGAAACGGCCATCTCGTGGCCTTGCTCGGCCGCACCGTCAACGGCAATTGCCGGGCCTGTCAACGTGTCAACGATCGACGGCGCTACGCCGCTCGCAAGCCCCCACCCAAGGAGATCTGATGAGCCTGTTCCGCAAGCTGTTCCCCCGCCACCGCCGCGTCGGCACGGGCCTGCCGATCTGGGATGCCCTGGTCGCCGAGCTGGGCGATCCGGGCCTACGGTGACCCCGCGCAAGCCGGCCGAGCCCGAACCGGACCTGTGGCCCGAGGGCCACGCCTGGTCGACCACTGTGTCCCTTCGGCTGGTCTGGGCCGACGGGCGCTGGCAGGTGGCCGCCGACCCGGCGCCGGTGCGCGACCCGAACGGGTGCGGCTGCAACTACGGGCTGCACCTGACCGCCTCACCTGACGTCCGCAACCGGTGCCGGGCGATCGCGGCCAACCTCGACGCCGAGCCGATGCCCTCACCGATGCAGCTCGCCCGCCAGCTCGCCGCGCTGGCGGGCCTGATCCTGGCCCCGATCCCCGAGGAGGGAATCCCGCATGCCGAAGCCTGACCACGCTGAGCTGCCCGTAGAGACCGTGCCGATCGAGAAGATCAAGATCGACCCGCGCAACGCCCGCAAACACAACCGCCGCAACCTCGACGTGATCCGGGCCAGCCTCACCCGATTCGGGCAGCGCAAGCCGCTCGTGGTGAACGGCCGGTACATGGCGATCGCCGGCAACGGCACCGTCGAGGCGATGCGCGAGCTGAACACCGAAGCCCTCGGGCGGGAGCAGCCGGCGCCCTACGCTGAGGTCCACGTGACCCGGTTCCCGGGCACCACCGAGGAGGCCCGCGCCTACGCCATCGCCGACAACCGCTCCGGCGAGCTGGCCGAGTGGGAACAGGCGGTGCTGGCCGAACAGCTCGACGGGTTCAACGCCTCACTGCTCGACGCGGCCGGCTTCGACCAGGTGGAGCTGGACGAGATCTTGGCCGCCGCCGCGAAGGCCGAAGCCGGGGGCAGCCAGTACGGCGAGCAGGAGTTCCCCGGCCAGCAGCCCCACGCGGGCATGGCCGCGCTCGGCGAACGCTACGAGGGCAAGGCCACCCGGTCGCTGTACTTCGAGTACACCACCGACCTCTTCGCATGGGTGGTCGAGCGGCTGAACGACTACCGCACCGCCCACGAGCTGCCCTCGAACGCCGAGGCGCTGATCGCGGTCGTGGCCGCCGTGTCCGGACGCACCCCGCCAGCCGGACAGGCTGAGGGCGACGGCGAGACCGCCGCCGCTGAGCCCGAGCCAGCCGAGGACGAGTCCGATGCCTGACGCCCAAGTGACGTTCCGCCGCGCCCTGTCCAAGGACCAGGCCGACGCCCTGGTCGGGCAGATGGTGCCCGAGACACGCGGGCAGGTCATCAACGGCCCGACGATCATCACCGACCCCGACCTGGGCGAGCCCGTCATCGCCTACCTGCCGCTGCCGCCGGAGTGGACGGCGCGCCTGACCGAGGCTGTCCTGGCGATCGACGGGTTCACCGGTCTGGGCCGCGCCGGCAAGCTCCGCTCCCTGTCTCGAACGTTCGGGATGGCGCCGCGCCGGCCGACGATGCTGCACGACTCGTGCCGGATCACCTCGCTCGCGCGGGACATGCCCGAGGTCCACGGCGTGCTCGCGATGCTGTCGCTGCACCTGGGTAGCATGCTCCGCACGATCAGCCCGGTCATCGCTGACCGCGACGTCATGACGATCGGCGAGATCGACGACGACTGGCGGATGGCACCGCACAGTCACTGGACCTCCGGCGTGGTCAACCACACAGCACAGCTCCCGTACCACCGCGACAGCATGAACTTCGACGCCTGGTCGGCGATGCCCGTGGTCCGCTCCGGCGTGTCCGGTGGGGGGCTGCACATCCCCGAGTACGACGTCACCCTGTCGTGCCGCTCCGGCTACGTCGTGTTCTTCAACGGCTTCCGCCTGGTCCACGGGGTGACGCCGCTGACCAGGATCCGCCCGGCCGCCGCCGGGCAGCCGAAGGGCTACCGCTATTCGATCGTGTACTACGCCCTGCGAGGCATGAAGGACTGCGCGACGTTCGCGGCAGAGCTCGCCCAGGGGCAGGCCAAACGCACCGAGCGCGAGGAGAACCAACGGGCTGTCGTGAGTGGGGAGAAGTCATGGCGATGACGCTGGCGCAGGCCCGCGCGGCGATCGGGCACAAGGTGCGCTACCACCCGCCCATCGCCGGGGCGACCGACCGCACGGAGGTCGGCGTGATCAGCTCGGTCAACGACCGCTACGTGTTCGTGGCGTACGGCCGGGGTGGCACGCAGGCGACCCGCCCCGAAGATCTGGAGCTGATGTGACCGGCTCCTGGACCGAGGGCACCGGGTGGGCCGACTACTGCACGTTCCACCACTGGCAGCTCAAGTCCGGTGACGTCGACCCGGTCTACCCGGTGCTGCGTGAGGTCGGCGAGCTGCTAGAGCTCGACGGTGAGGCCCGGCTGTGGCTGACGTTCCTGCACGTCGCCTACTACCACCTCGGGAGCGCGCTGGCCGCGTTCGAGGCCACCGACGGCAAGGTCGCGATGCCCCCGGCCGACCTGGTCCTGCCGACCGGGACGGAGCGCCGGGCGCACCGCGATCACCGCCAGCTCCGGGCGCACATGCGCTCCCTGGTCGACACGATCGACTCCTACGGCGGCATCAGCCGCTGGCTCGGTGGCGCCGCGTATGGCTCCGGCAGCAGCCAAGACCGGTGGAGCGCTGTATCGAGCGCGGTGACCCGGGTCCACGGCAACGGCCGGTGGGCCGCCTTCAAGACGGGGGAGATGCTGGCCGCCGTGAACGGCTTCCCGCTGGCCGCGCCGGACATGGGCCACGCGAACAGCACCGGCCCCCGCCACGGCCTCGCCGTGCTCTACCCCGACGTGCCGACCGGCAACGACCGGAACACCCTGGCCGAGCTGGACAGGCTGTCCCTGGATCACCTTGCGCATCTGCACGACGCCGGGCTGCCCGCCACCCTGGAGACGGCCGAGACCACCTTGTGCGACTGGCACGCCGTCACCGAGGGCCGCTATTACGTTGGCCACGATGTTGATCAGATGCTGGATCAGCTCCGCAAGTCCCCGACGCGCCTGGACGGGGTGGCGCTGATCGCCCGGGGCCGCAGCTTCGAGCCGCACCTGCTCGGCGAGATCTCCGGCTGGCCGGGCGTGCGCAAGGAGCTGAACCGCCGCTACCGCGACACGGGCCGGCTGCTGTGGTGGCTCGACGGGGTGAGCGCAGCGTGACGCTTCACCTGGAGGGCATGGGGTGGTTCGGCGCCGCGACCGCGTTCGCCCTGGAACGTAAGGGCATCGCCTTCACCTGGCACGACACCGACGTCGAGGTTCGGGCGTGGCCGGCCAGCACCGGCATGGTCTACCCCGCCGGAGATGAGCGCAGTGCGCGCAACCTCGACCTGTGGTGGAACTGGCACGAATCCAAGCTGTTCCCGGCCGGCATGGTCCGCCCGGTCAGCTACGTCTACACCCACAAGCAGCCCCCCCACGAGGGCCGCTACCGCCAGGACGACCTCGGGCCGTACCGAGTCGGCCACAGCGCGGGCATCGCTGTGGACGTCCCGGCGATCGTCCAGGCCGCCCGGCTGCGCTTCGTCGCCCGCCGCATCGACCGTGCCCGCCCGGGGCATCGGGTGCTGGTCGCTCACGGCTTCGGCGACCGGTGCGGGGCTCTGCGCTGGGGCTGGTCGGCCGAGGTGCAGCTCGACGTCCCCGACGCCCTCCAGGGCCTGCCGTATCGGGCAGCGTTCTACTCGCGCCGGGGCCGGTTCCAGATCGCGTACGCGTACGTCATCCCGACCCGGCCGGGCTGGTGGTGGGCCGGCTCGTCGCTGATCGCGCAGGCCAAGGACAGGCCACGCCGTCTGGACGCGGGCAAGCACTTCGACCGGTGGCTGGACGCGTGGCGCGAGCTGTGGCCGTCCGTCCCGGTCATCGGCGTCGGCGAGCTGACGCAGGGCTGGCGCCCGGTCCCCGTCGAGGGCGACACCGGCACGCTGGACATGCGGTCGGTGCCGCCGCTGTGGCACTCGGGCGTCCGCTGGGCGCCGGAGATCGTGGACCGTCTCGTGGAAGTGGAGCGCCGCCGTGGCTGACCTGGTCTACCTGATCGGCCCGCCAGGCGTCGGCAAAACCACGCTCGTGACCGCGATGGTCGGCGGAATGGACGACTTCGCCGAGCACTTCGAGCCGATCCCGCACCTGCGACGCGGCGACCTGGTCATGCCCGGCCGCAAGCGGGAGCCGTTCGGCGGCACCGACACCCTAGGCATGTCGATCGCCCGGTCAGCGGAAGCCTGGATTGCGTCGATGCCGGCGCCGCTGGTGCTCGCCGAGGGCGACCGGCTGGCCTACGCGAAGTTCTTCGGCGTCGCCGAGTCCGCCGGGTACCGGCTGCACCTGCTCCACGCCATCGCGAACCCCGGCACTGTCGCCTGGCGCCGCCGCCACCGAGCCGAGGAGGCCGGTACGCGCCTCCAGAACGAATCGTGGGTGCAGGGCCGGGGCAGCAAGGCCGCGCGGCTAGCGGCCCGCTTCGGGGCAGCGACCCTCGATCTGTCCCACCACGGCGCGGAGCCGATGGCCGCGACCGTGTTCGCTCTGCTCCGCAAGCGTGGCGTGCCGGTGAGCCTGTTGTGCCGCACTTGACTCGTCAGATATGGTCTGGGTAGACCAGACACCCCACCCAAGGGAGCACGCCGTGACCTCGACGCTCACATCGACAGCCTTCACCCACTGCCACGAGCTGACCTACCTCCGCAGCGTCAGCACCGGCTGGGACATCAGCCAGCCCGACGCCCTCTACGGCCACCGGCACGGCGTGTGCCGCGACTGCGGACGCGACATCACCCAGCTCGTCGAGGCAGGCGTGAAGGGCCGCGACAACCGGCACCCGTTCCGCACGAGCGAGGAGCTGGACCTGATCGAGGCCGCGCACGCCGAGGCCCTGAGCGCCTGCAAGCACTGCGGCGCGGCCGGTCACTTCGCCGAGCAGGCCGACGAGCCCGACGCCTACACGCCGGAGACCTACTGCGAGTTCCCCGGCTGCGACGAGCTGTGCGAGGTGGGCGCGTTCGCCGACCTGTGCCCCACGCACGAGTACGACCCGTTCGAGGTCGAGACCTGGAACGAGCGTCCCTGACGGCCCGGCCCAGCCCCCCCGCCGGGGCTGGGCCGGCCACCCCATGCCGGGCCGCGCGCCGAGACTTGACTCCGACGCGCGGCCCGGTACCCATCCCGAGGAGGAACGCCTTGATCATCCTGTCCCACCACGCCCGGTTCGCCGCCATCCATGCCCTGGACAACCGGCCCCGCACCGACCCCGAGGGCCGCCTACACGGCCACACCTTCGACGTCACGGCCCGCTTCGACGCCAGCAACGGCGACATCTCGCCGACCGCCGAGATCGACTACTGGCTGGCCAGCTACATGGAGGGGGTGAACCTGTCCGACACGCTGCCGTTCCCCGCCTCCGGCGCTGCGATCGCTGAGCACCTGTTCGGCGTGTTCTACCAGTTCACCGCGAGCCTGGTCGAGGTAGAGGTGATCGTCGACCAGGGCACCGGCTTCACCTACCGACCCGACGGCCCGATGCCGCCGGCCCCACCCGAGGAGACCTGAGATGCCCGAGGTAACGCAGCACGTCAAGACCACCGAGGTTTGGACCATCGAGCTGGCCGAGCACGAGCGCTGGGTGCAGCCCTGCCGCTACAGCCGACGGGAGTTCACCGTCGACACGGTCATCGTCACCTACGACAGCTCCACGATCGACCCGACCGCGCCGCAGGACGTCTCGGTCCGGATGTCTGGCCGGCGCAAGCTCAAGTCCGGCGAGTACAGCAAGGATCTGGTCGCCGAGACCTACCACCCGGGCAGCATCGTCGCCGGCAGGCTGCCGTCGCTGCTGGAGGATGCGGTGCGCAGCGCGGGCCTGGCGTTGCCGTCGTGAAGCTGTTCCAGGGCATCCCGCGCTACCGCCTCGATGAGCTGGCCGCGATGCCGACCACCACGCAGGACAACTTCGGTGATCTCAAGTGGGATGACGGCCGGGTCCGGCTGTGGCTGTCCCGCACTGGGCTGGCCGACGGCGAACCGTACGAGCACACCGTCACCGCCGAGCTCTGGGACGCCCGCACCGGGGCGTGGCGCCTGCTCTACCACTACGACGCGAAGCGGCCCTCGATCGTGTCCTGCCCGGGGGGCTGCTGATGCCCTACGCCGACGGCACCACCGTCTCGATCGACCGGTCCATGACCGAGCTGGCCGGGCTGCTCCGCAAGCACGGCGCGACCGGGTTCGCGTTCGGCGCCGACGAGGAGCAGCGCATGACCCGCGCTCAGTTCAAGCTGGCCGGCCGCGTCTACCGCCTGGACGTCGCGATGCCCGACCCGGCCGGCTTCTACAAGATGCGCAACGGGCAGCGCCGCACCGAGACGCAGGCCCGCGCCGCAGCCGAGAAAGAGGACCAGCGCCGCTGGCGGTCCCTGGTGCTGGTGGTGAAGGCCATCCTGGTCGCGATCGCCGACGGCGTGCTCCGGGCCGAGGACGCCCTCCTCGCGTTCACCGTGCTCCCCGACGGCGCCACGATGTCGACGTGGGCCGAACCGCAACTGGAGGCCGCACTCACCAAGCACACGATGCCGGGGCTGCTGCCCGGAGCCGGCCCCACCCAACTGGAAGGACGCAGCACATGACCCACATCCCTGACGAGTCCGATCTCCGCGCCGTCGAGGAGGCCGCTGGACGCAACGACGTCGACACCGGCGACGTCCACAAGCTGGTAGACGAGATCC
>Ga0137418_10001235_pt1 | contig 23531 bp, 16 predicted proteins | sample CZODoug3_1_2_16f_FD_122242 | JGI IMG/M metagenome (GOLD analysis project Ga0137418, IMG submission 122242) | Vadose zone soil fungal communities from Angelo Coast Range Reserve, California, USA - CZODoug3_1_2_16fungal (Hybrid Assembly) | ecosystem: Environmental > Terrestrial > Soil > Vadose...
AAACTGTCTGTCATTCAGACTGAAGGAGCGAATGCGCTGGTTCGCACACTGCGCGAAGCCGGTGGCAAGCGGCTGATCAGCGTGGACGCCGAAACCCGAGCCACTGCCATCCGCATCGGCAACCCGGCCTCGTGGAAGAAGGCGGTGCGTGTTCTCCAAGCCACGGGCGGCGCCTGCGAGCAAGTGAGCGAAGTCGAAATGGCCCAAGCCAAAGCAGAAATCGGCACCGAAGGCATCGGATGCGAGCCTGCCTCTGCCGTCACCTTGGCAGGCCTGAAAAAACTGGTCAAACAAGGATTTGTGAAGGCCGGCGAAACTGTGGTTTTGATTTTGACTGGGAACCTGCTAAAGGATCCGGACTTCACCATCGAATTCCATCGCGGCGATTTGTTCGCGGGGACCAGGGATGAAGAAGACGCGCGAGTGCTGGCCGCGCAGCAACACGCTCCCATTGTGCTCAATGCCAATGTCGACGCGGTGATCCATACGCTGAAACAATTCGATAGAGCTGACTCCAGCAGATGAGGCGCGCCCCTCGCATTCGAAAGAAAGCGGCAAGCCAGCGGAGGCCTCTGCATCTCGTGTTGCCAGCCACTTCCGCGAACCTGGGCCCGGCGTTTGATGCAGCTGCGTTGGCGTTCGAGATCTACCTGACCCTCGATGCCCGACCCGCAGCGGAATACTCGATTCAGGCCCGCGGCCGCGACTCCGACATCTGCGGCAAGCTCGAGAACCACCTCATCCTGAACACATATCGCGAGGTGCTGGAGACTGCCGGTAAAACACGAGTTCCCTTGGCTTTGAAGATTGCAAACGATATCCCGATTGGCAAGGGTTGCGGCTCTTCGGCGGCGGCGCGACTAGCGGGAATTGCGCTCGCCGATCACTTCGGAGATCTTCGCTGGACGGACAACCAAATCGTGGGAGAAGCCTCGCGCCGCGAGCATCATCCCGACAATGCTTCGGCATGTTGGATGGGAGGATTGACGGTTGCGCGCATGTCCGGCGAGTCCGAGGCGCAAATTGCACAAATCAAGCCGAAAGGGAAGTGGCCGCTTCTGCTCGCGATTCCACCCGAGAGTTTAGCCACCGAAGAAGCGCGTCGCGTGCTGCCCTCGCAGTATTCGCGTGCGGATGCGGTGACTAACATTCAGAATTCCATGCTTCTGTTGGCCGCATTCGTACAGGGAAAGGGAGAGTTCTTGGCGTCGGCACTCGAGGACCGCATCCACCAGCCTTACCGCGCTCGGCTATGTCCCCTGCTTCCAGCGCTGCAGGAACTCGCAGGAACGCAAGGAATTCTGGGCGTCGCGCTGAGCGGCGCTGGTCCCTCCGTCTTAGTGTTTTTGGATCCCCACGCAAGAATGCCGGCAAAGAAAATCGCCGCCCGGGTGGCGGCGCATCTCAAGCAAAAACAACTTCCTGCCGAACTCCTGGTGACCGCGATCGCGAAAAAGGGCGCACGGGCAAGCCGCTACTCGAAGCGCGAACCGAAAAATCCCTGAGCGGTATGCTAAGAACCGCACGGCCTGTCCGGAATCGCAGCACGTCCCAGGATCGCACCCGTGCAGCATCGCCCTACTTAGTTCGGGCGACCGCTTTCCAGTTCCGTGTATACGCTCAAGCAGTGTGTTTCGAAGCTCACCTGCGGCTCTCGAGACGCGCGTGCTGGATACGACTCCACGGCCAGAAAATAACTGAGAATTTCGTGCTCCACCTCGCGCCTGCGAGCCTCTTCCGCCAGATCGACACTAGTCTTCGACTTCATAGACTCCTATCCAACTTTGGCACTGACGCATTGACTGGTGCCATGAATTCAGATCTCTCGATCGGGGGAAGTGCAAGATTAGTGTCTAGCGTGCTGGGACGTAAATGGCACCCCTGTGCTACCTGGCTGGCAGGATAGTTACCACGATTTCAAGGACCAAGGTTGCGACTCTACGCTAGCCCTTACTCGCCGGAGGCACGATTCCGTTGTGCCGCAGATACACCACCATCTGTCCATAGTGATCGAAGCAGTGGGCTACGGTGAGCGTGCTCACGCCCAACCGAGTGATCGTGTTTTGTCCCCAGGGACTCTTAAGTGATTCGGTCGCGTTCCGCTCATTCATCGAGGCGATTGCCTTATGCATGTAGGCGAACGAGTCGGTGAGGAACTTCAGGATCTCTGCCTTCGTCTTGATCGATGCCGGTCCTTCTTCTCCTCCAAAATCCACGGGAGGTTTCTCCTGGAGGATCGCGCCACCAAACTCGTAGTTGGACGCGGCCACATGCTTGATCTGCCCCGCAAATGTCCGGACACCCTTGAACTCACCGTCGGTGGGAGCGTATGCGTACTTGTCCTCGGGCATCGCCTCGGCGGCCGATACAAATTCCTTTTCCGCGTTCGTCAATGCACGATCCATCACCTGCGTCAGCGTCCGGCGCTCGTCGGGTTTCGGCATCGTCTGTGCCGATGCCGTCGCTGCCACGCTCACAAGCGTCAGAATCGCTAAAGTTAGTTTCCTTTTCATAATCGTCCCCCAGAATATGGACCGCACTTCAGTCTCAATCTCGTACCACAGAAGGTGCCATGGCCAAGTGCTGCGCGCTTAAACGATGGCGCCGAATGGTCAGAAGTCCTCCAATCAGAGCCAGCGCAGAACACAGCAGAGTGTTCGGTAATCCGACGCGCGTTGCCAACGCGCCCCAGAGTGTACTGCCGATCGCCATTCCTCCCTGCAAAACCAGCAGGTACATGGACAAGGCACGTGCCCGCACCCATGATGGCGACATGGTCTGGGCCGCGGTATTCAGGCAGGCCAGAATCCCAATCCACGCGGCTCCCGCTGTCCCCAACACTAGGCAGAGTTCGGGAAACCCTTGCACTCGGCCGGCAGCAAATGTCATGGTGGCAAAGACGACAATCGCCGTAGCCACCAGTCCATCGACCGATAGTCTGCGTCGCAATCTCGGCAAGATGGTGGCACCAGCAAGAGCTCCGAATCCAAAACAGCCCAGCAGGACACCGTATCCGGTCGCGCCAAAGGGGCGCGCCAGGATAGGCAGCAGAGCCAGCAAAGCGATCGCCCCGACGCTGAAGGCGCCGGTCCGAATCAGCACCGACTGCACCAAGGGTGAACGACGCACGTAGGCAATCCCACTCCCCACCGCTTCCCACAGAGCTTCGGTTTCGATTCGTTCGGCGTGGGGACGCTTCCAGCGGTACAAAACGATGATCACTCCGAAGAAGGAAAGCGCGTTGAGCAGGAAAGCCGTGCCCGATCCGGCTGCCGCAATCACCATTCCACCCAGTGCCGGCCCGACGGCGCGCGCGACGTTGAAGCCCGCAGAATTCATCGCTACCGCCGCCGCGTGGTGTTCCGCCGGAACCAACTCTGGAGTGATGGCCTGCCACGCTGGATCATTCATCACCGCGCCCAAGCCGAGAACGAACGTGAAGCCAAGCAAGATCCACGGGGTCACCACGTGAAACAACGTCAGGACGCCGAGCGCTCCGGACGCCAGCACCATCCATCCTTGGGTGATGAGCAGAAAGCGTCGGCGGTCGACCATGTCGGCCAATGCGCCCGCGGGCAGGATGACAAGAAAGACCGGCAGCGCGACCGCGGCTTGGACCAGGCCGACCATCAACGGTGATCCGTCGATCACGGTCATCATCCATCCGGCACCCACGCTCTGCATCCAGGTGCCGATGTAGGAGATGATGGCCGCGATCCACAGCGACCGAAATAAGGGTTCGCGCAGGGGCGCCCATGCCGACACGTTCTCGGTCGCCGAAAAACTGGGCGGGATAGGCGCGGGCGTCTTCACCATCTCGGCCATCTAGCGGGGCGCTCCCTCCAGCGCCGAAGGCACGCCCGTCCCAAAAGGCCACTCGTCGAGCCACCAAGAGCGCACCAGGTAGATCGCGAGGCCCAGAACAAGGACGACGGCGGCGTAGCGAATTTCCTTCAGAGCATTCACGCGAACAAACAGGATGTAGGCAAAACCGATCGACGCGATCAGCGCGGGCAGCGGATAGAACCACATTCGAAATGGTCGGGGCATTTCGGGCTGCCGAATCCGTAGCACGATGACTCCTATCGCTTGCACCAGGAACTGCAGCATAATGCGAATCACCACCAGGGCGGCAATCACGTCGGCGAGTCGCAGAAAACAGAACACCGCCGCCACTCCGCCTAGACTCACAAGTGACACGCTGGGAAACCTGTGCTTCGGGTGAACGCGAGCGAAAACCCGAAAATAATTGCCATCCAGCGCGGCTGCATAGGGGACGCGAGAATAGCCCAGCATGAGGGAGAATACCGAAGCGAAGGCTGTCCACATGACCAGCCCCGTCACGAGCTTCGCTGCCCACGAACCATAGATTCGTTGCATGAACAGTGAAACGACATACAACCCGCTGCCCGCGCCGCCTGCACTGTTCATCTCCCGCCATGGCACTACGGCCAGAATGCTCAGATTCATCACTATATATAGACCCGCAACCAAAAGAATTGATAGCAGAAGCGCCCGGGGAATGTTACGACCGGGATCTTTCACTTCGTCCCCAAGAAAGCAGACGTTGTAGTAGCCCCAGTAATCGTAGGTTGCGATGAGCATCGCGCTACCCAGTCCATGGAAAAATCCGGTCGAGAGCGTGAACGCAGCCGGCGGAAAGTCAAATGCCCGGCTGCTGTCGAAGTGTGTCAAGCCAGCGAAGATGATCCATCCAATCGTTCCCATCACCACAACCCATAGCAGCTTGGATAGCCGACCAATGGCGGTGATTCGCCGATAGAGGAGGAGCACTGCGAATAGGCACATGCCGACCGCCACCGCAGTTCCAGCCGTAGCGACCCAACTCACCTGGAGATTTCCGGCGAGGGGTAAGCGCAGAGTTGCGGTATGGGAGAAGTAGACTCGCTCCAGTCCCGGCCAGAAGTACGCCGCATATCCCGCCAGTCCAAGGCATCCCGACGCAATTGAGAGTGGGGCGCTGAAAGACAGTTGCCAGATGAACAGAAACGAAATCAGTCGCCCCAGTCGATTGGGTCCGTAAATCTCTTTCAGATAGCGATAGGAACCACCGGAGCCGGGCATGGCCGCCCCTAACTCCGCCCAAACCAGTCCGTCACAAATCGCGAAGCCCGCGCCGAGAATCCATCCCAGCATGGCCTGCGGTCCACCCATGGCGCTGATGATGAGCGGTATGGTGATGAAAGGCCCTACGCCAATCATGTCGAGCATGTTCAGCGAGGTGGCGCTCCAAAGCCCCATCCCACGAATTAATTGCGAGGAAGTACGCGAAGCTATATTGTCGGCCTCGGGCTGTGGCGCGGAGTGCATGCGATGTCTTGCTCGAACGGATGCGCAACAAAGGTAGAGCGCGATTCGACTATTGCTTCGCCAATGACCAACAGCTAACGACCAATGGCTGGTTCCTGACAACTGGCGACAGACGACTGCTTTCCTGCGCTCAGCAAGTTCACGTACAAGCGCACCGCCCCCGGCACGCCCGCAGGCAACTGCCGGAAAAATGCATAGCCGCTGTAAATGTATGTCCCCTTCCCGTATTGCGCGCGTAATAGGCCGCCCTTGAGGCTTTCCTCGCCCGGGTCATGCGACGCCAATAGGGGCGTGAACCTGTCGTCCCATTTGTCCATGAAGTAGAGCCCGCGCTCCTGCACCCAGCCCTCGAAGTCTCTCTGCGTAATGTGATTTGGCGAATTGAAGATGCTATCCTGCGGAGCAAGTATCTCTACGGGCGCTTCTTCCACGGAGACTCGGCCGCGGCTGAGCGTGGCTGGATACGGCGTAAAGCTGCCACCGTTAAAGTTGCCGACGTCGGCCTCGTACTGCACGACCAAGGTTCCGCCCGCGGAAACGAAATCGAGCAGCTTCTTGTTGTTGGCTGCAACATCCTTCTGGGTATCGTATGTGCGGATCCCCAGCACGATCGTTCCGAACTTGGTCAGACCCTCACTGGCCAACTTCTCCGCGGGAATCATGGTGACATCCAACCCGACCTGCCGAAGGACGGCTGGGATGTCATCGCCCGCACCCATGACGTAGCCCACCTTCAAATCTCGCGGAACCTTCACATCCACGATGCTCACGTGCTGCACGGCTGGCTGGTAGTAGTAGACCGTGTCCAGATCGTGGCGCGTCACCACACTGTAGCCCTCGCTGAAATGATTCTCGCCCGCGTCCAGAACCGCGCGAACTTCCGCACGACCCTCCTTTAACTGCCAAGGGGTGACCTCAAACTTGAAATCCTGCCTCTGTCCGCGGTGAGCGAAGTTCACTCGAACTTCCTGGGGAGTGACTTTCCATTCCTCAGGAACAGTCAGTCGCAGCACACCCTGTGAAGCTGATGCCAGGTTGTAGCTCACCCCGACGCTCACCTGTCTGCTTGAACTACCCGCCGTGGGAACTACCTGCGTCCCCGGTTCCAGTGTCACGGAAAATGCGGGGACGACCGCCAGGGGGCGCTTCTGGACTTCTCCATTTTTGTCCGTGAATGGAACAACGATGGCAGAGGAAATCTCCGTATACGGATGAGGCGCCGCAGGCTTTTGCGGTGTCCAGCCTTGAATGGACAGCCTGCGGTCGGGACTGGGAGCGATCTGGTAGTGCACCGTGGCCCGCACCGGCGGTGGAGGGAAGGCCAACGTTGCGTAGGCTTCGTCGTCCACTTTGTTGATGGCGTCGGTCTCCGGATTGTCGCGGTGCCAATACGGCCGTGTGTAGGCTGCCTTCGCCGGAACCTTTAGCCCAAAATTCGCATAGTAATTTTCGCCGGCGGCGACGGTGGTTTTCTCTGCCTCCACCATCCTGACCCAGCCTTCCGGCGCCTCAAGGCGCGCACTCCCGATGAACAGCGGGTATTTCGAGCCGTTATGTAGCTGCACTCGCACGGTCAATGCCTGACCCGGCGAGACAGCCGTTAGTGCATCCTGTTCCCGTGGAGAATCCGTGCCGGCGCCCTTGGCCGGCGCCACGGACGCACTGAGCGTCACATTCATCGCAAAATTCACGGCGCTCTGGGCTTGGTCTTCTTTCTCTCGCAGGCGGGACACAAGATCCAGTCGAGCCGGCACGCTTAACTCAGACGTGTCCACGCGGTTAACCAACTCGCGCAAGGACCCTGCGATGGCAAACAACGGCTCAGGCGCGCGCAGCGTGTCCGCCTCGCTGGCTTTTCTCGCCGCGTCAATCTTGCTGGCTACGTTCGTCAACTCCGACCGCAGCCAGGGAACTTTGGTCTCTTCCTCTCCCAAGCGTGACGCCAGCCCTGGCAAACTTGTGTCGATGCCATCAAAGAAGTCCTGCTCCTGTCTGTCCTTGCCCACGGTCGAAGGCAGTACCGAATCAACCAATCGGTAGAAGGCGTAATGCGGCCCAGCGTCGATGGACCATCCGCCCGCCCCCTGCGAGAGCTGGTGACGCAAACCTTCCATTGCAAACTGGATGTACGTCATCCGCAACAGCGGATCTTTTTCACCTGTGCTCAACTTGACCGTGTAGTTCTCGGGAGCACATTCATTGCTGCGGAAGGGACACACGTTGTCGAAGTAGAACTTCTTGGCCTGCCAGGGCAACAATCCTTCCTTGATCTGCTCCGGAAACCGATTGGGATCCGCCGCCGCTCGAAATGCTTCGCGGGACACAATCCCCGAAGCTTGGTGGTGGCCGTGACCGTCGCGATCCGTTCCTTGAAAGCGGGACACCAGCACGTCTGGCCGGAACGTTCGAATCACTCGCACAATGTCCGCCAGTGCGACGTCATGCCCCTGCCACTTCTGAAACGTTTCGTCAGGGCTCTTCGAAAAACCGAAGTCCGCGACCCGAGTGAAGCGCTGCTCCACTCCGTAGTAGCGATCCGACGCAGTCAACTCGAGTGTGCGCAAAACCCCCAGCACGTCAAAGAGATTGCTGCCCACCTTATTCTGCCCGCCTTCGCCACGGTTGAGGGTCAGCAGCAGCACGGTATCGCCCCTGGCACGCGATTCCAGGGTCATCATCCCGCCATCTTCGTCATCCGGGTGAGCCGTGGTGTGCATCAGGCGAGCCGTAGTGCTGAGGCGCCGCAGCATGAGTTGCAGCCCGGCACCGCCGGTGTCCTGGGGAAGAGGGTCGAACGGCCGGACTTTTTCGGTATCAGTTTGCGCCGGAGATGAAAGAAGTAGAAGAAGGGCAAGAGCAGGGAGCACAGGCAACGTTCGCACAAACCACCACGTCGAACTCCGGGCTTTAGAATCGATCATGTCTTCTAGTAGATGGGCCCGCGCGGAGATCGGACGCAAGTTCTGTCTAAGTGAACAAAGATGTTAAGACTCGACCAGTCCCCAACCGTTAGCCGCAGAACCATTGGCCGAGCTCAATTTGGTCGCGTCTATTTCGTCGATGCGCCAGACGCGGCCAATAGCGGCTGCTGGCAGAAGCGGGCCGATCTCAACAGATCCGCAAACTCCGACGTGGCTCGCAGCTTCGCGAGCAGGGGATCGTTCTCCAGAGCGGAATAAGCACAATAATTCTGCTCGATCGCCATGCGGATCCTGTGCACGGCGGCGTCTGTTTTCCCGGCGAACGCCAGCATTGCTCCCTGGGCATAGGAGCGCTCGGGATCATCTCCCGCCACAAGTGTGGTGGCGTCCTGCGCCATGCGGTCTAGTTCAGAAGGCGTCCGCAGTCCCACAACAGCTTCCAGCAGATCGCGGTGATATTGCGGAGCGCTGGGCATGTGGCCAACTGCGTCATGCGCCTCCTTTAGCTTGCCTTGCCGCAACAGAATTCCTACTATCTCTGCATTGGACCACTCCGAGCCGGTATCCAGCTGAACAAACTCCTGGGCACGTCTGGTATCTCCTGCATAGAGAAACGTACGCGCACAGGAGCGGAACATGTAATTGCCGGGATCGAGCTTGAGGGCCTCATCACATTCACGCATTGCGTCATCCAGCATCCCCGCGTAGCGGAACACGTAACTCAAGGCGAAGTGCGCTTGTGCGCTCATGGGCCGCTTCTTGACCAGGGCACGCGCCTGCCCGTGAGCCTGTTCCAATTCCCCGCGCTCCACACGATTGGTAATCAGGTTGCCTGCCGCGAAAACCAGATTGGGATCAAGTGCCAGTGCCCGCTCGTAGGCGGCATTCGATTTCTGAAACGCTTCTTCGCCACCGCTCGAATACGAAGAGTCGTAGTAATAGCGAATGCCCAAGGCCTGCCATGAAGGCGCATAGGTGGCATCCATTCCCACAGCACGCTCCAGCATGGTGATGGCTTCCTTGTTCGGCTTCTCATCATGAGGAACTGCGATGCTTCGCAAGTACAGATCGTAGGCTTCCTGGCTTTTCGGACGGGTGCTGGTTTCGAGGAACTCATTCCCGGTCCCTAACTTGGGCAACAGTCCGGAGCGCACCTGTTTCGAAAGTGCGTCCTGCAACGCGATGAAATCCTGGCTGGGTGCGGTAATCGGTGGACTCTGCCAGGTCACGGAATTCGAACCAACGTCCACTGCCTGCAGGACGACCATGATCCGGTTTCCCTGCCGCATGTAGTGGCCCGTGACCACGTTCGCGACGTGCTGTTCCCGCCCGGCTTGTTGTGGGTCCACATCGGCGTTCGCATATTTCCGGGTGCTTCCTGTAGGGCGAACATCCAGACCTTGGTTGTAAGTCAGCACTGAAGCAATCTCGTCCGCCAACGCAAAGCGCAGATATTCGACATTGCTGTCGTTGGTCATGTTCTGCAGCGGAAGGACGGCGATCGTGCCCTTCGCGACCAGTGGGGGGGCAGGCAATCGCCGGTGCTTGAGCCACCAAACACCGACCGATCCGAGTACCGCAATCAACAATCCCGTCATGCCCAGCAGCAGGTAGGTCTGTGTCTTGCTCGAGTTCCTGAACGTGTTGCCGGCCACCCGTAACGGCTGCGCCAGCTTTGCGCCGGTTCGGGTCAAACCGGATTCGGTCTCCTTCTTGAGGTGCTGCAGATCAGACCGCATGTCGCCCGCGGTCTGGTAGCGCTTGGTCTTATCCTTCTCCATCGCCCGGCCGATGATGTTCTGCAGTTCCGGTGGCAGGCCTGGGTTCAAACTGAGCGGCGGAGCGGGTTTCTGATGCAAAACCGCATCTAGCGTGGTGACGATATTCGTCCCGGAGAACGGCTTCTTGCCGGTGGACATCTCGTACAACACCACGCCAAAGGAGAATAGGTCGCTGCGCGGATCGAGTGGCTCGCTGCGCGCCTGTTCCGGAGCCATATAAACGGCGGTACCCGGAATCACACCCACTGCCGTGAGAGAGTCCTCAATTCCGGTGTCGGTGCTGGTGGCCAACTTTGCTTCCGTGGTCAGCTTGGCCAGCCCGAAGTCAAGCACTTTTGCCTGTCCGTGAGCGGTTAAGAAAATGTTTGCAGGCTTGATATCGCGATGGATGATTCCCTTGGCATGCGAGGCTGCGAGGGCGTCGGCGACCTGAACCCCCACATCGAGAATCGTATCGGCATCCAAAGCCTTGCCATGGATCATCTGTTTCAGGCTTTCCCCCTCCAGTTTCTCCATGACGATGAAGGGATGCCCGTTGTTGTCGTCGATGTCGTGAATGGTGCAGATATTCGGATGGTTGAGCTGGGACGCAGCCCGCGCTTCGCGCTCGAAGCGCTCCAGCGACTTGGGGTCGCCCACCAGATTGTCGGGAATGAACTTAAGCGCTACGCGCCGTCCGAGGCGTGTGTCCTCCGCCTCGTACACTACGCCCATACCACCGCCGCCGAGTTTTCCCAGGATGCGATAGTGGGAGACTGTCTGGCCGATCATTGCGCGCCCATTCTTGCCCGGCGGCAATGTTAGGACGCGAACGCGCTTCGGTCAACCGGGGAGATTCCCGGGGACTCCCGGGGAAGGGATGCGTTCAAAAATGAGACGGCAATGGGCGTGCGTTAATGCCCGCTGGCTGTAGCAAAATTATTGTGCTGACATGGCAAGCTCTACCCCACGTACAGGCCCGCGGATGATCCCACCCACTCCATGTTCCGATTGTGATCCACGCCCATCATTAAGCCCCGTCCCATGCGCAGGATGGTCAGCAGCGGAGTCAGTTCGTCGACCCAGATGTACATCACGCGCACTTCTACCTTGGTGCCTCCAAAGGGTGTCTCGATCACCGGTTCAAAGTGGAGACGCTCCTGCAAAATGTACTGCGAGCGTTGCTCCGGTAGGACAACGGCAACGTCTTCCTTCTTGGGAGCGATGATGACGCCCAGCCCCGCGAAGGAATACAGCGGCTTCAGTGCGTAGTTCTCAAGGTCCTGGGGCACGTCTTCGAGTTTGTCCAGGAAGCACGTCTTGGGGACGGAGGGATGTTGCAGGTAGGGAATGGAATATTTGCTGATGCGGAAATACCAGTTGGGATGTCCCGCCCAGTCGACCTCGAGGTCGTCCCGAAAATCGAACGCCAGTTGAATGCCCTTGCGTTCCAGTTCGTCGACTATGGCACGGTTGTAGATCCGTTTGACCGGAACGCGGCGTCCAGCATCCTCCCAATACAGCCGGTTGCCTTCTTTTTTGAGCTTGGTAATGCAGACAGTCTTGATCCCAAGCAGCTTTTCGGTCACAAGGAAATCCGGAAGGGTCTTCTGGTGCTGCGGATCAATTTCCATCAGGATGACGTTCTCAGGATCCTGATCACCCACGATTGCCTTCCGCAAAAGAGCCAGATAAGACGCCGAATCGAGTCCGCTCAGCAAGTAACGCAGGTGTTCATCCAGACCGAAGACATCGATGAAACTTCGCGCCAGGACGGGCTGGTAGGCGTACAGGGAAGGGAAGGCCTGCAACTCGACCAGCTTCGGCTGCAGCCTGCCCGCGCTGTCCCGGACAAGCCCAAAGTCCACTTGGACAAACATGGGGTGCTTGGACTCGCGGGGAACGTTGAACTCCGGAGGAATCGATTCGGATGACCGAGCGTGGTAGTCGGGGCTGTCGACCAGCTGGTGGATCAAGTCCTTGCCGTAAGCCGCCATCTGTTCCAATAAGCTGGCCGGCAGAAAGCAGGGCGTCTCGGAAACCCGGAAGCCGATGGGAACGCCGCATCGTTCCGCGAGTAGTGCAAGCAGCTGCGAGTATTGTTCCGGCCGATACTGCGCGTTGAAGGACTGCCGAAGGGAGGAAATCATCCAAGATGCCGTTCCACAAATGCGGTTCGTTAGCTAGATGCCCACGACCAACAGCCAACAACCAACTTCCAACTTACGCTTCAATCAAGAATTGCCCGCCCCGCATGATCTGTTCGCGATCCACCCAGATATCAAAATTGCGGCCGACTACATCGATGTGGGTCGATGAGTACCACTCCGCCCCGGTGTGTGCGCCGTAAGGGTTCCCGAAGGCAATGTGTACGCCGGGATATTTCTCATCCTGCAAAATCTCGCCAATCACGTCTTTGAGTTCAATATTGGTCCCGATGGCGAACTCCCCGACGCGGTTGCTGTTCTCGTCGCTGTGGGTGTACGCCCAGAAATCGTCACGCAGTACTTTGTTTTGGCACTCCGCTCCGCTGAGGCGGTTTTCCTCAATCTGTATCGTAAGAGGGTTCTCCTGCAAATCGCCAAACTTCGCGCACAGATAATCCCCCACCACGCCGTCAATCACAAATATGCCGTTTACTTCGCCGGGAGTCGTGAACACCTCACCACCGGGAAGATTGCCCCACTTGTCCGGGCTGATGATGCCTGAGGTCTTGAGCCACTTGTAAGAGGGATTGAGGTCGGCCACCAGGTCGGTTCCCGCTGAAGTTTTGGCGCGAATCTGGGAAGCTTTTCGTACCAGGTCGACAACTTTCTGGCTGATCCGATCGACTTTCTGGAAATCCGCTCGCATTCCCTCCAGCATGATCTGCCGATTGATGTTCACCATGTGAGCGTGACGAATCTTTTTGCGGTTGACGATTTCCGTCACCTGCATGCGCGATTGGAGTTCGTTCCTCTGGACCTGCACCGCGAAAATGCTGACCTGTGAGGTCTCGAGGTCGGCAAGAATTACCTGCGGTAGTTTGACGAGAGGCCGCGGAGCTAACTCCTCGAGCACGAAGGCGCGATAGGGGCAGCCCAATTTCTCGAGTTCATGAACGATGGCGGCTGCGATCTCGCGGCAGGCGTCGTCCGTGATCACGGTGACTTTTTCGGAAGGCTGCACCCGCAGACAGACCTGCACCGCATTGCGCGCGCCCGGGGTCAGTTCAGAATCAAAAGGGATTGTGTTGAGTGGATGGTTCGCGTGCGTGACGATAGTCATTACCCTACTTTTCGTTCCGAAACCGGGGCTACCTCTTCGGCCACACCCAATTCCGTCTCCTCAATAATGTAGTCGACAACTTTCTTCAAATCGCCGGACTCCTCAAACACGCGAATCTGCCGATCGGCGCCGCTGCCCATTTCCATGATGCGGTGCACGTAGTCGATCTCGGACCGCGAATCCAGCTCATCCACCACATCGTCGATGAACTCCAGATACTCCAGAATCAGGTCGCGCACCGGAACCTGCGTCTGCTTTCCGAAATCGATCATCTTTCCATTGAGCCCGTAGCGCGCCGCCCGCCACTTGTTCTCCATGATGAGGGCGCGCCGGTACAACCGGAATCCCTGGTTCGCCGAGTACAATTTGTACAACTTGGCTACGGTTGCCTGGATCAGGGCCGCCAGGGCGATGGTCTCATCGACCCGCATCGGAATATCGCAGACCCGGAATTCGATGGTATGGAAGAACGGATGCGGCCGGATGTCCCACCAGATCTTTTTGGCGTTATCGATGCATCCCGTCTTGATGAGAAGCTTGATGAAATTCTCGTACTCGCCGTAGCTGGGGAAATAATCGGGAATGTTGGTTCGCGGAAACTTGTCGAATACCTTGCATCGGTAGGATTTCAACCCGGTATTCATGCCCAGCCAGAAAGGAGAATTCGTCGACAAGGCCAGAATGTGGGGCACAAAGTACCGCGCATGATTCATCATGTGGATGGCGGTTTCTCGATCCTCCACTCCGATGTGCACATGCAAGCCGAAGATCAGGTTCGCCCGCGCGACCAGTTGCATGTCCTCAACAATGTTCTTATAGCGCTCGTCCGGATAGATTTCCTGCACCCGCCAGTCCGCGAAGGGATGGGTGGCCGCCGAGGCCAGCCGCAAGCCATTTTCCCGGGCCAGAGTAATCATGTCCCGGCGCAATTTTTTGACCTCGATCTTCGCATCTTTAATGTTGTTGCAAACCGAGGTGCCCACCTCGACCACCGACTGGTGCATCTCGGCCTTCACGCGCTCCTGCAAAAGCAGTTTGCCCTTCTCAATGATTTCGGCGTGAATATGAGAGCGAAGATCGCGGGTGACCGGATCAACCGTCTGGTACTCTTCCTCGATCCCAATGGTGAAAGTAGGTGTCATATAAGAGTTTGGCGCGGGGAGGAGTCGCTACAGTATAGCAACGCGCCGTCCCGATTTTCGCAGTTTCCTACGACAAGCGTGCCTCTATCGGGCGCCAACCGCGCTTACGAGGCGCCCGCCTGAGTCGAACTTTCGGCGCCCCGCCCGCCGGCTTTTCTTGCCTTCTTTCCCGATGGCTTCGGTCCTGCCAAAAACGCCGACCAATGCAATTCTTGCGTGGGATTCTCTTCGCATTGCGCTTTCTGCACTGCCATTTCGGCCACGGCATCGACGATCCAGTCAAAATTCTGCTGACCCACCGAGTTTACGTCCGCATCCGGAGCCGGATTCATGAAGTCGATGGCGTAGGGCACCCCGTCTTCCACCGCGAATTCCACGGTGTTGAGGTCATATCCCAAGGCGCGGCAAAGCCTCAATGCATCCTTCTCGACCCTTTCCATCAAGGCAGGCGCGGCGGGTGGATTTCCCTTCACGTAGCGTTCATGGTGCGGAGCCCTGGGGTCATAGCGCATAATGTGCACCTTTTCTTGTCCGACGACATAGCACCGGAAGTACTCCTCAAATTCCACGCCGTGCTGCAACGTCATGCAGAGGTCTCCGGTCTGGTTGTAATGGAAGAAGAACTCCTCCGGCGAATGCACCTTGTAGACATGCTTCCATCCGCCCCCGGCATACGGTTTAAGGAATGCAGGGAAGCCGACATACTGAAAAATCTCGTCCCAGTTCAGTGGGTAGATCAGGTTCCGCATGGACTGATCAGTGGTTCCTTCGGGGTGCTTATTGTGCGGCAACACTACCGTGGACGGAATGGCTACCCCAAGTTTGGTCGCCAATGCGTAGTTAAAAAACTTGTCATCAGCCGTCCACCAAAAGGGATTGTTGACCACAATCGTTCCATGCAGCACGGCGTTCTTCAAATAAGCTCGATAGAACGGAATGTCCTGAGAAATCCGATCGATGATGACATCGTATTTCTTGGGTTCATCCATCCGCACTCCGCCGACTTTCACGAACTCCGCGGTGATCCTGTCTACCGCCATGGAGTTGATCTTCTCTACGAGTGCGGGAGGAAAAGTATTCTCCATCCCGAACACAATCCCAATCTTCTTGTTCATGACTAAAACTCCTGATGTGGCGTCGGCGTCTCGTCGACTCTCCCGAATGCGTCTCCACTCTCGCCGCAGCACCCGATCAAAATCTTAGAAGTATTTGCCCACCATTTTTTGCCAGAACGGCCAATCATGACCGGTGTGATCTCCCCAAACATCCAACCAATGTGGCACGCCCTTGCCATTCAACAAGTGCGACATCCTCACATTCTGGTCCAGGCACATATCCCACTCACCCGAAGCCAGCACTATTTTCATTTTTCGATAGCGGCTCAGGAACCAGTCGTCGGTCATATTCCCCAGAAAATCCGACGGGCAATTGAAGTAACAATCGTCATCGTAATACCCGTCGAGAAACTGGTGGATATCAAACGCTCCGCTCAGACTCACGCAGTGCGTGGTGATGTCAGGATGCTTTAAAGAAAAATTCAGGGCATGGTAGCCGCCAAAACTGCACCCGGTGACGGCGAGCTGCGTGGAGGGATTCTTCCAGCGCAAGAAGGGAAGCAGTTCGTGGAGGATGTAGCGTTCGTACTGCAAATGTCGCAGAACTCGGATACGGGGATGCGCGCTCTTGTTGTACCAACTCTCGGTATCGATCGCGTCGGGGCAAAACACCTGCAACTCTCCCTGCTCGATCTTTGCGCCTAGTACGCCGATCATGCCGCGATCTTCGTATTCGAAAAACTTTCCCATGGAAGTTGGGAAGACGAGAACGGGAGTGCCCGCGTGTCCGAAGATGAGCATCTCCATTTCCCGGTGCAGTTCCTGGCTGTAACCCTTGTGGTATTCACGATTCATGGGCCGGAGTATCTTACCCGAACTCGCTTTCCGAAGACACGAAGCACCGGTCTTCGAACGGAAGCGTGGGGCCGCAACGCGCGCATGGCAAACGATGTCTGGCCGCCGCATTGCACCATCCCTCCGCCACTTCTGCTGGAGACTCGGGTCGCGGAATTTTCCGTTAAGATGTCGGCAGAGGAACCACCTTGCACGTCCTGACCGAAGCCGAAGTTCATCGCTTCCTGGAGCCGCGCGCCTTAATTCCGGCGATCGAGGAAGCTTTCCGCACGCGCTATCCCTCCACCGTGATGCCTACGCGCACCCAGATGAAACTGGCCGACGGTGTGTTCTTGATCATGCCGTGCTATGACCGCGAGGGCCGTGGCCTGGGCATGAAACTCGTGAAGTTCAACGAGAGCCCAGGCGTGGCCGAAGATCGGATTCAGGCCACCTATATTCTTCTGGATGCGGAATCAGGTTGCTCCAAACTCGTGATCCCGGCGAATTACCTGACCGATCTGCGCACGGCGGCCACTTCGGCGGTCGCGACAAAGATCCTCGCCCGGGAAGATGCGAAGGTCCTTGGCGTGTTCGGTACCGGCCGTCAGGCCCGGGCCCATCTCCAGGTGTTGCGCTGCGTGAGGAACTTCGAACGTGCGCTGGTGAGCGGTCGCGATCCTGTCCGCACGCAGGATTTCGCCCAGCAGATGGAGCAGGAACTAGGCATGAAGGTCGAGTCGGTTTACTCCCGCACCTGCGCCGCCGAATCCGACGTGCTCTGTACGTGCACCACCGCCGCCAGTCCACTCTTCGATGGCAACATGCTGCGCAAAGGAACCCACCTGAACGTCGTGGGGAGCTTCCGGCCAACAACCCGTGAAGTCGACGATGTAACCGTTCGCCGCTCGCGCATCGTGGTCGATACCTACGACGGTGCATTGACCGAAGCCGGCGACCTGATCATTCCGATAAACTCGGGCGCCATCCGGCGCGACCACCTGCTTGCGAACCTGCACGAACTGGTTCAGGGGAAGAAAACAATTCGAACCAGTCCGGGAGACATCACACTCTTCAAGAGTGTAGGTTCCGCTCTGGAGGATCTGGTGGCCGCTGAAAGTTTGGAGGCGGCGGTGCTGTCGGCCACGGCGCCCAGCAACGAAAAGTAGTTCGCTTTCCCCGCACGGCGTTTCCAGCTCATCCGACTAGAATTAGACCATGCAGGCGATGCTACTGGAAGCCCCGCGACTGGTAACGGATGCACCACTCCGTCTCGCGGAGATTCCGACACCGACGCCGGGGCGCACGGAAGTCCGCGTCCAGATTCGCTGCTGTGGGGTTTGCCACACCGATCTGCACATCGTGGAAGGCGACCTCCCGCTGCCCAAGATTCCGGTCGTTCCCGGACATCAGATCGTCGGAGTTGTCGATGCGTGCGGCGACGGCGTGCGAAATTTGAAGGAAGGCGATCGCGTCGGTATTCCCTGGCTCTATTCCAGCGATGGTGTCTGCAACTTCTGCCGACACCAAACCGAAAATCTCTGCGAGCAAGCCCGGTTCACGGGCTATCACGTCAATGGAGGCTACGCTGAAGCCTGTGTCGTCAGGGAAGACTTCGCACACCCGCTGCCAAGGAATTTCTCGGACGAAAGGGCCGCTCCGCTACTCTGTGCCGGGGTCATCGGCTACCGCTCCTACCGCCTCAGCGGCGTGAGGACTGGTCAACGCCTGGGCCTGTACGGCTTCGGAGCCTCCGCGCACCTAGTGCTGCAGGTGGCGCGTTACCAGGGATGTGAAGTGTGCGTATTTACGCGCGGGGCTGCACATCAGGAACTGGCAAGACGGTTAGGCGCGGAATGGACCGGGAGTGCCGAGGAAACGCCTCCTTCTCCAATGGACGCGTCCATTATCTTCGCGCCCGCGGGAACACTCGTGCCGCATGCTCTGCGAAATCTCCGCAAGGGTGGTACCTTGACGCTCGCCGGGATTACGATGAGTCAGATTCCAGCCCTCGATTACAGCCTGCTATACCATGAGCGCACCATCCGGAGTGTCGCCAACAGCACCCGCCAGGACTGTCGCGAATTTCTCGATCTCGCGGCCGCGATTCCGATTCAATCCCAGATCCGCACGTACCCCTTAGCCGAGGCGAACCAAGCCCTCCTTGACCTGAAACAGAGCAAGATCGAAGGCGCGGGTGTCCTGCGAATTAATTCTGCCGCGTAGTGTTAATAGAGAAGAAGAAGCCAGAGGGGGTCGCGAGCTCCGCAGGCGGGACGCGTTCGTCAAGCTACTGATTTACCGGGTTGCCGGCGAATTGGGGGCTTTATGAGCTCCATAGGTCAAGTTGGTTGTATATCCGACCGCTGTGGCCCCGCGAGCCGGAGGCGGGTCGAACCGAATGGCCCAGAAGGTCTTATCTTCCCCTCGAGCCTCAATTCTCAACAGCCAAAACAGTTTTTTTGGTCAATCTCATGCATCTGGATGATGACAGTATCTCCGGTCTGTCCTAAAGTCTCCTCCAGTTCAAACAAGGCCAGACTCCCCATTTGGCCGGAGATCCCCCAAAAAGAGTTGCGGCGCAGGCTTTCTCCCTCCCTGTGTCGGCAAACCAAAGCATAAAGAAGAAAAGGCAGTAATCGCCTTTTGACCCGAAGAGTTCTGTGGAGGACGCTCGTGGCCTGTATGCCCGCCCGTCCCCTGGAGAGGGATTTACCGCTCACCGCATGGGAATCACTGGGGACTTAGAACTGATGTCAGTGATTGAGCAGTTGATGCTGCATAGCCCTGCTGGCGCGGTTCGTCCCTTAGTAGTTCACCAATCCCCCACTTACCGAAACGAGGCGCCATGTGCGCCGCCAGGTCCGGAAGGAGGCTGCAAAGCCATGAGAAAGTCATACCAGGTTTGGCTCCCAGTTTTTCTCGTCTGCCTACTGACAGTAGCCGCGAGCGCCCAGTCTTTCCAAGTGCAGTGTCCGACCACCACCATCACCCACCCGACGGCGGCAATTGCGGAACCCGCATACACGGGTGCGACTACTTTTACCACGGGTTCTGCTGGATATCAGACGCCGAGTTCGCACGTAAACGGCGCGATTAAGTGCCAACAGATCTCGGGCGGCGACGGTTTTGCGACCATGGGAGACGGCACGCAGACGTACATGTTCTCCTTCGGACCGTTGTCGGGACTGGCGAGCATTGCGGCGGGCCAGCCGGGCACCGCTTTCCCGAGTGAGTTCAACACGACGCCTTCGTCTCCTCTGGTGCCGGGCGATCCGGCGACCAACGGCAATCCCTTTAACGGCGCCGTAGGCCTGATGCCCGAGACCTATACCGATCCCAATACCGGGCTCCCGGTCACTCGCATGAACGGGCACGTCGATCCCCGCCAAATCATGGATGTGGGCGTCATGAACGGCAACATCCCTGCGCCCTTGATGGCTATCGATGAGGATGACGAGTTCTTCCTGACCCTCACCAACGTCGGCCAGGTCATGCGGCCGGATCTTTTCGAACAGCACACGGTTCACTTCCACGGCTACCCGAACGCTTCTGCGTTCTACGACGGCGTGCCGGACGCGTCGGTTGCGATCAACATCGGCGGCAGCTTCACTTATTACTATCTCGCGCCGGATGCAGGTACCTACTTCTGGCACTGCCACATCACTCCTCCGGAACACTTGCAGATGGGCATGGTGGGACAGATTTATGTGCGTCCCAGACAGAACCGTGTTAGCGGTGATTTATACACTGCGCTCGGAAATCAGCAAGCAGATCCGCGCACGGCTTGCGGTCGGACCGGCGACGGACATGTAAATGCGGCGACTGACATTCTGTGCAGCAATCCCCTGCCTGCGGTGAACACTAGCGCGGTGGGCGGCGGCAAATACGCCTACAACGATGGCGACGGCAGTACCGCTTACGACGTCGAGTATCCCCTGCAGATTCACGGCTTCGATCCCAACTTCCACTTCGTGGGCATGACGTTTAACCCGGAAGGGTTCACGGACATGAAGGACAAGTATTTCCTGTTGAACGGGCGCAGCTATCCCGACACTGTAACCGAGGGTCCGATGATGACTCAGACCACGGACGGATCCAATCACTTCTCGCAACCCCTGCCTTCGATCATCAACATCCCGGCAGGCAAGAAAGCCCTCCTTCGAATTTCCGACCTGGATGTTACGGAATATCAGACGCTGGCGTCGCTGGGAATTCCAATGCAGGTGGTTGGGATCAACGCCAAACTCTTGCGTGATCAGGCAGGAAACAACCTCTCCTATAAGACGAACTCAATCACGCTGGCTGGTGGCGAGTCGCTGGACGTAATCCTGGACGCCACTGGTTACACCGCGGGACAGGTTTTCTATCTTTACACCCCGAATCTTGACCACTTGTCGAATGATGCCGAGAACTTCGGCGGGCTAATGACCGAAGTCCGGATCACCAACTAGGAGCGCAGCCATGAGGGCGACGAACATGAAAAAGACAAATTCAATGACACGAGTGCTTCTGGCCCCAATGATGGCAGTAGCTCTGCTATTGCTCACTGCCACCGCGTTTGCTGCGGCTCCTGGGATTACGGGTCCGGCTTTCAATCTGACCGCGCAGCCGGCATTCACTACTCAGCCAGACGGCTCCCTGGTTTACTCGTGGGGATACGGGTGCGCTAGTGCGCCGAGCGGCTTTGCGCCGGCCGGCATAACCGGTACCTGCTCCAACATGCAGGTTCCGGGGCCGACGTTGATCGTTACGCAGGGGAACACGGTCTCTGTAACTCTCACAAACGGTCTTCCGGTTGCGGCCGGAAACACGTCGATTCTGTTTCCCGGTTTCAACGTCACTGCGACGGGCGGGGTAGCCGGCCTGTTAACGCAGGAAGCCGCGCCGGGCAACCCGGTGACCTACACTTTCACGGCGACGACGCCGGGGACCCGCTCCTACTACAGCGGAACGCAAGGCGATTTGCAGGTCGAGATGGGCCTGTACGGGGCAATCATCGTGCTGCCAGCTGGCGTTCCCGCGGCGTGTACGACTGGTGTGCACGCCAACAACCTGACGGCGAAAGCAGCCAACCAAGTTCACGCCGGCACTGAAGGGGATTTCCGGCTGGCGGCGGCAGCGTATAACCACGCGCAAGCCTGTTACGACCGCGAATACCTGTTCCAGTTCTCCGAGATGGATCCCAGGATTCACCGGCAGGCGGAAGAACAGTCCACCAGAACCTGCACTGGTTGCATGAACGTGGCGACCGAGCCATACGTTCCGGCCTACTTCATGATCAATGGGCGCTCCATGCCAGACGACATGGACGGCAACTATGCGCCGCAATATCCGCACCAGCCCTACAACGGCAATCCGCACATGCATCCAGGCGAACTGGTGTTACTGCGCATCATCGGCCAGGGACGTTGGCAACATCCGTTCCACGAGCACGGGAATCACGTTCGCGTTTTGGCTCGCGATGGCAACTTGATCCTCAGCGCTACCGACGCGAACAGCTTGGCCGGCCCGCTGCTCTTCACGACCACGACAACTCCTGGCCAAGCTATCGACGGAATCTTCTACTGGACAGGCAAAGGGCTGAACTGGGATCCATATGGCCACGGTGCCAGTGTTACAAGCGCCACGTGCACGCCGGATGCCAACGGCTACAACACCGGTGCCCCCACCGCGATTAACTATTTCGAGTGGTGTCAGGACCACAACAAACCACTGCAAGCGTTTCCGTTCGGAGATGTAGCGGGCGGCGGTCCTGCGACTCTGCCTAATCCGAACATCCTGGCGAACGGTGCCTGGTACGGCGGCAGCCCCTACCTAGGACCAGAAGCGACTGTCCGCGCAGTCGGAAGTACGGGTACGACGCCACCGTCAGGCACGGTTGCAAACTCTCCCACTGACGAAGCTGGCTTTGCCTTCATGTGGCACTCCCACAACGAACGCGAGATCACGACCAACAACATCTTCCCCGGCGGGATGATGATGATGATGTTGGTAGACCCCTGGGTTTACCCCATCAACGAAGCGAATTAGGGCGAGGAGAAATACGATGCGATCCACTATGTTCAAGGCGGGCCTGATCAAGTCGGCGCTTGCCCTATCCGCTCTCCTACTCGCCAATAGTGTGGCGATGGCGCAAAGCGTCGTCACTCTGACCGCGACGCCGACTGGCACCATGCTGCCAGATGGGCAGACGGTCCCGATGTGGGGTTACGCCTGCGGTACTACACTTACCAATGCCACGTGCACGGCACCCAGTGGCGCAGCGCAGTCGGTTCTGCTGCCGACCTCCGGTTGGCAGCCGCCGCTTATTACGGTTCCTGCCGGGCAGTTGACCATCACGCTGGTCAATGGCCTTACTTTTACCGGCACCACGGTTCCGACTTCACTCGTGATCGTCGGCCAAGTTGGTGGCGGCCTGGGCTTGGACCGGGTGCTCTTCCCCGCCACGGCATTCCCGCATGCTCCGCAGGGCACGAGCTGGCCTGGCACCCGGGGCACTGTTGACGCCTCATCCTGCAGCAGCGCCGACCCGCTCGCCCCTGGCGTGGCAGGCACGTTCTGCCCGCCGGCCCAACTGCAGCGCGTGCGCTCGCTCGCGACGGAAGTCAATGTTTCGGACACCGGCGGCAAAGCGCTGGTCTGGAACAATCTCCGCCCCGGCACCTACCTGATTGAGTCGGGCACTGAGCCTTCGATCCAGGGGCCAATGGGTCTCTATGCCATGCTGGTGGTCACCGATCCGCTGGCGACACTGGCGGTACCGCAGGCCTACGGCCAGACTTTTGACAAAGACGTCGCCCTGTTGCTGAGCGAAATCGATCCGGTGCAGAACGCCGCGGTCAGCGCCGCGGTGCAAACAGTTGGATTCACCGAGACGGCGGTGTGGTCCGGTCTGGCCGGCGCGTGCGGCAATCCGTTCAATGCGGATGGGACAGCGAACCCGACTTACCAAACCTGCTATCCGCCGGCGGTCAACTACACGCCGCTGTATTACCTGATCAACGGCGCCGCCTTCAACAAGACCAACGCCGCTGGCTCGCTGTTTGTGACGACGCCCGCGACCGGGGTCACCGGGAGCGTGCTGGTTCGTCTCGTCAACGCGGGCCTGCGGATGCATGTGCCGTCGATCGTCGGCGCACAGACGGGGACCGCGGTTGCTCCCGCCCTGCCGCCCGCTGGATTCTCGTTGATCGCCGAAGACGGCAACCCGTTGCCGGG
>Ga0137418_10001236_pt1 | contig 23522 bp, 18 predicted proteins | sample CZODoug3_1_2_16f_FD_122242 | JGI IMG/M metagenome (GOLD analysis project Ga0137418, IMG submission 122242) | Vadose zone soil fungal communities from Angelo Coast Range Reserve, California, USA - CZODoug3_1_2_16fungal (Hybrid Assembly) | ecosystem: Environmental > Terrestrial > Soil > Vadose...
TTCTTCGTGGACTGGACTCCTCCCCAGTCCACGAGAGGATCAGATCGGCCAGTTCGAACGAGTCTGGACGCCGGACAAGCGTCCAAAATCTCCTTGGAGATATCACTGCCCTAACACCTACTCGGTGCATGCGAAACTTCCGCAGTGGCTCACCCCGATTTCTTGGCCACGAAGTTCACTTGTTCCGTCCAGTTATCCTGCATGGGTCCAGGTGATGCAATGCGGCCCGTCCCTCACGATCAACTAACGCGCCGCGATCAGCGAGTTGCGATTCGACCAACTCACCACGCACCTGGGGACAAGACGAAGCACGTAAGGTTCCACCTCGTCCGCGAGCAGAAAAGTCCGCAAGTCAATCCGTTTAAGCAGCCTGGCTGCACGCTTTTGGGAAACGGGCCTATTTTGTCGAGCCTTAAGTGTCGTTTCTTTGACACCCTGTCGAGCAGTGGTCGCCATTGCCGTGTGGAGCCTTCCGACCCGTAAAGAGTTCCCCTTACAAAACAATATTCCGACCCTGAGCCTGTTGCATCCTGGAATACTGAGTTCAGTGCGGCAACCACTTGTGGCTTTCAACCGGGGACGTATTCTGGTGGTAGAACGGTTCGTTCGACCTCGCCTGAAGTAGCGCCCGCATCTCGTCGGCTCTTCCGAGGGCGTCTCGCCGTCGTTCCCGTGCAGTTCCGGTGGCGGCACCGTGTACCTCCTTCCAGTGACGAACTCGCGTACACGTAACCTTAGCCACAGTTCGGCTCAAGAAAAGATTTGGAATCCTGCTTGCTATGACTGAGTACGTCTCGAGTCCCGCAGATGTGTGGAGATGGAGGTACGGCTGTGAATGACTTGGCTGATGTTGCGGGTGTGCGGTACGCAGTGCTAGAGGACGTTCGGGCCGACAGTGGTTCTGGGCGCTTTGTGGTTCCTTATCGTAACGAGTATTCGCTGCGCGATCTCATTGCCCCATCCTGCATTGCTGCATTTGGCATCTCCTCTCGCGAGGAGGCTGTAGCGAGGACTAAGCCCAGCGCTTCGATGGCCACCATGCAGAAGCACCTAGCGGGAGCAACGGTAGTGAAGAGAACTGAGGAAGCTCAACCTGGACCTCATCGAGCTCAGGGAACGGGCTCATCCTCGCCAACAATCCGCCGGTTCTTCGTCGCGTTCTACAGCGATGTTGTGGCCGCAGCCATTCTCAGCTTCTCGTCTAGGAATATCATCTCCGTGGTGCTCCGTACACTTTTGGCAGTTTAATTTTAATTTCAGGGCGATAGATCTCTGAGCGACACAATCTAGGGCCGATGTTCCAGGTTCGTGCGCGCTAGTTTTGATCTTTGGCTTTGGGCGTGAGCCTGCGGAGGATGAACTCTTGTGCTAAGTTGGCGAGAGCGCGTTCCCCAGTGCCGATAAGGAAATTCCCCAAGAACAGCCCCGGGCCGCGATTCGACGCCGGATAGTAGGCATTCGAAATGGCAGCCGATGCCAGATCGCCACCTAGAGTCGAGTAGTTCGGCTGCCGCCGTCCGTTGTCTCCCCTGCAGACGAATGGGCTGGCGAGTGCATGGAGAGCGCGAGACTTCTTTGTTCCCGTGCCCTGATAGAAGTAGCGCGGGTCTTGGTGCAGAAGCGATGGCAGGATGGCGCCGCCCATCATGATGTCAGTAACGTCGTCCGCATAGGCAGCGCCAAAGCGCTCACCGTAACCCTTCGCACCCTGCCCGTAGTTGGGGACGTCTCCTGCCTGGTTGATGGCGGCAAACGCAGCTACCCCGATGATAGTAACTGGATCGAACACGACCTTGGCGGCGAGCCTGAACTTCAGCTTCGTGGTGAGCGGCTCGGCGTTGCGATCATAGACGACGTAGAAATTGGGGAAGATGCCGAAAACGCGCTGTTGCTCCTCGACCCTGACCTGCTCGGTGGCGATCTCCTCAGAGGAAGCAACCGGAGAAGCCACAGTGATTGTGGTAAGCGCCTGTGCGATCTGGAGTCTGGTGCCCGTCAAGATGGCGTACTGGCCTGGCTTGAGGATGACAGCGGGGGACGTCCAGTTTGCAAATCCCTTGGCGCCGATGGTCACGTGGTAGGTGGTTCCCGGCTCGAGATCCTTGAATTCAAAGAATCCATTGTCGTTCGAGACTACCATGCGGGGATCTCTGAGGGCAGGACCCTCGAGAACGACGGTGGCGCCTGGAACGGTGTCGTCATTCACATCGACTACAGTGCCAACAATAATTCCGGGCTGCGGCTTGGGCGCGTCAGTCAAAAGCATCAACTGCTCCTGAGCCTTGGACGTCCTTGATCCCAAAAAACCGACTACGAGTACAAAGACACCCCACTTCATCGCGCGTCTCCTATGAATGACAGAAATCTTCAACACGAGTGTCGCGAGAACAAATCAGGTCAAAGCAACCGACCGACCAAAGCGAGCGGAGCGAATGTCCTGTAAATCGCTGACCCTGTTAAGAAAGAGAAGATCAGGCGGAGAGTGGTGTCAAACATGTCGAAGCCAATCTCGACATTTGTCGATTGCGGAATGGTCAGCAACTGCATCACGGGCGAAGGTTCGCATCTCTTTCTGGCTGGCCGATCTAATCGGATGTGTATAGCGCACTGGGGGTTTCGGCTCTGTATCTTGTGAGCATACGACTGGGTGAGTCAGCTGACAGCGCAATTCGAGTTCTTTAGACCCTGGCCCGGAATGCCGAACAATTGGGAACCAACGGCTAATAGCTGGCGGGAACATTACTTCCTGGCTAGCTCGTTCCGCCACACGAATGCTGATTGGCCACGTGGCGGCAGCACCGAAGGCGATTCGGGGGCGGAGCGGTTGGGTGCACTGGAGGCGCTGCATTTGGGACGAATCGACCTCGGGCCTTCTAACTCAATTTGAAGCGACGAGGCAATCACGCCCATTTAGCGCGGCATGAGGACCGGCTTCTCCTTCGGGAGCGCGTCGTATGTTGCTTTGTCGATATTGAGATGGGCCATCACCAGTTCGGGTGGGGTGTGTGACAGCCACTCTGAAAGGGACATATCCTCGTAGCGGCTGGCTTTAAACATCTCCAGGAACCGCAGATCTTCATTTCCGGTGTTCTCGATGTAATGAGCCAGCGTTTGCTGTATGTAGCCCACATCGCCCGCTTCGAAGTCCATGGTGCGCGCCCGAGCGCCCGTTTCAACCACGGTCATTCTCCCTTTGCCACTGATGTAGTACTGCCATTCGTCCGCATTTTGATGCCAGTGAAGCTCACGCATTCCACCGGGGTGGAGGGTCACGATTGCCGCTGCAACGGTCGTCGACGCCTTAAACGTGTTCGAGTCAACGATGAGGACCTCCCCACTGCTCGTCGTTATCGTCGGCCTTTGTTCCTTGGGTCGAAAAGAAAAGTCGTAAGGAGACGAAGGGAGCGCTCCCGCTGCTGTCTTCTGGTCTGCGGCAAGCGACCCGGGTGCCGGAGCGTGAAATATGAAAAGCTGTTCTCTACGTAGTGTCTGTAGAGACGGCTGGCTAACGCCGAAATTTTTTGCCAACACTTCGCGTGGCGTGTGCGCCGCTATGTCCGACAGCAGCACGGTGTCATATTCGGAGAAGCTGCCATCATCGAACACCAGGAGAAACTCGCCTCCATCAGGCCCGAGTCCCTGGATCGAGTGCGGTATACCGGTCGGAAAATACCAGAGATCACCTTCGTGCGTATCCCGCACAAAGCTTCTGCCCTTCTCATCGACCGCCGTGATGCGTGTGCTGCCGTAGAGCATAATCGCCCATTCGCCTGCAGTGTGCCAGTGCAGCTCGCGGATACCGCCGGCATTCAGCCGCATGTTCACTCCTGCGATCGTTTTCGATACGGGAAGCTCTCGAATCGTGACCTCGCGGGACCATCCGCCTTCGTAAACCCGCTTGTTCGCAAATGAGAAAGGATACTTGAAGGTCGCCACACCGCCTGCGTCCGTCAGAGGTGGCACGTTCGAATCCGGATTCGCACCGTCAAGCGGCCTATCGGTCGGTCCAGGATCAGTCAGGCTTTTGGTTCGTCCCGTTCTCACTCCGGCGGTTGACGATTGCGACATCGCCGTACCTGTCAGCAGCACTCCGGCCGTGGTCACAGCAGCGGCCGAACCAATTTCCAGGAATCCGCGTCGGGAAAGCCCATCTTTCTTCTGGTCCATTGGTTGCCTGCCCCGTTAAACATTGTTTCCTGCATCGCTGTTCGAGCGGTTCAATCCGCCTTTACAGGTGCGAACACACATCAAGAGCAACAGTGGGGCCAAAGTCTAGGTTCGGAAGAAGTGAGGCAAAGTTCTTGAAACTACAGCGATTGCCTCCCTGGAAATCCTTATACGGCGTCATTGGAGTCAGCATTTGGACAGACCCTACCGAATTGTCGCCACGATTCACGACATGCACCAATTTTTCTGTGGTTACATATCCAGCACCGATGACGTTAAGTACGTCAAAATCTTTGTTCCTTCCAGACCGGAAGGTTTGGATACCAGACTGCATGAATACAGCGAATTCCCGCGGTGCGAAAGTGAATGGAAAATGGGCTCGGTAACTTACGCCTTGCAGGTAACGATCTCGATTGCGATGACGCAGGGTCTCGCACCCGCCCAACAGCTATCCGCCGGACAACAAACGTCCTCACCTGCATCGATAACCCTCGACGAGGGATCCCGAGACACCCAGACTACATCCATCCAACAGGGATTTTTGGATCAGAAGACGAGTAAGCTCTGCAGTTTACAGCCGCCTGACGAACTTTCCTCATCCAGGCCGAATACCAAAGGAGCGACCGGGACTGAAGGGTCACTCGCCTATAGTCCTCTCTCCTCAAGGTGCAAATTCCATTTGTTTCTTAAGCAAACGTATTCACCTTACACATTCGCGTCAGCGGCTTTTCAAGCGGTTTGGGCCGACGCAACCGGGCGGTGGCCCCACTATGGGGTAGGGACCCAGGGTTTGGCGAAGCGATTTGGCGCGACCTTGGCGGATACAGAGTCACGGAGATTCATCCAGAGTTTTGCTTTGTCGGCAATCCTGCACCAGGATCCTCGCTATTTTCCTTCGTACAAGCGATCATTCATTTCCCGGGGGTGGTATGCAGTAACCAGAGTGATGGTCACGAAGAAAGACAACGGCGTAAGCGCATTCAACAGCGCCGAGTTTCTGGGAGCTTTGCTCACGAGTGCGCTGCAAAACTCCTACTATCCAAGACACGACCGAACTTTTGGTGACACAATGAATCGCTTTGGTGGTGCCCTGAGCTCTGATTCGATTAGCTATCTTCTACGCGAATTTACCCCCGATATGAAGCGCCTGTTCCGAAAACATGCACCGGACAAAATCCGCAAGATCGAGGAGAAACTTCCTATCCCTCCCGAGGATAAGCCGTAGGCAGAGGCATCCCGCCATCGGTTCCGAGAGACCTACAGGTAGTTTGGTTGCGTCCCCGACGATGCGGGCGTCAAGATCTAGACGCTTGTCGATCCGAGCGTCAACTTCTTGACTGTGTCTGTCCAGCAGGCCACTCCGCCCGTTCGCAATTCCGGTATATCCAACGACTTGCGCACGCCTAGCCGCTAGCAGCCTTTGGCAAGGTTAGTGCATGTATGTTCCTGATGGGGACTATGAGAAGCACTCTGATCCCCATCTGTCCTGCGAGCGCTCTGTGTTCTCGGTGCGGTTACCTGTCTCGCGCTGGCGCAGGCGCCGGTTGCCTCAGAACAAAAAGAAGTGACGGCAGAAGAAGTGGTCGGAGCACTCGAAGGCGCTTACGGTGTACACCCGGGTGAGCGGCGCAACCATACGAAGGGCACTTGCGCGTTGGGCACGTTTGTGGGCAGGCCGGAGGCGGCAGCGTATTCGAGATCAGCCTTGTTTTCTGGGCAGCCAGTGCCGGTTGTGGCGCGCTTCTCGCTAGCCGGCGGAGACCCGCACGCGTCCGATACGAACAGAAGCCCACGGGGCATGGCGGTGGAGTTCAGGCTGCCCAACGGCAGTCTGCAGCACATGACGATGATCAATACGCCCATGTTTTTCGCCGCCATGCCACGAACGTTTCTGGACAAAATGCTGGCATTGAAGCCGGATCCGGCGACGGGCAAACCGAACCCGGAAGCATCAAAGGCGTTCGCGGAAAGCCATCCTGACACGAAGGGGCAGGCGACTTTTCTGGCCACCAACAATCCACCGCGTAGTTATGCAATAGTGCCTACTACGGCATTCAGACTTTCAAGTTCGTTAACGGGGAAAAGTCACGTTGGTGCGGTGGCGCTTCGTTCCCCAGGACGGAGAAAAACAACTTTCCGTGCGGAGATGACCTCCGAGCCGACCGACTTTCTTGAGAAAGCACTGATTGATCGAACACAACAGGGACCTGTGCGCTGGGACATGTTCCTGACCATTGGAGAACCGGGTTACCCCGAGACAGATCCGACGATTTTGTGGCCGAAAGATCGCAAGGAACTGAAGGTAGGGACCCTGACGATCTCATCCGCGATGAACCAGGAGGGCGCCGTCTGCGAGAACATCAACTACGATCCTCTCGTCATGGCGAACGGCATAGCGGCGACCGATGACCCAGTTCTTCCATTCCGTTCATCATCTTATGCACTCTCGTTCACAAAACGACTGCAGGAAAAGTGGTTTTGAATCAGGTGCAACCTCGGTTGTCAAGCCGATCCTGCTGTGCTAACGTTTTCGAATTCTACGCGCGCGCGTTCCAGGGGAGCCCAGCCGTGGCGCAGTGGAATTTCTTCCGCCCTGGCATTGCTACCATTGACTCTGCGCTACGGTTTTGCGGTTCTTCCTCGCAATGGCACCCGGACTAAGCGGCCCGTAAGAATAAGAAGAAGGGACCCGGGAGGTACCCCGCCATGACCATCGAGATGCGGAAGACCGGAATCGACGTCGTCGGCGACATGCCTTGGGGTACACACTTCTGTCTCTTCTACGAGACCACAGCAGATCTCCTCAAGACATTGGTCTCCTACTGCAAAGCTGGATTGGAAAACCAGGAGTTTTGCCTGTGGGTGGTGGCGGACCCACTTACCGAGGAAGACGCCACGCATGCGTTAAGACGAGCTATTCCTGACTTCGATCGATATCTGGAGAACGGCAGCATAGAGATGGTCCAGGCTCGCGACTGGTATCTTCAGGATGGCACGTTCAATCGGAAGAGAGTGATTGGCGGTTGGAATGAGAAACTCGCGCACGCAGCGGCCAGAGGTTACGCCGGCGTGAGAGTCACCGGAGATACGGCTTGGCTCGAAAAGAGGGACTGGAACGACTTCGGTGAATACGAAGATTCACTCAACCAGGCTATCGCCAACCAGCGACTGACGGTGCTATGCACCTACCCGCTCGCCGCATGCGGAGCTGCTGAAATCCTGGATGTGGTGCGAACACATCAGTTTGCGGTAACCAAGCGGCGCGGGAGTTGGGACGTTATTGAAACGGCCGGGCACAAACAGGCGAAGGCTGAAATTAAGCGCCTGAATGAGGAACTCGAGCAACGCGTCGTAGAACGGACCAGCCAGCTGATCTCGGTCAATAGCGAGCTGACAAAGGAAATACTCCAACGTCAGCGCGCCGAGGAGGCTCTCCTGCGGAGCGAGGCCTATTTAGCGGAAGCACAGAGCGTGAGCCACACCGGCAGTTTCGGCTGGAGCGTTGCCAGCGGACATATCGTCTGGTCAGACGAAACCTTTCGAATTTTCGAATACGACCCAGCCAACAAACCTACAGTGGAATTCATATTGCAGCGAACCCATCCGGAGGACAGAGCCTTCTTGCAAGAAACACTTGATCAAGCAGCACGAGACAGGAAGGCTTTTGAGTTTGAACATCGGCTGCTGATGCCGGATGGCTCGGTAAAGTGCGTTCGAGTTGTGGGTCATCCCTCAACCAAGAATGCATCGAGCGAATTTGAATTCGTGGGAGCAGTAATGGATCTCACTGAGAACAAGCGGGCAGAGGAGGCCCTACGGCGGAGCGAGAGTTATTTAGCTCAAGCACAAAGGCTGACCCAGAGTGGAAGTTGGGCTTGGAATGTGCGTACCGACGCTCGCTTCTGGTCGCAAGAGACCTTTCGCATCTTTGGGTGTGACCCCGAAATAGTGAAGCCCACATGGTCGGACATTCTCGAACGAGTGCACCCTGAAGATCGAGCAAAAATCGTGCAGAGAGCGAAAACGGAGACCAGAGTGAAGGAGAGAGTAGATTCTGAGGTCGATTTTCGAATTATTCTTCCGGACCGACGAATAAAGCACCTTCACTCTATCGCTCGCCCTGTGCTGGATGAGTCAGGCGAAATCACTGAGATCGTCGGCACCTTGATGGATGTTACTGAACGCAAGCGGGCAGAGGCGCTGCGTGACGGAGAGAGTCGTATCTTGGAGATGATAGCGCGCGATGCTCCGCTGGAGGAAATACTGGAGAACCTGGTGCGCGTTGTGGAAGCTCAATTTGCTGGCTTGCTTTGCTCAATCCTGCTCCTCGAAGAGGATGGGCAGCACGTGCGGCACCGCGCCGCCCCCAGCCTTCCTAAGGCCTACAGCAAGGCCATCGACGGCCTTTGCATCGGACCGAAGGCGGGATCATGCGGCACCGCTATGTACCGCCGAGAGCCTGTTGTCGTCACCGACATTCTCCAGGATCCGCTGTGGGAGCCGTATCGAGCCGTGGCCGAGCCCTATGGGCTCCGCGCCTGCTGGTCCACTCCGATACTTGCGCATTCGGGCCAAGCGCTGGGCTCATTTGCCATGTATTACCGCGAACCGCGCAGTCCGAGCCCAGCTGAGACCCATGCTCTGGAAATGGCCACCCACCTCGCCGGCATTGCCATTGAACGCAAACTGGCGCGTGAAGAGCGCGAACGACTACGTCAGGCCCAAGCGGAACTCGCGCACATAAATCGGGCGGCCACCATGGGCGAACTGACCGCTTCTCTGGCGCATGAGATCAAGCAGCCCATTGCGGCAGCGGTAACAGACGCTAAAACCTGCTTGCGGTGGCTTGGTCGCGATCAACCCGACTTGGTAGAGGCACGCGAAGCAGCTTCAAGAATCATCAAAGACGTAATCCGTGCGTCTGACATCATCAGCCAGATCGGTTTGTTGTTCAAGAAAGGAGCTGCGGAACGAGAGTTAGTTGACGTGAATGAGGTCATTCAAGAGATGATCACCCTGCTTCGCAGTGAGGCGAGCCGGTGTTCGATTTCGATCCATGTCGACCTTGCCAGCGATCTTCCTAAGATCATGGCGGACCGGGTGCAATTGCAACAAGTTTTCATGAATCTCATGCTCAATGGCATCGAAGCTATGAAGGACATGGATTCTGCAGGTGAACTCACGATCAAGTCGCAGCAATCCGACGATCGTCAACTGCTGATTTCGGTCGGTGATACCGGCGTGGGACTAAAGCCGGAACAGGTGGAGAAAATGTTCAATGCATTCTTTAGCACCAAACCTCAGGGCACCGGTATGGGACTGACCATCAGCCGGTCCATCATCGAATCGCATGGCGGCCGTCTATGGGCTACCGCACACTCGGGCCGAGGCGCAACATTTCAGTTCACCTTACCGAGAGAACACTCGTCGCAGCAGGCTGCGTCGTCATTCTTGTCGCGCTCCGATTCTCCCGCAGTGAATTGACGAACCCGCCACCGAGGTCGCGAGGCCTCTCAGGCATGCTGTCGCCCTTCCGGGTCTGTTGTTCCTAAACGTTCGTCACTTCACTCCGTCGGCAAAGTTCTATTGCACTGGCCGATCTGATCCTGTCGTGGACTGGGGACGAGTCCAGTCTATGAAGAACCAGTGTTGACAAATATCACTGCCACGCGCCTCCTGCCACCGCCCCCGCGGGCAACGTTCTATTGTCACTACCACGCGTCCTCTGCCACGGAACCCGGAAGAAAACCTTCTGTGCACCACCCACGCAGCCCTCTGCACCGCACCCCGGAGGGTGCCTGACGATTGCCCGCCACGTTCAGTGGAGGGCAACCGTCTACTCAAAAACCCCATCCCGTAGGGATGGCTGAACCCCGACAAGTGCCCGCAAAAGGAAATACAAAAGCGGACGCGATTGCTCGTTACGTTCTGCCGCAGAGCGCGCTAACGGCAATCGATTCTGAAGAAAGTTGCTCATGGTGCAACCCTAGCTATCGTCGCTGTCCCACGGGCAGAACTCGGTTCCAAAACTGACGCCAATCCGTCTGGCATTCACCCTGGCACTTGAACTCTTTACCCGGGCTGCCCATTCTGCCGCCGCACTCAGGGCACACGCAATTCAGAATGGCGGAGACCACTTCTGCAGTCACTTGGATGTTGCTTTCTCTCGTAAACGCCATGAACACCTCACCAACGAGATCGAATGATCAGCGGTTGCTCATCCCGTCCAGGAACGAAGTACCGCATGACCCTTGCAACGTTCCTGGCCGTCCAAAACCACAATCACAAATGTACCTGATGCATTTTGGGTTCCAACATGCGAACAGAGTGACGTTGCACCTTCACTCAAGTGTGGAGAATCGGTTTGCGAGAATTGCAACTGAGGTGTGAGGCGCGGCATCACATCGCGTTATAGACGAGCGCCTAGAGCGGCGCCGCCTTTGCAGTCCCGCCCTCCTGGAAACATCACTCCACTGCAAAGGCGGCCTGCTCTCTGCGTCCCTCGAGCAGAAGCAACGACGCAGAATTCGCCTTTTCCACAGAGGACCCGGGCAAGCAAGATCACTTCGGCGCTTATTGAGGTAGCTTCGTCCAGGTCGAAGCCAGTCGAAATGTCGACGGGCTGTCAGCCACAGGACTCTCACCAGGTGTTCGTAAGACTTACTCCACCCCACCAGTCGACCGATGCCACTGAAAATAGCGGATAAGCGGCGTGGCCTTTGATTGGAAGGTGGCGTGCCTCTTGTCGTGGTGCCAGGAGGAAAGACGACATGCAAGAGGCACACATCGGAAGCCAACAGCACCTCGACGTCGCCGTTAGCCAAGGCGTAGCTCAGGAAATGGAGAAGCTTGTCTCAAGCCGGCGCCTGTTGTTCTACAGAAGTGCTTATCGCCTGCTAGGCAATGCGGCCGACGCGGAGGATGCGGTTCAGGACGCGCTTTTTTCTGCCTTCAAACACTTGGGCCAGTTCAGGGGGCAGTCACAGATGTCGACATGGCTTACTGCTATTGTGAGCAATTGTGCGCGGATGCAGTTGCGCAGGCGGCCGCGCCCGATCCAAGTGTCCTTGGACGAGCCCGTCGGGGAAAAACAGGAATATTTGGTGTTAGAACGACTGGCGGACGGTCGTCCGAATCCCGAAGACGACTGCCGACATTCTGAACTCAATGCCCGCGTGACACATCTGATGGCGCAGCTCTCGCCTCCATTGCGCAAGGCATTTCAGTTGCGGGAGTTAGATGGTCTGACTACGAGCGAAGCAGCGCACGTCTTGGGAGTGCCAGACGGAACAGTGAAGGCCCAGTTGGCGCGGGCACGTGCGAAGCTCAGGAAGATGTTGCGCCGCGCAGAGGGTGCTGCGCCGGTGAGCCGTGCAGCGTCGTCAAGAATGGCAAGGAAGCAAGTCCAAACCAGGTAGAGATTCTATGTGGATTGTTCGACTCGCATTACGGCGGCCGTACACGTTCGTGGTTATGGCCATACTCATCCTGGCGATGGGGGTGCTGGAGATTTTTCGTACCCCAACTGACATTTTCCCCAACATCAACATTCCGGTGGTCAGCATCATTTGGTCCTTCAACGGTCTGGTTCCCAAGGATATGAACGACCGTATCATAACCATCACCGAGCGGGCGCTCACCACCACCGTAGACAATATTCAGCACATCGAGTCTCAATCGCTAAATGGAATTGCTGTGGTCAAAGTATTCATGCAGCCGACAGCAAGCGTCGAGCGGGGCATTGCGCAGATTACAGCGGTTTCTCAAACGCAGTTGAGGCAATTACCGGCGGGGACTACGCCGCCACTCATTCTGGCTTATAGCGCATCGAGTGTGCCTGTTCTGCAGTTGGCACTCTCGGGACAGGGCCTTTCCGAGCAACAACTCAACGACTACGGTCTCAATTTCATTCGCACCCGGCTCATCACTGTTCCCGGTGCATCGGTACCCTATCCCTACGGCGGTAAACAACGGCAGGTACAGGTGGACCTGAATCCGACCGCATTGCAGTCCAAAGGTCTTTCCGCCCTGGACGTGGTGAATGCCATCTCGCTGCAGAATCTAATCCTGCCGACCGGTACGTCGAAAATCGGAGGCAAAGAATACAACGTTGATGTTCCCAATGCGGCGCCGCAGACGATGGATGAGCTAAACCGCATACCGATCAAGACCGTTGGGAGCACGACGATCTACGTTAAAGATGTCGCCTGGGTGCGAGATGGTTTCCCTCCACAGACCAACATCGTTCGGGTGAACGGGCAGCGATCCGTACTGCTGACGATTCAAAAGGCGGGAGATGCCTCCACCTTGAATGTCATCTCAGGCATCAAGTCTCTTCTGCCTCAGATTGCCACCACCGTTCCGTCCCAGCTAAAAATGCAACCCCTTGCTGACCAATCCGTTTTTGTTCTCGGAGCGATCAGCGGCGTGGTCAGGGAAGCGCTCGTCGCTGCGTGCCTGACGGCTTTAATGATTCTGATTTTCCTGGGGAACTGGCGAAGCACGCTCATCATCGCGACTTCGATTCCTCTTGCCATTCTTACGTCGATCATTGTGCTCAGTGTCACTGGCCAAACCATCAATATCATGACGCTCGGTGGATTGGCGTTGGCGGTGGGGATCCTTGTGGACGATGCCACGGTGGAGGTGGAAAACATCAACCGCAACCGCGAGGCAGAACCAGACAAGAACATGGATGAGGTAGTGCTCGACAGCGCCATGCAAATCGCGACACCTGCGTTCGTGTCTACCCTCTCGATCTGTATCGTATTTGCCCCCATGTTCCTGCTGTCGGGCGTGGCTCGGTATCTCTTCCTGCCGCTGGCTGAAGCTGTCGTGTTTGCCATGCTGGCTTCGTATGTGCTCTCACGAACGATCGTTCCAACCATGGCTAAGTATTTGCTACGGCACCAAAAGGTTGGTCACGAAGCCGCCCGGTTAAGCCGCAATCCGTTCGTCCGACTGCAACGGCGTTTTGAAGCGGCGTTCGAAAAATTCCGGGAGAGCTATCGCCGAATGTTGGAAGCTTGTCTCCACCATCGGCGAGGTTTCCTGGCGGTTTTCTTCGCTGCGTGTCTAGGGTCGCTGGCCATTCTAATTCCGTGGCTCGGCCAGGACTTTTTCCCAAATGTTGATGCCGGCAGCTTCAAGCTCCACCTTCGGGGTCCGACTGGGATGCGTATTGAAGACACGGCGTTCTTGTGCGACTTGGTGGAGAATTCAATTCGTCGCGAGATTCCGCCAGCCGAAGTGTCAAGCATGATCGATAACATCGGACTGCCTTACAGCGGCATCAATCTTTCGTATAGCAATTCTGCTCCCGTGGGCACGTCGGACGCCGACATCCTTGTGACCTTGTCCGCAAAACATCACCCTACCGACAACTACGTCAACCAACTTCGTTTGAAACTTGCCAAGGAGTTTCCTGGCGTGATGTTCGCGTTCCTCCCGTCCGACATGGTCACTCAGATATTGAACTTTGGACTGCCGGCTCCAATCGACATTCAGATCACAGGCAACAATTTGGAAGCGAACCGCGCCTGGGCGAGCCAACTGCTTCAGCAAGTCAGATACGTGCCTGGAACGGCGGACCTACGGATTCAACAGCCTTTCGATCAACCGTATCTACACCTCAGAGTTGAACGTACGAAAGCTCAGCAGCTTGGCTTCACCGCACACGACATCGCACAGAATCTCCTGGTATCGCTTAGCGGCAGCTTTCAGACTTCGCCCACCTTCTGGGTTGATCCCAAACAAGGAGTCAGCTACCAAATAGCGACCCAAACACCGCAATACCGGACAAGCAGCTTACAGGACCTTGTCAACATTCCAGTTACCGGAACCAACGCATCCGCTGCGCCATCGCTTATGGCAAGTTTGGTATCTGTCAAACGAGACACTGGCATGGCAGTTGAGTCTCATTACGACATTGCACCCGTAATTGATATTTATGGCTCGGTGACTGGCCGGGATTTGGGTGGAGTCTCTCGCGATATCAACAAACTCATCGATGCGGCTCGCAATCGGCTGCCGCGTGGCTCGCAAGTCGTCGTTCGCGGCCAGGTGCAGACGATGCGGTCCTCCTATGTAGGTCTTCTGAGCGGCTTGATGGTTGCAATCTTATTGGACTACTTGCTCATCGTGGTGAACTTCCAATCCTGGCTCGATCCGTTCATCATGATTTCCGCGTTACCTGCGGCACTGGCCGGAGTTGCCTGGTTCTTGTTCATAACGCACACCACCCTGAGCGTCCCCGCTCTCATGGGAACGATCATGTGCATGGGTGTGGCCACCGCGAACAGCATTCTGGTGGTGAGCTTCGCCACAGAGCAAATGCAGGCAGGGGGGGATCCCATTGCAGCTGCTCTGGAGGCGGGCTTCACTCGTTTTCGTCCGGTGCTGATGACCGCTCTGGCCATGATCATAGGGATGGTTCCAATGGCGCTGGGACTGGGGGATGGCGGCGAGCAAAATGCTCCGCTAGGGCGAGCCGTGATTGGCGGTCTGATTTTCGCAACGGTTTCCACTCTGTTCTTCGTGCCCACCTTCTTCAGCGTGTTGCACGGATGGAGGCAAAAACGCCAGGTGCGTGAAAAGACGACTACTGCTTAAGCGCAACAGCGAGGGGATTATGGGCGACATAGAAATCAAAGAGACGATCGACCGGCCTGAGATGGCAGCATTGAATCATGGGGAGGCAGGCAAGCAATCTCCAAAACGTTGGTTACTGGCCTTGGCCATGGCGCTATTTGTCGCGGCCATTCTGATTTTCGGGATTCGGTCGCGCGTGAAGGCCGAGGCTAATTTGCGCACGGTGACCGCGCAGATGGCCGTGCCTTCAGTTTCGGTTGTCGCGCCCAAGCAAACTGCACCCGCTCAGGAAATCATTTTGCCGGGAAACATACAAGCATTCATCTCATCGCCTATCTACGCCCGCACGGATGGATATCTGAAGAAGTGGTATTTCGATATCGGAGCACACGTCAAGGCTGGACAGTTGCTCGCCACCATCCAAACTCCAGAAGTCGATCAGCAGCTAGCGCAGGCACGCAGCAATCTTGCCACTGCCAAAGCGAATCTGGAGTTGGCGCAAATCACGAAAGACCGTTACCAGGGATTGCTGACAAAACATGCCGTGGCTCAGCAAGACGTCGACAACGCTGTCGGAACCTACAATGCCAATAAGGCAATTGTCGACGCCGACATGGCTAACGTACAGCGCTACGAGGCTCTGGTTTCCTTTGAGAAGGTATACGCTCCTTTCGATGGCGTGATCGCGGCCCGCAACACCGACATTGGCGACCTCATCAACTCTGGCAGCAGTACCGCACCCAGAACCAACCTCTTTGACTTCGTCCAGCCCGGCACCCTGCGCGTTTACGTGAACGTGCCCGAAGAGTACTCGCGAGGCGTAATACCCGGCCAGACGGCCACCGGCATCGTACTGGCCGAGTTTCCTGGCGAGACATTTCCGGGGAAGTTAGTACGCACCGCCAACGCCATTAATATGACGACTCGCACGCTGTTGGCCGAGATTGACGTCGACAATCCCAAGGGCACTCTGCTCACGGGATCCTATGCAGAAGTACATTTGAAGATTCCCGGGCAGGGCTCTACATTTCTGATTCCAGTGAATACTCTTATTTTTCGATCGTCAAAGGTGCAGGTAGGCGTCGTTAGAGATGGCAAGGTCGTGCTTGCAGATGTCACTCCGGGGCATGATTTCGGAGCTGAAATCGAGATCGTGGCCGGTCTGAAGGCTGACGACCAAGTGGTAGTGAACCCGCCCGATTCGCTCGTAACCGGGCAACAGGTTCAGATCGTAAACGCGTCGCTCCCCGGGGATGCAAAATGATGTCTCCGCAAAAGAGAATCCGCGCTACGGAGAGCTCGCGGCCAACATGGACGGCGGTTCTCCTGTTCGCGGGGGTTCTTCAGTTTGCCGGCTGTGCTGTCGGACCCAAGTACAGAACTCCTGCAGCTCCCGCGCCGCCCGCATATAAGGAGATGGGAAACTGGAAGACTGCGCAACCCAATGATCACAACTTGGGCGGAAACTGGTGGGAGATGTTTCAAGATCCTCAGCTCAATTCATTGGAGCAGCAGATCAATGTTTCCAACCAGAACCTGAAAGCGGCAGCAGCTCAGTATCAGCAAGCCCGGGCCGCATTGCGCTACGGTCGCGCCGACTACTATCCCACAATAACGACGTCTCCTTCGGGGATCCGCAACCGGTATTCCAATAACCGTCCACCGCAGACCTCAATATTTAACGGCATCACTTTTAATGATTTCACGGTGCCTTTTGATTTGTCCTATCAGGTCAACGCATGGGGCCGGGTGAGTCGTAATGTCGAGTCCCTTCGGGAGCAAGCGCAAGCGAGCGCCGCGGATCTTGCAGTAGTGAATTTGAGTATGCACGCCAACCTGGCTATCGATTATTTCGCAGCGCGCACCTTGGATGCCGAAGAGAAATTGCTGAGGGATACGGTTGCTCAATACGAACAAGCACTCCAGTTGAATGTGGACCGATACCAGGGAGGCCTTGCTTCCGAGGTAGAAGTGGAGCAAGCCAGAACGATCCTCGAGACAACCAGGGCCCAGATGGTGGATGTCGGGGTCGCGCGCGCCCAGTACGAGCATGCGGTTGCACTCCTGATCGGTAAGCCTCCAGCTGAGTTCAATCTTCCCCAGTTGCCGCTCACGATGCCCCCGCCAGCAATCCCCGTCGGAGTACCTTCAGAGTTGCTGGAAAGACGCCCCGATATCGCAGCGGCTGAGCGGCGGGTGGCCTCTACCAACGCCCAAGTTGGACTGGCTAAGACGGCTTATTACCCGCTAGTTAATATTATGGGGGAAGGGGGTTTCAACAGCGGAATGATCACGACATTGCTGCAAGGACCAAGTGCTATATGGTCGGTCGGGCTTTCCGCCTCGATGACGATCTTCGATGTCGGCCGGCGACGTGCTCTTTCCGATGAAGCAAAGGCCGGCTACGACTCTTCGGTCGCGTCCTACCGTGAAACCGTTCTCGCTGCGTTCCAGCAAGTTGAGGACAACCTCGCAGCGCTCCGAATTCTTGAGCAAGAGGCTGATACCCAAGCTACTGCTGTGCAAGCGGCCCAACACTCTCTATGGCTATCGACCACCCGATATGAAGGTGGAGTCACTAGCTATCTCGAAGTGATTACCGCTCAAAATGCAGCTTTGTCGGATGAAGTCACTGCGGTAAATATCCTTGGACGCCGAATGGCCAGCGCAGTGTTGTTGATCCAAGCCCTTGGTGGAGGATGGGACCGATCAAGTGTGCCTGACCGACCTGAATGCTGCGGCAAACTGGTGAGCGGCAATTCCAATCCTTAACGGGGAAGCGCCGTCACCATGAACATCCGAACTCACGTTTCACCTGGCGCCGGTATCCGGAAAGTAGAGTCCGATTGCGAATGGCGCAGAGATCGATGAGTCGGGTCCTGGATTCAAATCGCAACGAATTGAATTACGGCAGCGAGTCCGGCCGTGCCTGTGCTTGCCCCATCACATCCTGGCTGCCTTGCAACCCAGGCCGGGAAATGCCTAGCTTGCGCATTTTGTGGATGAGCGTAGTGCGTTTCAGGCCAAGCTTGACGGCAGCGCCCTTTGGACCGCCGATTACCCAACCTACGCGTTCAAGTGTTTGTAGAATGACGGCGCGCTCGGAATCCCTCAAAGTAGTTGCAGGCCGTGGGATCGTAACATCCGGCGTCCCAGGCGCGGGTAAAGGATTCGGGAGGACGCCATCGTTTGAAAGGATCACCGCTCGTTCGATCAGGTTCTGCAGTTCGCGAATGTTTCCCGGCCAATGGTACGAGCTGAGCGCGGACATCGTCGTCGCTGGAACATGTTCGATTTGCTTACCCATCCGGTGCGCAAACATCTCTAAAAAATGTGCTACCAAGCAAGGAATGTCTTCACGACGGGCGCGCAATGGTGGGAGCACCACAGGAAATACGTTCAGACGATAGTAAAGATCGCTGCGAAATTCGCCCCGCTTCACCATCTCCGTCAGATCACGGTGGGTGGCGGCAACCAGCCGAACGTCCACTTTGTGGGTGCGGGCGCTACCCAATCGCTCGAACTCCTGTTCCTGCAGTACCCGCAGCAATTTGGGTTGCAATGACAGTGGAATATCCCCAACCTCGTCGAGGAACAGGGTTCCTTTGTCGGCCAGCTCAAAACGCCCGATCTTTTGTGCTATGGCTCCGGTGAACGCACCCTTCTCGTGACCAAAGAGCTCACTTTCCAGCAGATCCAATGGAATCGCAGCGCAATTCAGTCTTACAAACGCTTGTCCACACCGCGGGCTGATGTTGTGAATCGCATGCGCGATCAGTTCCTTGCCGGTACCGGTTTCTCCCTGGATGAGAACTGTGGAATCCGTCGGCGCTACCCGTTCGATTTGTTCGAGCACCGCTTCCAGAGCAGGACTAGTGCCTATGATCTGCTCGAATCTACGCGCTTTCCAATCCTGGTTGCCGCATCCGAATTGTTGCGAAGCTCCCACAGAGAACCTCCTGGGCACGCATGAATGCTGCTTAACGGGCTCAACTCTCAAGAGCTGCTCGAACATTCTCGAGCAGAACCTCATCGTCAAAAGGTTTGGCCAGGAACTCCGCTGCGCCTGCTCTCAACGCCTGCATCCGCATTCGTTCGTCGCCGTGGGCGGTGATGAAGATGGTCGGAATCCTGCAATGATCGGCGTTCAGCTGGGCCTGCAATTCCAGACCGGACATTCCTGGCATGCGGATATCCGCGATCAGACATGCAGTCTTGTGCTGCACGCCGGACTTCAAGAATTCCTCTGCTGACGAAAACGCTTCTGCCGGCAGTCCCGCAGATTTCAGCAGACCCTGCAATGCGCCGCGCATCAACTCGTCGTCATCGACAATCGCCACCAGCTTCGCTTTCGCCTGAGTAAACATAGTGGGAAGGTAGCCCCCCCCCAACGAGGGCGCAATCATGCCTTGGTATGAGGACGCTAATACCGGTCGGAACTCGGTTCCGTAAATTGATTTTGTCTAACGGCGGCGCATTGAGCTACTTGTGGCCCGATGGAGACTCAAGCTTTGCCGCCATTCTGACAAGTTCCGCCAGAGATTCAGCCCGCATCTTGCGCATCACTTGCCCGCGATGGATCTTCACGGTGATTTCGCTGGTCCCCAGCTCAGAAGCGATTTGCTTATTCAACCTGCCTAAAACCACCAGGCCCATGACTTCGCGCTCGCGCGCGGTTAGCGATTCGTAGCGGTTTCGCAGTTGGCTAACCTCGCTCTCCTGTTGGCGTGCCACGCGATCGCGATCCAAAGCCTGGTGGATCGCATCCACCAAGTCCTGGTCCCGAAAGGGCTTGGTCAAGAACTCTACCGCACCGGATTTCATAGCCTTTACCGTCATCGGAATGTCCCCATGACCGGTGATGAAGATGATCGGAATGCGGATGCCCGCCTCCGCCAACTCGCGCTGAAAGTCCAGGCCGCTGACTCCAGGAAGTCTCACGTCCAGAACAAGACAACTCGGACCGTCCGCTCGCTTACTGCGCAAGAATTCTTGTGGGGTGCCGAAAGTCTGGGAACGCAGACCTACTGACTTCAGCATGCCTTGAATCGCCGCACGCACTAAAGCATCGTCATCGACGACGAAAACTGTGGGCCCGCTTGACGACGTCATGGATGCGCCTCGGTTTTTAAGGGTAGCGTAAGGTGGAAGGTTGCTCCGCGCGGAGAGTTGTCAGCAGCCCAGAGGCGGCCACCATGCGATTCGGCAATGGAGCGGCTGATCCGAAGCCCCATGCCGGTCCCATGAGGCTTCGTAGTAAAGAAGGCATTGAAGATCTGGTCGACCTGCTGCGGGGGCAGCCCAACCCCGGTATCGCTGACTGATACCATAACCTGCTCACCTTCGGCTCGTTGCGACTTGATCGCGAGCGCGCGCATTCGGTCTCCAACCTTCATGGCATCGATGGCGTTGAGCATGAGGTTCATAAAAACCTGCTGCAATTGCAGACGATCTCCAATAATCGGGGGAAGGTCGGTGGCAAGCTCGGTGCGGGTCGCAATCGAGTATCGGGTTGTCTCGCTGCGTAGCAACACGACCATCTCTCGGATCAGTTCATTCACATCAACCAACTCCCGTTCAGGGATACCTTTCTTGAAGAGCATCCGGGTTCGGTTGATAATTTCCGCCGCACGCGTTACGTCATTGATTGTTCTGGACGCTGCTTCGCGCGCCTCCACGACCCCTGGGGTGTCGCGCGCCAGCCAACGCAAGCAGGTATTAGCGTCGGTAACGGCCGCGGCAATTGGTTGATTCACTTCGTGCGCTAGGGAGGCGGTCAGTTCTCCAATAGTGGTCACCCGGTTGACGTGTGCGAGATCCGCCTGCGCCTGACGCAGGGCTTGCTCGGCACTGACCGCTTCAAATGTTCGCCGCCTGACCGTAGCTGATAATCGACTGGCGATCAGCGATGTCGCCAGAAAACTGAACAACGCGACCAAATCCTCTCTCTTGTATGGTCCGAATGCGCTGGTGGGTGGAACAAAGAAGAAATCGAAGGTCATGGTCGAAAGAACCGAGGTCACGGAAGACTCGAGGAAGCCCCAGGTGCTGGCTATGATTAGCACGAGCAGCAGATAGGCGAATCCCGCGGTTGTCATATTGGTGGGGATCACTCGATAGGCAAAGAATGTGACGACGGCCACGCCGCAGACAGAAAGCAATAGTCGCACGGGGCGCCGGTGCACTCCGGCAAGGATGAGTTCGGGAGTCACTCGTGCGCCTCGACTTTTATGGGTAGCGCAAGGTGGAAACTTGCACCCCGGGAAGAGTTTGAGGCAGCCCACAAGCGTCCCCCATGTGATTCCGCGATGGAGCGGCTGATCCGAAGTCCCATGCCAGTCCCATGAGGCTTCGTAGTGAAGAACGCATTGAAGATCTGGTCCGATTGCTGCGGGGGCAGCCCCACGCCAGTATCGCTGACCGACACCGTCAGCTGCTCTTTCTCCGCCCTTTGTGATTTGATGGCGAGCCGGCGCATCCCGTCCACGTCCTTCATTGCGTCGATGCCATTGATCATAAGGTTCATGAGCACCTGCTGCAGTTGCACCCGATCTCCCATGATCAGGGGGATATCCTCTGCGAGTTCGGTTTGAACGGAGATGGAGTTTCGCGCTATCTCGTCGCGCATCAGGGCGACCATCTCTCGAATGATCTCGTTAATATCGACCGACTCCCGTTGTGGAGCACTCTTGTTGAACAGGAGGCGAATTCGACTGATGATCTCCGCCGCGCGGGTTGCGTCTTTCACCATTCGCGACGCGGCTCCGCGCGCTTCTTCCATATCAGGGCGCTCGCGGTTGAGCCAGCGCAAGCAGGTGTTGGCATCGGTAAGAGCGGCGGCAATTGGTTGGTTCACTTCGTGTGCGAGGGAAGCAGTCAGCTCTCCCATCGTAGTGATCCGGCTGACCCGTGCGAGATCCGACTGTGACTGACGCAAGGCCTCTTCGGCGCGATTGCGAGACTGCTCAGCGCGCTTTTTGATCTCCATCAATCCCGTGATGAGCAGTGTCGCTACCAGGAAAACCACAAATCGCAAGAAGACAGCCGGTTCGTCGGCCGGTGGGAATGTCCTCCGCAGAAAAAAATGGTTGAAGGCTAGAGCGGAGAGGCCGACCGACAAGAGGCCCGGTCCCAGGCCTCCGAAGAGGCTGCTCACTGTAACAGCGAGAAGGAAACACGACGCTGGGGCATCGATGGGCCAAGCTATCGCCAGTGCGGCGCCGCAGGAGATCGTTGCCAGACTGTAACGTTGAAGTTTGGAGAGCAATTCATCTACGCCCGTCCCGGGGCGGCCTGATGGTTTCCTGATCGTCAATGGCAGAGCTTCAGGATCCACCAAATGATTGTGCCACATTCCGTATTGGCTCGAAACTGGGCGCATCAATACTTCTGAAGCCGGGATCACTAAGGTACCCCCGGTAAGGGAAGGGCGGTGAGTGGGAAAGGGGCTTGACCTGGATGCGATCGTAAGGCGCATTGGACATGTTCTGGCTCGTTGCGACGGCGATGGGCGCTGGAGTGCGGAGATCGATTGGCGTCCACCAAAGCGGGGGAGACAGGTAGCCTCCCGCACTCCGATGGTTCGCCGTGGAAAGAACAAACGATTTACTGCGCTTGCGGTTGTGCTTGGACGCGCAGTTCCGGGTTCAAGTGCAAGGTCTTGCCAGCAGCCACGTACACTTTCTTATCAAACTGCCTGCGTCCCGGTGCGCGCACCTCGATGTCATAGCTGCCAGGCCGAAGATTCATGGTTTTCAGTTTTCCGACCGTGCCCGCATAAGCGCCGTTGATATACACCTCTGCGTCTTTGACGTCGGTGTCGAACTTCACTGCGCCAGTCGCAGGAGCGTAACCGTAATAGCCGTATGGGTACGGATAAGGTCCCCAGTACGGGGAGTACCATCCCCACCCGAACGCTGGCGCGACCAAGACGCGCGCCGGACGTCCGAAAGCAGCAAGAGGCGCCATCATCATGACAGCCGCTATGCATAACATCACTAGCTTCTTCATAAAACCTCTCCTGAAATATTAGATGCGCATTTGGCTGTTTCTATCGTAAAGAAGAGTAAAGACGAGCCACTCTGGTTGCATGGTCAGAGGTCGGCGCCTGATTGCTTTTGATCTGGGCACTCAGTAACAGGCAGGTTCGATCGTTCAAAACGCATTCAGAGCCTACCATCTCAAAGGTGCGAGATATTCACTATCTATGATTTCCTCGTGGGTGGAAAGTGGGGCCAATCCACTTTTGCACGTCTTTATCGAGGTTCTTGGTATTTTTTTCGGGATTGCCCGACGGAGCGCTGCTCGATGCTCCGCGCTTGATCCCGTGGCGCCGCATGAAGCGCTATCTCGCGCGATGGTTCCCACCGGCTCACCCGTACGGGTTTCGACCAGGACGCAGCCAGTATCAAGCGCTGGATGCGCTCTACGCGGGACTGCTGACGAGAAAAGTGAGCTGGGTGCTTGATCTGGACATGCGCGGCTTTTTCGATCAAATTTTCCACGAATGGCTGGTGAAGTTCGTCGAGCACCGGATCGCCGACCGATGCGTCGTGCGGCTCATCCGAAAATGGCTGAACGCCGGGGGCTTGGAAGATGGGAAACGGATGTGGAAGAAGGGACGCCTCGGGATCGGCTTTTAGGAGCAGATCCCAAACCGATGCAAGCTGCTGCGGTAAAGAGCCGTGCTGGTGAGCGTTGGAGGAAAAGCGCGGGTATAAACCCGTGCAGGTGAGCATCCGAGAGACGAACGAAAGTGAACCCTT
>Ga0137418_10001237_pt1 | contig 23514 bp, 18 predicted proteins | sample CZODoug3_1_2_16f_FD_122242 | JGI IMG/M metagenome (GOLD analysis project Ga0137418, IMG submission 122242) | Vadose zone soil fungal communities from Angelo Coast Range Reserve, California, USA - CZODoug3_1_2_16fungal (Hybrid Assembly) | ecosystem: Environmental > Terrestrial > Soil > Vadose...
AGAACATTTCATTGCCGTAGTGCATTCGCAGCACCAGAGAATCGTTGTTCTTTGCGGAAGGCGCGACCTCTTCGGAAATGATCTCCGGCCACAGAAAGTCGCCGTCTGCACCATCCCAGTGAAAAGATTTGCCGCGAAGCGCGTGTTCGACGGGGATTTGTCGCTTGCGCGCAAGTTCTTCCAGCCTCGCTAAGGCTGGGATGGACACTTCGCGTCCGATCCAAAGTTTCGCAACGCGAAAATTGTCCAGGATTGCAGTCAGCCCACCCAGATGATCCTGATGAGCGTGCGTCAGCGCGACGACATCCAGCCTCTGAAAACCACGTGACCACAAATACGGCGATACCGCCTCTTCACCAGGGTCGACACCATTGTGTTCTTCATGGCCGGGAAAGCCGCCGAACGCTCCGCCGCCATCGATCAACAGAGTTTTTCCACCAGGTGAGACCACAAACAGGGAATCCCCCTGGCCCACATCAAGGACTGTCAATTCCAGCCTGCCCTTTGTCCACTTTTCTCCAAAAGGATAAATTGCAATCGTCAGCGCGCAGGCGATGAATACGCCGCGTAGTCCCCAGACTATCGCTCTTCGGAACGAATGCTTCAAACCGCATCACTACCGCTAGCAGAATGGCGACGGCAAAAAACAAAACGATCAGCCAGGATGGCGGCCCGGGAATCCGGTAACTCCATCTCGGAAAATGCGCGAACCACTGGACAACGTGCAAAAGCAGTGCAGTCAGCCAGGCAAGTGGAACCGCAAGGAATTTTCCAATCGCTGGGAGAATTAGCCCGCAGGCCAAAGTCAGAAAGCCGAGTGGGACGATGACGCCTGTAAGTGGAACGGCAGCCAGGTTCACAATCGGTGCCGACAATGGGATACGGTGAAAATCGCGCGCCATCAATGGCAACATTCCAGCCTGCAGCGCTATCGTGAGCACCAAGAGCTCCCACACGCGGAACGTCAGAGACAATCCGCCAACCAGAATGTCGCCTGTTGATTTCCCCAGCTGCTGGGGCAATCTGGTGGAGAGCCACTGCGCCAGCGAACGCAGATCGATTCTGAACTGAATTGCCCGCGGTTCATGAGCGGCATCGCGTGTTACGTCTCGCCAGCCTTGCAGCGAGCGCACATACGGCTGCACCGTCTTCTCAAGCCACGGCAATGCCAAACCCGCAATGCATCCGATGGCGACGAAGGTCAATTGAAAGCTGGAGTCTCTCAAAGCGAGCGGTCTTGCAGCGAGCAGAATTAGAGCCGCCACTGCCGCAGAATTGAGCAGTTCCAATCGGCGGAAGAAAAATCCACCAAACACAACAATCGCCGCCATCATTGCTGCCCGTAATACGGGGGCGCGTTGCTCGACGACCGCCACATAAGCCGAAAGCAGTGTAATAGTGAACAGCATTGTCCGCATTCGCGGCAGCCGCAGCCGGCGTCCTGCCCAGTAGAGCGCGAACGCAAGAGCCCCCACGTGCAAACCTGCCAACACGAGTACGTGAAACACTCCTGTCTTCTGAAAGTCCGTTCCTTCTTCACGGTCGACAAAACTGCGGTCACCCAGCAGCATCGCTCGCAATACCCCTGCAAGTTGCGGAGTGCCCGCAAACAACTCATCAAGCTCATCGCGCAATCGCCTCCGTGCCCGCGCGAGAACTGTTCCTATGGTTGGAGAGGGCGAGGCGATCCGTTCGATTAATTGCGGGGCTCTGAGAGTGGCCACAAGATCGATATTTTGTTGCGCAAGATATGCGCGCCTGTCGAACGCGCCTTCATCCCTGAAAACTTGCGGGCGCTTTACTTCCGTCACGACAGCTACTTCATCTCCCGCATGAATGTTGGGCGGTTGCGCAACGTCGGGAAGCGCCGTGAAACTCAAGCGCAACCCGCCTCGCAAGGCATGCAGGGCCTCTTCGAATTCCACACCGGAAAGCTCGATTTCGTATCCATAGCCCCATGGCAGACGTGCCGGCTCATCGCGCAGGTGGCCGTGCCATCGCAGAGGCGTTTTCAATGGGAGGCGTCCTTGCTCAAGGAGCGAGATCACGTGATCCGCATCCCGCGGCTGTTCCGCAATGCAAGCTCCCAGGAATCCAAGTAAAACCCAACTAAGGATGGAGGCGACGCTTGCGAGGAAAAGACGCCCGGTTCTTACAAAAATAATTCCGGTCAGGACGAGGACACCTATGAAAATGAAAAAAGAGGAAAGAAGAATGAGGGAGTAAGCATTTCGCACAACCGCAGGATGCAGGCCGAGCACGATGCCGCAGGTAAATGCCGCGGCGATTGCTACAGCCGGCAGCCTCATGGCAATCTTCGCAACCTCACGAAGGTCTCGATGTGAAATGTTTGCGGAAACAGGTCGAACAGATGCATTTCCGTGATCTCATAACGGATGCTTGGCCCCGTAATCTCTTTCGGTTTCCGGGGTGAGCCCGTCAATACCGCCAAATCGCGCGCCAGGGTGGACGGATCGCAAGAAAGATACACAATCTCTTTGGCGCCCAACCCCGCGAGCTTCTCAGCGGCCTCCGCCCCTAATCCTGCTCTGGGCGGGTCCAGGATCACGAAGTCTGGTTTTTCTTGCGTCTTATTCAGGAATTCTTCCGCATGTTCGTTGTGCGATACGATTGTGACACCTGCAATTTCCGCATTGGCGTATAGATCGCGGGTCGCAGCGAGATTCGCATCCACGCTGACCACTTTCTGGAACACCTTTGCAAGCGGCAACGTAAAGAAGCCAACTCCCGAATACAGGTCCAGCGCCAGCGCGCCCTGTGCATTGGCGGTCACGGTCTTCAGCAAATCCTCGATTAGGAAGCGGTTCACTTGAAAGAACGAGAGATGGCTGACCCGGTATTTGTATCCGCCGGCCTCGTGCGTCAGGTAACCCGGCCCCGTCAATTCAAAGCGGTCTTTCTTTTGATCCAGCAGCAGCAGACTATCGATCTGGGGCAAAGCTTCCCGGAAGGCAGATGCGAGGTCTGCCGCTGGTTTCGGGAATTTCTCAAACGCCACATTCAGCGCAATCTTTTCGTCCGCAGAATCGGCAAAAGCCTCGATCTCCTGGATACCCATCGGCAACGTGCCGGAGCGCGCCATGTCTTGAAGCTGCGCGAAAGTTTGCGCGAGGCGTGGCGACAGCACGGGACATTCATCGATCGGTACGATCACCGAGCTTTCCGGCAGGAAATATCCCAGCGCGCGCGGCATTCCGCTCCGCACAGCCCACTGCGCGCGGTTGCGATAGCCATACGGTTCTGCGGAATGTTCCAAGATCGCGCCATCCCACGTGATTCCGCCGAGCCGCGAAAGCGTTTCGTGCAAAATATCTTTCTTGAGTCTCAACTGTTCCGTTGCCGGAATGTGCTGGTAGTGGCAGCCGCCGCATTTCTGAAAATGCGGGCACTTCGCCTTTTCGCGCCCTTTCGCCGGTGAAGTGACCTCCAACAACTCAGCCCAGATCAATTTCTTCTTTTTCGATTTCGTGTTCGCGCGCACCTCTTCCCCGGGCAGAACATAAGGCACGAAAACCGTGTTTCCATCGGCGTGCGCCAAACCATCACCGCCGTAAACGAGCTTCTCAATCGATAATCTTAACTCATCAGACATATTATAGTCCTATTCTACGATAACCTGCTGGCGAGGTGTGAAATCCAATCGCTCTTGCTTGCGAATACCGGGCAATCCTGCTGGCGAACGCTACATCAAGTAGAAAAGGCTGAGGCGCGGGATTCCAAATTCCTCCAAGAGCCGTTTCTGCATGTATTGCTTTTCGACCATGGCCAGTTGCTCAGCCTTCATCTTCCGCCGGTACGTCGCCAATTGCCCATCCACTTCGCGCCGGATCTTCAGCATGAGCTCTTCAGGCGCGTGACTCGTCAGCACCGCATGTATCTTCTCATCCAGAATCGTCAGCCGGCGCTCCAAATCTTCCAGGTGCAGTGTTCCCGGCGTTTCGACGAGCTGAGCATTGGATTCCAGCGATTCCGCAATTTCCAACAAACGGGCGGCAATCTCCGGGTGTTGCGGCAAACTCTTTTCCGCCGCTTGTTTCAATCGCGCCACATTTTTCGCAAAATATGCTTTCAGTTCGTGTCGTGAAAACGCTTCGGTGGCCGCCACTCGTGCGGTTTTCGGCGTGCTCCCCGCGGCAGCCTCCTGCTGTTCTTCCACTGCTTCCAGCACCGCGTCCGTGCAATAAGCCAAGTTTTTTAGCGGCTTGCCCGCTCCTCGCCGTGACCTCTGATAGCTCTCAAACGCTTTGTCAATCCCCTTTAGAGCGGCTTCGAGAGGCACGCCGGCTTTCTGCCACGCCTCCATGATCGCCCAGTCCAGGGGCGACACCAGCAGATGCGCCCCGCGCTTCTTCCAGAAATATTCTTCGATTTCCGTGAAGTAGTTGTAGTAGTTCCAGCCGTCCATTTCGTCCGTGAGGCGCCCAAAATGTCCGAACGCTGTCCCCGATCCCGCCTGCGTTGGCTGCAGCTTAACTCTGCGCCTTCTTTGCCGGCGTCGCCGCCGCGCTCTTGCTATGTTCCGCCGGCTGGTTTTTCTCCCAGATCAACCGCAGGCCCGTCAGGGTAAGAAACTCATCGGTGTGCTGGATGTGTTTCGAGCCTTTCGACACGAGTCTTGCCTGCCCGCCGGTCGCAACGACTGTCACATTTTCGCCCAATTCCTTTTTCATTCGCGCAAGCATCCCGTCCACCATGTCCACTGCGCCGTAGTACAAGCCGGCCTGCATGTGCGTGACGGTGTTCGTCCCGATTACTTTGCCGGGGTCCTTGATCTCCACCCGCGGCAGCCGCGCAGCGCGTGCAAACAACGCTTCCGAGGAAATCCCCAATCCCGGCGCGATGACGCCGCCAAGGTATTCTCCCTTCGCCGAGATCGCGTCGAACGTGACCGCCGTCCCAAAATCCACCACGATGCACGGCCCGCCGTACCGATGAAACGCCGCCACGCCGTTCACAATCCGGTCCGCGCCCACCTCGGACGGGTTGTCCACGAGCACGGCCATCCCCGTCTTCACACCCATCTCCACGAACAGCGCCTTCTTCCCAAAATAAACGCGCGACATTTCCGCCAGTGTCCGGTTCACCGGTGGCACCACCGAGCTGATAATCACGCCCGTGATCGCGTCGCGGTCCAGTTCCGCCAGGGTGAACAAATTCCTCGTCAGCACGCCATACTCGTCAACCGTCTGTTCGCGCGCCGTCGTCAATCGCCAATTCGCGATCAGCTCTTCGCCGCGAAAGACGCCTAGCACCGAGTTCGTGTTCCCCACGTCAATGGTCAGCAGCATCTAGCGTGCCTCCGTGACGTCGCCTGAAATCACCGCCGTAACTCTTCCGTCTTCGCGCTCCACTTGCAGCAACCCTTCCGGCCCGAGTCCCGCCGTCGTGCCGGCGTAGCTCTCGGTCCCGTTGGTTACGCGCACGCGCTTGCCCCGCGCATAGCTCGATATCGATTCAAAGCGCGTAACCACGCTGCCCATTCCTTCCCGCACGAATCGATTGTAATCGCTCTCGAATTCGCGCAGCAACCGCACCAGCAGCTCCATGCGTGATTGCGGTTTGCCTGTTTCCACGCGCAGTGACGTCGCTACACTCGCCAGCTCCCCGGGAAATTTGTCCTGATTCACGTTCAGCCCGATTCCCACAATCACGAACCGCACTTGATTCGGTTCGGCGTGCATTTCCGTCAGGATGCCCCCCAACTTTTTCCCCCGAATGAGCAGGTCATTCGGCCATTTCAAATCCACCGTTAGCCCTGTCACCGCCTGCACTGCGGAATGCGCGGAAAGGCCCGCCATCATGGTCAGCAGTGGAGCCTGCACCGGCGCAAGCTTCGGCCGGAGCAACAACGTCACATAAATTCCAGCCGCGCGTTCGGAGTGCCACTTGCGTCCGGCCCGTCCGCGTCCTGCGGTTTGCTCTTCCGCCAGCACAACCGCGCCTTCCGGTTCGCCGGCATGTCCCAAGTCCAGCGCCACGCGATTCGTCGAATCCGTCTTGAAAAAATGAAAGATTCGTTTGCCGAACAAGCTGCCTTTCAGCCGTTGTTTCAACATGTCCGGAGTCAAGATATCCGGGACTTGCTCCAGGAAGTATCCCGTAGCCGGCTGGCCTTTCACTTTTACGCCAAGGCCGCGCAGCCGCTCCACCCACCGCCATACTGTTGATCGCGAAACTCCAATCTCTTTCGCGATTCGCGTGCCGCTGATCACGATGGTGGCATTTTCCGCCAGCAACGTTAGCAACCCTGCCAGCCGCCGGTCGGTTGTGCCTGGTAAGGATTCTTGAGTCATCGGGATTTTGCCGCGCCCCTTCGCGCCGCCTAAGCTTACGTTCCCTCGATGCTGTCCACAAGCAGGCTGAGGTTCGCGGCCGGAGCCGAGTGCGTAAGCATCCCGGAAGAAAGAAAGTCGGTCCCGGTCTCAGCGTATGCCCGTGCGTTGTCGAGCGTGATCCCTCCGGAAATTTCGATCAAGCACTCCGCGCGCATCCCGCGCGCCATCTTCACGCATTCCGCGGCGCGTTCCAGTGGCATATTGTCCAGCAGCACTGCCTCCGCGCCGGCCCCGAGCGCCTCAAGCAATTCCTTCTGGTTGCGAACCTCGATTTGCACCGGCAACGGTCCCGGGCCGACGACCTCCGGATCCAACCCGGCCGCATCGTAAGCGCTTGCTGCCCGCGGGGCTGGCGTCTTTGGCGATACATAGGTATGGGCTTTGTCCAGCGCTTGCTTGATTCCTCCAGCCAGCGCGATGTGATTCTCCTTCAAGAGGATCGCGTCGTAGAGTCCCAGTCGGTGATTGCTTCCACCCCCTGTCTTCACAGCATACTTTTCCAGTGCCCGCAAACCCGGAGTCGTTTTCCGCGTATCCCGAATTCGCGTTCTTGTCCCCGCCAGTTGTTCCACGAAGCGTCGCGTCAGCGTAGCAACTCCGCAAAGATGCGCCAGAAAATTTAACGCAGTCCGCTCGCCGGTAAGGATCGCGCGGGCGCTTCCCCTGATTTGCACGATCTCCGCCCCGGGTTCTACAAATGACCCGTCGTTGTGCGGAAACGTGACCCGGATCTCCGGATCCAGAGCGCCGAAAACTTTTTCGGCGATCGGCAATCCCGCGCAAACGAGCGTCTGCCTTGCGAGAATCTTGGCCCGCGCCACAGCTCGTGGCAGTACTACCGCCGCAGTCGTCGCGTCTCCCCCGCCGATATCTTCTTCCAGCGCGCGCCGCACAAGCTCAGCAATGTAACGAGAGTTCCAATCCATGGGGACTCCAAGAACAATGAATTTTATTCGAGCTGTGCCAAGCGATCCTGCAATTTCTTCAACTCAATCCGCTGCTCCGCGAGTGTAGCTTCCAGTCCCTTGATGATCTTTTCCGGCGCGCGGCTGCGGAACGTCTCATTTCCGAGCTGCCCTTCCTTCGAGGCTATGGCTTTCTGCAGGCCTTCGGCCTCTCTCATTAGTCTAGTTTTCTCGGCCGCCACATCCACGGCATCGGAGTACGCAATGCGGACGTCGAACGTAGCGGAAGAACGTACGGCCCCGTTTTTCGCATCGAGATGCTGGCGCGGCACGATGCGGAGTTCCGTCAATACCGCGAATCTCTCAATCGCCGCGCAATTCGTCCCAACGATTTCGCCCGCGCCGGAGTCGCTCGTTGAGAACTCCGCCGCCACCCTCTTCCTGGGATCAAGCTTCAGCTCCGCGCGAATGGTGCGCAGCGCCGTGACCACTTCCTGAATCGTGTCAACTTTCTCAATGGCACCTGCGTTTTTCCAATGGTCATGGACTCTTGGAAATTGATCCAGCGCGATCGATTTCGCCCCAGCTTTTTGCGGCAACTGGTGCCATAGCTCTTCCGTCAGGAAAGGCATGAACGGATGCAGCAGCCGCAATGCCGCGTCGAACGCTGCGAACAAATTCTTCCACGCTACGGTCGCTCGCTCGCGGTCTGCGCTCTGCAGTTCCGGCTTCACCCACTCGATGTACCAGTCGCAGAAGTCTCCCCAAAAGAACTGGTACATGCCTTGGGCAGCCTCATGAAACCTGTAATTCGCCAGCGCCTCATTCACCAACTCCACGGTTGCAGCCAGGCGCGCAAACATCCATGCATCCACCAGCGGAACGCCGCCGCGATAAGCATGTGGCGCCTTTGCCCGCACTTCCGGCGCTGCCAACTCCTCCAGCTTCGCCCCACTCTCTTCAAATTTGTCCAGATTCACAAACAGAAATCGGGCCGCATTCCAGATTTTGTTCGCAAAATTCCGCGCGCTCGCCAGCTTGTCATCGGACAGCACAATATCCGTCCCCGGCGCAGCCATCGACGCCAGGCAGAAGCGCATCGCATCGGTTCCGTACTGCTGGTTCAGGGCCACCGGATCGAGCCCTGTCCCTTTGGACTTGGACATCTTCTCGCCGCTCCCGGTGCGCACGAGCGAGTGCAGATACACGGCGCGGAAGGGAACTTTCCCTGTAAAGTGAATTCCCATCATGATCATCCGCGCCACCCAAAAAAACAGGATGTCGTATCCGGTGATCAGGAGAGTTGTCGGATAATACGTCTTAAAATCAGCCGTTTCTTCAGGCCACCCAAGCGTCGAGAACGGCCACAATCCCGAGCTGAACCATGTGTCTAGAACATCCGGGTCCTGCTCGAGATTCGCCGACCCGCACGTAGCGCATTTTGCCGGCGCCTCGCGCGCCACGGTGACGTGCCTGTTCTCCTTGCAGTACCACGCCGGAATCCGGTGTCCCCACCAGAGTTGCCGTGAGAGCGTCCAGTCGCGAATATTCCTCATCCAGTTAAAATATTCCTCGCGCCGGTTATCCGGGACGATTTGAATCTCGCCCCGCTCCACCACCGCAATCGCCGGCTCCGCCAGCGGTTTCATCCTGCAGAACCATTGCGTCGAGATTCTTGGCTCGACGATCGTTTTGCTCCGCTCGCATAAACCGATGGCGTTCGTATGCTCGGTGATTTTTTCGAGCAAGCCCTGCGCCTTCAAATCCTCAACAATCCGCTTGCGCGCCTCGAAACGGTCTATGCCTGCATAAATGCCCGCCGCCTCGCCCATTTTGCCTTCATCCGTCATCACATCGATCTCGAGCAGTTTGTGTCGCCGCCCCAGTTCAAAGTCGTTCGGATCGTGGGCCGGCGTGATTTTCACCGCCCCTGTGCCAAACTCCCGGTCCACCATCTCGTCTGCAATGATCGGGATTTCCCGGTTCATCAGCGGCAAGACCGCCTTCTTGCCCACCAAATGCTTATACCGCTCGTCTTCCGGATTCACGGCCATTGCGGTATCGCCCAGCATCGTCTCGGGTCGAGTCGTTGCCACAACGAGGAATTCTTGCGTCCCCGCCACGGGATACTTGATGTACCACAGGTGCCCCTGCCGCTCCTCGTGCACCACCTCCAGGTCGCTTAACACTGTCAAACAAACCGGGCACCAGTTCATGATTCGCTTGTCGCGATAAATCAGTCTTTCTTCATACAATCGCACGAAGACTTCACGCACAACGCGCGACATTTCCGGCGAGAGCGTAAACTTCTCCCTCGACCAATCGCAGCTTTCCCCAATGCTCTTCATTTGCCGTGTAATCTCGCTGCCTGCTTCTGCCTTCCATTTCCAAACCTGTTTCTCAAACTCCTCCCGGCCGAGCTTGTGGTAGTCAATGCCCTGGTCCATCAGGTATTTCACTACGACGCGTTGCGTGGAGATGCCTGCATGATCGGTCCCCGGCAGATACAGGGTGTTGTACCCGCGCATCCGGTGCCAGCGCGTGAGAATGTCGATCTCCGTGTGCTCCAGCATGTGCCCGATGTGCAGCGACCCGGTCACATTCGGCGGCGGTATGACTATGGAAAACACCGGTCCCGGCGCATTCGGATCCGCCTTGAACAGTTCTTCCTTCACCCAGAAGTCTGCCCATCGCGGTTCGATCTGCTGCGGTTCATACGCTTTGGCTATCTCGCGAGCCATCCGATGCGCTTCTCCCGTGTACGGGCGGGCCTTCGCCCGTCCGTTCTCGACGCGTTTAAGTCGTTCAGAGTAATCTTCGACTATACGAGGGAAAAAGCAGCTGCGTCAATTCGGCCAGACGCCACCGCGCGAAGCAATATTTGGTGCTATCAAGTACAAACTGGCGATGGAATCTAGGTGTAACGGGGCAGGGAACTAGGACTTCTTCGACTTCAACTCTTCTTTGACCATCGCTTCCACGACGGGCTTCAAAATCTCTCGCGTAACTGCCTGCAGCATCTCAGGATTCATCTTTGCCAGCACTCTGGCAACCAGGTCATCCATGCTGGGAGCCGGCGACTGCGCGGGCTCTGGCACAGGGGCCTCTACGGCTTCCTCAATCGCGTAAAAACTTGTTCCGTCGGAAGTATGTTGCTCCACGAATTGCGTCGCGTCTTCCGCCACTTGAGCGGCTTCCTCCCGGATAGCCTCTACAGTTGCCTCAGGCAGCGCCGCTTCTTCGATCACGCTTTGCGTCGTTTCGCTGATGGCCTCGTTGGCCTTCTCCGCTCCGTTACTGGACACCGGAGGAACAGGCGTTGGCGTTGCGGTATCCCACGTCGAAGCCAGTCGGCTGGCCTTCTCAAGCTCGGCGTTCCAGGGGTTTGACGGCACGGAAAACCATGACTCTTTTGACGCCTTCGTTTGTGGCTCGGCTTGCGATGCTTCCGGTGTGCTGGCAACCACCGTCTCCGCGGAAGACGGTTCGTGCTCCTTCACCGCGGTTACTTCTTCAACCGCTGCGCTCGTCTTCGACGACGTTTTCTCCTGTGAAGCTGGCGAACTCACGGCCGCCCAGGCATCAACGGCAAATGGTGTAGTTGAAATCGTTTCCGGATGCGCCGTTGGTTCCGGGACGCTCGCTGGAACAGAGGCCGCTTCATTCACAACAGCGCTTGCCGCAGGGGCCGTCTCGACCACTTCCCGTTTCTCTTCTACGGGCTCCCAGGACTCTCCATGAGCCTTCCTCGCTAGAATCTGTTCGAAACTTCCCGAGCGCCAATCCTTTGCCCCGCTTGTTGCTCCAGCGTCGGGATAGTTGTCCGCCGCCTCCGGCCTCCATGCCGCCGCCGGTTTTTCCTCTTCCGCTTCCTCATCCGTCTCCTCGGCATCCGGACCGCTCCAATCGCGGTCCGCCGCCAATTCGGAATTCACGGGCGGCAGAAAATCGAGCTCGTCGTCCTTCTCGTCCGCTGGCGTTTCCAGGAGGCTCCCGAAAGCCACCGGTTGAGAAACGCTGTCTATCCGCACAGGCTCGGGACGCGCCGGCACTTCATCCACAAAACTTTCCTGATCTAAGGCCGCAATGACAGGCTCGTGGGAGGCCGTGTGCACCGGGATGCTCCCCAGAGAAGACACTGCTGCAGCACTTGGTGTGAGGAAGTCCGACGCCTTCAGCGCTTCGGGTTCTGGAGCTTTCGCGGCGCCGGCGTTCGCAAGAGCGACTCCCGCGCGTTGCAGCGCGGACTTTACCATCGATATCAGTGGATCCGGCGGAACAAAGGGCTTCTTCAATACGCCGTCTGCTCCGACTCGCTGCGCCTCTTGCTCGTCCAGCGGGTCAAACGCGCCCACCAGCAGAATCACCGGAATATGCGCAAGCGACGGATCCATCTTTACGTACTGGCAAACTTCATAACCGTTCCGGACCGGCATGAATACGTCCGCAAGCACCAGGTCCGGGCGAATATCGGAGATCTTTCGCACCGCTGCTTCGCCATTACCCACGGCAACGACGTCAATGCCCTGATCTTTCAGGGCGAGCCCCACCATCTTCTGGATGTTGCTGTTGTCATCCGCAACCAGAATCTTGGCCACCGAACGTCCTCCGGCGATACTCTACCTGCGCGTGCCACACCCGATGTGTGGCCGTACAAAATGCCTGCTCTAGAATATTGGAGCACCCGTTGAAGTTCGCGTCAATCTCAACAGGGCACCTGTGTGTCGGAAGTGAATACTACGGTTTTGGCCTCTGTCAGCCGCCTAAAGGCCGTAAAAGAAACGGGGCACGGCCTCCTTTAGGCCGCACCCCGCTCTGTTCTCCTGATCTTCGCCCCGCCTCAAGAACTCACCAGGGAACGATTTTCCTCAAACCCTTCTTTTTCTTGCTGGTCGATTCCTTGGTTCCATTTTGTGTTCCCTCTTGCGTCTTCGAAGCGTCTGCCTTGGCTGCATCAGCCGTCTGTCCCGCCCCCGCTGACGTTGCATCCGTCTTGGGAGCGCTGTCGGCAGTCCCCGTTGCCGCCGTGCCATTCGCGGTATTTTCCGCGGCGGGCGGCGCGTTTGCATCCGGTTGCGCCGCTGGACTTGCCTCGCTCCCATCGCCCGCTGGGGTCACACTCTCCACGCTACTGGTTGCCCCGCTGGTGGTTCCCGGCGTTACCGTCGCGACGATTCCTGTCCCCGCGCCCACGATTTGCGATTGATTTCCGCCCTTCAAAATATCAATTCCCACTTCGCTTTCCGACGCCGGAGTCATCGTTGGCTTCCCGCTGGTGGACGCCGCCCGCAACTCCTGCCCTGGGCCGGTACGAATTAGGGCCAGCGGCTTCTTGATAAGCGTTTCATGCTGCCGCGGCGCATTCTGTTCTGCTGTCATCCATGCCACGGCCTGGGGATCCGGTTGCGGTACCGACGCTCCGAGCGCCTTCAGCCGGCTCTTGGCATTCGGAACCAGGGGCGACAGCGGATAATTGCGGACGATCCGCGCGTAATACGGAGCGGCCATCTCCTTTTTCTCGGTGGCCTGCCATATATTTCCCAGCATCCATAGCGCCTGGTCGGATTTGCTGTAAAGTGGGTAGCGGTTTACGATTCCTCGTAGCCTGGATTCCGCGGCCTTCTTGTCTTCCTTCACGTAATAGTAGTAACCAATGCGGAAGTCACCCTCCGCCAGCAGTTCCTGCACTTCGCGCAAACGCTGTTCCGCCTTCGGCGCCAGCGGATCATTCGAGTATTTTGACAGAAAAATTTGAAACTCTTCCTCGGCTGCGATTACATGCGTGCGGTCGCGGTCCGGTTTCTCCATCTGCTTGTAGTGCGTCATCGCCACCTGCAACTGCGCGTAGGCCGCCTCCGGCAGCATAGGGAAGAAAATACCGAAATCCTTGTACGCCTGGACAGACTGCGTCAGATTCGCGGTTCCGCCCTCTTTGTAGAACGAGTCGGCGATCGCTAGTTTGGCCTTGGCTAGATACTCGCTGTCCGGATACGTGTTGATGAGCGTCTGAAGGTTCAGCCGGCCGACCTCATGCCGCCCGTGCTTAACGTCCTCCATCGCCTTGTTATAAAGAATCTTGTCGGGCTCCGCGGTATTCTCCGCGCTCGTCGATTTATTGACCCTTTTCTTTTTACGGAAAATTTGAGCATCGCACTGTGTGGCGCTCAGCAGGAACAGTCCGGTCATCACCAATAAAGCCGGCCGTCTTAGCATTCCCACCAATGAAGTACCGAGCAAACTTCACCTCTTTCTCGTCTAACCAGAGTGCTGTTCTGCACCCTGCCGAAGCCTCGGGCGCTTCCTGACTCCCCGTAGTTTGGAACGGCCAATTATACCCTGAACGAAAGGCCATGCCGAACAACAACTTTTGCGCCTCTGGCCCGGTCCCCCAAACTACCCTCTCTGTGATGCCGCCTCGCCGCGCAAAGGGTTGCCTTCGCTCTCTCGCCCCTTCGAAGTTTTTCAACCCGCCTTAACAATTGCTTGCCGCTCTTTCCGATACAATGCCATCATCACTTCGTTGCCTGTCAGGGCCTGCGACTTCTCAAAATGGACAAACGTAAATTTCTCTTTGTTTCGCTCTCCGGTCTCATCGGTGACATCGCCTGGCAGGTTCTCAAGGAAGGCCACGACGTCCGCTACTTCATCGAAGCCGAAAAGGAGCGCGACATCGCCGACGGTTTTGTCCCTAAATCCAAGGATTGGGAAAAAGACGCCAAGTGGTCTGACATTGTCGTCTTCGACGACACCCTCGGCCAGGGCGCCAAAGCCCAGGCCCTTCGCGCCTCCGGCAAGCCTGTCATCGGTGGTACCCCCTACGCCGACCGCCTCGAAGACGACCGCTCCTTCGGCCAGGAACAGCTCAAATCCGCCGGCGTCAGCATCATCCCCTACGAAGACTTCGATTCCTTCGATCCCGCCATCGACTTCGTCAAGAAGAATCCCGACCGTTACGTGATCAAACCCAGCGGCGAAGCGCAGAACGTCAAGCGCCGCCTGTTTGTGGGCGAAGAAGAAGACGGCGAAGACGTCATCCGCATGCTCGAGGCTTACAAGAAAGCCTTCTCCGACGAGATCAAAGTTTTTCAACTCCAGCGCCGCATCAACGGGGTCGAAGTCGCCGTCGGCGCTTTCTTCAACGGGAAAAAGTTCGTCACCCCCGTCAACATCAACTTCGAACATAAAAAACTTTTCCCCGGTGAAGTCGGCCCTCCCACCGGTGAAATGGGCACCGCCATGTTCTGGAGCGAGCCGAATCTCCTCTTCAACCGCACCCTCCTCAAAATGGAGTCTAAGCTTGCCGAGGAAGGCTACGTCGGCTACATCGACCTCAATTGCATCGTCAACAACAACGGCATTTACCCCCTCGAATTCACTTCCCGTTTCGGCTATCCGACGATCAGCATCCAGCAGGAAGGCATGCTTACGCCCATCAGCGATTTTTTCTGGGAACTCGCCACCGGCGTTGAGCCTAGGTGGCGCACCCGTAGCGGCTTTCAGATCGGCATTCGCATCGTCGTTCCGCCGTTCCCCTTCGATGACGACGCCACGTTCGAATCCTTCTCGAAGAACAACGCCATCGTCTTCAAGAAACCCAACATGGAGGGCATTCACATCGAAGACGTCAAGGAAGTCAACGGCCAGTGGCTGATTGCCGGCACTTCCGGCGTCGTTCTCGTCGTCGTCGGCACCGGTCAAACCATGAAGCAGGCCCAGGCCCAGGTCTACTCCCGCACCAAAAACATCCTCATCCCCAACATGTACTACCGCACCGACATCGGCGACCGCTGGGCCGAGGATTCCGATAAGCTTCACAACTGGGGTTATCTGCGCTGAGGATTTTGCGTGCCCGCGACTTCAACCAAGGTTGCTTCAGTCCGCCTTCTTTTCTTTATCGTCGCCCCGTGCTTCCACATACACAAGTTGAAAGACAGTTCCTTGCCCATTCGGCTGGATTCCCACGATGTGCTGCTTTTCTTTCGTCCCAGCCTTGAACACTAGCCCGCCCTTTTCAGGCTTGTCGTCGCCGCACTCGAGTTTATTCGACGAGCCACTCTTTTCTTTGGCACCTTCTTTCTGCGAAGGGTCCGAGCAATTCAATACCGCGCCGTATTTTGTCAGCGCCTTCTTGTAGAACTCTGCAATCTTCTCCGGCGCATTACTTGACTCCATCTTCATCACCGCCAACTTGAAGCCAAACGTGCTACCCCAGAGCCCCATCTGAACGGCCGGCGAATCGTTCTTCTCGTCCTTGTGCGCTTTCGCTCCCGGATACACCGGCAGCCCCACATCCTTTGCCGTCGCCTGCTTGCTTATCGTGACTCCAGCTCCGCTCTGATCCTGTTCCATCTCTACAGCCCACGCTCTCGCAGAAGCCGCCGCCATCAACGCCAGCACTGCGAACGCGCTGCAGAACGTTCCAAGCAGCACTATTTCCCTGAAAGCCACCACCCTGCCACAAGACCCGAGCACCATCCGATTCTTCACGCTTTGTCTTTTCACAAGCCACCTCGTACCGAGAGATACGCGGATGAGAACCTTGAAGTTCCCCCCATTCCTCTCGCGCAAGGATCTTGGAATATTTTCCCCATTCCGATGGTCTTAAACAAATGGCAGGGTGTAAGCTGTTCTTGCCGCTTGTATCCCGGTTCAGATGGGAGATTCTCCATGAAACGCAAGATTGCTCTCGGACTTCTGGTTGCCGCGGCCGTCTCAGCACTTCCCGCAGCCCCGCACGCGGGGAAGTCCGAAGTCGCCAAAATGACGCTCAAAGTCGGCGACACCGCTCCCGATTTCACTCTTCTCAGCGATCAGTGGAAATCCGTCAAGCTCAGCGATTATCGCGGCAAGAAAAACGTCTTTCTCGCCGTCTATGTTCTCGCCTTCACCGGCGGTTGAACGAAGCAACTTCAGGCGGTCCAGGCTGGAATCGCCTCCGGTAAGATTGACACCACTGATACCGAAGTTTTCGGTGTTAGTTTGGATAGTCCCGCCGCCAACGCCGCCTTTGCCAAGCAGATCGGCATCAAGTTTCCGCTTCTCAGCGACATGAACCGCAAGATGCTCAAGACCTACGGCATCCTCAAGGGCTACGACGTCCAAAATGAAACCTACGAGTGGGCCTTGCGCGCGAACATCATCATCGACAAGCAGGGCATCATCCAATTCGTCGAAGAGGGCGACAGCGCCGTCGATCCCAACACCGCCCTGACCATGTGCACGACGCTGCACAAGAAGGAACCCGCTAAGTAGTCCTCCATGTTGTCGGCACTCGCGGCTTCACATCGATGAACTTACGGCCATCCCGGCATTCCGTCTCCCGCGGAACAACAAGCGAATCTGTTTGAAGCATTCCACTGCCTCAATAATGGCCAGGAAAAACATTGTGTAGTGCAACGTAATATTGACGATGCGTAGCGGCTCGGCGAATTTTGCGGCATCGGCGATTCCCGGCGCCAGCATAAATATTCCATCGGCGCGGCTCAGCAGGTAGAGAACGACCGCGCTGCCGCCGCTTGAAATCACTCGCCTTACTCTGTAGAAGTTGATCCGGTCCGGATGAATGAGTGTCGCAATCTGCTGCACGACGGCCACCAGCGTTAGCAAAATCACCGGCCAGTAAACGATCTCCCATACTGGCCCCAACTGGAACGGAATCTTGTCCACCAGGCCCGCTGGCCCTAGTGCAATAAACAGAGCCAGTTTGCGGATCGGATTCACGCGAACCCACCAGAGCAGGAACGCGATGCTGAAGAAAAGTTCAAATGCGGTCTTGTAGCGCGGGATCGGTCTGCCATTTGGCGAATCCGAGGCTGGTCTAAGCGCCGGCAGCGTGCGTGGATCGAATTTTTCGTTCGAATCCCTGGTAATTTTTTCCAGCAACCGAGTCTTGTTGTTGGCGATGTCCAGCACCGCAAAAACAATGGTCACCCACGCGAATGTCGGCAGGACCGCGCCCAGGTAACTGAAGAAGGCTCCGAGGACTTCCAGAATCGATTTCCCCTGGGCGATCAGCACCAGCGCGGAAATAGCATAACCAAATCCCACGAAGCCCAGAATGATTCTCACTGCAAACCAATACACGGGGAACAGCGTTGAACCGATGAGGTGGCGCGTCTGCCGATAGCGTGCGGCCACGAACATCGGATGGCCATGCTTTTTGAGGATGGCCGCTGCCTCATCTTCATTCAAAGGACGGCCGAGCTCCGTTTCTTTGTCTTCCATCTGCGCGCGAAGATTTTCCCCAAGCTCTTTGAGGATGTCGTCCTGCTGCGACTTTGGCAGGTACGTCCGTACCGCTTGCAAATAACGCTCGAGAAGATCCATACATTGCTCCTAAACAACAAATTTGATCGCAATCCAGGCGGAGGCAGGGAGCACCCTGGCAGCAAAGCCGAGAGCTGCCACCAGAAGCTCGAGAACGAGGTCACTCTTGGCAAGCATTGTCAGTGAGGCGACGGTAGAACTAAGAACCAAAATGGCCATGATATTTTTCATCTTTCCACCATTCCCCTAAACAATCCTTTTCAGCGACAAATTCATGCTTTGCCATTCTTCGATCAGTTGCTTTAGGATGTGCGCGCCCTCCTTCGAGAGCCGGTAAAACCTCTTGTTGCGCTTCTCCTCTTCGCGCCATTCGCTCTCCAGCAGCCCCTGACTTTCCAGCCGCCGCAGCAGGGGATACAGCGTGCTTTCTTCAATCTCCATCCCGCGGTCCGCCAAAGCCTTCCGTAGCGCGTACCCGTAATGCTCTTCGCGAAGCTGCGCCAGCACGGCAATAATCAGCGACCCGCGGCGCAGTTCCATCCGCAGGTTCTCAAAGAGGTCGGAATTCATCAGCTTGGCGAGATCCACCATCGAAAGTCACCCTACCATGCGTCACATCTTGTGCCACACACACTATGCGTAACACAGTATAGGCTGTCAAGGGAAATCTTAGGGAATCTTTCTCTCGGATCTCAATTCGCGACGGTGAGCTCGATCGTCGATGTTGTCGCTATCCGCGTGCCGCTCATGGGCGACTGGTCAATCACTGCGCCGCGCGGCCACTGCGGCGCCGTCACATAGTTGACCTTGCGGCGCATCTGCGCCACATCCAGTCGGTGCTGCGCTTCCATCTCGTTCAAGCCAGTCAGGTGCGGCATCACGTAGGCCGTCTCTCGTGGCCCTTGCGACACCAGTACATCCACGCGCGGTGTCGCCGCTCCGGCTCCGGGCTTGGGGTTCTGAATCATCACCGTATCTATCGGCGGCGCGGGCACTGTTATGCCCGAAACTTCCCCCACTTGCAGCCCCGTCCGCAGCAGCTCGATTCGCGAAGCTCTTAGCGAATTTCCTTCCAGCAGCGGTAACTGCAATTGCCGTTGTCCCAGGCTTAGCACCACGTGCGCTTGTTGCGACACTTTCATCAGCAACCCGGACGTCGGCGTCTGTCGCACCACCGCGTTGATGGGCTGGTCGCTATAGATCCGGTCCGCCACGCGCAGCACCAGCCCCCGCGACTGTAGTATCCGGCTCGCTTCGGAAACATTTATGCCCACAAGATTTGGCATGGTCACTTCGCGCCCATGAATCGCGATGCGCATCGCCGTGATCGCGCTCAGAAACGCCGCCGACGCCAGAATAAACACCAGCAGCGTCATCCGCCCTAGCCATTCCAATCTTTCTCCCAGTGTCATAATCCCTTATAGGGCCCGCTTGGCGTTTACTCCGACTCTTGTCGGGGAGGCGCCTCGCCTTCTTGGCTCAACTAAAGTCTCGATTCTCTGCATCCATTCGTCAACGGTTTTCGCGCCAGGCCGGCCAGCTTGTTTGCCGCACACTGGCCTGCTATCCGCTGTTCTTCCCTCTTGACAGATTCCTGGTTCTCTGGTAGCTTCAATGTTAGGTACATTTGTCGCTAATTCCGCGGTCGGTCCAATTTTAATCCCCCCTACAAACCGGTAACATCAGCTGCACAGTTTTGGTGCAATGTAAGCCCCTTTAGAATCAACACTTATATGACTGCCCGCAAGTGTTGATTCTAAACCACTTACACCAACCCTAAGTCCTGTAGATGCAACACTTACAAAAAACAGGGGGAGGGGGCGCTGTGCGGTGCCACTAGAAGTGGATCTAGAATGTCAGCGCCAATTCCTCGATAGTTTCTTGCGCGTGGATTGCGCCCTGGTTCGTCTCCTCGCGAACCAGAACAACTCTTCCGAGGGATGGTTTACTTTGAGGCTCCGCTAGCTGCTGGTGCCGGTTGGCCGGCCACGTTTTTCATGTCGTTCACAAGGGCCGCCATCGCTTGATCAAAGTTCTTATCGCGGTTCCCTTGTAACAGTGCATTTTGCACGTGCTCGGTAAGAGTCCACAACAATACGTGGGTCTTGAGGTCCAGGATGGCCAACCGGAATTGAGGATCTTTTATCGTTCTACTTGATACACCAGTACCGTTTCCACCTGAGACGTTTTCCCCAATAATCGGCGCTGCAAACCCTATTTCAAAGACCAACTCGGCATCGGCGGGAGCCCTTACCAGTTCATATCGCCCCCAACCCTTAAGCGCAGCGTACAGCAGGTTGTACATTCGGTCGGGTCCCCCGCTGTAGTCACCAAGGGTGTCTCCCCCAGCGTTGGAAACAAACACCTTCCTGGCGGTGAAGACTTGCGCGGGCACTGGGCCTGGAAGCAACTCCTTCGGGTTTTGTGCTCTCAGGTCCGGAACCACCGCACATGCAATCGCAAAAGCCAAACACACGATCCCTCTTTTAATGGTTTTTGGCATAGTCGTTCCAACCTCCATGTTATTGAGACGTGTGTATGGAATGGCGCGGATACAGGAGAGGCGAGCAGCCTCAGGCTTCCGAGCTGTGACTTACTTTTTGAGCGGCGGCGCCGGGTAGTCTGGTAGCTTGTCCTTGCTCGTGTCCGCCCGCTTCACTTCCAGCTCACCGAACAGCAGCGACGGGCTGATAATCGTCGTCGGCGCGCCGCCGGCTCGATTGCTTACCAGTGGATCGTTACCCACGGCGATCAAATCATTGCGGATCGCACGAATATCCAGTTCATTAAACACCGCGCCGCGCACCAACTCTTCATGCCCATCTCTTGCATACACGCGATAGAGCAGCCGCGGCGAATTGCCCGGCCCCAGCGTCTCCACCCGGTAACCGTACGGTTTACCCTGGTCCGTAACCATCTGGATGACTTTTTTCTTCAGCTCTTCCGCCGATTGTGCCTCAGAGCTTTTCACCAGCAGTACACCCAGGCTCGGCCCGGGAAAGGATCCCGGCGCGGCGCGCCCGTGACCGTTGGAAGCAGGGAAGTCGCGAATGGGCACTCGTCCAATCAAATAATTCGCCAGTGTTCCGTTCTCGATAGCGCTGACGGCCTGGGCTTTTACGCCTTCGCTGTCCACCGCGTAACTTCCCACCAGGCTCTTCCCGTGAAAATCCTTCATCGTCGGATCGTCCACCACCGACAGAAAGTTTGGCAGCACGCGCGTCTTGTAGCTGGTCGCAAACGCTCCCGTCGTCCGGTTCGGTTTCCCGAGCTGCGGCTTCTGCCCCAGCACGTTCTGCCCGATCAACGAAGCCACGATATCGTCCGCCGCGTCCGGCGCGAACAGCACCGGCCCGCGGTATTCCTCCTCCACGATTGGAGCTTGCCGCAGCGCCACCACCGTATCGAGCATCTTTTTTGCTTCGCCCATCAGCGCATCGCGTGTCGGCAATTCCTCCGCGCGCGCCACCATGAACGCCGGGCTCCGGCTCAGCCGCATTCCATCGGCCGCTTGTGCCGAGCTGCTCAGTTGCACGCTGTACGTCGTCCTCCCGCACCGCGTGACCGTGCCTTCGGAATTCACCAAATATTCGTTGATCGCCGAAAACCTTGCCGACGCCGTCACCGACTGCACGTCGGGGTACTGCTTATACAAACCGGTTGCATCCTCCAGCGTCTTCTTCCACGCCGCTTCGTCGACTCTCAGCGACACCGTAGGTTCGACGGCAATCATTTGCGGGGCTTTTGCGAAATCGTCCACGGGATTTGGGTCCACGCTGAACTGTTTCATCGCCGCTTGTTTCTCGGCCAGCGCCTGTCCCGCAGCCTTGTACGCTTCGTCCGTCGCCAGCCAAATCTGGTGGCGCAGCGCGATCGGATCATTGTCCAACGGCAATATGCTCGATTCGCCCTGGCCTCTGCCGAAATAGCTGTCTTGTTTGTAGTCGCCGACGCGCACCACCACGCGCAGCACGCGAACGTGAATGTGCTGGTTGTCGCGCAAAGCTCCGAACGCGGCCTCCGCTCCAAAATCGTCAACTTCATTTACGCGGTACTCCACGTAATAGGGAGCCTGCACGTGATCAATTTTGAGTTGCGCCTTGGAGCGGTCCAATTCTGTGAGCAGCGCTTCCAGCAGCCCGTCGCCTTTCGCCGCTGCGTGTGCCGCGACCATGGCGGCATCGGGTGAGGCGTTCGCTCCCTCCGCTCTTGCAAGCCTTGGTGCGCTGCCGAGAGCCAGCAAAACCGCAATCGTCATTCCCGTAAATTGTCTGTAAGCACGCAACGCGCTCGCGAAGTGAAGAATTCTCACGGCTTCACCTCCGCTTTCATTTGCGCATCTTTGGCGGCTCCGCCATCTTCAAATCCCGGCGGTGGCAAAAGCGGCGGACGCTCATGCTCGTGCGCGCGCTTCTGCACTTCCATTTCGGAAAACAGCATCGCCGGAGCCGCAGCCGCGACCGGCACCTGCCCGCTTTCCGCGCCGCACACCCCGTTAAACACATGCTGCTGATCGCCTGTCGTCATAATCCGCGTCAACGCCGCGAGCGGCGTGCCCACAATGTCCACGCCGCGCACCAATTCATCAGGACGCCCGTCGGCGTAGACCTTGTAAACAATCACCGGCAGCACTTGGAACGCTTGCGGAAGCGCTCGCGTCGTCAGCGTGAATCCACCTTGAATATCGTCGAAGTACAACCCGTATGGTTTGCCTTGCTTCTTTATTTCATCAATCAGCTTCTGCCGCATCTCCGATTCCGGCACCGTTTTTGTCGAAGTGACGATCAAGTTTCCCTGGCGTCCCGTCGGCATCCGGCCCGGCTGGTTTCGTCCATGCCCGTTCGACTGCCCAAAATTTTTAATGGGCATCCGCGACATCAGAAACTTTTGCAGCACTCCGTCCTTGATTACGTCCACGCGCTGCGCCGGTTCTCCCTCATTGTCAAAGTCATACGATCCAGCCAGCTTCACCCCTGCCAACTCATGCGTCGTCGGGTCGTCACTCACACTCAGGAATGTCGGCAGCACGGGCTGCCCGACTTTTTTCGTAAACGTCTGTCCCTCTTCTTCATCGCGCTGCCGGTGGCCTTCCAATCGGTGTCCCAGAACTTCATGGAAAAAAACAGCCGCCGCGCGCCCGCTCAATACCGCCGGTCCATCGTAAGGCTCCGCCACCGGGGCTTTGCGCAACGCGCTCAAGTCCGCCGCCATTTTTTCAATCTTGCCGGTCAGCTCCGTTTCACTCGGCAAACCGCTCGCGGCCGGCGCCTGAAACGTTTCGACGCGCAGTAAATCCATTCCATCCTCGGCTCGCGTCTGCGCTTCCATAATCAGCCGCGTGGAAGTGCTTGGCGATACGATGGCGCTTCCTTCGCTCGATACCATTCGCGAGCTCGAGCGCTGCACTTGAATCATCACGGACGCGAAGTACACCTCGGGATATTTCCGGAACGCTCCGGAGAGTCTTTTGATCTCGCCTTCCCACGCTGCGCGATCGAACGGCGCCGCCGTCGCTTCCTCGATGTGCGTCTGCGGCTTCTCCTTGGAAAAGTCCGGCGACTTGTCTTCTTCCTCCGCGCGCACCGCCGTGTTCGTTCGGACGTTCAGCAGCGAAGGCACCGCCCGCTTATACTCGCGGTCCGTTAGTTCCCACAAAACCCGCGCGATGGCGTCCGCGTCGTTTCCGACCGGCAAGCTGCCCGAAGTCACGCCGCTTGGCCTGCTCTGTCCGTGCGTATTGTCCAATTCCGGCGTGCCTACGCGCATGGTCACATCGGCGAAGCGCCTCTGCACCGCGCTGTCAGTGAGCAAACTGCCGTAGGCCCCCACCAACACGACGAAATCCTGGTCGTACACCGTGTAACTGAGGTAGTAGGGGGGCTGCTCCGTCTTGCCCAATTCCGCTGTCGCCCTGGCGATTTCGCTTTGCATCGCTTTCAAAACAGGGTCGCTCGCCGCGACGGCCGCTGGCGTTGCAGCGGACTTGT
>Ga0137418_10001238_pt1 | contig 23486 bp, 19 predicted proteins | sample CZODoug3_1_2_16f_FD_122242 | JGI IMG/M metagenome (GOLD analysis project Ga0137418, IMG submission 122242) | Vadose zone soil fungal communities from Angelo Coast Range Reserve, California, USA - CZODoug3_1_2_16fungal (Hybrid Assembly) | ecosystem: Environmental > Terrestrial > Soil > Vadose...
GGATAACAGAATCTTCCGTGGCCAGATCGTCCTCCCGTGGGCTGGCAGAAGTCAAGCGCCAGGAGTAGTAGGACCACTACTGCATGCCAGCGAGCAAGCGCACAAACTTTATCAGCGCGGCGAATTGTAGGTTTCGCCGCTTCCCTACGAGGTTTTAGGACCAACGCCTAATGCGTCAGCTTTTTGCATGGTGTGTCGGTTTCAATTAGGTAGAAACAGATCCTTCGTTGGCTGCGGTCCTATATTGGGGTGTCGTTCAATTCCGATAAATTGGCTAATCGGAAATTGATCCACTGCTAAAATTCAAGTGTGCGGCCGGGTTTTTGCGCGCTTGCGGAGGCGCTACGTCCGCGATAGAGTGCGCGCGGCGTGAAGGGGAGATGGGATGAAGAAGCGAGGGGGCGGGCGAATCTCCCGACGGTTGGGGGTTTGGGGGTATGTTCTGACGCTAACGATGATGGCTACACAGGTGATTTTTGCGCAGGACCGCGGACAGGGGCGGTCGATGGTGATTTCGCGCGGTGGGATTGTGGCCGCGGAATCTCCGCTGGCGGCGCAGGCGGGCGTGCGCATGCTGGAGCGCGGCGGGAATGCGGTGGACGCGGCGATTGCGACGAACGCGATGATGGGAGTGGTCGAGCCGATGATGAACGGTATCGGCGGAGACTTGTTTGCGATTGTGTATGACGCGAAGGCGAACAAGCTTTACGGACTTAATGCGAGCGGGTGGGCACCGAAGGGATTGACGATCGAGTTTCTGCACAAGCAAGGGCTTCGCGAAATGCCGCAACGCGGAGTGCATGCGATTACCGTGCCTGGGGCGGTGGATGGGTGGCAGAAGCTGGCGGATAAGTTTGGGCGAAAGAAACTGAACGAGGATCTGGCGGCGGCGATGCGAACGGCGGAGGAAGGGTTTCCGGTTCCGGAGTGGACGGCGGCGTATTGGGCGGACGAAGTGGACTTGCTGCGAAGCGATGAGGCGGCGAGCAAAGTCTATCTACCGAACGACCATGCGCCGCGGGTTGGTGAAGTGTTTCACAACCCGGATTTAGCGTGGTCGTTGCAGCAGATTGCGGAGCAGGGGCGCGACGCTTTTTACAAGGGGGAAATCGCCAAGAAGATTATGGAATCGATGCGCCATCACAACGGAACGATGATGGCGGAGGATTTGGCCGGCTATTCGAGCGAATGGGCGGAGCCGATTTCGACGACCTACCGCGATTGGACGGTGTACGAGATGCCGCCGAACGGGCAGGGAATCGCGGCGCTGGAAATGCTGAATATCATGGAGACATTTCCCATCGGGCAGTTTGGATTTGGCTCGACCAAGGCGCTGCACGCGATGATCGAGGCGAAAAAATTGGCATACGCGGACATGGCGAAATACGTTGCCGATCCGCGCGGGCAGAAGTTGCCCGTGGCGGCGCTGCTCTCGAAAGATTGGGCGAAGCAGCGAGCGCAGTTGATCGATACGGAGCATGCCAATTGCGAAGTTGGCGCGGGCGAGTTGGCCGGTGGCAGCGATACGACCTATTTGAGCGTGGTGGACCGCGAGGGGAACATGGTCTCGCTGATCCAGAGCAATTACTCGGGGTTCGGGTCAGGAATCGTGGCACCCGGAACGGGATTCGCGCTGCACAACCGGGGCGGGCTGTTTACGCTGGATACGGCTTCGCCGAATGCGCTGGCGGGGCATAAGCGGCCTCGCCACACGATCATTCCTGGATTCGCGCAGAAGGGCGAGACGCGAATGGCATTTGGCATTATGGGCGGATGGAATCCATCGCAAGCACACGCGCAGTTCATCGCGGATATCGCGGACTTCAAAATGAATATCCAGGCCGCGCTGGAGGCGCCGAGGTTCACGAAACTTACGTTTAGTGGCTGCGACGTGATGATGGAGAATCGGATTCCGGCGGCGGCGCGCAATGAACTGTCCGCCAAGGGACACAAGATCCAGGTGCTGGGAACATTTTCGGCGGCCGTCGGAGGCGGGCAGGTGGTGTTGCGCGAGTCTGCAACCGGAGTGAACTACGGAGCATCAGACCCTCGGAAGGACGGGCAGGCGGCTGTGGAGCTTCCTTATTAGGATGAAATGCGGCTGATGCGGATGCGAAGGAAACTGCAAGAAAGTTCCATTTGGCGCGCCGCGATGAGAAAAGAACTGTTCCGATGAGCGGCCCGTGCTCATGGGCACGTTGCTAAGTAGTGTGTATTCAGCGATATAGTGCGGGTGGCGTTGGTATGTGACGTGCACCTGTACCAGCGGTCAGGTAGGCGTCCCGCAGCGACGTCATCTAATGCGGAGGCGAGAATGAGGCCAACCCTAGCCCTCAAGGTCTCATGCGTTGTGGGTTTGTGCGTCTATTTCATGCTGCCCGCTGCTGGCGCAGCACAGACGATTGATGTTTCCGGGCGCTACCAGTGCGCCCAAGCCAAAGTGCGCGGAAAGATCGTGCCTTGCACCGCGGCGCCGCTGACGTTGAAAAATGACGGAAAATTCGAGCTGCGCGGATGGGAAGGCAGCTACCTGGTGAACGGCCAGTGGGTGGAACTGTCTGATTCCTCGGTGCGCTCGCGAGCCAAAATCGAGCCCGGACACAAGATCGTGTTTCGCTACCATGGCAAGCACGGCTGGTGCGAAATGACCTATGAGCGGCGACTCGCGGAGCTTGGCAAGACTTCGCTGAGCTAGCGGCCGTTTGCATTCCTCTCAATTATCGTTCAGATATGGAAGTGTTTTCGAGCGGGGCGTCGTAAGCCGACGCGGCGATTTCGCCGAGCGCTTGTCCGGCGACGGATTGGGCGGCGTCTGGGTCGAGCGGCAGCGACACGTGATTCAGGTAAGCTGCGAAAACGAGTTTTTGGCCGCTTGCCGTGATTACGTAGCCAGCCAGGCCCTTACCGTTCAGCATCATTTTTCCGTTGAGCCGATCTTCCGAATCGAAAGTTCCGGTTTTTGCGAAGACGTGTCCCGCGCCTGGATTCGCGGGCTGAATTTTTGCCAGCGTTCCGTCCTTGCCGAGGACAGGTAATGCTTTGAAGAAGACGGGGTAATCGGGGCGAGTGGTCCAGTAGGCCAGATAGTTGCACATGAAGTCGGGGCTGAAGAGATCGGCCCAGTCGCCGCCAGCTCCGTCGCCCTGAGAGATGGCGGAGGGATCGAGCTTGGCTTCTTGCAGGAAAGCGCGTTCCGTTGCAAAGCCGGCTTGCAGGGGATCCTTGCTGTTTTTTGCAACCAAAGCCCCGAGCAGATAAGGTCCCATGCCGGCGTGAAGGTTTTGGCTGACTTTCAGCGTGACCTTGATTTCTTCGGCGAGCGGGAGGGAAACATGTTCGGCGATTTGATTTGCCGGAGTGTATAGGCGCGCGAGCGCGGGAAAATCGGCAGCCGCGGGATGTTTCGGCGGCTTGATCGAGACTCCGGCTGCGGAAAGCGCTTCGGTGAGCACGGTTTGGGCGAATGCGGTGGGTGAGGGGACGGCAAAGGCCGCAGTTGTCGGCTGCGGTCCCAGAGGTACGCTGCCGGTGATGATTACGCTGACGGCGCCGTCGGGGTTGGTCACCGGATCGGAAATATCGAGGTCGGGTTTGGAGGCAGCGGGGCCGGTAATCACGTGGCTGATGAATTTGATGTAAGAGGTTTGCGGTGTGGAAACGAAGGCGGCCGCGCCACCTGATTTGGCGGCGGGCGTGAGGGTGAGATCGATCACATTGTCGTTCACCATGATCGAGGACATCACGACGTTGGTGCCGCCTTCGCGAGGGCCATCGGGGAACAAGCTGGTGTCGACGATGATGCGGCCCTCGATTTTGCGGACGCCTTTGGCGGCGACATCGTTCGCGAGCTGCTTGATGACAATGAGCGGATCACCTTCAACGGCGGGACCGTTGTAGGAGTGATCTTCATCGACGAAAGCCAGCGTGCCGTCGGGGCGAATGCGATTGGAGAGATTGGGGTCGCCGCCGGCAACTAGAACGAGATCGCCCTTGAGCTTGCCGTTCTTGTCGATCGGAGCGGTGCGATAGATACGCGTGTGAAAGCGGTAGTCGGCGCCGAGCTTGGCGAGCACGGCGCCTTCGGTCAGCAGCTTAGTGGTGGAGGCTGGGACGAAGAGCTTATTAGAGTTCAGCGAATAAAGAACGTTGCCGGTGTCGAGCGAAACGAATTTGATTCCAAAGGTTGCGTGCGCGAATTCGGGGCGGTTCGTCACTTTCTGAATGCGTTCCGCCAGTGTCGCAGAGGATTGCGCGCGAGCGATCGGCACTCGCATGGGCAGAAGCAGCAAGGATGTAACGGCGCAGCACACGAACAACTTTTGGGCGTGATTATTCAAAACGCTTTCCTCCAAGACCGTGGACTGGCGGTCTAGCGAACCAGTTTTTCGCTGAATTGCAGCTTTTCGAACGGCACATTCAAGATCGCGTACTCACGCCAATCCTTGAAATCGAAATGCCACCATTCGTGCTCGTACACGGTGAAGCCTTCGGACTCCATGGCCCAGCGGAGCAGGTCGCGATGCCAGCGCTGCAGCGAAGTTCCACCGGGATAATCTGGGAACGAGCGCGGGGACATCTCGTCGTAGGCGCCGGGCATCTGCGAGGGCGTGCCGGTCTTCAATTCGTACAGGGTGAGATCGACAGCGCAGCCACGATTGTGCCGCGAACCCTGCGCGGGATCGGCGACGAAGATTTTGCCCTCGGGCGGCGTTGCGTCCCAGAAAATTTTCGTTACGTACCAGGGGCGATAGGCGTCGTGGATAAGCAAGGCGTAGCCCAACGGTTTGAGCCGAAGCAGTGCACGCAGCAGGGCGGCGGCGGCGGGGCGCTGGAGAAAGGCGCGCGCTTGCGTGTAGACCGGCGCGCCGAGGAAATCGTTGGCGGTGGCGTAGCGAATATCGAGATGGACGCTGGAGTCGAGCGATGCCAGGTCGATGAGGTCGGGCTGCCGGAATTGGCCATCCTCGTGGGGAGGCGAGGCGGCCAGCGCTTCCTGGCGAAGGTCTTCTATCGAGCGCGTGAATTGTATGCTGAAGGACTGGCCTTCTTCAGGGCCGAGCGTCCGGCGTGGAAACGTGAGGTCGCCGAGCGTAATGCTTGTGGCGCGGCCTTTTACCTCTCCGCCAAAGTAGACGGGCAACGGCGCGCCGGGCGGCTTGCTGAGCGTGAAAGTCCCGCCAGACGCGCGCTGCAAGTTGATTTCCGCACCATCGTTTTCGCGCAGCACCAACCGGCCAGATTTTTCCAGCACCATGAATGAGGCTTGTTCCGGCCCGTACTCGCCAATCAGGGGTTTCCAGGCCCTCGGAATCTCAGCGGGTTTGTGGCCAGGAAAGGCGAATGATGGGACTTGAGCGAGGCCGGAGGCGGCGAAAAAAGAAATGGACAGCGCGAAAGAAGATATGGAGAGGACGGAAGACCAAATCTTCGAGCGGCATCTCAAATAGCGCGGAATTTGTTCCATAGAACGACGGACATGATAACCGACTGCAGGGCCTTCGGTTGATGAAATAGTGGGGCTTCTTTTGGCGGACGAAAGGAGCTAGCTGCTATACCAGCGAAAGCCTTTGCGCTGCTCTTCGGCGATTTCCTTGAGGAGCGCGAGAGTGTGCGGACGGCGATACTGCGCGCAGGCGGCGAGAATCGCGTTGAGCAAAGAAATAGGAGCGACGTAGGAAGCGCCGAAAGAAGTGGACTCCGTCGAGGCGATGAAGAGTTCGTCGCATTCGCGGGCGAGCGGGGAGAGGTAGGTATCAGCGATGCCGATGCAGTAAGCCCCGTGAGCACGTGCTTGCTGCACTCCTTCAACGGTTTGGCGGAGACCTCGACGGAAGGTGAAGGCGAGGACCAAATCCTGTTTGGTGAGTGCGCGAACGAGATGGGTAATGCGGCCCGCGGAGGTAGCCGAAAATATAGGAAGCCCTAGGAGGCTGATTTGATATTCCAGGTATTCCGCGAGGACGGCGGCCAAGTCGCTGCCGAGAAGGAGAATGCGGCGTGCATCGTAGAAACGTTTGGCCAAGGCGGCGAGGCGCTGCGCGTCGAGGCTGTTTTTCAAGCCCTGCAGATTCTTGAGGTCTTGACCGAGTGAATCACGCACGTAGGCAGGCATGTTGGAATCGCGGCTGCCGGCCTGCATGGTGTCAAGCGAAGTGGCGAACGCGAGGGAGAGTTCGTGCAAGTGATGCTGAAATTCGCGGTAGGTGGAGAAGCCGAGTCCTCGAACGATGCGGACGACGGTGGCGGGGTCGGTGTGCAGACGCTTGGCCACGGCACGAACACTAAGGAGCACGTATTCGCGCGGATGTTCGAGGATCGGGCGAATAACTTCCTGACGCTTGGCGCTGAGCTGCTCAATGCGCTCCGGAAGATTGATTACCGGTGTCTGAGGATGCGCGGCAGTTTTCTTCATGCGCCGAGAGAATTGCGCAAAACGATTTGCGTGTCAACGCCGCGCACAGCGATTTAACGAGAATGTCACAAAGAGGTATGCCGGCTATTTCTCTGAAGCTGCTGCTTTGGTGGCCAGGCCGGGAGCGACAACCGGCTGGAGAAAAGGCATCATGGCGCGAAGCTTGGGACCCAATTGTTCGACCGGATGGGTTTGTTCGCGGAGCCGCGTTGCCAAAAAGTTGGGGCAGCCCTTTTCGTTTTCCTCGATCCATTTTTTGGCGAAGCTGCCGTCGCGGATTTCAGAAAGAATTTTGCGCATTTCCTCGCGGGTCTTTTGAGTAATGATCCTTGGGCCCGCGGAGTAGTCCCCTTGTTCGGCGGTGTCGCTGACCGAATAGCGCATGTAGCTGAGGCCGCCGCGATAGATCAGGTCGACAATCAGCTTCAATTCGTGCAGGCATTCAAAGTAGGCGACCTCGGGTTGGTACCCTGCATCTACAAGAGTCTCGAACCCGGCTTTGATCAATTCGCTGACGCCGCCGCAAAGAACCGCTTGCTCGCCGAAGAGGTCGGTCTCGGTTTCCTCGGTGAAGGTAGTTTCCAGGACGCCGGCGCGCGTGCAGCCGAGCCCTTTTGCGTAGGAAAGAGCGAGCGCCTTTGCTTTTCCGGAAGCGTCCTGCTCGACAGCGAGGAGCGCGGGCGTGCCGCCGCCTTCAGTGAAGACTTCGCGAACGCGATGGCCGGGGGCCTTGGGCGCGATCATGGAGACATCGACGGATACAGGCGGCTTGATCGAGCCGAAGCGAATATTAAAGCCGTGCGCAAACATCAGCGTCTTGCCCGCGGCGAGATGCGGGGCGATGGAGTCGCGATAGAGCTTGGGCTGTTTCGTATCTGGCGCAAGAATCATGATTACGTCGGCCCAGGCGGCGGCCTCGGCGGGCGTGTTGACGGTCAAGCCTTCTTTTTGCGCTTTGGAAGCGGAAGCGCTGCCGGGCTGCAAGCCGACACGCACGGAGACGCCACTATCGCGCAGGTTCAGGGCATGGGCGTGACCCTGCGAACCGTAGCCGATGATCGCGACCTTCTTGCCCTGAATCACTGCGAGGTCCGCGGAATTGTCGTAATAGAGATTTGCCATTCTTTTCCCTTTCAAGGTTGAGGAATCTTTAGCTTGCTTTCCCAACAGGTTCTGTTTCAGAGCCATTCGACGGCGCTCCGGGAGGACGCAGCAAGTCGCTGCCGCGAGTCATGGCGATGCGGCCGGTGCGCGCCATTTCCAGAACGCCGAAAGGACGAAGGACTTCGAGGAGGCCGTCGATCTTGTCCACCGTGCCAGAAACTTCCAGGATGAGCGACTCCGGCGCGACATCAATGACGCGAGCGCGGAAGACCTTTATGAGCTCCATCAAATGCGGGCGCGATTGCTGGTCGGCGGACACTTTGATGAGCGCGAGGTCGCGTTCCAGCAGAGAACGCTCGGAGATATTTTCCGCGAGCCGCACATCGACGAGTTTTTCGAGGCTGGCCTCGAGGCGATGCGCGCCTTTTTCGTCGGTGTGGGCGACGATGGTCATGCGCGCAATCTCTTCGTTTTCGGTGGGGCCAACCGTCAGCGAATCGATGTTAATGGCCAGACGGCGGGCCAGCGAGGCAACGCGATTCAGCACGCCAGGCTTGTTCTCCACATAAGCGACAAGTGTCTGCATAAATCCTCGATCACGGCTCCGTAGCTGTTTCCACGAGCGGGCTGTCCGGCCGGCGTATCATTTCGTGCAGGGCGCCGCCCGCGGGCACCATGGGGTAAACCGAGTCTTCTTGTTCCACGCGGAAATCGATCAGGACGCTCTCTGACGACTCGCGAGCCGAGCGAATGGTGGGAGTGACATCGGCACGCGACGTAATGCGTTCGCCGCGAATGCCGAAGGCGTTGGCGAGCGCGGCAAAGTCCGGCGCCACCAGCGGAGTGGCTACATAGCGCTTGTCGTAGAAAAACTCCTGCCACTGGCGAACCATTCCGAGGAAACCATTGTTGATGATGGCAATGTTGATTTTGATTTTTTCCTGGACGATGGTGGCCAGTTCGCACATGGTCATTTGAAAGCCGCCGTCGCCGACCACAACCCAGACATCAGATTCAGGCTTGGCGAATTTCGCTCCGATCGCGGCAGGCAGAGCGAAGCCCATAGTGCCGAGGCCGCCGGAGGTCACCAGCGTGCGCGGCTGATTGTGGTGGTAATACTGCGCCTCCCACATCTGGTGCTGGCCAACGTCGGTGACCACGATGGCTTCGCCGCGCGTTTCTTTCCAGAGATCGTTGATGACGTGCGCGGCGTAGAGATGCCCATTGTCGGGCAGGCCTTGAATATCCTTAACTGCAGAGTCGCCTTTGAGTTCGCGGATGTGGCCAAGCCAGTCACCGCGTTCCCTGTGTTCCAGGCGCGGGAGAAGTTGTTCGAGCACCTCGCGCGCATCGCCGATGAGAGCAGCGTCCACTTTCACGTTCTTGTTGATCTCGGAGCGGTCGATCTCGATGTGAATCTTGCGGGCTTCCTTGGCGTAGGTGCGCAGATCGCCGGTGACGCGGTCGTCAAAGCGCATGCCGACGGCGATGAGCAGATCGGCTTCCTGAATGGCGTGATTGACCCATGCTTCGCCGTGCATGCCCATCATGCCGAGGTTAAGGGGATCGCTGGCTGGGAAGCAGCCGATGCCGAGGAGGGTCATAGCCACGGGCAGATTGCCGGCGTGTACGAACTGATCGAAGACGCGCATTGCGCCGGACACCATGATCCCATGGCCGGCGAGAATTAGCGGGCGCTTGGCATTGTTGAGAAGCTCGACGGCGCGCTCAAAGTCCGCCGGCTCATAGTTGATGCGCTGGCGCTTGGGCGGCAGCTTCGGAGTGGAAGCTTCCCAGTTGAAATCGCAGGAGGCCTGTTGCGCGTCCTTGGTGATATCGACGAGCACCGGGCCGGGCCGGCCGGAATTGGCAATCAGGAAGGCTTCGCGAACGGTGCGCGCGATGTCCTCCGCGCGAGAGACGACCACATTGTGTTTGGTGATCGGCATGGTGATGCCGGTGATGTCGATTTCCTGGAAGGCATCGGAGCCGAGTAGCTTGCTGCTGACTTGTCCGGTGATGCAAACCACTGGGGAGGAATCCAGCATGGCGGTGGCGATACCGGTGACCATGTTGGTTGCGCCAGGGCCGGAGGTGGCCATGGCCACGCCGACGCCGCCACTGGCGCGCGCGTATCCGTCGGCCATGTGCGTTGCGCCCTGCTCGTGTCGCACGAGAATATGGTGCAGCTTGGATTTGCCAAGCGCGTCGTACACCGGAAGAATCGCCCCGCCCGGATAGCCAAAAATGTGGCGCACGCCGAGCTTGGTCAGCGATTCGCAGAGAATTTCCGCTCCGGTGAGCTTCATGATGTCCTCGAGACAGTTTGCGCTGCGGTTGAAAACGACTTGGGTACGGCGGTAATGGCTCCCAATGAGGAAGACGACACGAGCAAAGCATATTTCGCCATTACGCCACTGGTGAAGCGGGGCTGGGGCGCCTTCCAGGTGGAGAGGCGGCGCTGGATTTCGGCGTCGGTGAGCTTAATGTTGAGCGTCCGCTTCGCAATGTCGAAGGCGATGATGTCGCCGTCGTTTATTGCGGCGATGGGGCCGCCATTCGCGGCTTCAGGCGCGACGTGGCCGGCCATGAACCCGTGGGTGGCGCCGGAGAAGCGTCCGTCGGTGAGCAGAGCGACGGAATCGCCGAGTCCCGCGCCGACCAGCGCCGCAGTCACCTGGAGCATTTCACGCATTCCGGGTCCGCCCTTTGGCCCTTCGTAGCGGATCACAACAACATCGCCAGCCTTGATGCTTCCATTCTCGACGGCGGCAAACGCGGCTTCTTCGTCGTCGAAAACTCGCGCAGGGCCACTGAAAGTTTGCAGGTTGTGGCCTGCGACCTTGATGACGCAGCCTTCTGGGGCGATATTGCCTTTCAAGATCACCAGTCCGCCCGTGGGTTTGAGGGGAGAATCGAGCTTGCGTACAACTTCTTGTTTGTCCGATTCCTTAGCCGCCGCTGCTTCTTGCGCGAGGGTGCGCCCGGTGACTGTGAGGCATTCGCCATGAAGAAATTTGCCTTCGAGCATGCGCTTGGCCACGAGCGCAGTGCCTCCGGCGGCGTAGAGATCGGTAGCTACAAAGCGGCCCCCCGGCTTCAAGTCCGCCAGAATCGGAACGCGAGAACTAATGCGATCGAAATCGTCTATTGACAAGGGAATCTTTGCTTCGCTGGCGATGGCCAGGAGATGAAGGACGGAATTGGTGGAACCGCCTGTGGCGGCGACTCCCGCGATGGCGTTTTCAATGGCTGATTTGGTGATGATTTTGGATGGCGTGATGTCGCGGCGAAGAAGGTCCATGACCATCTCACCGGCGCGATAGCCGGCGTTGCCCTTGGCAGCATTCGTGGCCGGAACGCTGGACAATCCCATCGGCGCGATGCCCAAAAATTCGCAGACCAGCGCCATGGTGTTCGCCGTGAACTGGCCGCCACACGCGCCGGCTCCGGGGCACGCGGCAGTTTCCAGCGATTTGAGTTGCGCGTCGGTGATTCCTCCGCGTGCGTGCTTCCCAATCGCTTCATAAACGTCTTGGATGGTTACGGCATGGCCCTCGAAGTGGCCCGGGGCGATGGAGCCCCCGTAGAGAATGAGTCCGGGAATGTCGAGCCGGGCCAGCGACATCACGCCGCCTGGAATGGTCTTGTCGCAGCCGACCAAAACGATTAGAGCGTCGAACATGTTGCCGCGCGAAACCAGCTCAATCGAGTCCGCAATCACTTCGCGGCTCACCAGCGAGGTGCGCATTCCTTCGGTACCCATGGTGATGCCGTCCGAGATGGACACTGTATTGAATTCGAGCGGCGTGCCACCTGCTGCGCGAATGCCGGCCTTTACGTGTACAGCAAGCTCGCGCAGGTGGTAATTGCACGGCCCGATCTCGATCCAGGTATTGGCCACGCCCACCAGGGGCTTGGCAAAGTCCTCATCGCGAAGCCCGGAGGCGCGCAGCATGGCACGAGCACCGGCGCGATTGGCACCGTCAATTAAGGTATGGCTGCGTGGTTTTGGCGCCGGCTGTGTCACTCCGAGTCTCCTTGCGGTTCTTCGTTATTTTACGGACCGACGTTGAAGCAAGCTCTCACGTTCCATGACACCGAGGACGCGTGACACGCCTCTCCGCCGTGGAAAACAGGATAAGCGGAATAGCGACAATCAGTCAAATTAATACTAGTGTGCGCTACGATAAATACGATTAATCATAACAATTTGCTGCGCCTCACCCGATGGGCATCTTTGACAAAGAGGGCGGCATCTTTAGCCTAGGGGAGCGGTCGGGAACGTTGGCAAGACAGGAATTTAACAAGTTTTTTTAATGTCGTCTGTGAACCTCCCTGGGAGGTTGGCATCTAAAGGAACGCTGCTATTTGTGCTACGCGATTCAGCCGAAGCGGGTTGCCTTGCTGGCAACGACCGCAAGGAGTTGGATGAGGAAGAACACGGACGTGTTCGTAATTGGCGGAGGCCCAGCCGGGCTTGCCACCGCGATAGCCGCACGCCAGCGGGGCTTCAACGTCACGATTGCGGACGGCGCGACGCCGCCCGTAGACAAAGCCTGCGGCGAAGGCCTCATGCCTGACGCACTATCCGCGCTGCAGGATCTCGGTATTAGCCTAAGCGCTTCCCATGGCTTTCCTTTCCATGGACTCCGCTTCTGGGAACGCAACACCAGCGCGGAAGCCGACTTCCCCGAGGAACACGGACTAGGTGTCCGGAGAGTGGTGCTTCACCAAATGCTTCTGGAGAGGGCGCAGAGCATGGGCGTACGCTTTCTTTGGCAGACGCCGGTGGTTGGAATTTGCAGCGACGAGGTCCTCATTGCCGGCGGAGCGATTCGCGCGCGCTGGATTGTCGGTGCAGACGGCGTCAGTTCCCGGGTGCGCCAATGGTGTGGGCTAAGCGATCAAACGCATGGCGCACACCGGTATGCAAGTCGGGGTCATTATCGCGTTGAGCCGTGGTCCCGCAATGTGGAAGTCTACTGGGGAGAAGGCGCGCAAGCCTATGTGACTCCCGTCGGAGAAAGTTCTGTTTGTGTTGTTTTGGTTTCGCGCAGCCCAGGAGTGCGTTTGTCCTCGGTTCAAGAAAGATTTCCCGAATTGGCCAGGCGCCTAGATCATGCTACATGCATCGGAGCGGAACGCGGGGCTGTAACGGTGACGCGTCAACTGAAAAGCGTCCATCGTGGAGCTGTTGCGTTAGTTGGTGACGCGTCCGGAAGCGTCGACGCCATTACCGGCGATGGGCTGAACCTGGGCTTCCGGCAGGCGCTGGCGCTCGCAGCCGCTATGCAAGCGGGGGATCTCGGCGCGTATCAGCAAGCGCACCGGCGTCTGGCACGCCGGCCGACGCTCATGGGACGTTTGTTGCTGCTGCTCGATAGTCAACCCAAGCTGCGTCACCGCGCCATGCGCGCTCTGGCAGCGCATCCGGATCTATTTGCGAGGCTCCTTGCGGTTCACGTTGGCGCGACTTCTCCGAGGCATCTTGCCGAGACGGGAGCGCTGCTTGGCTGGCGCCTCGTCGTTGCCTAGAAGGAACACTCATGACCTCGCGAGCTTTTCGGAAGAATCTCATTACCTGCGCGGCCCTACTCGGTTTGGCCGTGCTGCTTTCGGCCAGCGCTGCCCACCGTCCTCAGCAGGCGGCCACAGCAGCAAGCGCCAATGAAATTGTCTTAATTGTCGATCCTGCGCAGAGCACCGTGCGCTACATGGTTGGCAGCAGTCTTCACACCGTACACGGAACGTTCGCGCTCAAGCGCGGCACCTTGCGCCTCGACCCGACAACCGGCAAAGCTGCTGGCGAAATCGTCGTGGATGCCATCAGCGGCCAGAGTGGCAACGACTCCCGCGACAAAAAAATGCACAAGGAAGTGCTCGAGAGTGCTCGCTTTACGGACATTATTTTCCGTCCCGACCACGTGGAAGGCACCGTTCAGCCTCAAGGTACTTCCAACGTGCAGCTTCACGGCGTTTTTGTGTTGCACGGAAGCGAGCACGAGCTTACGGCGCCCGTGCGAGCGGAGCTCACGCCTGGACAGTGGAAGGGCACCGCGACCTTCAGTGTCCCCTATAACGATTGGGGCCTCAAGAATCCCGGAAATTTCCTCCTGAAGGTGGACCACACGGTGACCATCGAAGTACAGCTGGCCGGCAGCATTCAAGCGCAAGCGGCATCGGCAAAGCCGTAACCGAATGTTCTAATCTTCCGGCTCTTGCGTGACAATGTGAACGTCAACGGCCGGGGACTCTCGCAAAAAGCGGTGCACTGCCGACAAGTAAAGATACTTCCGCCAGTCATGAACCGGCGCCCGCCCGAAAATCACTTGGGTGATGTGCTTTGAGCGGACAAACGCCGCGACGGAGTCCGCCACGCTCCGCCCTTTGAGGCGAATTACCTGCGCACCCAGGCTCTCTGCGAAGCGCAGGTTAGCCGCCAGCGCATTTTGATTCGATTCCTTGGGGCCGAATTCGCGTTCGACATGAACGACGTATAACTCCGCATCCATGCGGCGCGCCATTCGGGCGCCGCGGGCAATCAGGTATTGCCCGGCGGGATTCGAGGATATGCACACCGCCATGCGCTCGCGCACACCCCAGTTTTTGCGTATGTCCTGCGCCTCCATGTAAGACTCGAGGCTACGGTCGACTTGCTCGGCAACTTGACGCAGGGCCAGTTCGCGAAGCGCAATGAGATTGCCGCGGCGAAAAAAGTTGCGGAGCGAGCGTTCGACTTTTTCGCTACTGTAGACGTCGCCGCGCTTCATGCGGTTTAGCAGGGCCTCGGGGGTGAGGTCCACCATAACCGTTTCGGAAGCGGTGAGCGGCACCCAGTCCGGAACCGTCTCGCGCACAATGATTCCTGTGATGGATCGCACCACCGGAGCAATGCTCTCGATGTGCTGAATATTCAGCGTGGAGACGACGTCGATCTTCGCCGCGAGCAGCTCCTGTACGTCTTCGTAGCGCTTGCGGTGCTTGCTGCCGGGGATGTTGGTGTGCGCCAGCTCATCCACCAACACCACTTCCGGATGCCGCGCCAGGATGGCGTCAACATCCATCTCCTCGAAGACCGTGCCCTTGTATTCGATTTTCTTGCGCGGTACTTGCTCCACATGCGCAATCAGCTCTTCGATGCCTTTGCGCCCGTGCGTTTCCACCACGCCGATGACGACGTCTTCGCCGCGGCTACGCCGGCGCAGGGCCTCGCTCAACATGCTGAAGGTCTTGCCCACGCCTGGCGCGTAACCGAGGAAGAGCTTGAAGATGCCGCGCGTTTTTTGCGGCGGCGAAGCAACCTCCAGCCATTCTTCTGGCTTTTTGGGCAAGGGCTATGTTCTCCTCGTCGAATTTTCAGCATGCGCTAGAATGTAGCGATGCAGAGATTCCTGGCCGGTCGGATCATCGGGATAGCTGCCTCCCTGGCGGTGGTCGCCGGCATTTCCTTCTTCTACCGACACATCCTGCACGTAAACCAAACGACTGTGGCTCTTTCGTTTCTGCTGGCAATTCTAGCAGTTTCGGCAGTGTGGGGAATGGCCGTTTCCGTGGCCATGTCGCTCCTGGCGGTGGTCGCTTTCAATTATTTCTTCTTGCCGCCGGTTGGGACGCTGACCATCGCCGATCCGCAAAACTGGGTCGCACTGTTCGCTTTCCTGGTCACTTCGATTGTGGGCAGCCAGCTTTCCTCGCGCATCCGCACGGAAGCCGACGAAGCGCACCAACGCAGGCGCGAGGTCGAGCGGCTCTACCAGTTCAGCCGCAAACTCCTCGGTGAGGGCAATGTCATACAATTGATGAATGCCATCCCGGATTACATCGTCGAAAGCTTTGAAGCCGGCGCGGCCGCGCTGTTTCTTCCGCAGAAGGACAAATTTTACCGCTCCGGGTTCGGCGCCGCTCATCTCGATGAAGAAAAGATGAAACAGACGTTCTCGCTTGATGAGTTTTCTTGCGACACCCAGCAAGGCCACTATTTTATCCCCATTCGTCTGGGTGTCCGCCCGATCGGCAGCCTCGGGATTTCCGGGTCGCAGCTTTCCCGCCAGTCGTTGGACGCTATCAGCACGCTGGTGGCGATTGCTATTGAGCGGGCGCGCGCCGTCGAACAACTTGGTCAGACCGAAGCGGAACGGCAGGGCGAGCGGCTTAAGTCGGCGTTGCTAGATTCGATCACCCACGACTTTCGCACGCCGCTGACTTCCATGAAAGCCGCGGTCAGCAGCTTACTCTCTTCGCTTCCCTCCGACGCAACGCAGACGCACGAGCTGCTCTCCATCATTAACGAGGAGTGCGACCGCTTGAATCGGCTGGTCGAAGAGGCCGGCGAGATGGCCAAGCTCGAGGCTGGTGAGGTCAGTCTGGATCTCGCGCCGGTTCCGACTGAGGAAATCATCCGGGCCGCTCTCGGGCACTGCAGCGCATCTCTCGACGGGCGCCCGGTAGACCTGCGCATCGCCACGGACCTGCCGCCGGTGCGCGCCGACCGCGAACGAGCCAAAGAGGCGCTGGTACAATTAATTGACAATGCCAATCTGTATTCCGCGAAGGATCAGGCGATCACCATCACCGCCGAGCTGACCGGAGACACGATTACCATCAGCGTCGCCGACCGCGGTCCTGGAATCGATGAATTCGAGCAAACCATGATCTTCGACAAATTTTATCGCGGCAAGGACCAGCGCTACCTGGTACGTGGAACGGGGATGGGTTTGCCAATTGCCAAGGCACTGATTGTCGCGCAGCACGGGGCCATCAGCGTGACCAGCCAGTTGGGCCATGGTTCGGTGTTCGCGTTTACGCTTCCGGTCGACCGCGGGCGAAAGGAGATCCGTTGAGCGCCGCGAATATTCTGGTGGTGGACGACGAACCGCAAATTCGCCGCGTGATGCGCGCAACGCTTAGTTCGCAGGGATATGTGATTAGCGAGGCCAAGACCGGCGAAGAAGCCCTCGACTCGTTTCGCAAGCAGCGGCCGGATTTGGTTCTACTGGATGTGAACATGCCAGGAATGGGTGGAATCGAAACCTGCCGCGAAATTCGCCGTATTTCGGACGCTCCCGTCATCATGCTCACCGTGCGCAACGCCGAGCGGGACAAGGTTTCCGCCCTCGATGCCGGCGCCGATGATTACGTGGTGAAGCCTTTCGGCATTGAGGAGTTGCTCGCGCGCATCCGCGCTGCGCTGCGCCGGTACGCGCCAGGAGACGCGATGCCGCCGTTTGTGTCGAAGGATCTAAGCATCGACTTTGAAGCCCGGGAGGTTAACGTGCGCGGCGAAATCGTGCACCTTACGCCCAAGGAATACGACGTCTTGAAATATCTGATTGCCAATCAAGGCAAGCCGCTCGCTCACCGCAGGCTGCTTCAGGCTGTTTGGGGACCGGATTATGGCGACGAGACGGAAAACCTGCGCGTCGTGATCAATCAATTGCGAAAAAAAATTGAACTAAATCCCTCGCGCCCGAAATACATCCTGACCGAGCCCTGGGTGGGATATCGCTTCCAGCCGCTTCGCGCCGCCAACACCAAAGAAAGCTCAAGAAAATTCTGAGTTTTATCGCGGCCTCGGATGGGTTGCGTCCAAATCCAGGTTGAGCTCCAGCACCCGCACGCGCGGTTCGCCCAGGAATCCCAGCTGCCGTTTTAGCGTGTGTTTGTTCACCAGCGCTCGTACTTCCTCTTCGCTCATGCCGCGTGCCCGCGCCACCCGCGCGACCTGAAATTGTGCCGCGGCAATCGATATTTCCGGGTCAAGGCCAGAGGCTGATGCGGTCACCAAATCCACGGGAATGGCCGAGCCGGGATTTTCAGCGTGAAGCTTATCCGCGTCGGCCTTCACGCGGTCGAGCAGTTGGTGGTTCGTTGGTCCCAAGTTCGTGGCCCCCGATTGCGAGGCGTCGTAACCGGCACCGGCGGCGGATGGTCTCGAGTGAAAATATTGCGGCGAGGTGAAGCTTTGCCCCAGCAGCGTCGATCCCACGAGTTGACCATTGATTTGGATAAAGCTGCCATTTGCTTGAGCCGGGAAGAGCAGTTGCGCCAGTCCGGTCACGCCGAGCGGGTAGACGACGCCGAAAACTACCGTGGTCACCACCGTCATCAGCAGAGCGATTCGCAGGTTTTCTTTCATCCGTCACCCTCACGCAAGATGCAGATACAGAATGGCAATGTCGATCAGCTTGATGCCCACGAAGGGCACGACAATGCCGCCGAGTCCGTAGACGAGCAAATTGCGCCGCAATAATGCCGCGGCGCCCACCGGGCGGTAGGGCACTCCGCGCAGAGCCAGCGGAATCAGCGCGATGATGATGAGCGCGTTGAAGATGACCGCAGATAATATTGCGGAATGCGGTGTGCCCAGCCGCATGACGTTGATGGCGTTCAGCTCCGGAAATACGCGCGCAAACATGGCCGGAATAATCGCGAAATACTTGGCGACATCATTTGCAACCGAAAAAGTAGTGAGTGCACCGCGCGTGATTAGCAACTGCTTGCCAATCTCCACAATCTCAATGAGCTTGGTGGGATTGGAGTCCAGGTCCACCATATTCCCGGCTTCCTTGGCGGCCTGCGTTCCCGTGTTCATCGCGACGCCGACGTCCGCTTGCGCAAGCGCTGGAGCGTCGTTGGTGCCATCGCCCGTCATGGCTACGAGCTTGCCCTTAGCCTGCTCGCGGCGAATCAGCGCCATCTTGTCTTCCGGGCGCGCCTCAGCAAGGAAATCATCCACACCGGCTTGCCGCGCGATGGCTGCGGCGGTCAGAGGATTGTCCCCCGTGATCATCATGGTGCGAATGCCCATGGCGCGCAGATGATCGAAGCGTTCGCGCATGCCTCCCTTGACAACGTCAGTCAGCGCGATAACGCCAAGAGCGCGGCCGTTTTCCGCCACCAGCAGAGGCGTGCCGCCGCCATTGGAAATCTCCGCCACGCACTCTTGAATCTCCAGCGGCACGGAGTTGCCGCGGTCGGCGATGTATTTCGCAATCGCTTCCGGAGCGCCCTTGCGAATCTGGCGTCCGTCCAGGTCCACGCCGGACATGCGCGTCTGCGCGGAGAAGGGAATGAACAGCGGATTCAGATGACCGACTTCACGGCCGCGCAGTCCGTATTTTTCCTTGGCCAATACGACAATCGAGCGTCCTTCCGGAGTTTCGTCGGCCAGCGAGGCAAGTTGCGCTGCGTTGGCCAGATCGGCTTCAATTACGTTCGGGCACGGTTGGAACATCGTCGCTTGGCGATTCCCCAGCGTGATCGTTCCTGTCTTGTCCAAGAGGAGCACGTCCACGTCGCCGGATGCTTCGACCGCGCGTCCTGACATTGCAATGACATTTCTCTGAATCATGCGGTCCATGCCGGCAATGCCGATGGCGGAGAGCAGTCCGCCGATGGTAGTGGGAATCAGGCATACCAGCAGCGACACGAGCACGAATATGCTCTGCGGCGCTCCCGCATAAATTGCGAATGGCTGCAGCGTCACCACTGCCAGCAAAAAGATGATCGTCAAGCCGGCGAGCAGAATATTCAGCGCGATTTCGTTTGGTGTTTTCTGTCGCGAGGCGCCCTCGACAAGATGGATCATGCGGTCCAGAAACGTTTCGCCTGGATTGGAAGTGATGCGTATCTTGATTTCGTCGGAAAGCACGCGCGTCCCGCCGGTTACTGCCGAGCGATCGCCGCCGGATTCACGAATGACCGGTGCGGACTCGCCGGTAATCGCTGATTCGTCAACCGAGGCCACGCCTTCTATGACCTCGCCGTCTCCCGGAATGAACTCCCCAGCCGCCACTACAACGATGTCCCCTGAGCGCAGCTTCGAGCTGGGTACCGCATCCAGCGACCCGTCCGCGCGCACCCGGTGTGCCACGGTCTCAGCTCGCGCCTTGCGTAGCGTCTCCGCCTGCGCCTTCCCACGTCCCTCCGCCATTGCCTCCGCGAAATTCGCGAACAGCACCGTGAACCACAGCCACAAGGTAATCTGCAGGCCAAAACCAAAGTGCGCCATGTGGCGCATCGTGTCGTGAACCAGCTCGATGGTGGTAAGAACCGCGCCAACCTCCACCACGAACATCACGGGATTCTTCAGCATTACTCGTGGGTTCAGTTTCCCGAAGGAGTCGGCTATGGCACGGAGCAACAGCTTTCTGTCGGCCAACGGTTTCGCTTTGATGTGAGATGTCTGTTCCATAACTCTAGAAAACCTTCCCCGCGAACATCAGCAAGTGCTCCAGAATCGGCCCCAGGGTCAAAGCAGGGAAGAACGTCAGCGCCCCGACGATCACGATTGTTGACACCAACAACGTAGTGAACAGCGGCCCGGTCACAGGAAATGTCCCAGCGGATGCCGGCGCTGTTTTCTTCCTGGCAAGGCTTCCGGCTATGGCAAGAATGGGAATCACTGCGAAAAATCGTCCCAAGAGTGTGGCCGCGCCGGTGGTTGCGTTATACCAGAGCGTATTCGGGCTGAGGCCCCCGAACGCGGAGCCGTTGTTGCCGGTTGCCGAGGTGTATGCGTAGAGAATTTGTGAGAGTCCATGCGGGCCGGGATTTGAAATGCCCGCGAGTCCCGGCTTGACGACGACGGCAATTCCGGAAAACACCAGGATCGTAAGCGACGAAGCTAGAATCGAAAGCATCGCCATTTTTACGTCATAGCCTTCAATCTTCTTCCCGAGATATTCGGGCGTTCTTCCTACCATCAAGCCGGCGATGAATACGGCGAGAATGACAAACACCAGCATCCCGTAAAGTCCCGACCCAACGCCGCCAAAAATGACTTCGCCCAGCATGATGTTCAGCAGCGGAACCATTCCTCCCAGCGGCGTAAACGAATCGTGCATGCTGTTGACGGCTCCGCAGCTCGCGTCCGTGGTCACGGTGGCAAAGAGCGCCGAGTTCGCAATCCCGAAGCGGACTTCCTTGCCTTCCATGTTTCCGCCGGACTGCTGCGCGCTCGGCGCTTGGTCGACACTTGCAAGCTGCGGATTCCCTCGCGCTTCCGCCCAGTACGCCACGGTCGCGCCCGCCAGAAACAAAAGCGCCATGGCGGCCCACACTGCCCATCCGTGGCGCTGCGATCCTGTCATCCGGCCCAGCGTGTACGTCAGCCCGGAGGGAATCGCGAAGATCAGCACGATCTGCAGAAAATTGGAAAATGGCGTTGGATTCTCGTAAGGGTGGGAGCTGTTGGCGTTAAAGAAGCCGCCGCCGTTCGTGCCAAACATCTTTATCGCTTCCTGCGAAGCCGCCGGGCCGAGGGCGATTACTTGTTGGGTGATATTCTGAGTTACAGTCTTGCCGTCCGCGCCCGTCGTCTGCACACTTTGCGGTTCGATAAGTTGTGCCGTGGCGTATGGCTTCAAGTTTTGCACCACGCCCTGCGAAACCAACAGCAGCGAGATTACGATGCACGCTGGCAGCAGCACCCAGAGCAGGCAGCGCGTCAGGTCCACCCAAAAGTTGCCGATCGTCTTCGACTCGCTGCGCGCCACTCCCCGGATAATCGCAATCGCCAGCGCGATCCCCACAGCGGCGGAGGCGAAGTTGTGGTACGCCAGCCCCGCCATCTGCGTGAGGTAGCTCATCGTCGTTTCCGGCGTGTACGCTTGCCAGTTCGTGTTGGTCGTGAACGAAGCTGCAGTATTCCAGGCTAGGTCAGGCGCCACATTCGCCAGCCTCTGCGGATTGAATACCAGCCAGTGTTGCGTGCGCTCCATCAAGTACAGCACCAGCATCGAGACCGCGCTGAAAAGCAACATGGCGGTGCCGTACTCTGTCCATCGCATTTCGCGTTCTTCGCGCACTCCGGTTACGCGATAAATCAGTCGCTCGATAGGTCGCAGCGCAAAGTCAAGAAACGTCTTTTCGCGGTTGAAAACCTTGGCCATGAACACACCAAGGGGCTTGGTCAACGCGAAAATCACCAACAGGAAAAATCGGATTTGCAGCCAGCCGTTTGCAGTCATAGGTCAGAACTTCTCCGGCTTCAACAGAGCCGTAAGCAGGTAGCCCAATAGCAGCACGCAGACAATGATGAGTAAAACGTTCTCAAACACGGGCGTCCCTCACCTGAGCCTTTCGCATCCGCGAAGATAGATAATCGCGACGGAAAAGAAGGCCAACGTCGCAAGCACAAAGACCAGATCTGCCACGAAGACTCCTCCGGAAGCGTCAGTCGCAACTCAGAAACATAGTATGCTGACCCTTATTAAGTGGTGAGATGTTCGTAAGAATTCTGTGAAACTCTAAGAAGCTAGCGGCTGACCTCGCAACGCCGGGCGTGAGAAAACTCAGTTTGAGCGGCGGTTTTCGTGAAGAAACGCAAGAAGAAGCGATTCGAAGCGGGCAAGGAAGCCCGACGCCGTGCCCGAGCCTCCGGCATAGCGCCTGCGGCCACGCGCGTAATCCCCGACAAGCGCAAACGCCCGCCGAAGCACAAGAAGGAATTACTGGAAGGCGAAACGTAGCGGTGGCCTTCAGGCTGGCGCGCGCAAGGCCAGCCATTTCTGACGCCGCGCCGGAAATGCCATTTCGGTGGTCTCTCCCTGCCTTAGGTCCGACCGGACCTAATTCTTCGATCCTCAACCGGGCTTGTTCGCCGGAACTGATTCGTTCGCCCGGAACAGCGCCGACGGCGCGATTTTTCTCCGCTCCGCCAGTTCCGCCGCGATCCGCTCCAAATCATCCTTCACAAATCCCATGCTGCTGACGCGAACTTTTCCATCCGCATCAATCAGGAAAATCGTAGGAACGCTCGTCAGCCCGTACGCGTTCGATGCCGGATAGCCCTTCTCCTTCTCATCCAAAACCATTGGAAAGGTGGCTCCGTATTCCCGCGCGAAACTAGCCGTGGCTTTGGCATCGTCCTGCGAAATGCCCAGAAAGGTGACGCCGCTGTCCCCATAGCGCTGATAAAGCCGTTGCAGAAAGGGAAACGTAAATTGGCACACCGGGCAGGAAATCTTGAAGAACGCCGCCACGACCGGACCCTTCTCGTGCAGTGCCTCCAGCGAATAGCTTTTCCCGTCCAGCCCCTTCAACGAAAATCCGGGCGCAGTTTGCCCCGCATTGACATGCGTCATAGTGTTTTCCGTCCCCATCCAGCGCGAAATCGTGCGCAAAATGCCCACGCGGCAATTCTAAACTAGATTTCTCCCGGTCCAAACGCGCTTGGGAAAAAATCTCAAACAAGCGGAACACACGGTCTACGCGCTTAGTGAAGCAGGCGTCTGTACCGCAGCAAGGGCGGGAATTTGTTATGCTTCTCGGCATGCAGGGAGATTGGTCAATCTAAGGGCAGCAGCCCACTTGTAACGTGCGAGCCTATGAGCGAGCAGAGCAATCTTAATTTGAGCCGCAAGGAGCTGTTTGAGCGGGCCTGCCGCGGCGAGGCCCTGCCCCGGGTGCCTGTGTGGATGATGCGCCAGGCGGGGCGCTATTTGCCGGAGTACCGCGCGATTCGGGCAAAGCATACGTTCTTAGAGGTATGCAAAACGCCGGACTTGGCAGTGGAGGTTTCGCTGCAGCCGTTGCGGATTCTGGGCGTCGACGCGGTGATTGTTTTCTCCGACATTTTGATCGTAGCGGAGGCCATGGGGTTGCCGCTCGAGCTCGGTGATGCGGGGCCAAATTTGCCCGAGCCGGTGCGGGGCGAGGCGGACGTTCGAAAGCTGAACAATTTTGATCCGGAAATCGAGACAGGATTTTTGATGGAGACGATCCGGCGCTTGGTGCGCGAAGTGGGGCCGACCGTTCCGGTGTTGGGATTCGCGGCAGCACCGTGGACGCTGGCGTGCTACATGGTCGAAGGCAGAACCAAGGAAGAATTTTCCACCGTTAAGAGTCTTATGTACGCGGAGCCGCGCACGTTTCGTGAATTGCTGGCGCGCATCGCGCAAGCGACGATTTCCTACTTGCGGGCCCAAATTAGCGCGGGCGCCGCGGCCGTGCAGTTGTTTGACTC